>Ga0163146_10009468_pt1 | contig 10128 bp, 6 predicted proteins | sample OliLakLV19MP7G1_FD_148648 | JGI IMG/M metagenome (GOLD analysis project Ga0163146, IMG submission 148648) | Freshwater microbial mat bacterial communities from Lake Vanda, McMurdo Dry Valleys, Antarctica - Oligotrophic Lake LV.19.MP7.G1 | ecosystem: Environmental > Aquatic > Freshwater > Lake >... | reverse complement strand
CAGTGTGTGCGTCGGTCGACAAGAAATATGTAGGACTTGGCGTGTTGCTGGCGTGCGACGACGGTGATTGCTCCTGTGCGCGTGCTCCCATGGTGTCGGCTGTGTGTGGCGCTTGCGGCCCGCGGCGGGCCGGTCGGGAAGGCGCAGTGGCTTGGCCCCTGCCGCGCCGCTCAAGCGCCAACTGCGCAGCGCGCGCAACAAGGGCCGCTTCTTCGACTGGTGGCTTTGCATGCGCCTGAGGATGTCGTCGAGCATGCGCATCGCATCGATGATATGTGGCCCCCGACGTTCGGCAGCGGCGGCATGCTTTACCTCGCCGTCTCCAGCGAAGTCTCGGACACCACCAGTGTGTTCAGCATCAGCGCCGTGCCCGAACCCAGCGCCTGGGCCCTGATGGCTGGCGGCCAGGCCCTGATCGGCTGGCGCGGCCGTCGCCGTCAGGCCCGAGGCGACGACGTACGCTGCGGCACTTGACGCACTTGACGCACTTGCGGCTCGGGCGTGGGCGCCGTCAATGCAGGCCGGCGCGATCCGAACGTTTGTGCATAGGCCCAGGTGAACTCGGCCCCGATCAGGAATATCTGCGCCGAGTAGTAGACCCAGACAAAGACGATGATGATGCCCCCGGCTGCACCGAAACCGTCGGTCACGCCCGCGCGACCAATGTACAGGCCGATCAGCAAACGGCCCAAGGTGAACAGAATAGAGGTCACCACCGCACCCACCCACACGTCAGTCCAGCTGACCCGCACCCGTGGCATCAGCTTGTAGATCAGTGCAAACGCCGTGGTGGTCAATGCAAAGCCGACGATCACATCCACCACACGCCCCAGAGTCTCCCAGTTGACGAAAAACCCTCCGTACCATTTGCCCAGCGCCGAGAGAGCCGCGCTGAACACCAACGAGACGATCAGCAGGAAGCCAAGGGCGAGCACCATCCCAAAAGAGAGCAGACGCGTGCGCAACAGGAGCCAGATGCTGCTCCCGCCTGCCTTGACGGGGGCGCGCCAGATCCGATCCAGCGCATCCTGCAACTCGCCGAATACCGATGTGGCACCAATCCCCAATAACACTGCGCCAACGAGCGTGCCCGTGATGCCTTTGGAAGGTTTGTCGAAATTCGCCAGCAAGTCCTGAATGCCTGCAGCCGCCTCGGAGCCCATCAATGATCGCAATTGACCGAAGATCTCTCCGTGCGCCGCTTCTTGTCCGAAAATCAATCCGGCCACGGATATGACGATGAACAGCAGCGGGGCGAGCGAGAAGACCGCGTAATACGACAAGGCGGCGCCCATGCTGGGCGCATAGTCGTCGACCCAGGCCGACATGGCCGAGCGTGTCAGAGTCCACCAGGTCTTCCAGCGCGATTGCAATCCGGGCTCCTTGTCGTGCGCCAAGGACTGCGCCATCAGGTCTTCGGTGGTGCAATCGATGGGCTGAGAAGTTTGTGCGGTCATGGCGAATGCAGAAGACCTCGTGTCGTGCCGATGTCAGTATGACTCAACACGGCCCACATCACCACCGGTCAAGGGTGTCGATGGGCGATCTCCTACCCACGATTCACCTGCCGTCTTACGCGTTGCAAGGTGCTTCGGTTACCTCGGCGATGAACGCCAAGGCGCACACTGGGAGGCAACACTGTCGCTCATTCGCGCGCGCATCCGCACGACCAAACAACCATGCCCCGATTGACCACGCACTTTGGCAAATACTGGCCGCGCAGTCGCGGATGGCGCATCGTCGCCGCCACCGTGGTGGGGTCAGGCCTGGTTTTGGCCGCGGGCGAAACGATGGGCTGGCCCTTCCTGCGTGGCCCGCTCGCGACCCTGTTGTCGAAGCATCTGAACGTTCCGCTGCAATTTGACGGTGATTTCCGGCTTCGCCTGATCGGCTCGCCAAGCTTGCGCACCGACTCGCTGGTCGTCGGTGCGGCGCAAGGAGTGAACGTGGAACATCTGTTGCGCGCGCAAGACCTGCATCTGAGTTGGCGCTGGTCAGATGCCTGGCGGGCGGCGCGAGGCGGGGAGATCGTGGTCAGGCGCCTGACTGCTTCGCAGCTGCAGGCAGAACTGGTACGAGAAAAGGACGGCAGGGCCAGCTGGAACGTGGGCACCAACAAGTCCACCACCGACGCCGATCCATCGTGGCCTCGTTTCGAACTGCTGCGTATCGACCAAGGCACCATACGATGGGTCGATCAGACTGCCGCCACCCATCTGGCGCTGTCCGTGAACAATGCCAAAAACGGTCTCGGCTTCGACGCAAAAGCCAAAGGTCGGTTCCGGTCGGTGCCGGTGGACTTGACGGCACATGCCGACGACCCGCTGGCGCTGATCCAGGAAGATGGGGATGCGAGACCCGTGCCGATCAGCCTGGGCGGCTCTGTTGGACGATCGGAGATTCGTTTCAACGGCAAAGCCAGTGCGTTGTTTTCGGCTCGCCGAGTGGACGGCCTTCTGCACCTGCGCGGCCCGTCTCTTGCCGCCGTCGGCGACACGATCGGCGTGACGTTGCCCGCCACGCCGCCGTTCGAGCTCGATGCCGGCTTGACGCACGACGACGGCGTCTGGACGCTCGCTGCCGACAAGATAGTCATTGGCGGCAGCGATCTCGCAGGCGATTTCCAATACGATTCCCGGGCCACGCCGCCCATGCTGAGTGGGAGTCTCAGCGGGCGGCGACTGCGGCTGGTGGACCTGGGCCCTGCGATCGGTGCAGACGGGCCGGCCAAGGCTCTCGCGTCGAACGACACGCGGCGGCGTCGATTGCTGCCGAGCAAGAAGTTCGACCTGCCTTCCCTGAACGCCATGAACGCGCAGGTCAATGTGGAGATCGCGGTGTTCGATCTGAACGCCCAGGCGCTGGCGCCCTTGTCTGGGCTGCAGACCGACTTGCGATTGCAGGAAGGCGTTCTGACATTCAACCATCTGCGTGCAGTGGCGGCGGGCGGCACGGTAGCGGGATCGATGCAGCTCGATGGCCGAGGCAACGCTGCCAAGTGGAAGGCTGACCTGGCGCTCAGCGATGTCGACGTGGCAAGGTGGTTGCAGGTGGGTCGCACGGAAGTGCCGTCGTCTTCACGGCCCGTCCCGTATTTGACGGGGAAGCTGTCCGCCAAGATGGTTCTCGACGGCACGGGTCAATCCACGCAGGAAATCGTGGGCTCTCTCCATGGGCAGGTTGACGCTCTCATCAGAAACGGTGCGATTTCACACCTTCTTGTGGAACTGGTGGGGCTGGATCTGGCGCAGAGCCTGGGCCTGTTGTTGAAGGGTGATGCCGCCCTTCCGATGCGTTGTGCACGCACGCAATTGAGCTTGAAAACAGGGGTGGCCACGATCGACCGTGCGGTGATGGACAACTCGGACTCGACACTTGCAGTCACCGGCAGCATCGACCTGCGATCGGAGACGTTTGCATTGCGGGCTGTGGCCAAACCCAAGGACATGTCGTTTTTCTCGTTGCGCGCGCCATTGAGCGTGACCGGCCCCTGGTCGCAACCGAACGTTTCTATTGAAAAGGACAAGCTGGCTGCCAGGACCATTGCCGCATTGGTGTTGGGTGCGATTGCAGCCCCGGCCGCCTTGCTGCCATTCATCGACCTGGGCAGTGACGAAAAAGTGGATCCGTGCCTGCGCACGACCAAGTAAACCGGACGCGCCACCCGCAGCGTTTGCATTCCGGTAACCGCCAGTCTGTATGGCTCGGCCCGTAGGGCGTCGGCCACGTCCTACCGCGACCAGGGATGTGCGCCTGCATCGCGTTTGCTGCGTGGCATCTAGAGTTCAGTCATGTTGAACCGCGCAGGCGTATTCTTGGTCATCGCAGTGATTGCCGGCGTACTGGGTTTTGGCGGAATCGCCGGCGGGGCAGCGGGCATTGCCAAGGTTCTATGCGTCGTCTTCCTCATTCTGGCGGTTGGCTCGGCCATGTTGGACCGCTCCCGCTAGACTCGAACCATCAACGGATGCGCCCAGTCAGCGGATATTTCGAGACGACACAACACAATCCGTCCTCACCGTGCCCAAAGGCGTCTGACGACACGCAGGCCATGCGGCCAGGCAATCGCGGAGCAAGCAGGTTCGCGCACCGCCCGCTTGCGTCCGCCAGCGCACAGACGGCGAGCCTTGTGTTGTGTTCCCCTTGTGAAATTACCCGTTACTGGAGCCACGATGCCAGACACCCTTGCACCCGATGATCTGCACAAGCTGCACGCCTGGTGGCGCGCCGCCAACTACCTCTCGGTCGGGCAGATCTATCTGCAGGACAACCCGCTGCTGGAGACGCCTCTGACGCTGCAGCATGTCAAGCGGCGCCTGCTCGGGCACTGGGGCACTACCCCCGGCCTGAATCTGATCTACGTGCACCTGAACCGGCTGATCAAGGCGCATGAACTCGACATGCTGCTCATCGTCGGCCCCGGCCATGGTGGCCCCGGCATCGTCGCCAACACCTATCTCGAGGGCGCCTACACCGAGCACTACCCCGCCATCGAACGCGACCGCAGCGGCATGCGGCGGCTGTTTCGCCAGTTCTCGTGGCCCGGCGGCATCCCCAGCCATGTGGCGCCAGAGACGCCGGGCTCGATCCACGAGGGCGGTGAGCTGGGTTATTCGCTCGCCCATGCCTACGGCGCCGCCTTCGACAACCCGGGCCTGATCGTGGCCTGCATCGTCGGCGACGGCGAGGCCGAAACCGGGCCCCTGGCGGCGAGCTGGGACTCCAACAAGTTTCTGAACCCGGCGCGCGACGGGGCCGTGCTGCCCATCTTGCATCTCAACGGCTACAAGATCGCCAACCCGGCCGTGCTGGCCCGCATCGGCCGCAGCGACCTCTTTGACTTGATGCATGCCCACGGCTACGAGCCGCACTTCGTCGAAGGCGACGATCCCGCGCTGGTGCACCAGAGCCTGGCAGGCACGCTGGACAAGGCGCTGGCGCACATCCGGCGCATCCAGGCCGATGCGCGTGCGCCTGGCGCGCCGCAGCCGCCCGTGCTGCCGCGCTGGCCGATGATCATCCTGAATACGCCCAAGGGCTGGACCGGGCCGAAGGAAGTGGACGGGCTGCCGGTCGAAGGCACCTGGCGCGCCCACCAGGTGCCGATCGCGAAGTTCACCAAGCCCGAACACCTGCAGCAACTGCAAACGTGGCTGCAGAGCTACCGGCCGCAAGAGCTGTTCGACGCTGCCGGCAAGTTTCGCGAAGAGTTCGCAACGCTTGCGCCGACAGGCAAACGCCGCATGGGCTTCAACCCGCACGCCAACGGCGGGCAGTTGCTCAAAGCCCTGTCGCTGCCGCGCCTGCACGAACATGCCGTCGCGGTGCCCGCACCCGGGGCTGTCGAAGGCGAGGCGACGCGTGTGCTCGGCGGCTTCCTGCGCGAGGTGATGCGGCTCAATCTGGGCAGCGCCAACTTCCGCCTCTTCGGCCCCGACGAGACCGCGTCGAACCGGCTGGACCCGGTCTATGCCGTCTCGGGCAAGGCCTGGATGGCCGAGACGGTGCAAAACGACACCGACCTCAGCGCCGACGGCCGAGTGATGGAAGTGCTGAGCGAGCACCTGTGCGAAGGCTGGCTCGAGGGCTACCTGCTGACCGGCCGCCACGGCCTGTTCTCGTGTTACGAGGCCTTCATCCACATCATCGACTCGATGTTCAACCAGCACGCCAAATGGTTGAAGGTCAGCCGCAAGATCCCATGGCGGGCGCCGATCGCGTCGCTGAACATCCTGCTCACCTCGCACGTCTGGCGGCAGGATCACAACGGCCTGTCGCACCAGGATCCGGGCTTCATGGACCATGTGGCCAACAAGTCGTCCGACGTGGTGCGCATCTATCTGCCGCCCGACGCGAACTGCCTGCTGTCGGTGGCCGACCATTGCCTGCGCAGCCGCCACTACGTCAACGTCATCGTGGCGGGCAAGCAGCCCGCGTGGCAGTGGCTGGACATGGACGCGGCCGTGCGCCACTGCACCGCCGGCGCCGGTGTGTGGGCCTGGGCGGGCAACGAGGTCGCTGCAGACAGCGCCGGCCCCGACGTCGTGATGGCCTGTGCCGGCGACGTGCCCACGCTGGAGGCCCTGGCGGCGGTGATGCTGCTGCGAGAAGACGTGCCCGACATCCGCATTCGGGTCGTCAACGTCGTCGACCTGATGGCGTTGCAGCCGCAATCGGAACACCCACACGGCCTGGACGACCGCGACTTCGATGCCCTGTTCACAACCGACCGCCCGGTGATCTTCGCCTTCCACGGCTACCCGTCGCTGGTGCACCGGCTGACCTACCGCCGGCACAACCACGCCAACATCCATGTGCGTGGCTTCAAGGAGGAAGGCAGCACCACCACGCCCTTCGACATGGTGGTGCTGAACAACCTGGACCGCTACCAGCTGGCGCTGGACGCCGTGCGGCGCATTCCGCGGCTGGCCGGCGAGGTCGAGCGCGCGACGGCGCGTTACTGGACCCGCATCGAGCGCCACAAGCGTTACATCGCCGAGCACGGCGACGACTTACCCGAAGTGCGCGACTGGCGCTGGCTGGGCAGCGTGTGATCGTGCTGTCGCTGAACAGCGGCTCGTCGTCGCTGAAGTTCGGCCTGTATCGCGTGCAGGCCGATGCGGCCGAGCCGCTGCTGACGGGGCAACTGGACGGCATCGCCGAACTCGCCGGCCGCCTGGCTGCTGCCGGGCTGCCCAAGCCCGATGCCATCGGCCACCGCGTGGTGCACGGTGGACCGGCGTTGCGCCAGCATACCGTCATCGATGCCGCGGTGCTGCGCCAGATCGAGGCCGCGGCTGCCTTCGCGCCGCTGCACACACCAGCCGCGCTGGCGGTCATCGCCCACGCCAGTGCGCTGTTCCCCGGCCTGCCGCAGGTGGCCTGCTTCGACACTGCCTTCCATGCCACGCTGCCCGATGTCGCGCGTGTGTTGCCGATCCCCAAGGCCTTGCAGGCGCAAGGCATCCAGCGGTATGGCTTTCACGGCCTGTCGTGCGAGTCGATCCTGTTTCAACTGGAGCGCGACCTTGCGCACGGCGTGCCCGAACGGGTGTTGATCGCCCACCTGGGCCATGGCGCCAGCGTGACGGCGGTGAGGGCCGGGCGCTCCATCGACACCAGCATGGGCCTTACGCCGAGCGGCGGCCTGGTCATGGGCACCCGCAGCGGCGATATCGACCCCGGCGTCCTGATCCATCTGCTGCGCCAGGGCGGTGGCGACGCCGGCCGGCTGGAGGACATGCTGGACCGCCAATCGGGCCTGCTCGGCATCTCGGGCCTGTCCAGCGACATGCGGCGCCTGCACGAGGCCGAGCCCGACAACGCCGATGCGCGGCTCGCCGTGCGCATGTTCTGTGTCGCGGTGGCCAAGCAGCTGGCTGCCATGGCGACGGTGCTGGGCGGGGTGGACCTTATCGTCTTCAGCGGTGGCATCGGCGAGAACGACGGCGCGGTGCGCGCGCAGATTTGCGCCGCGCTGGGCTGGATCGGCGTCGCGCTGGACAAGGCCCGCAACCAGCGCGGGCCGGGCACGGTCAGCGCAGCCGAATCACGCTGCGTGGTGTGCGTGGTCGCCTCGCAGGAAGACGAGCAGATCGCGCGCCACACAGGTCGGCTTTTGCAGGTGGCGACCCCATGACCGAGGCGGCAGTGCCGGCGAAGGAAGAGCCCGACGATGCGTCGTTGATCGACGTCGCCGCCCTGGCGCTGGCGCTCGGTACCGATCTGGAGCAGGGCCTGGGCACCGAGGAAGCCGCCAGGCGTCTGGTGGCAGACGGCCGCAACGAATTGCGCGCCGTGCCCCCCGTGCCCGCCTGGCGCCGCGCCCTGGCGCAGCTGCAGGACCCGCTGGTCTATCTGCTGGGTGCGGCAGCGGCCGTTGCCCTGGCCGCCTGGTGGTTTGAAGGCCGCGGAGAACCGGGCGTGGCCGGCTGGCCGCTGGACGCCATCGTCATCGCCGCCGTGGTGGTGCTGAACGCGGTACTGGGCTGGCTGCAGGAGGCCAAGGCCGCGCAGGCCGTGGCGGCGCTGGCAAAGATGACCACCGCCACCTCGGCCGTTCTGCGCGGCGGTGCGGTGGCGCGTGTGCCGAGTGCCGAACTGGTCAAGGGCGACCTGCTGGTGCTGGCCGAAGGCGACGCAGTGGGCGCCGATGCGCGCCTGACGCAGGCCGCTGCGCTGCGCGTGCTGGAGGCCTCGCTCACCGGCGAGAGCGAGGCGGTGCTGAAGGACGAAGCGCCGCTGCCGGCGCCGGCGGCGCTGGGCGACCGGCTGAACATGGTCTTCAAGGGCACCGCCATCGCGCAAGGCACCGGGCGTGCCGTCGTCACCGCCACCGGCATGGCCACCGAGATGGGTGGCATCGCCACGCTGCTCGATACCACGCCCGATCGACCCACACCGCTGCAAGGCGAGATCGCCTACCTGGGCAAGGTGCTGGGCATCGGTGCGGTGGTCATCGCGGTGGCGGTGGTGACCACCATCTTGCTCATCTCCGACATCCAGGGCGCGGCCGACGTGGTGAAGGTGCTTTTGCTGGGCGTGTCGCTGGCCGTGGCCGCGGTGCCCGAGGGGCTGCCGGCGATCCTGTCGGTGGTGCTGGCGATGGGCGTGCGCCGCATGGCGCGCCAGCATGCCATCGTGAAGAAGCTGGCGTCGGTGGAGACGCTGGGATCGGCCTCGGTCATCGCATCCGACAAGACCGGCACGCTGACACGCGGCGAGATGACGATCCAGCGCGTGATGACGGCCTCGGGTCGCAGCGATATCACCGGTGTGGGCTACGCACCCGAGGGGCGGGCCGAAGTCGACGGGGCCGAACTGACGCAGCACGACGACGGGCCGCTGCGCGACGAACTGCTCGCCGTACTGAGCGGCGGTTGCCTGGCAGGCAACGCCGAGTTGCAGCAGGACGACACGGGCGCATGGATCGTGCAGGGCGACCCGACCGAGGCTGCATTCCTGGTGGCCGCGCGCAAGCTGGGCGGCAGCGACGAGCCCGCGACACGCAAGGACCGCTACGAGCGCATCGGCGAAATCCCGTTCACCTCGCAGCGCAAGATGATGTCCACGCTGGAAGTGGACCACGGCGATGCCGACGCGCATGTGTTGTTCACCAAAGGCGCGCCCGACGTGCTGCTGGCGCATTGCACGCGGGTGCTGCGCGGCAGCGTGGCGGTGGCACTCGATGACGCGGCGCGCACCCGCATCCTGGCCGACGTGGACAGCCTGACCGATGCCGCGCTGCGCACACTTGGCGTAGCGCGCCGCACCCTGGCGGCCGACGCGCAAATTCCGCCGGACGCCGATGCCGCGGCCACGCTGGAGCAGGACCTGGTCTACCTCGGCACGGTGGGCATCATCGACCCACCGCGCGCCGAGGCTGCCGCCGCCATCGGCCAGGCGCATCGGGCCGGCATCCGCGTGATCATGATCACCGGCGACCACCCGCGCACGGCCGCGCGTATTGCCGCCGATCTCGGCATCATCGAAGCCGGGGCTCCGGTGCTGACGGGCGTGGAACTGGATGCGCTGGACGATGCGGCATTCGCCACCGCGGCCCGGCAGACCTCGGTCTTCGCGCGCGTGGCACCCAAGCACAAGCTGCGCATCGTCACGGCGCTGCAGGCGGCCGGCAACGTGGTGGCGATGACGGGCGACGGTGTCAACGACGCGCCGGCCCTGAAGGCCGCCGACATCGGCATCGCCATGGGTGTGGCGGGCACGGAAGTGACGAAGGAGGCGGCCCGCATGGTGCTGGCCGATGACAACTTCGCCACCATCGTTCAAGCGGTGCGCGAAGGGCGTGGCGTACTGGACAACATCCGCAAGTTCCTGCGCTACCTGCTGTCGTCGAACATCGCGGAAGTGCTGACGGTGTTCCTGGGCGTGGTGGGCGCAGGGGTGATCGGATTGACGGCTACCGCCACCGGCACCGGCGGGGCGGTGGTGCTGCCACTGCTGGCCACGCAGATCCTGTGGATCAACCTGGTCACCGACACCGGGCCCGCGCTGGCCATGGGCGTGGACCCGATCAGCGACGATGTGATGGCCCGCAAGCCAAGTCCGCGCAGCAAGCGTGTCATCGACCTGCGCATGGGCCTGAGTGTGGCCGAGTCCGGGATGGTG
>Ga0163146_10009463_pt1 | contig 10132 bp, 10 predicted proteins | sample OliLakLV19MP7G1_FD_148648 | JGI IMG/M metagenome (GOLD analysis project Ga0163146, IMG submission 148648) | Freshwater microbial mat bacterial communities from Lake Vanda, McMurdo Dry Valleys, Antarctica - Oligotrophic Lake LV.19.MP7.G1 | ecosystem: Environmental > Aquatic > Freshwater > Lake >... | reverse complement strand
AACTGCCGTTACCAGCGGACGCATACGCCACGTCGCCTGGTTTTGCCTTAGCCAGATCAACCAATTCCTTGATGGATCTGACCGGGAGCGATGGATGTACTCCCAGTATGCCGATCTGAGCGGCCAGCGGACTCACTCCGACGAATGCCTTGCGCGAATCGTATGGTAGGTTCTTACGGCCCACCGCATTCGCGACAATCGTCGTCGAATGCACCATGAGCGTGTAACCATCCGGTGGGACAGTTGCGAAATAAGTTTCGCCAATCACGCTGCCCGCTCCCACACGGTTTTCCACGACGAACTGCTGCCTCAGTTGTTCCGTCATCTTCTGGAAAACGATGCGCCCCGCGATGTCGTTGGTTCCGCCAGGACCGTGTGGAATAACGACACGTACCGATCTTTCCGGATAAGTCTGCGCACAAACAATCCCTGCAGAAAGCAGGGCCACGAGGAAAATGTTTCGAACTACAAATACGCGAGAATTCATGATGTACCCCTAAAAAATAATGCGACTATTCGGGTGCCATTTCCTCCACTAACTCCACAAAACGGGTTATCAAAACGGATTCGGATATCCTTCCGGCGCCCATAAAAAACAAGCTGACCCTAACTGTTCCAGGACGGCGCGATTCCGATCGAACCGTCGTCAAATGCCGCCACTGGAATACCGCCGTCGTTACGTGGATCACTGGCGCCGCGGACTGTTCCGTCGGGATGTGCCGCGATCAATTGCGAACGGGCAAACACGGTCGCGTAGGAACAGGGGTGTAACTGCACCTCATGTCCGCGCTTCTCCAGTTCGCTCATCGTTGATGTCAGAATCCGCGACTCGCAGTACACCTTTCCGCCCTCGCAATGAATCCGCGGTGCGGAAACCGCTTCTACCGGGCTCATACCGAAATGCATGATGTTCATCAGGCTCTGCACCACGGCGCTGATGATCACCGACCCGCCCGGTGCGCCTGCCGCGAAAACAAATTTTCCGTCCTTGAAAATAATTGTTGGGCAGATACCGACGTTGCGTGCTTTGCCGGGCGCAAGCGCATTCGGGCCGTGACGTGACACACCTGCGAGCTTCATCGAATTGTTGTAGGGAAAACCGAGACCAGGTGTCACCACGCCGGAGCTCACCACAAGGGAATGTGTCATCGTCACCACATTGCCTTCCTCATCCCAGATCGTCGTGTGGGTCGTGCCCTCGGACTTGAATGTCGGGATCGGGGGTGGCGACTCTCCCTTCTGGATGGCTAGTTGCACCTCTTTCGCATGTTCCTTGCTGAGCAGCTTTTCCATCGGCAAATCGATAAAGTCGGGATCACCTAGATATTTTTCGCGATCGTGATGCGCCCATTTCATCGCCATGGCGACTAGGTGTAAATGCTCAGCGCTGCCGTATTCGAGGCTACCTAGATCAATGTTTTCAAGGAAATTCAGGATCTGCAGGGCGGTCAGGCCACTGGTTGGGGCGCACGACGAATAGATGTCATAACCGCGATATTTAATATGCGGCGCATCGTGTAGGCGAACCTTGTAATTGGCCAGATCATCCGCGGTAATAAATGCGCCGTTTTTCTCGAAATCGTCGGCGATTTCGCGGCCGAGGGCTCCGGTATAGAACTCATCCGGACCGTTGTCGGCAATACGCTCCAGCGTTCGCAGCAGGTCGTCGTTACGGTAGATGTCTCCGGCGTCATAAAGGCTGCCGTTTGCTTTTGTCCACAGCTTCATCATCGACGTGGTTTTCTGCAGCTGTGCCGCACGCACGGCCTCGCCACCGACATTCTTGGGCACCGTGAACAGCCCTGTCACATTAGCTGGTAGTGCAAATCCATTACGTAGGAAATTTATCGCCGGTTGCATCAACTCTGACCAGTCCATGGTCCCGAACTTCGAATGAATGGCTCCGAAGCCGGCAATCGTCCCCGGTGTCATGATCGAGGTATAGCCTAGTTCCGAACGATGATCATCGAACAGCGTATAACCGGAAATCTCGGTCTGTCCGCCGGCGTCTTTCTCCCACATCCCCGGAGACACCTTGGAGCCTGCGCGGCTGTGGAAACTCAGATGTGAGTGTTCCCCCGTTTTCGCGGAATAGTAATGGCAACTGCCCATTCCACCGATGCCCGCCTGGAAAGGATCGACCACGCATTCGGCAAAACCTGTGGCAATCGCTGCATCAAATGCATTGCCACCCTTCGCCAGCACCGCTGCACCGGCTTCCGCCGCTCGCGGCTCAGGCGCCACAACCATGCCGCGCATTTTTTTTGTTGATTGTTTCCCTTTTGCCATGACTGCTCCTGTGGATGGGTTGCGCTTGCAACAATTTGGCCGCTGGAAGGAGAGCATTTCCTCGCTCGCCGACTGACAAATTAATCGTTGCACAGTTGATCAATTACTTCCAATGCATTATTTTCTAATATAGATTCCTAAAAGTTATTGAGTTTGCAGGTCAAGATACACCTCTCTGAAGGAGCTCATGTGGAATTTCGTGACCTGTCTTATTTGCTCGAGATTGCGTCAGTCGGCCATATCGGCAGAGCCGCCGAACGTGTGGGCCTGACCCAACCCGCTCTGACAAAATGTATCGCCAGACTTGAAAGCGAACTCGGCGTTCCATTGTTGGAGCGCGGCCCCAAAGGGGTCAGCCTAACGGTCTACGGCAAACATCTGACAGAGCACGCGGAACGCGCACGCGCGGCCAATCTCGACGTAACCCGACAAATCACCGAGCTTGCCACCGGACGCGCTGGGCATCTGCGCATCGGGACCGGCATGATTCTCGCGCAGCACGTGCTGCCAGTGGCCTGCGTCGCGCTGTTGAAAAAGCATCCGGGAATCACGTTGGAAATCACCAGTGGGAACACCGACACACTGTTTCCTGCGCTGCGCGACAGGAAACTCGATGTCATCCTGGCCAGCGTCGATCCCCACGCGGAACCCGGTATCCGTCAGATCTTCTTGATGGAAGACACAGTGACGGTCATTACCCGGAAAGATCACCCCCTACAGAAACAGCGGCAGGTCGATCCCAAAATCCTCGCTAAGGAAGAATGGGCAATGCCAGCATCACATACCCTGCCGGCCGAATGGCTAGCAAAGCGCTGCGGAGAGCTAGGTATTAGCGCACTGAAATGCCCAGTTCGCACGGGTACTCTGCCGACGTTGCTGCACATCGTTGCAGACACTAATTTCCTCGCCTTTCAGTCATGGACTACCGTACGCCGAACGAATGATTTCGGCCGGTTGCTCCGGCCGCTCGCCGTCAAAGCACTGACTTGGCGGCGTGATGTCGGTGTCGCTGTTAGGGATCATGGCTACATATCGCCAGCCGTGGAAATATTCATCGAAGCCTTACGCAAAGCAGCTTCGATTGAAAACGACCGATTTGCGATGTCACTAAGCCAGTAGCGGATAAACAAGGTCCATGCAACGTTTTTTGAAAAGCCGCATGGACCCTAATTTTCCATTGCGGCGTATCGACGGCGCAGTGGACCTCGTGCTGGAGAAACTGGGCTACGTGACGCTGGTGTGTGCACGACGCTGGCAGGTGGCCCGTACGGGCGTGGAGCCGCTAAGAGAGTTGGTGGCGGCTAGCGAGAAGTGTGAGGCCAGAGGATGCCAGTATGCGGTGGCGGGTGTGGAATTGGCGAGACTTGTGCGCGTTTATTCCCAGTAAAACGACGCAGCAGCTGGTCCGAGAGCAAACAGGGTCAGCGCAACTTTTGAAAATTTACACCGACCCTATTTATTCTCAAAGACTCATATTGTGGATATGGGCTGTTTCTCGAATCAATCAATAGTCGCCCCTGTTCTTTTTATCACTGCGCCCCAACGCACGGTTTCTGTTTTGATAAGTGTGGCGAATTCTTCCGAAGTGGAGGGTGAGGGTATCAAGCCAGAACGGTCGAGACGCTGGATTACCTCTGAGTCATTGAGAATGTTGACGATTTCAGCATTGAGTTTCTTTACAATTGCTGAAGGTGTTTTTGCCGGTGCAAGGATACCGAACCAAGTGGTTACAACATAGTCGGGATAGCCCGATTCGGCAACAGTGGGTACATCCGGCAATAGTGCAAGGCGTTTATCGGTTGTTACCGCGATTGCACGGACGCGCCCCGCCTTGACCTGGGGCGCAGTGAATACCGCGTTTCCGAACATCAAATTCGTGTCGCCGCGGATCACGGCAGTGAGGCCAGGCGGCCCGCCTCGGAATGGCGCGTGTTGCATATTAATGCCTGCCATCATGCTGAAAAGTTCAGTGGCGAGGTGATTTCCATTGCCGTTGCCTGATGAAGAGTAGGAGATTTTGTTCGGTTGTGCCTTTGCCAGTTTAACCAGATCGGGAATCGACTTTACAGGCAGGGAAGTGTTAACGGCGATCACGATCGGAGAGCGAGCTACCAGTGACACTGGAGCGAAGCTCTTCTGCGGATCGTAAGGAAGCTTGCGGAACAGCCCTGGATTTATTGCCAGGTTGCCAATAAATCCCAGGAGCAGGGTATAACCGTCGGGTTCAGCTTTGGCCGCAATTTCACTGCCAATAATGCCGCTTGCGCCAACACGGTTGTCGACCACTACGGTTTGACCGAAGCGCGCAGTCAATTTGTTTCCGACGGTACGTGCGGCTGTGTCACTTACTCCGCCTGGCGGATTGAGGGCGATCATGCGTATTGGCCGTTCGGGATAGGCGGCCAGCGCTTGAGCTGAAACTGCCGAGCCCAGCACCAATAGAGAGATCAAGGTCCTGCAATGTCGTGTGTACATTCTGCTCCTCCTTCTGACAGTATGACCATTCGTGTTTGCATGCACCGGTGCGCCGGATTCGAATTGTTGTCTGCTTGGAAAGCCTACGTTGTCAACCGCTCCTCATGATTGCGTTGCATCGTTGCTTTACGCGTTTACAGGGACGCGCTTCTTTTCACCGGTTTCCGCGCTCTCCGCGTAGCGGGCAAGTGCATCGTTCGAAAGCGTTACACCCAATCCGGGCCCTTTGGGCAGATCAAGGTGGCCACTCTTCAGATCAAGCGGCGGATCGATCAGATCGCCCTTTAACTTCTCGGGCCCGACCATTTCGGCTACTGGACATACGTGCGGATAGGCACAGGCGAGCTGCGCCTCGGCCGCGGCCTCAAGACTGGAACAGATGCCCTGTCCGATGACCAGTTTGATTCCTGCAGATTCACAGACGTCAATGATCTTGCGCGCGGGAATGTAGCCGCCGGCTTTGCTGATTTTTATCTTCACTGCGTCAGCTCCACCACGAGCAATGAGACGGTAGGCATCGTCTGCCGTGTGGACGCTCTCGTCGGCAAGGATAGGTACGATTCCAAGGCGCGTAAGCTTTACCATGGCATCCACATACTCCGCACCAACCGGTTGTTCGAGATATTCAATGCCGAGATCACCGAGCCCGCGGACAAATGTAAGTGCGTCGATGTATGACCAGCCGGCATTCGCATCAAGTCGAATCGCGATCTCATCGCCAACGGCTTTGCGAACCGCGCGCACACAGGCGAGATCCTGCGCGACATTCGGCGTGCCGACCTTGACTTTGATGGTCCGGTATCCCGCCGTGACGAGGGTCGCGGCCTTTTCGGCCATTACGGCAGGCTTATCAATGCCGATGCTGCCAGACAGTTCCAGACGCTGGCGCACCGGGCCACCCAGCATTGCGGCAATTGAAAGGCCGCGCTTGTGTCCAAGTGCGTCAAAAAGAGCGGTCTCAACGGCACAGCGCGCAAAAAGGTTGCCGCGGCGGGCAATCCCCAGACTGGCCGACAACTCTTCGATTGAATCAATTTCGTGTCCGATCAGTTGTGGCGCGTAGACTTCGCGTATCACTGCGTCCATGGTTCCCAGAGTCTCGGCTGTATAACCGGCCACACCTTGGTGTGCCTCCCCCGTGCCGATGATGCCTTCGTCTGTATGAATGCGCACGAGTACCGAACGCATTGCATCGTGGGTGCCGCGTGCCATGCGGTAGTCGCCCTTGCTCGGGATTTTGATTCGGAATGTTTCGATTTTTGTGATTTTCATGGATGTCCTCTGTCAGGGCGTTCCCGGCACAAGGAGGTGCTGGGCAATTCTTTAGTCATATAGATGATTGCAATGATTGATATGATAGTAATAATTGCAGCGTTTCGTCAACCGCACGAGCCGGCAACCGGGAAACGGCCTCCGGACATGTCGGAATCAGGCGAGAATAGGCTGTCACCCGACTACCCAACGAACAAGAAATGATTTCCGACATCCCGCTATACAAAGAAACACAACGGCGAATTCTAGATGCCCTCGCGCGTGGTGAATGGCAGCCAGGAGACCGCCTCCCCAATGAGGCGGAACTCGCCAAACGTTTCGGAGTATCGGTTTCGACACTTCGGGCAGGAGTGGGTGAGCTTACGGTTGCTGGAATTCTGGTGCGCCGCCAGGGCAAGGGCACATTCATAGTGCAGCACCGCAGAGACGGGCCGCAGTTCCGCTTTTCGAATATTCACAACCATCTGGGCCAAAAGGTCGTGGCGACCCGTCAGATCAACTCGATGCGGCGCACGCGCGCAGATCAGAATACAACAATGTTGTTCAGGTCAGATGGAAACAATCCGTTGCAGGTTTATCAGATCAATGCCACTCTGAAAATCGATGGCAAGCCCGTGGCAGTTATGGAGCTTTTCCTTCCGCTGGCGCTCTTCCCCAAGCTGACGAAACGGGATTTTGAGAGCAGCAACAAAAATCTTTACGCGCTTTATCAAAGCCGATATGGCATCACGGTTCTTCGCATGGAAGAGCGGGTCTGTGCCCGCACGGCCGATGCCGAAACTGCGAAAGCCTTGGGCTTGCGCGTTGGCCACCCCCTTTTGTTGGTGGAGCGTGTGGCCTACTCCTTCAACAACCGGGCAGTAGAAATCCGGCGACGGATGTATGAAGGATTCGAGCACCATTACCTCTTTACACATGAGTCCCTGGATTGACCCGTCCACGGGTTCAGCACAGTCTGTCCCCTATTGTTCTTCGCGTACGCGCATGGAGCCGATAAGGGAGTTGGTGGCGGCGGGCGAGCAGCGTGATGCGAGGGGATGCCGGTATGCGGCGGCGGGAGAGTTGACGGAGCAGGCGCGGGCGTTCGCGCAGCAGAAGGGCGTGAAGCTGGTGGAGAGTGCGGGATTGGCGAGACTTGTTCGTGTATAGACCCAGGAAAATAACGCAGCAGCTGACTCGATGGCAGAGCAGCGCAAACAATGTCAGTGCAGCATTTGAATACTTACTCGGACGCTAATTTATTTTTTATTTTGCGTTTCAGGAAATCGTGGTCTGTCCCCAAACATACTGAATCAATCCACGACCACCGGTGTCTGGTAGGTGAATTTGACCTTGTTCATGACCACCATGGTCTGAAACCGCCGCACATTGCGGTTCTCGAACAGGAAGCGATTGGTGAAGGCTTCATATTCCTGCATGTCGACGACGTTCACGATTAAGACGAAGTCGGCATCCCCGGTCACGTAGTAGCACTGCGTCACTTCCGGTATCTGCATCATGGAGCGGCGGAATTCGTCGAGCAGCTGGGGCTGCTCGCGCTCCACAGTCACCATAACGATCATGCTCATGCGTTTGCCCACCGCTTCCGGCGAGACAATGGATACATCGGCGGCGATGACACCTTCAGTGCGCAGCCGCTTTACCCGGCGCAGGCACGACGCTGGCGAAAGGTTTACGCGCTGGGCCAGTTCGTGGCTGGGGATCTGGTTGTTCTCCTGCAGGATGCTCAGGATCTTGGCATCAAACGCATCGATTTTCATGAAGGCGTAGCTCAGTTTGTGATGACGAAATTAATCATTTATATCGTAGATAATGAAGAAAAATAATGGAAAAAAGCAATACATAGATGAAAAAAATCATTAATGAGGTAGAAAATAACGAAATACGGCGTTCCGGTATCAAAATGGCTGTTAGATTATAACTGATTGATTATAAAGAGAAAAATTATGACCATGATTAATCTGAATGCCGACATGGGCGAGAGCTTCGGGCGCTTCAAGGTCGGCAATGACGAAGCACTGATGAAAGTCATCAAGTCCGCCAGCATTGCATGCGGTTTTCACGCGGGCGACCCAACGGTCATGGCCAATGCGGTGCGGCTGGCCCATGAGAACGGCGTCTCGATCGGCGCGCATCCGGGGTTCAATGACCTGTGGGGATTCGGGCGCCGGCAGATACGCATGAATCCCAAGGATCTCGAATACATGGTCGCGTATCAGATCGGTGCGCTCCAGGGCATCGCCAATGGCATCGGCGCCAAAGTCACCCACGTCAAACCCCACGGTGCACTCAACAACATGGCGCACGAAGACCTCGATTACGCGATGGCGATCGCGCGCGCGATCAAATCGGTGGACCGCGACATCATTTTTGTGGCGAACGTCTGTTCGGAAATGGTCAAGGCCGGCAGCAAGGAGGGACTACGCGTTGCCCAGGAGGCCTATGTCGACCGCACGTACGAAGACGACGGCAACATGACGTCCCGTCGCTTTCCCGACGCGGTGATCCACGATGCTGCGCAAGCCGTAAAACAGGTGATCTCGTTCATTGAAGAGGGCGCGGTCATCAGCAAAAGCGGCAAGCGCATTCCGACCCGCATTGACACCTTCTGCACGCATGGCGACGAGGCCACCGGTGTAGGGCTGGTGTCGTCGGTGCGGGCAGAGCTGGAAAAAAACGGCATCCGCGTAGTGCCGCTGCCGGAAATGGCAATCTGACGCAGGTGACAGGGGCCGCTGCTGGTTGCTGCCCATGCCGCAATGCACTTCACTTTTTGATCTGTCCAGGAGACTCAAATGAATGCAGCAATCGCAGTATCCAATGTTGATCGCTTTCGGCAATTGAAGTGGAGAGCAGGCGTATGCGGCTGCCTGCTGGCCTGTGGTGGTTTGATTTTCGGCGGGAATGTCCAGGCGCAGAACTATCCCGCGAAATCGATACGCATGGTCGTGCCTTTTCCGCCCGGCGGATTCTCCGATACCTATGCCCGCATCATCGGAGCGAAGGTGCAGGAGTCCTGGGGGCAGCAGATGATCGTCGACAATCGTCCAGGTGCCGGCGGCAATATCGGTGCCGACATCGTTGCGAAGAGTGCGCCGGACGGTTACTCGCTGGTGATGGGCACCATCGGCACGCATGCAGTCAACGTAACGCTGTTCAGCAAGCTCCCGTACGATCCGATCCGCGATTTTGTCGCAGTCGCCTTTGTCGTCGGCGCGGACGGGCTGCTCACTGTCCACCCGTCATTACCTGTCAAATCGGTGAAAGAACTGATTGCACTGGCACGCGCAAAGCCGGGCATGCTGACGTATGCCTCCGCAGGAGCGGGTACCACCAGCCATCTCGCGGGGGAATTGTTCAAGAGCATGACCAAGCTCGATATCACGCATGTGCCGTACAAGGGCAACGTGCCGGCGATCACCGACTTGTTGTCCGGGCAGACCACCATGCTGTTCGCGACCTTGCCGACGGTGTTGCCGCAGGTGCAGGCCGGGCGGTTGAGGGGGATCGCCGTCCTTGGCATTGAGCGCTCCGCGGCCACACCGGAAATTCCAACGCTTGCCGAATCGGGGCTGAAGGGTTTTGACGTGAGCAACTGGACTGGCGTGTTTGCCCCCGTGGGCACGCCGGCGCCGATCGTGAGCAAGCTCAATGCCGAGATCATGCGCATCATGCGTCTGCCCGAAGTGCAGGCCAAATTGCCCACGCTGGGACTCACCTTCAATGCCGGCACTCCGCAACAGTTTCAGGACTTCGTCAAAGCCGAGAAGGAGAAGTGGGGCCAGGTGATCAAGGCTATCGGAGTGAAAGCGGATTGATGTCGAACGCCATAGTAGATCCACCCGTGGATTTTCTGCTCAATTCACGGGTGGATCGTTCAAGGCCGTATGGTAGTGCTGAGCTCGCTGTCCTGGGCGGGAAGGCGTATGCCGAGGCAAAACGCATCATTACGTCGTGGCCGGGTTATGCGCCGACGCCACTGCTGTCGCTTTCGGGTATTGCGGCCGGTGCGGGCGTCGGTGCGTTGTACTACAAGGACGAAGGGCCGCGATTTAGTCTCGGGAGCTTCAAGGCACTGGGTGGCGCGTATGCGGTG
>Ga0163146_10009458_pt1 | contig 10136 bp, 6 predicted proteins | sample OliLakLV19MP7G1_FD_148648 | JGI IMG/M metagenome (GOLD analysis project Ga0163146, IMG submission 148648) | Freshwater microbial mat bacterial communities from Lake Vanda, McMurdo Dry Valleys, Antarctica - Oligotrophic Lake LV.19.MP7.G1 | ecosystem: Environmental > Aquatic > Freshwater > Lake >... | reverse complement strand
GCCGTGCCGTGCGGCTGCGGTGGGCTCAGGCCTGGTGTGCAGGAGGTCGCGGTAGCGGTAGCGATCTCCATGAGCGGTGGGTAGCGGGGCGCCCACCGCTGCGTGTACGTGGCAGCTACTGTATATCAGACATTATTGGGAATAAGGCAGAACGCCCGTGAATCGGCACGCTCAAAAGTTCTACTCCGCGTCCTGATACGCTGGAGCCATGAGGATTGACAAGCCCTTTCTTATTCCCAATAATGTCTATTGGGGTATGGCAACGATTCGTGTAAAATCACGCCATTTAGCCGGTTTAGGCCGTCCTCATGCGATCTGAGTGAAGCTGGCTTTCAAGCGCCTGTGGGCCAGAGAAGCCGCGATCTCTGGCACGTGAGCCGTTCTGAACCCGCTACGAAGCCTGTTTCAACCTGTGCCCAGGCTTGCCGAGCCTGGAATGCTCTGGCATTCAGCCCTTGTGGCCCATTTTTACACGAATCGTTGCCATACCCCAATGTGGGCTATACCTAGATCAGTACTATTGAGCTATTCGAGACTGCACTAGATATGGCGTATTGTCTTTGCCAAGGCCACAAGATATAGGAGTATGAGGATGGCGAAAGCCACAAACACGCACACAGCCTACAAGAGCGCGATCACGGGCCGGTTTGTCAAACCCAGCACCGCCAAGCGGCACCCCGACACGACCTACGCAACGCCGGTAAAGAAGAGCAAGTAGCTCACCGCATGGCCTATCGGTCAGGCGCACACTAACCACGAGGGGGCAGAACGTGGCCTCGTGCCCCCTCAACCTTCAGTCTCAAAAACGGTCGTTTGTGAAACGCAATAGCAGCGCCGGTGTCCACGCCGCCGTCGGTGTGCGAACGACCGGACGCAAGCGCGCGTGTAACAGGGGTACAGCCGAGATACGTGTACATGGGGTCTGGGTCGTTTTGGAACAGAGAACCCGCTAATCGTTCGCGTGTACACCGCTTCCATCGTCCTGCTCCACTATATCAGCGACCCAGCATACCGACGGCGCATTTTGACCCAGTTGAATCGCGGGGAGGGGCGCCATCGCCTCGCGCGGGTGGTCTTTCACGGCCAGCGCGGAGAGTTGCGGCAACGCTACCGCGAAGGGCAGGAAGACCAGTTGGGCGCGCTCGGCTTTTCCATCGAACGCCCGCCGATCCGCGCGTAAAACGTCGCCGGGGGATTGTCCACGAGGTAATCGTTTAGGCCTGTTAGGAGCAAGCGTGCGCTGTACAACGCTATCGAAATATTTCACAAAGTCAGTAGCCTGAGACGGGTTTTTGGAATGGCTCGTCTGAGAACGCTTGGCTCAGTATGTACAAACTCGGACAAGCTGGCTGCAATACAGCTCCCTGGAGCCCAACGGGAGCGACCTTCAGGGTTAGTTTGCCGCAGAAGCTTGTCGGAGAATCGTTTGAGCTACCGACTTGGCCTTGTTTGCTGAGTAACTAAGGGAATCGGTTCAGCTTAATCATCCCGCTTCTGGCTCCAGCCACGAGAGCTCTACCGCATCAGGAAGCCGTGCAGCACGTACGGAACCAACAACTGGGATGGACAAGCATTTCCGATTCCCTAACACTTGGTATAGGGCGCATCAGGACGTATCCTCTCCAAAACCGCTGGGTCAGGCCGAGGCGCATGCCGCAGCGCGGGATCGCTCCTGGATGCGATCTGCTAACGACGGGGTGGTGGTTGGATGCATGCACCGATCACGGAGATAGTGATACAGCCGCACGCCGAGCTTGGCAGCGGTCGCCGCAATCGTTTGGGAGGTGTCCCATGCCCGCGCGCCAGCCTGCGATTGGGGGCCGAAACTGACATCCCGTTTGCGCACGCGTCGGCGAGCCGCCAATTCCATGGCGTTGTTGTGCAGCGGAAGATCGGGGTGATCGCGCACCGCCAGCAAGCGATCTCGATTATGGGCGGTTTTTGCGATGCGGGCGTCGAGGTCGTCATAGCCGGTGTGCTGCGCCACCAGGACGTCAAAGGCCGTCTGAAGACGGGTGCGCTCCGTCGTGGTGGGGGCGGTGCGATAGGTCAGCAGTTGGCGATAGAAGGCCCAGTAGTCGCGGCGGAAGTCCGCCAGGAGCACCTGGTGCGCCGGGATCACGGGGCGCAGCTTGGCGTCGTGCCGGCCATCATGGACCCAACACAGGGCGTGGGTGTCCGTGATCCCATGGTAGACGTGCGCATCATCGCGCAGCAGCCAACGCACGACGGGCATGCCGGTCTGGGCGTGGTAGGCGGCAATCGCCAGCGCATCCCACACCTGCTGCCACTGCTGCGTGTTCAACCGGATGCCGGCGGCATCCAGGTGGGCGCTCAGTTCCGCCGCCGTCAGGGTGCGCTCCCACGGCAGCCCCTGCACCAGGCGCATCTGGAAGGCCGGGCGCAGCGTGGTTTTGGCCATCCAGGCGAGGGCATCTGCGTTCAGCAGAAAGACCGGCTCCTGGCCCCAGAGCACCGCTAGCACGTCTTGCCGGGTGCCGCCGGGCCGGGTGTGGTAGCTGGTGGACCAGACATTGCCGACCACATGGCAGGATTCATTGTGGCCATCGACGCGGGTGGCGGTCTGGTCGGTGCCCTGCCAGGGGCCACTCGCCAGGCCGGCCGCGTAGATGTCCACCGCCTCGTCGTGCCACTGGCCCGTGTGGTCGCTCAGCCAGCGGGCGATCGTGCCGGCCCCAATGGCAATACCGACATCTTCCAGGAAGGCCAGGAGGGCGGGCTGGCTGAGATTGGCCCCGTGACCCAAGGTCTAGACCAGTGCCCGCAGATGGGAGCCAAACTCCCCACGATAGCCGTCGGGGAGTGGGGCGGTGATCGTCGCTCCGCTGCCGGGAACGAGCCAGACCTCGCGCACAAAGCGGATGCCCTCCGGCTGGAGCACCAGATCCTGGACGATGACCGCGGTGGTGCTGTGCCGGATGGCGTCCGGGGGAAGGGTTTCCGGGTCAACCACACAGCGCTGCGCGCGGGTCACCGTCAGGGTCGCGTTTTTCTTGGACGTACCACGTGGGGGTGGGGTGCGACGCTCAACCTCGGAGGCGTGGTCGGGGGCCGCCGGTGGCACGGGCGGTGTGATCGCCGGCTTGGCCGAGCCGCCCTTCAGGCGCGCGTGCTCATCACGCAGCTGCTGAACCTCGGTGCCCAGGGCCGTGTTCTCGGCCACCAGCGCCTCGATCAGGTTCAGGAGCTGCCCCACGAGCTGGCGCGTCGCGGGGTCAGGGATGGCCTCCAGGTTAATGTCCGGGATCTGCCTATGGGCGTAGTGTACCAGACCTCGGCGGCACCGTCACCAGGCACCCCAGGGATTATGGAGAGGATACCCTTCGGCTACGTAATTCTCTAAAATGCGATTCCAATAAATCGCTCTCCAAGGAGTTGTCCCGCTGCGTTTCCTCACTGCGACGAAGCGCACGAGTGTCTATCAGTTTGCTTGCCGAGACACCATCGAGCGAGAATTAGTCAGCATAAACAACTACGTGTCTGTAGTTGACTACGCCATCAATACAGCGTATACTCCTTCTATTCTCGTTGTTTCGATCAGTGAGAACGGCTATGCGGCAGCCAAACCTTCGCCTGCCTCTCACCCAGCGTGGAAGACATTGATGATCGGCGATCATTGTAGAAGCTCCGTGCCATTCTTTTTTAGTACTCGTATGCTTGTTTATCAGGCTATAGCAAACTCACTGTGGTCGTGAAATTTTGAGTCGGCGCTACCGCTTCCTAGAGCCTTGGCTGCGCAAGGCGCCACGATAGCCTTCACAACCCGGATGGCTTTGCTATACATACTGCAGCGGCTTTACAAGACTGGGGCGTCCGTGATCCTAGCCCATAGTTTAGGTGGAATCGCCTGCGTTGACCTGTTAGCATCACAGGCGGTGCCAGAGGTTGAGTTGCTCATAACAGTCGGATCGCAGTCGGCTTTCCTGTACGAGCTTGACGCTCTCTGGAGTCTTCGGCCTGGCCAGGCATTGCCTGCGCACTTTCCCCGCTGGATTAACATCTACGATCGCAACGACATGTTGAGCTACACGGCCCAGCAGGTGTTCGGCAATCGTGTGCAGGATTTAGAAATTCACAGTGGACAGCCCTTCCCAACCGCCCATGGTGCCTACTGGCTAAACAAGGGGACGTGGGACCACATTGAGGTGGCGCTGCGCAGTTTGGCGTAAGCTCCATCCGACGAGTGGCCCCAGCCTACTTGCTAATGCGATGTCAGCAATTGTAATGCGCTTGATGTCATCCGCGCATCGCTCTGCGGATGCGCTGCTTCCTGAGGATTATCTGTGCTAGCAACGGTTGATCTGGAGCTTAACCTTCGCCGTCGTGACTCTGAGCGCTATGCGCTCGACCTGCGTCTGGTACTCCCCAAAAGCGAAGCTGAGACGCGCCCACTTGAAAAGCATGTTGCCATTATTACGATTGACCAGGCACGTTTGCATGAGCTTGCGGTCGATCCGGTAGCGTATGGGCGAGCGCTCGGCGAGATGCTTTTCTGCGATGCGCGCGTCAGAGCCGAGTTTACGCGGGCTCGGACGGTCGCCCAAAATCAGCAATTGCCGCTGCGCCTCCGGCTCGCATTTGAGGGCGATGCTAGCGACCTCCACGGCCTGAACTGGGAGAGCATACGTGATCCTCAGGATGACATAGCGCTTGGCTTCAGTCCTCATGTGTGGCTCTCGCGCTTTCTCGCCTCGGCTGACTGGAGCGAGGTAACGCTCCGCGCCCGCAGCGAGTTGCGCGCGCTTGTGGTGATCGCCTCGCCTTCCGATCTAGGCGTTTATAGGCTCGCTGCAGTCGATGTTGAGCGCCACCGCCGCGTCGCCGAAGATGGCCTTAAACTGGCCCGCACAACCTTCCTTGCTGGTGAGCGTCGTCCAACGCTGGACGCGATCACGGACGTGCTCCGCGAGCCGTGCGATATCTTTTACCTTGTTGCGCACGGCAGCATGATCGATGGTGAGCCGTGGCTCTGGCTTGAGGACGAGAACGGCGGCAGCGCGCGTGTGTCCGGAGATGAAGTCGCCCGGCGCTTTGCCGAGCTCCCACAGCGTCCACGGCTGGCGGTGCTAATCTCCTGCGCAAGTGCCGGTGCAGGCGATGAGCGGGCGCTGGCAGCCCTGGGCCCGCGCCTCGCCGAGGCCGGTGTGCCCGCCGTCGTCGCGATGCAAGGGTTGCTCTCGCTTTCCACTGCCTGGGTGTTCCTGACGAAGTTGATCGCAGAGCTGAATACAGATGGCTGCATCGACCGTGCCGTTACGCTCGCCCGTGGCGCTATTCGTGCTCGCCCCGACGCGTACGCGCCGGTGCTCTACACACGCCTGAAGACCGGGCGGATCTGGTATGTGCCGGGCTTCGCGGGTGACGCCGCTGGATTCGAGCAATGGCCGAGCCTTGCCCGCGCAGTTCTGGACAGCGAGTGTACGCCCATCCTTGGGTTCGGCCTCCTCGAATCCTATATCGGTTCTAGCCGTGCGTTGGCACGCCAATGGGCTGACCGCCACGGTTTTCCACTTAGCCCCACCATTCGTGAAGACCTGCCCCAAGTTGCCCAGTTCCTTGCCAGCGACCAGAATTACACGTATATGCGCGCCGAGTTGCGCGAGACGCTCCGTGATGAGTTGCTCCAGCGCTTCGGCGATGCGCTGCCGCCAGCGTTGACTGAACCATCAGTGCCGCTGAATGATCTACTCCAGGCCGCAGGTGAGCTGCGCGCCGGATTGGACCCCGCCGAGCCTCACCGCATGCTGGCGCGGCTGCCCTTTTCGCTCTATCTCACGACAAATCCCGACAACCTGCTTGAGCGGGCCTTGTACAGGGCTGGTCGGGCGCCTGAGGTGTTGACGTGCCCCTGGTATCCAACTGAGGTCAATTTTGCCCCGAAGCCCGAAGAGCCAACCCGCGAACGGCCGATGGTTTATCACCTTTTCGGGCATCTTGCGGAGCCTAAGAGTCTGGTCGTTACTGAAGACGACTACTTCCGCTACCTCAAAGGGGTCACGCGCAACAATGCGCTCATTCCCGAGGTCGTGCGCCACAACTTAGCCGAGAGTTCGCTGCTCTTCCTGGGCTTTCGTCTGGATGAGTGGAACTTCCGTGTCTTTCTACGCAGCGTGATGAACGACGAGGTTTTCAACCGCATTCGGCTCCATACTCATGTGGCGGTGCAGCTGGACCTTGATGAGAGCCGGATCGCACAGCCAGAGCGGGCCCGGCGCTATTTCGAAAAACATCTCGGCCACGATAACCTGAGCATTTTCTGGGGCAGCGCCGAGGAGTTCATCCGCGAGCTTGGGCAGCGCGTCGATGCCCTTGCACCCAGCCGTCGGTGAGCAACGATGAGTGAGCAGCCTCTCCGTCCTAGAAATCCTTACATTGGCCCCCGTGCCTACAGGCCCGGAGAGACACTCTACGGTCGCGATGATGAGGTGCGCGAGCTGTTCTATCTGCTTACTGCCGAACGGATTGTTCTGCTCCACTCGCCCTCGGGTGCCGGCAAAACCTCGCTGATTCAGTCGGCCCTCGTTCCCCGGCTTGAGGCCGCTAAATTCAAGGTTCTGCCGATCATCCGTGTCGGTTCTGAGCTTCCCGCTGTGCGATCAATTCCTACCACGGCCCCGTCAAGCTCGGCCGAGGATCAGCTCCTAGCCTCGCTGCTAGGGCTTGGACTGCCTCCCGCACCTGTAGCATCACAGTCGGCTTCTACGCTTTCACGCCTTGCCCAACCTAACCGCTACATTCTTTCCACTCTCGCCTCCCTCGACGAGGGGCTCCCGCGCAGTCAGCAGACGCCGGTAAGCCTGCTTGCTCGCCATGCCCTGGAGGCATACCTGCGCAGGCGTCCGGGCTTCGCTCCACCCGAGGGTGCCGAGGTGCTGATCTTCGATCAGTTCGAGGAGATCCTCACCGTCGATCCAGAGGATCGCGCCGGCAAGTATGCATTCTTCACGGAGCTTGCAATAGCGCTGCGTGATCGGCGGCGCTGGGCATTGTTCGCCATGCGCGAGGAGTATGTCGCCGCCCTCGCGCCCTACATCGTGTCGCTGCCAACCCGCCTCGCCAACACGTTTCGGCTCGATCTGCTCACAGCCGCAGCGGCACGCAGGGCCATTCAGGAGCCGGCAAAAGCGCAGGGCGTCGAGTTCACAGACACTGCCGCGACGCGCCTGATCAACGATCTGCGCCGCAGTGTTGTCCAGCGCCCTGATGGCACAGCCAGCGCAGTGCTCAGCCATACCGTTGAGCCGGTGCAGCTGCAAGTGGTCTGTCTACGACTCTGGGATGCCAAGTTTCAGTCGGGAGCACAGCTGGCGGCGCGCAGTATTGTGCCTAATGATATCGAGGGTTTCGGCGACGTGGATCAGGCGCTGACAAGCTACTACGAAGACCGCGTGCGGGCCGTTGTCGATGCTACAGGCGAAACTGAGCGAACCGTGCGCGATTGGTTCGAGACAGCGCTGATCACAGCTGGTGGTTTGCGTAGTCAGGTGATCGCGGAGCGGGGCAATACTAGAGGACTGTCAAACAAGGCGATAGCACTGCTGATCAATAGCCACCTGGTGCGGGCCGAGCGGCGGCTCAGCACGTTCTGGTACGAGCTTGCCCATGATCGACTGGTAGCGCCGATCCGCGCCGCAAACGCCGCCTGGCGTGAGGCGAACTTCAGCACCCTGCAGCGGCAGGCTGCCCTGTGGGTTGCAAAGGGCCGTAGCGATGGTCTGCTGCTCAGCGGCCAGGCTTTTGTGGAGGCGGAAACATGGGCTACCGCAAATGGTAATACGCTCACACCGGATGAGCAAGCATTCCTTGTAAGCTGCCAAGCTGCTCGTGACACTGCGAACCGAGAGCGCCGCGCGGCGCAACGTATCCGTAACCTGGCTATCGGCTTGCTCTTTGCGCTAGCTGTGACGGTCGTTCTAGCTGTTGCGGCGCTACTTGCTCGCACTGAAGCGGTTGCACAGGCTAAGCGTGCCGACGACTCACGAGCGTCTGCCCAGCAAGCGGCAACAGCGGAAGCAGACGCTCGTGGCACTGCTGAAGCTGAAAAGCAGCGGGCGCAACAATCTGAGAAGGAAGCACGGATCGCTCAGGCAATTGCGCTCGGGTCAGCGACGGAAGTCTCTCGTGCTAATGGTACAGCGATCGCAGAAAGATCCCAAGCACAGACATCTGAGGCAAAGGCGTTATCGGCTGAAGAGCGGGTCCAGGCCCAAGCAAGAGATCTTTCGAACCTTGCGACCAGTGTCGCGAATGAACAGGCTACAAATCAGGCCATACAGGTTGCCAGTACAGCCTTTGCTGATCAGAAGGCGGTTGAGTTTGCTGGGTTGCAAGCAGAGCAAGAGCAAACGGAGCAAGCGACGAGGCTAAACGATTTTCTTGAAAAAGCCGACTTCATCGACAGGTCGCGTGATGTTGATGCGAGTCAAATGAGTAGTGCGCTCAACGAAGGACTGACGGTTATTGAAGAAATTAACCGTGACCAGAGCACAATCGACGCGCTTCAGAAAGTTGTTCAGCGCGCCGAGGAGCTTCCAGAACTTTTCCAAGCGATCAAAGTGGCGGATACGGCTACATTGGTCACATGGGACAATGCAGGGCAGCGCGTGCTCGTTGGCAGCGGGCGCCAGTTGACGCTGTGGGATGTTGCTACGCGTCAGCAATTGAGCAAGTTTACGCTTAGCGCTCGGGTTACCAGCGCCGCGTGGAGCAGCGATGGGACGCGTTTTATCGCTACGAGCTCTGACAATGTTGTGCGTATTTGGCAGCCCGACAGCAGGTCAGCAATGCGTCGCCTAAGCGCGGATGGAGGCGCCACGAGCGCGGCCTGGAGCCCTGATGATCGCCTCATCGTCTCGGCTGGCGCAAAGACGGTCAGTATCTGGGATGCCGCAACAGGAGCGCTTCTCGGAAGTGACAGTGCGGGCGCAGGTGGCGAGCGTCTTACACGCGCCGCCTGGTCGATCAACGGGTTAAGCTTTGTAACTGCCGGGGATCGCCTGCGCATCCGTGATGGTGTAAGCGGGCGCGTTATTCCTCCTATGCAAGAGGGCGCGACACGAGCACTGCGCAGTGCCGCCTGGAGCCCCAATGGCCAGCTTATTCTGACCGTGGACGATGCAGGCGCCGTGCAGATCTGGGATGCTGTGAGTCTCACGCTGACACGACCGTTACCCGAAGAGACGCCGCCGGCAAGCGCAGCGATGTGGAGCCCCACCGGGCGCTACTTTGTGGTGGCGTTTACGAAGGGCAGTCTCGGGGTGTATACAACGGATAGTCTTCAAGAGCCAATCAAGCTGCCTGCCTTCCAGAACAACGCCGCCGCTGTCGCCTGGAGCCCCGACGGACAGCGCATTGTAGCTGCGGGCGACGACTCAAAGGTGCGGGTCTTCTTCTTCTACCCCGATGATGTTATCCAGCGGGCTCGCGAGCTCCGTGATCTGCTTGCAGTGCCGGGCGAGTAAGCCAGTGGTAGCATGCTTGCGTTGCTATAGCAAGCTTGAGAGATGTGGCGCAGGTCGTGGAAGTGGACGACCGGCAGCTCTGCCGCATGTCATCACGAGTAATGTTACCCTCGTGTAAAGCTTTTCACGGTCGCTTCATTACTATGGGAAGCGGAAACTTTTAAGCATCCCAGCGTCATGTCATGCTGAGCGCAGCGAAGCATCTCGACCGGGACCCTTCGCTGGCGCTCAGGGCGACAGGGTGCCAACGACGGGACAATTAAAAAGATCCGCTTCCCTATAGGAGTATTTAAGGTTACTTTGTAAAGTATCAGGAATGCGCGCTATGCTCGACCAGGAGCGAGGGAGGTAGCTGCCACCACGACTTCCCTCGCTCCTGTGCCGTGATCGTGTGTCAGCACCTTTCGCAGCAGCTTTTCCATAAGGGCATACACCCTGGTTCATACGTCATCGGTTACTTTATTCTATATCGTTTACTTTCCTCTATTGGGGGATCTTCAACCCCCCCCATATTTGACCTGGGTTCCGCGCGCCCAGCAGTGGTACTGGTCGCACGAGCCAGATAGCGCAAGGCCAGAGCGGGCGATGCCCGCCCTGGCCTTGCGCACCTACGCACCGCGACAGTAGGCGACCATGTCGCGCTGATAGCATGGA
>Ga0163146_10009456_pt1 | contig 10136 bp, 7 predicted proteins | sample OliLakLV19MP7G1_FD_148648 | JGI IMG/M metagenome (GOLD analysis project Ga0163146, IMG submission 148648) | Freshwater microbial mat bacterial communities from Lake Vanda, McMurdo Dry Valleys, Antarctica - Oligotrophic Lake LV.19.MP7.G1 | ecosystem: Environmental > Aquatic > Freshwater > Lake >... | reverse complement strand
GCCCAAGAATTGCTACTCTCCAACAACAAAAACGACAAAACGAAGGAAAGCAAGAAAAGTTCTGCCACCATTTATTTATTTTGTTGTGCTGGACAAGCCCACCCGGGTTATTTTGAACACGTCTCGTCGGCGATCTTCGCCCAGTTTACCGAAATCAATCAACTCGGAGCCATTTACACGGTGCAAGCATTTTTGCCTCTCATGACAAAAGGAACGATTGTCTTGACCTCCAGCATGGCAGGACAATTGGGTGTGTATGGCTATGCCGCGTATTCCCCCACAAAATTTGCCTTGCGTGGATTTGCCGAAGTCTTGCATGCCGAGTTGAGTGATCAACCAGAGATTCACATTCAAGTGGCCTTTCCACCCGATACCGACACTCCTGGCTTCCAAGAGGAAGAAAAAATTAAGCCTCATGAAACACGTTTGGTCAGCGAAAATGCAGGATTGGCCAAGGCGGAGGATATTGCCCATGAAATGGTATCGGCAGCGTCTGGTAGCAATCCAACCTTTTTGGTGTATTTTAGCTTTGAAGGGTGGATGCTCTCGGCATTGACATCTGGAATGAGTCCGGTATCGTCACTGGGAGATGCCGTGACGCAAGTAGCACTCAATGGATTGTTTCGTTTCATTTCCTTGTTTTATTTGAATGATTTTTGGAGAATTATTCGCAACTGTGCTCAAGAACGACTGGACAAGGGCGAAGAAAAGAAACGACCAGGGGAGAGTAGCATTACAGAGACAACTAGTAGCGAAAATGCCAAACAAGATTGACTTCACCATCGCCCATTGCTTGCTGGAGAGGAGAAACAACAACAACAATCACTACATATAGTCAACGAACAAACCCCGCTTCTAAACTAAACTAAGAAAAATGGATAGTGTACGTCTTAAAAGCTCAAATGTATCAATACGGCTAAATTGTAGGCTCCCCAATCCCAGCAATTGACTTCGCTTGGCGTAAAATTTGGAGACTTCCTCGTGTCGTGTCGTGTCGTCGTTGTGTCGAACTAAGCTGGTTGAACCGTAGCCTCGTTGACTTGGCGACGCGCTATCGTTGGCATACTTTGCATTGCAGTACAAACAGAAAGGGAGAATCCCTACGCCATTTCCGTAAATTGGTTTCAATTTTTTATTCGTCGTCTTCGACCCAATCAAATTGATTAAATTCCTCTTGTTCTTCTGATTTCAATTCGCGATACGGCGAATACTCCTCGTCCTTTTCATTGTACTCATAAAAATGTTGGGTATCCAAATCACCCTTGAGATTCGGAACCCAGGGAGCCGGTACTTCCTTGTTCCGTAACTTTTCAAAGTCAATGGGAGCAAACCATGGATGACTCAATACGGCTTGATGATTGCTCGTCCCTGGTTCGGCCGCATACCCTAATCGTTTCGTGACATCCACCACCAACAAGGAATCAATCAAATCTTTGGCCACGTCTGGAAAAAACGCGGGACATTGATAATCGGCAATCATGATGGCATCTTGTGTATCATAGTCGTGCATTCCCGGAGCTTGAAAGGGGGTTCGATTTCGTAGCAATTCGTACAGTACAACAGCCATGCTCCACCAATCGACCAATTTATTGTGTCCATTAAAGACGTTTCCACCACGATGTCCTGATTTCAATTGTTCGGGAGCAACGTAGCTGTTGTTGTGGTGGTTGTTATAGTTGTGAATTGGTATGTATGTACGTATGTATGTGTGTATCAGTGCGGGTAGATACAGTATGGGCGAGCAAGAATTGCATGTTGTGACTAGTTAGTTTCCTTGTGGCCAACAAACTCAAGAACTGGGAGTTGTTTTTGCATATTGGCTGACCTTACCCTGGTGTACCACACATCGTGAAAGTTTTGTCTTCTATTACTTTTGTGAAACCCAAATCAATCAAGACACAGTAGCCGTCCTTGTCAATCATGACTGCGTATTTCCAAACAAGACCACAAAAGACGAAAAGGAGTTTGATGAGATAGTGATGTATTGCCCCAACAAACCCACACACAGGGAATGGGCCGATGGGTCGATAGACGCAGTGAATAATATAAACACATACCATTGTCTGGTTTCAAATCACGATAGGCAATATTGCGCTCATGCATGTGTGCTAGGGCTTCGGAAATACAGGCGGAATAAAACAGGGCATGTTCCGGGGGCAATCCCACTTCTCGATTGTCGTTTTCGGCCGTAAAATCATAAAGCCTCTTGGAGAGTTCACCTCCTTGAATGAGAGGCAATAAAAAGTATACCGATTTGGTATCTTGCCAAGATTGATACATTTGCAAAATAAAGGGACTCGAAATTTGTTTGAGGATGAGTGCTTCTCGATTGAGCGATTTGACAGCGTCAAAACCAGCCGTATGTTCGATGCAATGCAATTTGTCAAAGATTTTCAAGGCGTACGTCTTGGCCGTGGGTTTGTGGCTCACAATGAACACATTGGCCAATTCTCCTTTTTATGGTTGAGAAAAAGAGCGTTTACAGGAAGTGGAGGAAATCAATGAGAGGGAGACACCACTCACTCAGCGTACTACTGTAGTAGAAAAGCAAAAAAAGGGCGATGGAGGCTTCGAACGCACCTGTCCCGAGGATACTATGTTTTTGTATATCTGAGAATTTAAAGCAGGTTGAATCTTCTTTGTCTGACATGGTATGGAAATGATGAAAGAGTCGTACAAGAATCTATTTTTGGTTTGTATTGCTTTACTTGCGATGTCTGTCTTCCATAGTAGCTAGTGGTGATCATGATGATCCGTGCAACAAAGATCGAAGAGTGTGTTTTGTGTGCGAAAAGGAATCCGTGTTTAAAATATACTCGTGATTGATCGCGTATCTTTCGAAGAAGATTCAATGAATGATACATACTGTTCATTGGAAGAACCCAATGCGTGCACCTGTACCACCGAGTCCTTAAATCCATGTTTTTTGTGGTCCAAGCCGTCCAACGACAAAGACGACGACGACAACAAACAACCTGCAAGCTGGTCCTCGAGTAGCTTTATCACTCATTATCTCTGGTATCGTAGTCTAGCGCTCCCTGCCGTCTTCTAGTCTTCAGCTACTGCTCTACCATGTCGTCTCCTGATACTGATACTCCTGCTGCTCCTGCAGCTGCTCCAGAAGCAAAGAAGGAACCGCTGTATCTTTACAAGTGCAAATGTGGAAAATGCCAAATCAAATTTGCCGGTGAACCCGTGCTCAATCTCAACTGCCATTGTCATAGCTGTTTGGCGGCCTCGAAACACATTTCCGAAAAGTACCCCGACGGAACCAGTGCTGTTGTGGAAGGTGGCGGAGTCGGAGCCGCCTTGTTTCGTTTGGTGGATGTGGTGGAGGCCGACGACTTGACCGATGACCAATTTAATTACGTTAAAGTGGGAGACACGGGTGGTAACATTCGTGTGTATACCAAATGTTGTGGATCTGCCGTGACGATTTCGGGTGGTGCTGCCTTTCCCTGCAATTGGATTCCCATTATTCGAAATGGAGTGGTGAAAGCTTCGGATGGTACCACGCCCTATGTGCCTGCGACTCCTGTTCCAGAGACACAAGTCAAGTGTGCAGCGGATCCTGCATCCGTCCCCGAACCAAAATTCAATGTCGTACCCCCAAAACTTGCTTTCGCATTTGTTTCGGGTATGCTCAAAAAGAAACTGGGTGTGGGTGGAAATCCGGCGTTGAAAGACAAGAAACTCTTCTACGCCACTGGAGCCGAAGAAGATGTGGAGGTGGTAGCCAAAACGTGGGAGTAAAACTACCAACGCAATTTGCACTGAGAATGATGATGGAAGGAAATTCATTTTTTCATCGAGCGGTAAAACCTGGCTACTAGCACAACAATGAAAAGTAATGTGGACTACCGTGAAGAGCATGGCGCACATTCTAAGCAAAAAGTTAGACATCAAATATTCACAGTTTACTTCAGTTTATCTAGGCATGCACTGAGCGCTGCTTGACCTCATGCACAGCACAGGGGGCCCAATCTGGCTAGAACAAAGAATGGACTCAGCAAAGGCTGCCTATCAAACTTTGGAGGTTTGAAAATATAGGATCTTTTAGCTTCTGGAAATAAATACGAAGGCAGCCTGCTGATATCGGGAAGACCCGGGGTAATTCCCTTGATTGACATACCACCTTGGAGCCAACCAGAGTAATGCAACATTCCATATACAAACGCATTAAATGCTCTCATTTTCATTAGAAGAGAAAAAAAGAACACCAGGGCAGTTGTATGGACCTTTCGCATGGGCAGATCTCTGATTAGTCGTCCTCACCTTGGAACAAGCAAAAAATTGAGTTTGGTTTTTAGGTTTCCACCCAAACGATCTCGCTGCTCACCACGCCATACCCATGACCTATGCGGATCATTTTAAGTCTTAGCCTGTTCCTTTCTTGCCAGTCCTCGTTTTGTTTCTCTGATTATGATCCCGGCCATTCTTTTCTCTTCTTCGATATTCTTGGCAGCACATTTATTCCATTTTGCTCCATTCTCCTGTAAAGGGGTTCTTTTGCCAATCTCCACCAATCCTCCCAATTTCACACACCGACCCAACCATTTGAACACCGCAGAGAAATCCGCACAAGACCGTCGCCAAGGAGGAGAAATAAAACGCGCTCGGCAAAATCGTCCATGAGAAAATGGCGAAAGAACCCCCCATGAAAATGGCAAATACAGCATTTGGACAACTTTCAAAAGTTCTTCGATTAGGAGTCATATTGTATTGTAATGGTGCTGTTATCGTATGATTGTATTGAATATGCTGCTGCAGTTGGAACTGCTTGGATTAGGTAGGGTTCTTGTCGCAACAATAAAAAAGGATTCCAATTTTCAGCAGTCATATCCACATTAGAGTTGAGGTTACGGTTCATGAGAAGGATTAGTTGCTTTATGTTGTCCCTACCATACTAGTAGTAGTGGGCCTACTAGCTAGCTAGTCACTAGCTCGAACTGTAGGTACTACATTGTGCGGTCGGTCCAAAAACGATAGCTGGGACGTGACATCATTCTGTATCTTCAACGCTACAAATCAATAGAGAATTGGGCTACTGTACGAGCATCTGCGCATCCAGAGCACACCGTGGAAGAGCAGTCCCACGTTTCATGTTGTGCACGTTTCATGTTGAGCTTTAGACTCGAGCGAAAGCCTTTCCTTCACAATGTTGTGCTTGGAGCCCAAACAAAACTAGCAATCCAGATGAGTTTCTCAATCAAAGATAACTTCAAAGAGCTCCTCCAAAGTGGCGACGAGTTGTGCGACGCAACGTTAGTATCCAGCGACGGATCGTCTATCCCTGTTCACAAGCTTGTCCTTGCAACACGGAGCACGTACTTCAAGGCTGCTTTCTATGGCGAGCTAGCTTCTGACACTGCTAGGCTCCACTTTGAGGCGGATGTCCTCGAAGCAATCAAGAGGTACTGTTACGCGGATGCTGTGGCTGATGATATCCTTAAACGCTATGGTTTTCGTCGTAATGAGGCATTATCCGACGACCTGGCGAAGCTGAAGAAGTCTTGTGGCTTCTTTGTTCGACTGACCGTTGCGGCGGACTTTTTGCTGCTTCCGGGCCTTCAACGAATGCTGTGGGAATTGGCCTTCAAAAGGATGTCGTATGGTTCACGCCAACATTTTATCCCGGCTATTTACTCTGCGGCCAAGGCTGGTTGTGCTGAAGAACTCAAAGTATTGGCTTGGCATGCCTACTGGATGTACCAGCAAGAAGCAAAGAAGCATAAAATTGAAACAGACACTCCCTTCGAAGACCCCTTTTTGCCAAGTGATGCCAACTACGAAGGGTGGGGGGTGATCTTGCTTCTCGGATGCTCCGAGGAAGGAGTCAACGGCGAGTACTATGGGGAAGAAAAATATAAAGCCGAATACTCGATTTACAGACATACTCTATTCACAAAGAATCTAGAGGCAGTAGACGGGCTCGCGATCATTTATACAACCGATGAGGACGCTTCAGATCGCTCAGATGACGAACACAAAGTGCAATACTACCGAAAAGAAGGCACGAAACTGCATCGCCTCGACTGGATATACACCGCAAAGGGTTGGGATTGTGATGGTCAGAGCGTTTTTGACCGATGGAAAGGAGCAAAGATGCCTCCAATGAGCTTTATGTTCCGATGGGAAGACTGAAAATAGAACTTGGCAACTTTACTCTTATCCTCTTCAAGTATATATATGCATGGGCGAACACTCATTGTCAAAGGCTCCCTGGAAAATCGCGTTTTGAAAAAGTAAGCAAAACCTGAACACAACCAAATTAGTCTCATTTAAAGTGAAAACAGTAGTAACAATGGACGATGCCATCTTTGACCCACGATAATTATAGTCTTGAACGCTTCTAGGATTCTATCAAGGTACAAGCCGGTGTAACCCATGGATTTGAGAGAGCCAGTAAACGTGAACATATTTTGTCAAGTTTCTTGACTTTGTCAGTCACAGATGGTGCTTCATCTTCATCTTCTTCGCCTAGCTAACAATTCATGCGCATGGACGATGGAGGGAGCGACTGATCATGGTCGCCAATGAGCTGATGGAATACTGTCTTTGCTACTGTGTATCAAACACTGCTAATTACTGCAGCGGTTTTTGGCTCTACTCGCTAGCTAGTAGAAGTAGCTATCTAGCTTGCACTGACTACACTGACTGAGCATACTATGATCATGATGGCATGATCAAGTTCCTGGCCGGTCACCACCCTAAAAAAATTCTACCCCAACTATTGTTTTCACGAGACGCACACGTCCTCTCGAACGTTAAACTTATTAGTTAGGAGGGTCATGTGACTGGGCATCCTTAATTCTGCAGTCTTGGGTTGGAACCTAGTCGGTTCGTGATTTGGCAGCAGTAATTAATCTGGTGGAAGTGCGGCGACTGACGCGATGTCTTCGTGCAACCATTGAGTCGATTGGTGAATGAATTATCGAAATGAACCGAACCAATCACTGGTGTCGCGCGACAAGACAAAAAAGCAAGCATCAAATCACATGACACGCAGAAGTGGAGACACGAAGGGTGAATAACAAAAGCTTCACGCACCTTCTATGCTAATCCATAATAGACATCAGCAACAAACAAACATAAAATTCAGTAGAAAGAAGCTATAGCAGCAAGCGCAAACGTGGGGGGTTATTAGTAGTAGTAGCAGCAGTAAACTTTAGTTCTCCAGGGGTGCAGAATAACAAGACTCTAGCTGGGTGTCCAAAATTTGAAAATAATCAAGTCGTATTCAATCTAGAATGTCATCGCGAAGAGAAGATGGTAGCAGCAGCCGTCGCAACACCACTAAAGGCATGAGCAAGTCCAGTGCGGGTGGGTACCGTCGACGCATGTCCGTCGACAACCGTTTAGAAGCCTCCATGCTACAAGGATCGTCTTCAAGACTCATAACGGACACCTCCACTCCGGCCTACTTGCATTCGTCTACTACCATGACTAGCACGACTGCTAGAGGAAGTCGTCGTCGACACAGCGTCACCGCGAGTCTTCCTCCTGCCGAGTATTCTCCCGACAACAACACTGCAGCTAACGACGACAGTGGCAGTGGGAGTGGGAGACTTCGTACTACGACCGCCAATAGTAAAAAAAAGATGACGCCCCAAGAAATTTCCGAAAAACGCTACACCCAAAAATTACGACAAGCCCAAGACGTCTTAAGGCAATACAATTCCAAACAAATTCGACATCAACACGTCGTAGCACCTCGAACACCGGGTGGTGCCACGAACAAGGACAAGTACAAATTAATCAGTCGTGTCGCGGATGAAACCAAATTGCACGAAAAGCAACACCAACAACAACAACAGCAGCATTTATTGAAAGCCCCCCGATCCTCTCGTCGACAATCCTTGGCGGCGACCGAAGTGGACACTCGACATTTTGAGCAGGGATCCGCCATGACGCCCAGGGGGCGGCGTCGTTATTCCATGACGGCGTCTGTGGCGGTGGGGGCGCCAACTGCTAGTAGTAGAAGTAGTAGTCGACCCGAAGGGTCGGCGACGGCGACGCGATTGAAAAAAGCCTTCTCGGATGACGCCATGCCCCAACCTCATCCTCCACATCCGCACGTTCCTCACGTTCCTCGTCGTCTTCATTCGGCCGATCCCGAAGTACCGCCCGTAATGCCCAAACCAAATTACAATAGCAACAATCATCCTCATCCTCATGGTAGAAGAACAAGTCCAACCCGAGGAGACGGGAGTGGCAGTGGGAGTGGCAGATCCCGGCGCAGGTCCATGGCGGCCGGTTTTAGTAGCAATATTAGTAATGACTTGAGTCAGAGCCAAACCAGTTTGACCGACGAGCCATACCCACGACATCATCACCCACAGCCTCATCATCATGCGACTCGTCATTCTTCCATCAAAGACAAGAACACTCCCAAAAACATCAGAGAAAGTATACCCTTGGGTGTCGATTCGTTTCGGGATCTAGAATCTTCCATGCCATCCTTGCAAGCCTTGGATTTGTCCATTCACACCAATAGCACGGCTCCCGGTGGAAAACGAGTTTCGTCCGATTCGCAGTCGATCTTGACCATGGCAACGCACGAAACCGAAGAGACGACTACCAAAAACAACCGCGCGGCTGCTACGGCTGCTGTGCTTAGGGATGCGGCACAACCAAAACAACAAGTCCTAAGTCTTACAGTAGATAATGCCTTTTCCCATGGACAATCGCAGTCCGTGTTGCTCAAAGACGGATCCGGCAACAACAACAACAACAACAACAACCGCTACGATGAGGATGACTACGATGACTACGATGAAGATTTCGATTATGGGGATGAGCCGGACGAAGCATCCACGATTTGCAATAGTGTTGGGGACTCGAATCATGAAAAACACAGAAGGACACGCAGCAAGAGAAATTATATGAGTAGTACCAATGGGAATAATCGATCCTCCTCCTCCTTGGACAAAATGAGTCGTTCCGAGGGCGCGGGTGCACATCGTCGAATGCCGTCGGACGGGAGTGGCGGGAAAGGGGCAAGCCGTCGTAGCATGGGAGGAGGAAGTTACGTGGAGGTTAGCACCCGCAGAAGAACCGCTTCTTCCAACCTGGATGATTCTGGACTTCAGGAAGGGACTTCCTCGCGACGACGGAATCGGTCGTCGTCTCATCACCGAAGCAGCAGCAGCGGCATGAGCCACAGCGCTCGGGAAGCGGGCAGTTCCCGACGAGGTAGTACACGAAATCTGCGTGTGACCAAGGCCCATTCGTCAGCTGGTAGTGATGATGAACGTCGGCAACAACGGAGAGCTTCCACGTCGGTGCGATCCTTGTCGACCGACAGAAATATGTCGCGAACAGGGTCCGCCCGAAAAATGTCGTCCTCTCAGAGATCCTTGACACAACGAAGTCGGCCAGACTCTCCCACCCTGACCCAGAGCCCACGGCGCCAAAAATCAGCCACATCCTTGAAAGGGGACAGTAGTAGCGTGACAAAATCACCGCGCCGAACGAAGAAGCAAGGTCGGAGCCAGTCCATGGCACTGGGTTCTGCTGCCAATGCTGCCGTTGGTCACCTCAATCTGGATTCCATTGATAAAAAGAACAAGGACATCTTCCAAAACAACAAATCCTCGTCCATGTCCGTGGGAGCAGGATCCTTGGGAAGTGCAAAAAGTGGAAAAGGCCGACGCAGTAAACCGAGGCGACACTTATCGAATGGTTCCGGATCTTCCAATGGTAGCGGTAATGGTAGAAGACGAACGAGAGACTCGCCAATCGACCTGCCAGACGCTGCTGACATGACCGACAAGGGGGATCTGGATGCTTCCGTCACAACCCCTCCCACAGTTTCATCGTCGTCAGCGGATGAGAAATTTACAGGACCACACGATGACTTTACCGCTGCCTTTGAGGACATGACGCATGGGCCCAATACATTCTCTCTCAACGCCGCTGAAATTGACCCATTCGATGACCACATTGCGCCTTCCGGTGATCCCTTCGGCAGCGGCTTGCCGGATCCTTTTCATTTATCAAAGCCGACAAAGGATGGGGCCTTTAGCTTGGGGCATTCCAAAGCAGAGGATATTGATCCTGCGAGCTCCTCGTTTCACATGTCCAGTGATTTTGGAGATTTCGGGCAGGCATCCTTCGGCTCTGTGAATTTCGAG
>Ga0163146_10009452_pt1 | contig 10138 bp, 6 predicted proteins | sample OliLakLV19MP7G1_FD_148648 | JGI IMG/M metagenome (GOLD analysis project Ga0163146, IMG submission 148648) | Freshwater microbial mat bacterial communities from Lake Vanda, McMurdo Dry Valleys, Antarctica - Oligotrophic Lake LV.19.MP7.G1 | ecosystem: Environmental > Aquatic > Freshwater > Lake >... | reverse complement strand
GTGAACTCCAGCACCTGTCGAGCCGAGGCGAGTTTGAGCCGGGTGGCGGTGCGCATGCGGGGCGTCCTTTCGATTCTGCATCGAGGGGGGGGTCGAGCGCCGACGGGCGAACGTTGTCAGGGTGGTTCAGGCAATTGTTGCCGGGTAGGACGAAGAGCGGATATGCGAAGAGTGTGCCGCATCACATTCCGGATGAGGCCATGACATTGCACGATCGTGGAAGTGATTGCAGGGATACCATTTCGCCGCAGGTGCGCCAGGGAATGGAGTGGTGCGCGGCGCATGCGGGGGAATTCAAAAGTGTCCTCCCTGGAGGACGCGTGTCCACTTTGAAGGGGGCGGGACACAGTTGATCCCCTGATCTCCACCAGCGGAAGTCAGGGGATCGACTGGGTACCGCACCTGCCCTGCGACCAGCTCACGCGGCGCTCACCTTGTCCTCTGCCGGCGTGGTGGGGGTGATGTCCGGGGCGACCGGTTCGTCAATCCGCCAGGCGACGTTCCGGGCGCTCTTCCACGCGGCCATCAGCTCCCGATCGTCCTTGAAGCGGGTCTTGTTGATGGCGTCGAGGTTTTTGACCACCTTCATGACGTCGATCAACACGGCCTTGAGATCGGCAGTGGCACCGACCTGGGTCGCCATGGCGTTGCGGTGACGTGCCAGTTCGGCGCGGTAGGCCGCGATGTCCGCCGACAGCGCGGTCAGCATCGCGTCACTGAGGCCGAACGGGGTCAGTCGGTCCTTGTCCGCCAGCGCCTCGGCGACCGCCACCCGTGCCGACGTGAGGAGGGTGACCTCACTGGCGTGCGGGCGGATGCGGCGGCGGTGGACGGCGATCTCCGGATGGGTTGCCGAGGCAACCTGGGCGATACCGAAGAGGCCGGCGAGCCCGTTCTCGATATCGAACCGGAGCTGGGTCTTCTGGCTCACCGCCGCGGCGGCGATGGTCACGCTGGACCGCTGCAGCTGTGACAGGGTCTCCACGCGGGTGTTCAGCTCGGTGAGCCGGGCCACCACCTGCAACGCGGTGGGATCCGTCTCGGGGTGCGTGTGATAGAACTCCCCGACCCGGCCGTTCATATCGTACCTGAGCCGTGAATTGATCTGCATATGACGACTCCGTGTTGGTGGCCCGAAAGCCACGGTGAGAAGGATGGTGCCGAGCCCTTCGGGGGGCGGCGGCGTGGCGACCGGAGCCGGCCCGAACCGGGCCCGGTCGGGGGTAGGCCAATGCGAGCGGCGTGCCAGCGCCGCCATTGGTGTTAGGCACTCCGTGCGATGTCCGTGTCAGGAGTGCGCACCCGGCCGCCAGGAGTGCGCGGGCCCCGATCAGGAGTGCGCACTCCGCCGTAAGGAGCGTGCAGGCCGGCGTGAGGGGTGCGTGACCCCCCGTGAGGAGCGTGCAGGCCGGCGTGAGGAGCGTGCAGGCCGGTGTGAGGAGCGTGCAGGCCGGCGTGAGGAGTGCGCGACCCGCCGTCAGGAATGCGCCACCCGCCGTCAGGAGTGCTCAGCCTCCCGTCAGGAATGTGCACCGTCCCGTCAGGGGTGTGCGGCCTCCCGTCAGGAGTGTGCACCGTCCCGTCAGGGGTGGGCGGCCTCCCGTCAGGACTGTGCGGTGCGGCGTCAGGGCTGTGCGGTCCGGTGTCAGGCGGGCGCAGCTCGTCGTCAGGGTGTGCGGACGAGGCGTCAGAAATCGAGGAAAAGTGGACAGTGTCCAGAAAAGTGGACAGTGGGGGTGAGGGCGAGTGGGCGATTAGGGAAGCTCGCAATGACAGTGTTGGAGGAGGGCGTCCTGCCCCCACCGGTCATCCCGAGGGAGCGAAGCGAGCGCCTGCCCCGAGCGTAGCGAGGGGAGGGATCTCTTCAGGCCGAAGCCGATCCCCTGCCAGCTCACCGCCTTGTGCCCTCCTCGGTCCCGCCGCATCTTGAGCCAACCCCATGACTCTCCTTCCCATAGCCCTCGACGCCCGGGTCCAGGTCGCCGCCGTTGAGGCGCTGTGCCGGCTGCCCGCAGCCTCGATCTGCTGGAATGTCACACCCCCCTGCGATGATGACATCGGCGGGGAAGGGTGGTTCAAGCACCGCTCCAGGGGACCTGTTCCCAACAGGCCGAAGCACTACGCGCGGGTAGGCTGAATTGGCGAAACTCGAAGAACTGACCCCCGACGCGTCCGTACGAGGCATCCTTCCCGATAGCCTCGTTTCCGTCGTTACGGTGAAGTGGTTCGGGTCGGAAGCGCTCGAACTCACATATAAGAATGCGTCCGGTAAGCTCGCCAACCAGCTGTTGTACCGGCACGACGAGCCGCGCCTCGAAGTCACCACGATGGGACGACCATGGAGCTTCGACGGCGACGGCGCGCTCTTCCGGCTCGTTTCCGAGGCGATGCGCATCCAACTGGCGCACCTCTTCGACCCTATGCTGGCGGTCCACACCTCGGTCGTCGATTCGCTGCCGCACCAGATCACCGCGGTATACGAGTCCATGCTTCCGCGCCAGCCTCTGCGCTTTCTCCTGGCCGACGACCCAGGAGCGGGCAAAACGATCATGGCGGGCCTGCTCATCAAGGAGCTGATTGCTCGCGGTGACCTGCAGCGCTGCTTGATCGTCTGCCCCGGCAGCCTTGCCGAACAGTGGCAGGACGAGCTCTACCGCCGCTTTCACCTGCCCTTCGAGATCCTCACCAACGACAAGCTCGAAGCTGCCCGCACCGGCAACTGGTTTCTCGAAACGAACCTGATGATCGCTCGGCTCGACAAGCTCTCGCGCAACGAGGACGTGCAGCAGAAGCTCCAGGCGCCCGACTGCCGCTTCGACCTCGTGGTCTGCGACGAAGCGCACAAGATGTCCGCGACGGTCTTCGGAAACGAGGTCAAGTACACCAAGCGCTACCGGCTCGGCCAGCTCCTCTCCGGGCTGACCCGTCACTTTCTGTTGATGACGGCCACCCCACACAACGGCAAAGAGGCAGACTTTCAGCTCTTCCTGGCGCTCCTCGACGGCGACCGTTTCGAGGGCCGGTTCCGCGATGGGGTCCACACGGCCGACGCGTCTGACCTGATGCGCCGCATGGTCAAGGAGAGTCTGCTCAAGTTCGACGGCACGCCGCTTTTCCCGGAGCGCATCGCCTACACGGTGCCCTACAAACTTTCGGAGGCAGAGGCGCAGCTCTATAAGGCCGTCACCGACTACGTGCGCGAGGAGTTCAACCGGGCCGATGCGCTGGAGAACGACAAGCGCGCCGGCACCGTGGGCTTCGCCCTCACCATCCTGCAGCGCCGCCTCGCGTCGTCGCCGGAGGCGATCTACCAGTCATTGCGCCGCCGGCGCGAGCGTCTTGATAGCCGCCTGCGTGAGCTCGAAGTGTTGCAGCGCGGCGGCCAGGCGGCGCCCGTCCTGGCCGCAACGTTGCCAGCATTCGACGCCGAAGATATCGAAGACCTCGACGAAGCGCCGGACAACGAGGTCGAGGCGCTCGAAGAAGAGGTGCTCGACCAAGCCACCGCGGCACGCTCCATCGCGGAGCTCAAGATCGAGATCGCCACACTTACGCGGCTCGAAGCGCTCGCACTCGGCGTGCGCCACAGCGGTACCGACACCAAGTGGCGGGAACTGGCGAGCCTGCTCGGCGAGATCTTCACCAGCGCCGCCTTTCCCGATCGCGTCGCGGAGGCCACGGTCCCCTACGGCGCCGGCCCGATCCCGCGCCCGATCCCTTCGCCGCGCCAGAAGCTGGTGCTCTTCACCGAGCACCGCGACACGCTCAACTACCTCGAAAGCCGCATCACGACGCTGCTCGGACGGAAGTCGGCGGTGGTGATGATCCACGGCGGCATGGGCCGTGAGGAGCGCCTCAAGGCGCAGGAGTCCTTCAAGCACGACCCCGAGGTGCAGGTGCTGCTGGCCACCGACGCCGCCGGCGAAGGCATCAACCTGCAGCGCGCCCACCTGATGGTGAACTACGACTTGCCGTGGAACCCGAACCGTCTTGAGCAACGCTTCGGCCGCATCCACCGCATCGGCCAGACTGAGGTCTGTCACCTGTGGAACCTGGTGGCCGAAGAGACCCGCGAGGGCGACGTCTACCGCAAGCTGCTGGAGAAGCTCGAGCAGGCGCGGCAGGCGCTCGGCGGTCAGGTGTTCGATGTGCTCGGCAAGCTGCAGTTCGAGGGCCGCTCCCTGCGAGACCTGTTGATCGAGGCGATCCGCTACGGCGATACCCCGGAGGTCCGCGCCCGCCTCACGACGGTGGTCGACCACGCACTCGATCGCACCCAGCTCCAGAATCTCCTCGAGGACCACGCCCTGGCGCACGACGCCATGGATGCGAGCCGCGTGCAGCGCATCCGCGAGGACATGGAGCGCGCCGAGGCCCGCCGCCTCCAGCCGCACTACGTCGAGTCCTTCTTCCTGCAGGCGTTCGCTGCTCTGGGGGGCACCATCCGCCAGCGTGAGCCACGCCGCTACGAGATCACCAACGTCCCCGCGCCGGTGCGTCACCGCGATCGCCTCATTGGCATCGGCGAGCCGGTGCTGCCGCGCTACGAACGTATCGCCTTCGAGAAGGACCTGGTCGCGCCTCAGGGCCAGCCGCTGGCCGCCTTCGTCTGTCCAGGCCACCCGCTGCTCGACTCGCTGATCGACCTCACGCTCGAGCGCCACCGCGATCTCTTGAAGCGCGGAGCCGTTCTGGTGGACGAACGCGATACGGGATCCCAGCCCCGCGTGCTCTTCTACCTTGAACATGCGATCCAGGACGCGAGCCTGACGCGCACCGGCGAACGCCGCGTGATCTCACGGCGGGTGCTCTATGTGGAACTCGGCGCCGACGGCATCGCGCGCCACGTCCACTATGCGCCCTACCTCGACTACCGGCCGCTCCAGGCCGGCGATCCCGGCGTCGACGCCCTCCTCGCGCGCCCCGAGTGCGGGTGGATCACCCGCGAGCTCGAACAGACGGTGGCGGGCTATGCAGTCGCGCAGGTCGTGCCCGAGCATCTCGAGGAGGTTCGTGGCGCCAAGCTGAAGCTCCTGGCCAAGACCGAGGCTGCGGTCAAGGCGCGCCTCACCAAGGAGATCACCTATTGGGACCACCGCGCCGAGCAGTTGAAGCTTCAGGAGCAGGCCGGCAGGCCGAACGCCCGGCTCAACTCCGGCGAGGCACGCAAGCGCGCCGACAATCTGCAGGGGCGTCTGGCGAAGCGACTGCTGGAGCTCAAGCTCGAAGCGCAGCTCGCCCCGCTGCCACCAGTCGTGCTGGGTGGCGTGCTGGTTATCCCCGCGGGTCTCCTGGCCGCCATGACCGGCCTCCGCCCACTCGCGGCGACAATGCCGGTCGATACCCAGGCCTCCGCCGCGCGGGCCCGCGCCATTGTGATGCAGGTCGAGCGTCAACTCGGATTCGAGCCCACCGATCGTGAGCTCGAGAAGTTAGGCTATGACATCGAGAGCAGGGTGCCAGGCACGGGCAAGCTGCGTTTCATCGAGGTGAAGGGGAGGGTGGCTGGTGCTGATACCATCACCGTGACAAAGAACGAGATTCTCTACTCGCTCAATAAGCCGGAGGACTTCATTCTGGCCATCGTTGAGTTTCTCGACGACGAGCACCATCGAGTGCACTACCTGCGGCGGCCGTTCCAACGCGAGCCGGACTTCGATGTCGTGAGTCAGAACTACGACTTCGCCGGGCTGCGCGCACGAGCGGGTGCGCCCTGCTAAGGCGTACCGAGCAGACTTCATCGAAGTGGTATAGTTTGAGTGCGCCAATGTCCTATTTGGAGACATTTACACACTCATGAGGTACCAGTGCGAGCAACTTCATCTTCACCGAGTCCCCGCGCGCAGCTCCGACTGCTAAGTCGAAGTGCTCGAAGCGGTCTGGTCACGGTGGACGTAGCAGCAGCCAGCCTGGGTGTCTCCGGCCGCGGAGCGGCGGTCACGCTCGGCCGGCTTGAACGGGCCGGGTGGCTCAAGCGAATCCGCCGCGGGCTGTATTACCTGGTGCCACTCGAAGGTGGAACGGGAGCGGTGGTCGAGGACGCGTGGGTGCTGGCGGATGCCGCCTTCGATCCTTGCTATATCGGTGGCTGGACCGCGGCTCACCATTGGGGGCTCACCGAACAGTCGTTTCGCTCAACGTTTGTGGTTACGGCATCGAGTCTTCGATCGCGCTCCCAGGTCCTGCTCGGTGCTGAGTTCAAACTGGTAAAGGTGCGGCGCGCACGAGTGGAGAGTGCCGTGTTGGTGTGGCGAGGGGCTGTGAAGGTGCGCGTCAGCAGCGCCGAGCGGACGATCGTCGATGCCTGCGGTGACCCTTCGTGGGTCGGCGGTATCCGGCACCTCGGCGAGATTGTCCGACGGTACCGCGAAACGACAAACGATCTCGGGGAGTCATTGCTGATCGAGCTCACGCGTCGAGGGAGCGGTGCTGCGTTCCGTCGGGCAGGGTTTCTGGTGGAGCGAATCTGGCCCGAGGCAACTGGCCTGATCGCAGCTGCGCTGGCCGCGCGGCCGACCGGGGTCGTCCGGCTTGACCCCGCGATTCCAACCCGTGGAACCATGAATCGGCGCTGGGGACTCTGGGTCAATGCCGATGTTGGGGCTGGGACGTCGTGATTCGGCGACAGGATATCCTCGACCGCGCCGAGGAGTGGCAGCTGCGCCCCGATGTGGTAGAGAAAGACTACGTCCTCGGCTGGCTGCTCGCGGCACTCGGTGCGGATGGGGAGACAGGCAAGCGCTGGGTCTTCAAAGGCGGCACGTGCATCAAGAAGTGTTACATCGAGACCTATCGTTTCTCCGAAGATCTGGATTTCAGCCTCACACCGGACGCTGCTTACGAGGAGGTGGATCTTCGGGCAGTCCTGACGAGTCCCATCCAGCAGGCGGAAATGCTTTCGGGTGTCCGCTTTGCCATCGATGCGATGGAGCTGAGACCTCGGCAGAATCGCGCAGCAGAGAAGACGTATGAGGTGCGCCTGGGATACCAGGGACCGATGGGTGGGCCGGCCACGCCTAAGGTCAGATTCGATCTGACCCGGTCGGAGCCGATTCTCCTGCCACCAGAACGGCGCCCGATCTTCCACTCCTATCCTGACGAATTGCCGGCAGGCGCCACGGTTCAGTGCTACCCTCTTGAGGAACTGCTGGCGGAGAAGACCAGGGCGTTGGTGGAGCGGACCAGACCGCGGGACCTGTACGATGTGGTCCTGCTGCTGGAAAGCGACGAACTCCGGCCCGATCTCGTGCGGACCCGGGAGATTCTCGGACGGAAATGTGCAGCGAAAGGAATCCCGACTCCCACGGCGGCTGGACTGGTTGCGTTGGCAGCAGGATCGGCGGAGCTGGCGGCCGAGTGGGAGAACATGCTGGGTCATCAGCTTCCCGCCTTGCCACCGCTCGCGGGGATCATCGAACGGCTGCCGACGCTGCTCGGCTGGCTTGGGCCGCGGGTGGTAAAGGAGCCGGCGTCTGTATCACTACGGCCGGCTTCAAGTGCGGCGGGCGAGGTCTCCGCCCTCCGTGGGCGGCCTGCGGCGCAGCTCTGGGGAATGGGTCTGCCACTCGACCTGGTGCGCTTCGCCGGCGCCAATCGGTTGCGGGTCGCGTTCGACTACCACGGAACGCAGCGAGACGTGGAGCCGTACGCCCTCCGCCGGCCGCGGACGGGCAATCTGTTGCTCTATGGCTGGGAGCGTGCCGCCGGTCACATCAAGGCCTTCAAGGTCCCCGAAATTCGGGACCTGCGCGTCACCGATCGCACCTTCACCCCGCGCTACCGGGTGGAACTCAACGGATAGGGGTCGTCGTGACTGTTCGTACCCGCAAGAAACTCATCGAAGTCGCCCTGCCGCTGGAGGCAATTAATAAGGCCTGTGCGCGCGAGAAGTCCATCCGCCACGGGCACCCGAGCACGCTGCACCTGTGGTGGGCACGCCGGCCGCTCGCGGCCGCACGGGCGGTGATCTTCTCGCAAATGGTGGACGACCCGTCGAGCTATCCCGACCTCTTTCCTACCGTAAAGAAGCAGGAGAAGGAGCGCGAACGGCTCTTTCGCATCATCGAAGACCTGGTGCTGTGGGAGAACACCACCAACGAAACGGTGTTGCAGGCGACGCGCGACGAGATCTGGGCGAGCTGGCGGCGCGCCTGCGCCGAGAACGCCGACCATCCGCGGGCGAAGGAGCTGTTCGACCGGAAGAAGCTGCCCGCCTTCCACGATCCGTTCGCGGGCGGCGGCGCGCTGCCGCTCGAGGCGCAGCGGCTCGGGCTCGAGAGCTACGCCAGCGACCTGAACCCGGTGGCGGTGCTGATCAACAAGGCGATGATCGAGATCCCGCCCAAGTTCGCGGGGAGGCCGCCGGTGAACCCGGAGACGCGCAAGGACAAGAACCTCTTCGCCCGCGAGTGGAAGGGCGCGCAGGGCCTCGCCGAGGATGTGCGCCATTACGGCCAGTGGATGCGCGACGAGGCCGAGCAGCGAATCGGCACGCTGTATCCCAAGATCGACGTGACGGCCGAGATGGCCAAGACCCGCCCCGACCTCAAGCCTTATGTGGGCCAGTCGCTTACCGTGATCGCCTGGCTCTGGGCGCGTACGGTGAAGAGCCCCAACCCGGCCTTCGCGCAGGTGGATGTGCCGCTGGCCTCCACCTTCATGCTCTCCACCAAGGCGGGCAAGGAGGCGTATGTGGAGCCGGTGATCGAGGCCCGTCCCGACGCAGGAGGGAACGGCGGCTACCGCTTTACGGTGAAGATGGGCAAGCCGAAGGATGCGGAGGGGGCGAAGAACGGCACCAAGCTCGCTCGCGGGGCGAACTTCAAGTGCCTGATGTCGGGCACGCCGATGGCGGGCGACTACATCAAGGCTGAGGGCAAAGCGGGCCGGATGGGTGCGCGGCTGATGGCGATCGTGGCCGAGGGAACGCGAGGGCGTGTCTATCTGGCACCGACGCCGGAGCATGAGGCGGCGGCGCGTAGGGCGAAGCCGGAGTGGAAGCCTGAGACGCCGTTGCCTGATGACGCGCGTAACTTTTGGACCATCAACTACGGGCTGACACACTTCCATCACCTCTTCACCCCGCGCCAGCTCGTGGCGCTGACGACCTTCTCCGACCTGGTGGGCGAAGCGCGCGAGCGAATCCGCCGCGACGCGCTCGTCGCCGACGTGTCGGACGACGTCCAACCCCTGCGTGATGGTGGCACCGGCGCCGCCGCCTACGCTGACGCAGTAGCGGTGTACTTGGGGATGAGCGTCAGCAAAGAGACAGTCTCTCTCGTGACCCAGGCGCGCTGGCGCGCTGGCGAAAGCAAGTCAGCTCCCGCGTTTGGGCGGCAAGCCTTACCAATGGTGTGGGACTTTGCAGACCTGAACCCATTCGCCGGAGCGGGCGGCGACTTTCTTGGAATCATCGAGGCAGCCGAGAAGGTGCTACGAGCCGGACCTCCGCCGTTGCTCGGCCACGCGACCCAAGCAGATGCGAGTCGCCAGTTGCTTACTGACGGCAAGCTCGTGTCAACTGACCCGCCATACTACGACAACATCGGCTACGCAGATCTGTCGGATTTCTTCTATGTGTGGCTGCGTCGCTCGCTCCGCTCGGTCTTCCCCGACCTCTTTGCCACGCTAGCTGTGCCCAAGTCCGAGGAGCTGGTCGCGACGCCCTATCGCCACGGCAGCAAGGAGAAGGCTGAGCTCTTCTTTCTCGAAGGCATGACGCTGGCAATGCATCGCCTCGCCAAGCAAGCGCACCCAGGCTTTCCCGTCACCATCTATTACGCATTCAAACAGTCCGAGAGCGACAGCGGTGAGGGCACAACAAACACCGGTTGGGATACGTTTCTCGCCGCTGTGATTGAAGCGGGGTTCGCAATCAGCGGCACATGGCCAATGCGAACGGAGAGTCAGACTCGGCTTGTCGGTATGGTCACCAACGCCCTCGCGTCCAGCATCATTCTCGTATGTCGCCAGCGCGCCGACGATGCGCCAACCGGCACCCGCCGGGAGTTCGTCACCGCGCTCAAGGCCGAGCTGCCGCGGGCGCTCGCCCACCTGCAGGCAGGCAACATCGCACCGGTGGACCTGGCGCAGGCAGCCATCGGCCCGGGCATGGCGATCTATACCCGCTACGCCAAGG
>Ga0163146_10009449_pt1 | contig 10140 bp, 10 predicted proteins | sample OliLakLV19MP7G1_FD_148648 | JGI IMG/M metagenome (GOLD analysis project Ga0163146, IMG submission 148648) | Freshwater microbial mat bacterial communities from Lake Vanda, McMurdo Dry Valleys, Antarctica - Oligotrophic Lake LV.19.MP7.G1 | ecosystem: Environmental > Aquatic > Freshwater > Lake >... | reverse complement strand
GGTAGTACGATCAGTGCGGAAAATAGAAGCAAAAATGTCTTTCTCATATTTGTCCCTTTTTTGTCTATCGAGAACCGTCTGCGCCGGTTCAGGTTTTCAGTAATCTCGCTAGTTCGTGCAATTCTTCGGTTGCGCGAATTGCGCCGTATTGATTTCCCCGCTGCCACCAAAAAGCGGGGTCATTCCACGCAATCGAGACCAGTCATGGATGTATGCGAATTGGTCTTTGGTCTCAGGTGATTGCGGTCGCCTGTTGCGCTTGTCCATAGACATCCACTTTCTTGCAATCAGCGCAATGGCTTCTTCTGGAGTAAAGCCGCACTCGACAAGCAGGCAACCAACGACGGTGCCGGTGCGACCGATGCCACCCCAGCAGTGCAGGTAGACTGGCCGGTCAGCGCAATGAGCATCGCCAATCATCCGCAGAATCGCACGCATGTCCTCTGGCTGGGGGATCGAGAGGTCCTCGATCGGGAATCGATCGTGGCGCACTTCGCACCCCGAATCAGCCGCCACAGACTGAAGCAACGTAGCATAGTTTTCGAGCGGTTCCGTGACTTCTGTCAGGTCGATGAATTGACGCACGCCGGTGGCAAGAATTGCCGCCAGCTTCTGACGTGATGCGACCGCGTCCACTGTGCGCGGGTACTCTCCCGCGATGAGTCGACCGGGAATCAGCCAATAGCAATTTCCATGCGGGCGCGGCAGGTGGTCGCCGGCCAGTTGCAACAGGGTTCGGTCGAACAAGTGCGTCACTCCGGAAATACGAGCTTTCAGATTTGAGTCGACTAGCATCTTCTGAAGAAAGTATGTCAGTGCATCTGCTCAGATATGGACGTCTTCGATGATCCGAAGTTTACTGACCCTTAGCTTTTGCTAGAGCTGAACGAATATTGGATTTTGTCACCTTGGGCACTTTGCCGAAGATTTTCGACGCATCCACGGGGTTTTTCATATCCGTCATTTCATAACAATCCAGCTTTTTGCCCTTCTTCCATTCAACGAGCACTACTTTGTCTGCATTATGATGTTTTCGTACTGCCATCAAACGACCTACGTCGTCTTCGGATGGAAACCTCGCAGTACCGCCTTTAACTTGGATAAGAATAATTTCGAACAGATCTCCCCGTTTCCCACCGTTTTGAGACTTTTTGTGATCCTTTCGTATTGCGATCAAGTCAACGATGCCATACGACTCCTGTCGCTTCTTTCCATTGAACTCCACGAGTTGCCATTTCACGCCGCCTTTACTTGATCGGCTGATTAAGTACTTCGTCATGATCCGGGCCCATATAGCAGTGCGAAGGGCTTTTTCTGATGACGTCATATCCTTTGCTACTGATGGTGTTGTGTTCTTTGCGTTGGACTTTGCCATGTGCCTTTCCCCGATAAATGACTTTCTTTACTTCACACGCTCCTGCGTCGGAATCACAGATCTTGAACAGTGACGTGCAAGATCCCGCTCACCGACTCGTCGTCAAAAAAGATGTCGAGCTCGTCCTCGCAATAGTCAAAACGCAGATCTTCGGTCACTTCCTTTTCGATCTGCTTCAAGTTTCGGCGGGACATGTCGATCCCATCATTGCGTGATACCCAAAATCCTCGGTAGCCGCATAGCTTGTAATCTTCCCATGGATGATCATAGAGATCGGCCAGATCCAGGCCTGGGACTTTAATCGTTCTCACCAGTACACGAGCGTAGGCTTTACCGAAGATGTCAAATGTGAATGCATAGGTGGCTTCACCCACCTCATTGGGGTCGTACTTCTGCATTGCGAGAAAGCCGTCAAGTGCCTGGCCGTCAAGGATGTTATATGCGGCACAGGCCTGGACCACGCTAATCGTGGCCTCCACCGATGTTTCGGGATCGTCCGGCAGGCCGCATTTGCGAAGATGATCTCGCAAGATGGTGTACTTGTCGGCCTTGGCACCTCTTCGGAACTCGCGTTCCCAGCGTTTCAGATTGGCATACATGCGTCATCCCTACCTGAGGTCCCCTCAAGAAGAACGAAAATAAAGATCAACCTGGCCAAGAGCGGCGCTCGCTTCATCAGCCCGGTGATTACGACTTCATTTCGAAACGAAAGCTGCTGATCGCTCGATAGAGTTGCGCCGGCCGATTGGCGCCGCCTTCTAACTCTCCGTGCAGTTTCACTAAGTTTTTCTCATCTCTCAGGCGGCGCCGAAAGCTGCTCTTGTCCAGCGGCTTTCCTGTCACCGTTTCGAACACACTCTGGAGTTGTGTGAGCGTGAATTTCGCGGGCAGCAGATGGAGCGGGAGAGCCAGTTGCACGACCTTCTGCCGTAGCCGTGTGGTTGCAAGCGCGATCATTTCCCGATGGTCGAAGGCGATCGGACGCTTCAGGTGGGCGACGTCGGACCACGCGACATCCATAGCTTTCGCTCCAGCGACGGCGGGCGCCTGGTCGGCCGGGAGCAGCGCGTAGAAAAGCACGCCCACCGAGTACCCACGCGGATCCCGCCCCGGGCCGCTGAAAACCGCCACCTGCTCCAGATGTGGGACTTCCACCCGTGTCTTGGCGGCAAGAGCCCTGCGCGCAGTGTGTTCGAGGGACAAGTCGGTCTCCGGCTTGAGCAGCGCACCAGGCAACGCCCAGGCACCGGCTTGCGGCTCGTTGTCGCGCTGGAGCAGGAGCACGCGCAGGGTTTCTTCGAGGACGGTGAAGAGCGCGACGTCTGCGGCGACGATCGGGAAGAGTTCTTTCATTGGGGTCTCGTTCGGTTGCGTTCGATTCAGTAGACAGGATAACCTACTTATTGGTATAATGCCCATAAGATGAGAAAAAAGACAAACGCGGCAAGTCCGTCCAAGAAAACGCCCGAAGCACGCGAGCGTTTTCTAGGCTGCCTCGTGGGACTTGCGGCCGGCGATGCGGTTGGTACGGCGGTCGAGTTTCAACCGAGGGGCACCTTCAAACCGGTTACGGACATGGCAGGCGGCGGGCCGTTCAAGCTGGCGCCTGGCCAGTGGACGGATGACACCTCGATGGCCCTATGCCTGGCCGCCAGCTTGGTCGAGCGCAACGGATTCGACCCGGCAGACCAGATGGAACGCTATTGCCGGTGGAAGGAGCAAGGCTACTTCAGCAGCACCGGGAAGTGCTTTGACATCGGCATCACCACGGCCGCCGCGCTGCGTCGTTACCGGCGCACCGGAGAAGCGAACGCCGGGTCCGCGGACCCGTCGACGGCCGGGAACGGTTCGATCATGCGGCTTGCACCGATCCCGATGTTCTTCCTGCCCGACGTCGATGCGATAGAGCGCTACGCGGCGGAGAGCTCGCTGACCACCCACGGCGCACCGGAGTGCGTCGATGCGTGCCGGCTATTCGGCAGGATCATCGGCCGCGCGCTGCTCGGCCAATCGAAGGAAGAAGTCCTGTTCGCCGATGGCCCCACGTTCGCTGGCACGAAGAAGATCGGGGCCATTGCTCGAGGAGAGTACCGGACCAAGACCGATGCCGACATACGCGGAACCGGTTATGTGGCGGCGAGCCTCGAGGCGGCGCTCTGGTGCTTTATTCGCACCGACTGCTTTGAGCAGGCGATCCTGATGGCCGCCAATCTGGGCGATGACGCCGACACAACGGCCGCCGTCTGCGGCCAGGTTGCCGGGGCCTATTACGGGGCGGCAGGAATTCCGTCTCGGTGGCGCGAAAAGCTGGCGCTGCTTACGGAGATTACAGAACTTGCAAAACAGCTTTTTGAGAAGCGGCAACTGAGGTGAAAGCAACGAAAGGAAGTCCTATGACCAAAACACCAAATTCCGTGGTCTTCGACTATTTTGACAACTGGCGGGAGGAGAATCTCACCTGCCTGAAGTGTGCATGGCAAGGCAAGATCAACGTGGGAGATACAGAGGAATTTCGCGAGCTAACTGAATTCCGCTGTCCAAAATGCGCCGAAATTCTGGCGATCATCAACCATCCTACATTGGAAGAAATACGCCAAAACTGGGACAGGCTCAGTCCCGAGGAAAAACGTGTTTACGCCAAGCGCATGGAACTCGACGAAGAATTTGGCAAAACTCATCTGAAATCCCCTGCCCAGTTACCGGAGATCGCAGCTTCTCCTGTAATCCTTGTTTGGGATATCGAGTTTGACAGCCGCGGCGAGATGGAGGGCCCGACGTACACAACCATCAAGCACGAAGGCAAAGTCATCTGGCGAGAACCAGCCTACTACGAGTGTGTCGCCCGGTTCAACGAAGTGGTGAAAATTCTTCGGCTGAAATATGGAGACAGACTGCAAGCACTTATCCCCACCGAGGCGAGCAAGACATATTTGTATGGAGACATCCTATCTGCATCGAGCAAAGCAGTAGATATCAGTACGTGCGCGTCAGATTCCGCTTCAACGACGACGGCGCTGGCACAGGCAGGTGATCAGGGTGCGATCAATAGTCTGCGCTACCAGCAGGAGTTCGCAGCTCACCACCTGCAGCGAGCCGATCAATTGCCTGAGGTTTCGGGGGACTTTCTCGTATTGAGCTGGGACCTTGCCGAAAAACCGCCTCGAGTCAAGGCGCAGATTTGCCGGGAATCACTCCAGTACGAATGGGATAAGGACCGCGGCGATGCCTTTCTCTACGTCACACTTCAGCATGAGGGGCGTGAACTTTGGAGCGAAGCGGCAGATCCGGATTCGAGCTGGCGCGAAGATGGAAAGCTTCGCTGGAAACCTGCCGAACGTTATGGCGAGCTGGCGACGATAGTCAAAAACAAGTACGGCGCCCGATTGAAGGATCTTGTGCCGAGTTTGCGCAGCACTGCCTACGGTTCGGGTCCTGGCGTGGATGCATTGGAGCATGTCAAAGATCTTTCTTTCCCAAAGCCAAAGACTGCCAAGCTCAAGCTCTGGAGAAATGCCGTAGCCGGGTACCCGGATGCGCAGATCCGAGTCGGTGATTTGCTGCGCGAGGGTATGGGTGTGCCAAAGGATTGGATCCGGGCGGCCTATTGGTATCGGCAGGCCGCCGATCAGGATGTCGCTTACGCTCAAGCCAACTTGGGGCTCCTGTACGAGCACGGCGACGGCGTGCCGCAGGATGACGTTGAGGCGCTGAAGTGGTTTCGTAAGGCCGCTGCGCGAGGCGACACTTACGCCCGATACTGCCTCGGGATCAGATACCGCAACGGCCAGGGCGTGCAACAGGACTACAGTGAGGCGGTACAGTGGTTACGAATGGCGGCTGACCGGGGCCTCCCCGACGCCCAATTCGAACTTGGAACCATGTACTCCAAAGGCGAAGGCGTGCCGCAGGACTACGTGGAGGCACACAAGTGGTTTACCGTGGCCGTGGCGGGGCTACCCGGCCTCGCTAACAAAGAGGACCGAAACAAGGCCATCAAGGACCGCGACACCGTCGCAGCGAAAATGACGCGGCCTCAGATAGTTGAGGCGCGAAGGCTTGCACGAGATTGGAAGTCGGAATCACGAGCGTAGCAGTGCCAAGCGAAATGAGTAGGAACGTCGAAGTTTGAAAAAAAGGAGCGTGCTACTGGCGCTCTTACTCTTAATCTAAGCGTCATATCGGTCGAGCACTTGTCCCGGCCCCTCCTCCAGCTTCACATAGTCCTTGCCATCGAATACCCGCGTCCCATTGACCCACACCCCCGCTACCCCTTCCGGCTTGCGAATCATGCGCGATCCGCCACCTGGCAGGTCGTGCAGGCGGACGAGACCCGACAAGCCGACCTTGGCCGGGTCGAAGAGGAGCAGGTCGGCCCACGCGCCGGGCGCGATACGCCCCCGACCCGGAATGCGGTATTTCACGGCCGGATCGCTGGTGAGCTTGCGCACGCCCTCGGCCAGCGAGAACACGCCGGTCTCGCGCACCCAATGCCGCAGGAAGTGCAGCCCGAACCCGGCATCGCACATGAAAATCAAATGCGCACCGGCATCCGACAACGACACGACACCGGCCGCGTGCTTGAGCAGCGGCGCGACGCCCTTGTCGTCGTTCTGGAACAGCTTGGCCACGAAGCGCGTCGAGAGATCGTTCTCCAGCGCGACGTCGAAGAAGCAGTCGAGCGGGTCGACGCCGCGCTCTCTTGCGATTGCCGTAATCGGGCGGCCATCGACTTCGACCATGGCCCAATTGCCATAGAACAGGATTCCCGGCCGCGGATTGGCGAGGTCGGCGCGGAACTGGCGGCGGAATCCGGGATCGCGATAGATGTCGGCGAGGTTTTCGGTGGTGCGCTTCGAAATCCGGTCGAAGGCCGAGTGCGTGAGCAGCAGGTACGGATCCTCGAGCGTGAAATCGAAAGACAGCGGCTGGCAGCTCGTCTGGATGTAAACCTCGTGGCCGCGCGCAATCGCCGCCGCGCATTTCTCGTAGTAGGTCAGTCCGCGCTGGGGGTCGGCTTCGTTGTACATCGTAAGAACGGTGGAGATGAACGCGGGCCGGCCGTTTGCCGAGGCCAGCTCCTCCATGAACTCGGGCGTCGCGCGCGGACCCGTGGCCATCATGAGCACGCCGCGCTTCGCTTCGCCGAGAACCCCGGCGAGCGCGCGGATTTCGGCGTCGCCCGCGATGGTCGAAGGCATCGGCAGCCCGCCGTGGCCGCTGTGGTTCGGAGAGAACGAGGACGCAAAACCGATCGCGCCGGCATCGAGTGCTGCGCGCACCTCCTGCCGCATCTGCGCGAGCTGCGCAGGCGTGGGCGTGATCTCCGTCGACGCGGCTTCGCCCATGACGGCGGTGCGGATCGTCGAATGCTGCGCGAACACGCAGACGTTCGCATAAGGATGCGAGCGGCGCAGCAGCTCCATGTATTCGGCAAACGACTCGAATTCCCAGCGCGTGCCCGCCTGCAGCGCGTCGAGGTCCATGCCCTCGACCACCGAGAGGTTCTTCACCATGGTGTCTCGCCGGTCGGCCGGGCAAGGCGCGATGCCAAAGCCGCAGTTGCCCATCACGGCGGTCGTCACGCCGAGCGAGGGCGACGGCGACATCGTGGGATCCCACGTCACTTGCGCGTCGTAATGCGTGTGCAGGTCGACGATGCCGGGCATCAGCGATAGACCGCTCGCATCCACCGACTCGCGTGCTTCGCCAAGGGTGCTGCCCACCGAGACCACGCGGCCGTCCTTGATGGCCACATCGGCGGCGCGGCCGGGCGTACCGAGGCCGTCATAGACCGTTGCACCGCGGATGACGAGGTCGTGACTCATGCTGTCCTCATTCGGGTTTGACGCCGGCATCGGTCGCCACTTTCTTCCAGCGCGTGATTTCCTGGCGGATATAGGCGCCGAACTGCTCGGGCGTCGAGGGCGAAGCTTCAGCGCTGTGGACCGCGAACTGGTCGCGCACGTCCTGCGAGCCGAGCACCTTGACGACCTCGCGGTTGAGGCGATCGAGCACGTCCCTGGGGGTTCCCGCGGGCACGACGATGCCCTGCCATGAGCTCACGTCGAATCCGGGATACCCGAGTTCTGCGACCGTCGGAAGGGCGGGTGCCTGCGCCGAGCGTTTCAGCGTGGTCACCGCAAGGCCGCGTGCCTTCCCCGAACGCACCTGCGGGTAGAGCGAGGAGAAGGGATCGAACAGCACCTGCAGCTGGCCGCCGATGAGATCGGTGATCGCGGGCGAGCTGCCTTTGTACGGCACATGGTTCATCTTGATCCCGGCCGCGGTGTTGAAGAATTCCACCGCGAGGTAGATCGAGCTGCCCGCGGTGCCGAAGTTGAGCTTGCCCGGCTGCGCCTTCGCGAGCGCGACCAGCTCGGCCAAAGTCTGCGCGGGCACGGAAGGATGCACCGCGATCACCAGCGGCTGGATCGCGACCATCGAAACCGGCGCAAAGCTCGCCACCGGGTCGTAAGGCAGCTTTGCGAACGTGACCGCGTTGATCGCAAGCGTGCTGATATTGCCCATCGTGAGCGTGTAGCCGTCGGCCGCGGCCTTGGCGCCAGCTTCGGCGCCGATCACACCGCTTGCGCCCGCGCGGTTCTCGACGACGACCGGTTGACCCAGCTCGGTCGAAAGTTTCTGCGCAACGACGCGCGAGCTGATGTCGGTCACGCCGCCCGGAGGGAAAGGCACGATCAGCCGCAGCGGCTTGTTCGGGAACCCCTGCGCCTGCGCAAGCGCGCAGAGCGCGGACAGCAACAGAGCAACGAGCGACCTCATTGCGGGAACTGGAGCACCAGCACTTCGGCGCCCTCGCGGCCGGCGTGAACATGCATCGGTTCGTCCTCCGGCGTTACGAATACCGTCGCCCAGCGGCCAAGCGACTCGCCCCCGACGCGTGCGCGACCGGACGCAATCACATAGAAACGGCCAAGCCCGCGCGGATGGGCTGGCGCGGCGACCGAGCCCTGCGGCTGGATGCGCAAGACCCACCCGGCGATGCCGTCCGGCTGCGCAGGGAAAACCTCTTCACACAGCGTGGCGTTGCGTTGCGAACCGACTTCGTTGATGTCGACCGGCCCCCCCAGCAGATGACGCTTGGGCAGCTTCTGCATCTGGTCGCGCGATTCGGGCAGGAATTTCGCCCCGAAGTCCATGCGCGGGCGCAGCGTGAAATACCAGAGTCCCTCGGGCCCTGCGGTGATGGGGCCGTAGCCTGTATGCGCGGAGGCGTAGTGAACCGAGAGGGGTCGAACCGGATGCCGCCCGATGCTGCCGCTCCCCCGCACCACGACCTGGAACTCGTTCTGCAGGTGGAAGTGCGGCAGGATCACCGAGTCCGCATCCTGTTCGACCAGAAAAGATTGCGGCGCCACCGGTTCGCCCGGCGGCGATGCGATGAAGTCGCTCTTGAAATATCCCGTGCCGTTGGCAAGCGTGAACTTGCTCCGGTTGCCTCGACCCTCCTCCAAAGTCCCGGTCCTGATCACGCGTCCTCCTCGATATGGCAAAGTGTATGCCACCGGCGTGGGTTGCGCGCGCAGGCAGGTGCGGCAGTTCGCACCTCAAAACGGGACGCGCCGGGCTCCGCTAGTCCGGCGTTTCCGCTCGACGCCAGGGAGTGATCAACCCCTGCCGAGATTGCGGATCACGTCCACCACGAGGGACGTGCCGGGCGACAACAGCACGACATCGTTGCCGACGCGAACATAGCGGTAGCCGGCGGGCGGCGTGCCAAGCTGCGTGAGCAGCGGCTGGGGCACCGGGTAAGTGACGAGTCCGGCGGGCAGCGGCTGGCCGGTGACCCAATGGTGTTTCTTCGCCTGGCCCGGCGGCATGCAGCCGTTGTGCTTTTTCGCCAAGCCCGGCGGGCAATGGCCGGCTCGGAACTGCTCGTCGTAGTAGTGATGAACGTGCGTATGGTGCTCGGGGGTGAAGCGCACGCTCGGGTGGGGATGTACAACGGCCGCGTGGGGCGCGACCGCCACATGGCGATTCAAAGTACGGTCCTCACGCTCGCGACGGTGCTCAACGCGAGGCGATTCACGTTCGTGTTTCTCGACCTTGTGGCCGCGTTCACCGCGGTCGTCGTCTTTTTCGTGTTTCTGGCCGTGTTTGTCACCGCCGCCACCGCCGTGACCGCCTTTTTCAGCCCAGATCGGTGTGCTCGCGAGGACACCCGCGAACACCAACGCGACAGCGCGGGCGATGGGGGAAAATTTGGTGTTCATGATCGACCCTCTCATTGGTCCATTTGGAATGCAAAGCGTAACGATTCAGGGCGGGGCCTGGCTGTCGGACAAAGCACGTTTCGACGGGCATGTTCGTCCTACATCAAGCCACCCGAACACACAATTGGCGCCTGGCGAGCGGTCGTGCTTTTGTGCAAGATCACAATCGTCTGTACTCCTCCAGACGGCCTGTGTAGCCTGTCTGGAGGAGCTAGACGCTACTGCACGGCTCGTTTTCGAGAGATTGAGTTTCATTTCCGACCTCACTACTCCAGCGAGGTTTTTCCTCCTTCACCGCCGCCATTCGTCCCCCGAAATCGGCGTTTCGTCGCATGCCGGTCGACGGGGGTCGACCCGCTCCGGAAACTGCGTCTTCGGTAACACTACAATCGACCGCAAAGGAACTGACATGGAACAACAGGACCTCCTCCGCATCGCCCGCCGCCGCGCCGCCGCCAAGTTCGGCTTCATGATCCACTTCACGGTGTTCGCAGCAGTCAACGCAATGCTCTACTTCATCAACCAAAGCAC
>Ga0163146_10009447_pt1 | contig 10141 bp, 9 predicted proteins | sample OliLakLV19MP7G1_FD_148648 | JGI IMG/M metagenome (GOLD analysis project Ga0163146, IMG submission 148648) | Freshwater microbial mat bacterial communities from Lake Vanda, McMurdo Dry Valleys, Antarctica - Oligotrophic Lake LV.19.MP7.G1 | ecosystem: Environmental > Aquatic > Freshwater > Lake >... | reverse complement strand
CCTCCGGCGTTCACCGACGCCGCCGGAAAGGCATGGGTTCGCACGCCGATCGACGCGTTCGTGTTGGCCGGCTTGCGCAAGGCTGAACTGACGCCCGCCGCGGAGGCCGACCGCGCGACGCTGATTCGACGCGTCACCTACAACTTGCACGGCCTTCCGCCAACCCCGGAGGAGGTTGCCGCCTTCGCCGCCGACAAATCGCCGCAAGCCTATGAGCGGCTGGTGGACCGCCTGCTCGCCTCTCCCCGTTATGGCGAACAGTGGGCGCGGCATTGGCTGGATGTCGTGCGCTTCGCCGAATCCGATGGCTATGAATACGATACCCACCGGCCCGATGCCTACCGGTTTCGCGACTATGTAATCGCCAGCTTCAATTCCGACAAGCCATACGATGAGTTCCTGAAGGAACAGTTAGCCGGCGATGAAATAGACCCCAAGAACGACACGCTGCTGGTCGCCAGCGGCTTCAACCGTCTGGGACCGTTGCGCAAGAACCAGGGGAACCAGGACGTAGCCAGTTCGCGCACCGAAGTTTTGACGGAGATGGCCAACATCGTCGGCGCTGGATTCCTGGGTATGACGATGGGCTGCGCGCGCTGCCACGATCATAAATTCGATCCCATTCGCCAGTCCGATTACTACCGGTTACAGGGCTATTTCGCGCAAACGAAGGAGAACGACGTTATCGTCGCCACGCCGGAAGAACAGGCGAAACATAAGACCGTGATGGAGCCGCTCGAAAGCGAAATGCGGAAACTCCGTTTCTCTATGCGGCGGGCATCGGAGGAGGATAAAGGCAAAATCCTGACGCGCCTGGAAGAGATCGACGGGCAGATTCCGCCGCCGCTTACCGCCATGTACGCCGTGAGAAACGACACGAAAGACATGACGCAGATCCACATGCTGGAGCGCGGAGATTACCGCAACAAAGGCTCCAAAGTGGGAATGCGCCCGCCCGGCGTGTTGCTCCCCGATGGCGCGGCCGAAATGCCGCTCGATACCGCCAAGCCCCGCTTGCGTCTGGCCGAATGGATCACCGAACCATCGAATCCATTAACAGCGCGCGTGATGGTGAATCGAATCTTTGGCTTCCATTTCGGACGGCCGCTGGTCTCCACGCCGAACGATTTTGGCAAGATGGGCACGCGGCCCACGAATCCGGAATTGCTGGATTGGCTGGCCAATGAATACGTGAAGGGCGGCTGGAAGATGAAGCCGCTGCACCGTATGATTCTTCTCTCCTCCGCCTACCGCCAGTCGAGCCGCTCGGCGAACGAGAAGGCTTTCGCGACCAAGGATCCGGAGAACAAGTTGCTCTGGAAAGCGAACCGCCGCCGGCTGGAAGCCGAAGAGATTCGCGATACCATGCTCGCGATCTCCGGACGCTTAAACACCAAGGCTGGCGGGCCATCGGTGATGGTCTCCATCGATCCGGAGCTGATTAAAGACTTGAAGCGGCCGCAGTATTGGGTTACCACGCGGGACAAGTCGGAGCATGATCGCCGGACGATCTACATGATCTATAAACGCAATCTGATTCTGCCTTTCATGCAGGTCTTCGATTCTCCCGACACGCTGCTTTCCTGCGCGCGCCGCGATCAATCCACCCACGCGCCGCAAGCTTTAGAACTCCTGAATGGAACCGTTTCGAACGACCTGGCGCTATCGCTTGCCAAACGGCTAACCGGGATGGCCCGGGAGCGTGTGGACTATGCGTTCCGCCTCGCCGCGGGACGGCCGCCGAATGAGCGCGAGCGCTTGCTGTCCCTCAAGTATTTGGACGATCCCGATCCGGCCGCGGCCACCGAGTTCGCCCTTTCCCTATTCAATTCGAACGCCTTTCTCTACGTGAACTAACATGAGTGAACATATTCGTTTTGCCCGCAATCGCCGCGAGTTTTTGACGGACTGCTTCTGCGGTTTCGGAGCCATGGGCTTCGGCTCGCTGATGGCGGCCGAGGCGGCGAAAAATCCGCTGGCGCCGAAAGCCCCGCACTTCCCGGCGAAGGCCAAGTCGATGATCTTCCTGTTCCAGGCGGGCGGGCCATCGCACCTCGAAACGTTCGATCCTAAGCCGCTCCTCAACAAACTCCACGGCGAAAAGCGGCCCGATACTTTTGGAAAAGTCGAATACCAGAACGTCAACGCGAACTCGCGCATACTCGGCACGAAACGGACGTTTTCGCGCTACGGAAAATCCGGATTGGAGATCTCCGATCTGCTCCCGCATCAGGCGCAGATTGCCGACGACCTGTGCGTCATCCGCTCCATGTATGGCGACATGGTCGTGCATTCCGCGGCGCAGTATCAACTTATGTCCGGCCGGGTAATTCCGGGCTTTCCGTCCATGGGAAGCTGGGTGACGTACGGCCTCGGCACGGTCTCCGATTCGCTGCCGGCATATGTTGTAATGCCCGACCCCAACGGCGCTCCGGAAGCTGGCCAGCCGATGTACACGAACGGCTTTTTGCCGGCGGTGTACCAGCCGGCGATGTTCCGCGCCGGCAAGCGTCCGGTTCTGAATTTGGAAGTGCCGAAAGGCATCACCATGGACCGGCGCCGCAAGACCATTGACCTGATCCGTCAGTTGAACGAAGCGAACATGCTTGGGGAGGACCAGGAACTGGCCGCCCGCATTTCAGCCTACGATACGGCCTTCAAAATGCAGACGCAGGCGCCCGAACTCTTCGATGTTTCGAGCGAACCCCAGGAGACGCTCGACATGTACGGCGTCGGTAAGCCGGATACGGACGACTACGGCCGGCGTTGTTTGCTGGCCCGCCGCTTGATTGAGAAAGGCGTTCGGTTCGTTTGTGTCGTGGCCGGTGGCGGCGGAGCCGAAACCGAATGGGACGCACACTCCGATATCGAGAAGAATCATGCGCGAATGGCCCGATTGACCGATCAGCCGACGGCCGCGTTGGTCAAGGATTTGAAGCGGCGCGGCCTGCTCGATGAGACCATTGTGCTGTGGGGCGGGGAGTTCGGCCGGTCACCGGAATCGGAGCGCGGCTCGGGTCGCGATCATCACAATACGGGCTTCACCATGTGGGCCGCCGGCGGCGGATTCAAGGGCGGCCTGGCCTATGGAGCAACCGACGACATTGGCCTGAAATCCACCGTGAATCCCGTGCATTTCCGCGATCTGCACGCGACGCTGATCAACCAATTGGGCTTGCAGCAGGACGCGTTGAGCTACCTGCACCAGGGCCGCCGCGAACGGCTGACGGAGGTGCACGGAACTATTTTGAAGGACATTTTGGTCTGACCTTATGATGAGACTCAGTTGTCTTTCCCTCAGCTATCAGAACCAGTTCCGGGCCGGCAAGATGGATTTGCCGAAGTTCATCACCGCCGCGCGCGCGCTGGCGTTCGACGGCGTTGACCTGCACATGCAGCACTTGAAGGGCTTCGACCGGATTTACTTGAAACAGTTGCGGCGGATGCTGCTCGACAACGGCATGTCGGTGCCGAGTTTCCCGGTATCAACGGAGTTTGGAATGTACCCCGACCGGATCGGCGCGGAGATTGAAAAATGCCGCGTAGGCATGGAAGCCGGGTTGTTTTTGGGAGCGCCGTTAGCGCGCTTGTTCGTTGGCTCCACGCCGGCCGGGGGTAATGCCGAGGAGGCATTCAAACGGGGCGTGGATGCCCTGCGCCGCTGCGCCGAGATTGGGGCGGATATTGGCATGGTGGCCGCGCTGCAAAACCACAGCGGACTGACCAGCACCGGCGATGATATGCTGCGGTTTCATAAGGCGGTGAATCATCCCAACTTTGCGCTGGTGCTCGATACGGGCCATTTCACGGGCCGTACCGGGCCGCGCGGGCCCAAGCAGGAAGGGCACACCTTCGACAACTACTACCGCTCGCTGGAGCAGGTGGCGCCGCTAGCGCCATTCGTGCGCGTTAAGAGCTACGAGCCAGACGCCCAGGGCGCGGAAAAACACATCGACTACAAACGCGTCTTCAATATTCTCCGCGGCGTCCATTACAATGGCTTTTGCAGCATGGTCTACGAGGGAACCGAGGATGAGATGACGGCAATTCCCCGCGCCGCGCAATACCTGCGAAAGATGGTCCGCGGCGACTAGGAATTCGGCGATACGATGGAATACTCATGAGTGATCCAATCGCCGAGTATTTACAGTGGAAGAAGCAGGGCGGGGACCTGCGCGCGAAAGCCAAACAGGCCATTGAGGCGCGGTTTCGAGAGCTGTTAACCGAGGCAGCGCATCTGGCCGAAGAGTATCGCGCCGATTTTGGCGTGGCGCTGGCGCTCCCCGCCGCCGTGAGCTCGTTCAAGTTCAAAGCCGGTGCGAAGAAAGCTGTCAAGAAAGCGCTCCCGAAGCCGGAGCCGGTCAAGGTGGCCGATCCGAAAGTGGTGGCGTTGGAACGTCAACTCGCGGCGGCCCGGAAGAAGTTGGACGCCGCCAAAGCGAAAGGCGCCGGGACGAAGAATCTGGAAGACCGCGTTTACGAATTGGAAGATGATCTGCGTCTGGCGACGCAATCGGTATAGGTGAGTATGCCTCTATTGTTTTTGCTGCTGATCTGCGCCGCCGCGGCGGCGCAGGAGATTCCCGCCGTCTTTGGCAAGTACTGCGCGGCCTGTCATGCCGATAGCGCCACCGGCACGGATCGCGGCGCCGGGCTGATCGACACGCGGTCGTTGCGGTCCCGGTCGGAGTCGCAAATTCGGGGCATCATTCGCAACGGAACCCGTGGCGGCATGCCCGCCTTTCCCCTGCCTGACGCCGAGTTGGACATCCTGGCCAAAGCAGTTCGCTCCTGGAACGCTTCGGCGTTTGACGCTCATCCGCCCGGCGATCTGGCCGCCGGTAAAGCGCTGTTCGAAAAGCAGTGTCTAACCTGCCATATGGCGCTAGGGCACGGCGGGTCCAATGGACCGGATCTCTCGGCCGTCGCCCGCGAATTGACGGTGCGGGAATTGGAGCAGACGCTGTTGAATCCCAATTCCCGCAAGGGGAAGCGCAACGGCGCGGCCTGTCCAAGTTGGGCTTTCTGCCCCGACGATCCGTGGGGAGTGGTGTCGGTTCGTTTGAAGGATGGGACTTCGCTGCGGGGGTTCGCGCGCAGCCAGGGCGCGCATGATTTACAGTTGCAGACGTTCGATGGCAAGCTGCATCTTTTGACTTCGGCGGACTACTCCGCCGTCACCGCGGAAGCCGCATCACACATGCCCGCGTTCAAAGGAACGACCGGGGAGCGCCGGGATTTGGTCGCGTATTTAAGCACATTAGGGGGCACTGGGCTGGGACCGCTGTCGGCCGCTCCCGCTGCAACAGCGGCAGCCATGGCGAGTGTGCAGACCCCGAAGCCGGGTGAATGGCCCGGCTATCACGGGCTGCCATCCGCCAACCGCCATAGTCCTTTGGCGCAAATCACGGTGGCCAACGCGGCACGGCTGAAACCGGCGTGGAGCTACGCGCTCCCCCATCCCAGCTTGCAAACGACGCCGCTGGTTGCCGATGGGGTGATGTTTGTGACGGCCCCGAACCAAGTCTGCGCACTCGACAGCGGGACGGGAAGAGAAATCTGGTGCTGGGTTCGTTCGCGAAACGACGCCCGTAGAATTTCCGGCGATGCGGCCAAAGGCGCGCAGCGCGGCGCGGCCCTATTGGGGAACAGGATCTATTTCGCCACTGACGATGCTCACCTCGTGGCCTTGAACCGTTTAACCGGCGCGCTGGTTTGGCAGGTGTTCCTGCCAATCGATAAAGTAGGAGCGTATGGCTCCACCGCCGCCCCTCTGGTTGTGGACGACCTGGTCGTCACCGGCATCGCGGGCGGGGATGCGCCACTGTTGGGCTTCGTGGTGGCGCTCAAAGCCTCCACCGGCGAAGAAGTCTGGCGCTTCCGCACCATCCCGAAACATGGCGAGAAAGGCGCGGAAACATGGGGCGGCAAGGCGATTGAGTTCGGTGGCGGCGCGACTTGGCTGACGGGTTCGTTCGATCCGCAAACCGGCACGTTGTATTGGCCGACCGGGAATCCCTATCCGGACACTGACGGCACGGACCGCGCCGGGGACAACCTGTATACAAACTGCGTGGTGGCGCTGGACGCCAAGACTGGCAAGTTGAAGTGGCATTTTCAGTTCACGCCGCACGACCTTTGGGATTGGGACGCGACGGAGCCGCTGGTGTTAGTGGATGCCAGCTTCAAGGGCCGTCCGCGCAAACTCCTGTTGCAGGCCAACCGGAACGGCTATTTCTACGTACTCGACCGCACCAGCGGCGAGTTCCTGCTCGGAACGCCATTCGTGAAACGGCTTACATGGTCGAATGGGCTGGACGCCAAGGGCCGTCCACAAGTGAACCCGGCCGCGAAGCCTACGGCGGGCGGCACGAAAGTCTGTCCCGCCGTTCGCGGCGCGACGAACTGGTACTCGACGGCGTACAACCCGGCGACGAAGCTGTTCTACGTTATGGCGGTAGAGGACTGCAACATGTACCGCGCGTCGGGGAACTGGTTCGTTCCGTATAACGATCCGGCCAATCCGCCGGAAAAAGTGCTGCGAGCGTTGGATATTGAAACGGGAAAGATAGTTTGGGAAGTACCGCAGATTGGCGCTCCGGAAGCAAACTATTCGGGCGTGTTATCCACGGCTGGCGGTTTGCTGTTCTACGGTGAGTCGGGCGGAACGTTCGCCGCCGCTGACGCGAAGACGGGAAAGACGCTGTGGCATTTCCCCACCGGGCAAGCGTGGAAGGCATCGCCCATGACTTATACGGTGAAGGGGAAACAACACGTGGCGATCGCCGCCGGCGGGCAGATCCTTGCCTTCGCGCTCGACTAAAATACCTGTTATGCTCCGCACCTTATTTTTGGCGGCCGTCGCGCTGACTGCACAGCCCCACCCCTTGGAAGCGATCATCACGGCGGCGCGGGAGAATTCGCCGCGATTGAAGGAGTTGCTTGCGACGGGGCTGCCCGGATTGGCGGGCCGGAATGGCGCGGCGGTGTGGGGGCAGGAGTTCCTCTTCGCGGTCCAATCCCCGGAGGCCGCGACGGTCTCGATAGATCACGGGCCGCCGCTGGCGATGCGGCAGGTGGCGGGCTCACCGTACTGGTATCTGTTGAAGACCCTCCGGCTGGGCACCACCCACCACTACGGATACGCGGCCGGCGGGAAGTCATTGGGGACGTATGACGTTGCTGGGTACAACCCGGATTCATACCCCAGGCCCGGAGTGGCGTCCGGCGTCTTGTCGAGCAGGAAGAACCTACAGAGCCGCATTTATCCGGGCATGTCGGCGAACTTCTGGGTGTACGCCAATGCGGGCGTGGACCTGAAGAATGGCGCTCCTCTGATGGTGTGGCAGGACGGCGAGACCATAGTCGGCAACGCGGATCTGTTGCGGCTGCGGCTTCAAATTGTGAGCGACAACCTGGTGGCGAAGAAGCTCATCCCGCCGATGGTCCATGTGTTGATCTCGCCAGGGGAGGGCGGCGAGGCGCGAGGCACGCGGATGCGGAGTATTCAATACGATACGGTTTCGGATCGTTATGGGAAGTATCTGCTGGAGGAGATCCTGCCGGAGGTCGAGAAGACGTACAAGATCCGGAAGGACGCCTACTCGCGGGCGGTGGCCGGAGCGTCGTCGGGAGCGATCTGCGCCATGAACGCGGCCTGGTATTTCCCGGGGCAGTTTAGCCGGGTTCTATCGCATATCGGGAGCTATACGGGGATACAGTGGCAGCCGGAGAAGGGGATCGATGGCGGCTACATTGTGTCGCACCGCGTGCGGCGCGAGGCGCGGAAGAATTTGCGCGTGTGGCTGTCGGACGGCGCGGACGATATCGAGAATCAGACCGGCAGTTGGCCGCTCAACAACATCCAATTGGCGAACGCGTTGAAGCTGAAGGGGTACGATTTCCACTTCCGATTCGGCGAAAGCGCGCACGCCATCGCGCAAGGGGCGATGGATTTGCCGGAGTCGCTGGTTTGGCTGTGGCGGGATTACGATGCGGCCAAGACGGACCAGGTTTTTGAGATGGAATCGGAGGAGAAAGCGAAGCCGTTGTTCCGCGTGAAGATTGCCAACCGCGAGGCGTGGTGAATTGTATCTGTGATACAGTCTCAGTCAAACCTGTGCTCAGCAGGTAACGCTTTGAAAGAAGGGGAGTGAAATGCTACTGCGAAGAATCGCCTTTGGCTTGCTGATGAGTGCGGCCCTGTTGGCGCAGGGTGAGCGCGGAACCTTTAACGGAACGGTCCTGGATGCATCGGGCGCCGCGGTCGCGGGCGCCCTGGTGAAGGTTTTGAACCCTGCTACGGGTGTGGAAGTCTCCAGCGCGACGACAGAGGCTGGCGTGTACCGAATGCCGGCGCTCTCGGCCGGCACGTATCGCATTTCGGTGGCCGCGCCGGGCTTTAAGGGCGCGATCCGCGACAACATTGTGCTTTCCGTCGCGCAGACGTTGACCGTGGATTTCAATATGGAAGTTGGCCAGTACACTGGACCGCAGCAAGGGCCGCGTAACATCGAAATCGCATTGCGGTTTAACTTTTAACGGTAATGCCGCAACAGTCAAATGGGGACCGGCCGCGGCCGGTCCCCTTAACCATTCCGGGATTGCCTCCGGCGAATCCAACCTATTCGCAGGCGACGGTCTTGGGCGATCTTGTTTTTGTCTCGGGGCAGTTGGGGATTGATCCGTTGACGAACCGGCTGGCGGGTGATGATATGCGCTCGCAGACGCGGCAGGCGTTGTTGAACATAGAGCGGATTTTGAAGGAAGCGGGGTCGGGGCTTGATCGGGTGGCGCGGTGCAATTTGTACCTCACCGATTACGGGCGATTGGCTGAAGCGAACGCCGTTTATGCCGAGTTCTTCTCCGATCACAAACCGGCCAAGACGGGGGTTGGCGTGTCGCAGTTGTGGGCCGGGGCGCTGATTGAAATTGAAGTGACGGCTGCGTTGTAATGCTCCGGGTCGATTGGCTGCCGGTTCTGGCGGAGACCGGTAGCCAGGCCTGTGCGCCGTGCCATCTTGAGATTTTCAAGAAGCATCAGAAGTCGGGAATGGCGCGAAGCGGCGGGCGGGTTGGGGATGGATTGGAGAAGGCCGAGTTCCCGAAGGGTGCGCTCGCGATGGAGTGGTTCCTCGGGTCGGGGGCGGTGGGGCGGAGCTACGCGGGGTTTGTAGATGGCTTCTTGTTTCAGTCGCCATCTTCGTACTACTAGGCACGAAGGGCTTTTGGATTGTCGCCGGGATTCGCACCGACGCCTGTAACGCGGCCGATTGAGAATGCGTGCCTGCGGTGCCATGTAAGCGGGGGTGCGGGCGGTTGCGGGGACGGAGAACAAGTACCTGGATCCGCCGTTTGCCGAGGGCGGAGTGAGTTGTGAGCGCTGCCATGGGGCGGGTGAGGGGCATGTGATGGTCAATCCGGCGAAGCTGCCTCCCGCGCGGCGGGACAGTGTTTGCCTTCAGTGCCATTTGACGGGCGCGGGACGGGTGGCGCAGCCGGGACGAGGGCCGGCTACGTTCCGCGCCGGGGACTTGCTGTCCGATCATGTGATGGTGTTTGTGTGGAGCCGGGCGGGGACCGAACGGGCGGCAACGGACCATGCCGAACAGTTGGCGCGAAGCAAGTGCCAACAGGGGGCTGGGGGACAAATTGTGGTGCGGAACTTGCCATGATGCGCATTCGGGTTCCACGCGGGCGGCGGCGTGCCTGGATTGCCATGGGCCGCACGGTGGCGGCGGACCGGATTGCGCGGCGTGCCATATGCCCAAGGGGCAGTTTCGGGAGGGCGAGCACGTCGTCTATACCGACCACTCGATTGCCCGGAAACAGGGGCTTGGGCAGGGGGCGCGAGTATTGCAGGCGTTCCGCGGGATGAGGGCTTCGGAACGGGATTGGGCGCTGGCGGAGCGATCATTGCCGCTGCTGGAAAAGCTGGCGGCGGCGCCGGGAGCCGATGCGGCGGTGCTCGTCCAATTAGCGCAGCTTTACGATGCCAAGGGGATGGGTGCGCCGCTCTATGAGCGGGCGTTGCGGTTGGAGCCGGAGCATTCCACTGCACAAGCCAATTTAGGGATCTACCGCATGAAGGCGGGGCGGGTGCAAGAGGCGCTGCGGTTGTGGGCGGGCGTGTTTGCGCGGA
>Ga0163146_10009407_pt1 | contig 10163 bp, 7 predicted proteins | sample OliLakLV19MP7G1_FD_148648 | JGI IMG/M metagenome (GOLD analysis project Ga0163146, IMG submission 148648) | Freshwater microbial mat bacterial communities from Lake Vanda, McMurdo Dry Valleys, Antarctica - Oligotrophic Lake LV.19.MP7.G1 | ecosystem: Environmental > Aquatic > Freshwater > Lake >... | reverse complement strand
CTCGCCGTTCGCGCCGTCCCGAGTCGGGCGAGCCTTTGGGATGGGGACGCGGCGGTCATTTCTCAGTTGATCGCGCTGCTCGAACAGGCGCGGCAAACGCGCGACGCGATCCAGCGGGAATACGACATGGTCAAAAGCCACGTCGAGTACGCCCGAACCGTCCTCGGTAAACTCCGCAATTCCGATTTCATGGAAGGGCTGCGCATTCTTCAAGAGGGCGAGTAGCGCCTGAACCACCTGCGACAAACCGATACACGCATCGGATGGCGCATCGACGAGGTGGATCGGAGTTTCGAGGCGCTGTTCGGTCGGAAGTTGTCGACGTTGTCGAAAGCCGAACTCGCGCGGCTCAAGAAAGACATGCGAGATGAGCGCAAAAAGAGCGCCAAAAACGCGGCCGTCAATCAGTCGTCGGCGGTCGACACGGCGGAGAAGAACTCGCGTCGTCTGCGCACGATCATGGAAACCGTGCAAACCACCCAAGGTGTGGTGGGCCAACAACAAGCCTCAAATCAATTGCTGTCGCAGCTTTCCGATCAAATGAGTGCGCTGTTGGTGATGCTTGCCACCACCAACAGGTTGTTGGCGACGGAGCAGGCTGGGGCGGCCGAGCGCGAAAATGTGCAGGAAGAAAAGAACAAACGCCGTCTACAACGCTCGCCCGCCGCCAGCGACAAGAGCAAAGGGGTCAAGCTGCCATGAGCGGTACGCCATCCAACGATCGTTTCGTCGCACAACCGAATGGCTCCAGTCGTTCCGATCTCGATGTCCGACTTGTGATCGAAGGGCAGATCGCAACCTTCGAGGTCGCGGGCGGCTTCGCTCGCAAACCGGTTCCGGCCGACGGTGTGATCGTCGAAACGACGACAACTACAATATTCATCCCGCTTGCCGCCCTTGTTGATGTGATGGGGCAGGGCGTTGAAAGAACGGAGCCTGCTGATGTCGCCCCGTGAGTTTCAAGATGGGCAATGGGTGCAGCTCATCGGCTCAATTCGGCAGGGTGATGCCGGGACCGTTCGCGGCAAGGCATGGGGCGAGGAACTGTATGACGTGATGGTGCTCGACGGTGAGCTGGTTCGGATTCCGGGATCCGACCTGGCGGCGATTGAAATGCAGGAACCGGTTGGCGGCGTTGACGCTGGATCGCTCATCGCGTCAAGCTTAGCTACTTCATGAGGGGATTTCTGTGGTTTTATGCTATAGTTGTAATGTGCGAGCTACTCCTTCTACTTCAAGTCACCGGGTGACTCGGGCGGTTTCGGCGGGACGAAAAGGGGGACTTCAGCGGGCGCGAAGTTTGTCTCCTTCAAGGCGCAATGAGATTGCTCGCGATGCTGGCCGTGCCCGATGGGGAGCTCTGCCGAACCGTTTCTGCCCGTTCTTCTGGAACTTTGATGCCGTGGCCTTGCCGGATTGGAAGGACTGCGTGCTGGTGAATCTTCTAGGCGTCGTGGATGACGACATACGGGAATGGTTGCTGTCACACTTTTCGATCCACGAGATCCGTCGATGGCTGTCGCGTCGAAAGGGTAGTGGGTTCAGCACTGCACAATTGTCGCGTTGGGTGAGCGCTCGAACGATTGATTTCTGGCGATCGGTGTCGCCCGTAGTGCGACCCGTCTCCACACTGCCGGTCGAGGTGAGACAATTGCTCCATAGAACCGATCTGGAGTCTTTCGATTGGAATCAACGACCCGATCGCTATCCGGTGGTGGCGATGATCCTCGCCCGCTGGTCTGCTCCCTCGCTTCGATGGCTGGCCGGTGAGATTTCGTCGTCTGAGATCCGCGATCTTCTGGTCTGGGGTGCGGGGAGTGGACTTGCCGAACCGGAACGCGCGCGGGTGAGGCGTGAATTCGGACTGTCGGTGACTGAAATTCCGGCGCGGCCGTACCTCGGGTTGAGGTTCTGATGCCGAAGATTTACGAGCATACCTTCGATGCGGAAAAACGAGCCGTTGCAGAGCGGCAGCTTCCGATGGTCCGAGCAGACGAGTTCTACATGGCGGGTGGATCCGCCTTGGCACTCAGGCTTGGTCATCGGACGTCCCACGATATTGATCGGTTCTCTCCAAAGGCCTTCGATGCGAAACGATTGGTCGAAACACTGTCCGAGTTGAAGGGAAAGCCTACGCGGGTGGAAATCAATGGGCCTCATACGGTTCGAGCGTATTACGGCAACCTCGAAACCAGCTTTATTCGTTACACACAGATCCCAGCGGAAACCGAGATGGTGAGTTGTACCTCGTCACTGTCGCTTCCCGTCGGTAAGATGAAGCTGCTGTCAGGGATGAAAGCTGGAGCCGTTTTTCACCGAGGCCAAAAAAAGGACTTTGTCGATGTTTACAGCATCAGCAGGCAACCGGGATGGTCTGTCGCACGATTCATCGAAAACGCCGCTGAAAAACTTCCCATTCCTCCGTCAGAAATGGCCAGAGCGCTACTCTACTTCCGAGACGCGGAACAAACTGCGATGCCCGAAAATTGCTCGGTGACGTGGAACGCGGTCAAGACACACGTCGAGCGCGGGGTTCGGGATTGGGAACGGTCGCTGGGGAAAAATCTGGAGCGGTGATTTTCCCCATGTGGGTAATCGCGATCAAGTCTACTGTCGCGGCCCCGGCACATCCGATTCGAGAAGATTCGGACCATCCACGGTGTCTCGGACAGCCGCGCCGAACCCCTTGCCCGTCGCAAAATGCTCTGGGGGCGATAATCCCGTGTCAGACCCCGGCGCTACCGTCTGTCTCGCTCCCAATGACCTCGGACACTGTCGGCACCATCATCGGCCTCACGCTCGTCGTGGGTGCGGTGGCGGTCGCGTCGTTCATGGTCTTGTGCTTGGTTTGCGCAGGGACGCTGGCGTTGGTGATTCCGATTCGTGTTGCGCGGTGGGCTTTTCGGTTGGTTCGGACGGAGTTGGATCCAGCGACTGCCGATCCCGTCGGGAACACCGATTTCCGCCGCACAGAGGGTGCGGCGGAAGAAGAAGATTAGCGAGACCAGAAAACGTGACACTTGCCATCGAGATCAACCGTGAAGATGTCGCCCGACAATTCAGCGTCTCGGCCGAACGATTCGTATTCCTCCCGAAGTCTTTCCGCTCACTCGACCGCGAGACCCGCCTTCTCTTTTGGCGGCAAAACCCAACCTTCGATACCGTCATCGGCTCAATCCGGCAGGGCGATATTGGCACCGTTCGCGGCAAGGTTTGGGGCGAAGAACAATACGATGTGGCGTTGACGGATGGTACGCAGGTTCGGGTACCCGGAGCCGACCTTGCTGCGATCGAAAAGCGGGAATCGCTACACGAACCGGATGCCGAATGCTGCGACGCTCCTAGCTTAGGGTCTGTATGATCGTTTTTCACACGGGTGGAGACGCGAATTCGGACTGTCGGTGGCTGAAATTCCGGCGCGGCCGTACCTCGGGTTGGGGTTCTGAGATGCGGGGGAGGCGATGAACACCTGGCTTGCTCGAACTCTGTAAGGTTTACCCGAGCGCGTGCACTAACTGTTGAGTTGCCGCCGGTCACCGATCCAGGCGGTCTAGCTAGATAGAGGCGATGCGTTTTGCACTTTCACCCTTGGAGCTACGGTTTCACGCAACGCCAAGAAAACGTTGCCAAACGTATCTCGCACCAATCTTCAGAAATGACGCGGTCCGACTCGATCGTCAGGCCTCCGTACGATTCTTTTTCACAAACGAAATCTGCCCTCTCTACCTCTATAGATGCTCGCTCGTTCCGATCCCGCCCCCCGCATTGAGAGAAACAAATAACGCATAACATCACACGACGAATCTCCGCATTGCTGTTTGCTACCGCGCTGGCATCTTGTGGGCCGCCCGCCGATCCGGTTGAGCGAACGACGTTTGCGCTGCTAACCGACCCGTCTTTGGTGAAGCCAGTGCTGGAGTGCGTCACACAACAAGACGCGACCCACTACACGGCGTTTTTCGGCTACAGCAACACGGTGGCCGAAACGGTCAGCGTTCCCGTTGGTGCCAACAACAAGTTCACGCCGAGTCCGCAAGACCGCGGCCAACCGATCGTGTTCCAACCGGGCCGCCGAGTGTCGGTTTTCTCGGTGCCATTCAATGGCAGTAATTTGGTTTGGAAGTTGGGGCCAAGAACGTCGACCGCATCGAGCGGGAGCAAGCGGTGTGTGACGAATCTAGCCCCGGTGGTCACGGGGTCGGCGTCGCCAGAACCGGCGTCGGTCGGTCAAACCGTGGATCTTACTGCAATTGCGACCGACGATGGCGTTCCGTCGGCGGTTCTGTCGTACCAGTGGTCGTTGGTCATCGGACCCTCTACGCCCTCGATCGGTAACGCAACCCAATCGGTGGCAAATGTCGTTTTTACGGTTCCAGGAAGCTACGTGGTTCGTGTCACTGTAAGCGATTCTCTGCTGAGCGCCTTTGCTGATGTCCCTGTGGAAATCACGGGCTTCGTCTGCGGGCCACCGTCGGACTGGGATGACGGGAATCCGTGTACGGTGGATGCGTGTAGCGCGGCGATTGGTGTTACGCATGCAGTTTCTTCCGATGGGACGGAATGTTCCGACGGCAATCTTTGCAACGGAACGGAACTGTGTTCAGCGGGAGCATGCACGGCCGGGACAGCGTTGGTGGTCGATGACGGCAATGTTTGTACGGTGGACACTTGCAGCCCGCTGACCGGTGTTGTGCATGCCGCGGTTGATGAAGGTACCGTATGTGACGATGGCGATCTTTGCGATGGCGTTGCGACTTGCAACGGCGCGGGCGAGTGCGCCGCAGGGGTGCCTCCAATCGTCGACGATGGAAACAGTTGCACATTCGATCTCTGTGGTCCGCAAGGCGTCGTTCATTCGCCTGCGACGGATGGCACGAGCTGTGCGGACGGAAACCTTTGTAACGGACCGGAAGCTTGTATCGGCGGCGCATGCTTACAAGGGATCGCACCCGTATTGGACGATGGAAACCCGTGTACATCAGACACGTGTGACGCAGTTAGCGGCGTGTCACATGCTCGGGTTGGTGACGGGACTTCGTGTCCCGACGACAATCTTTGCAATGGCAACGACCTTTGCGTAGCTGGATCGTGTGTGTCGGATTCGCCGATTGTTGTCGACGACAGCAATCCGTGCACGGTGGATGCCTGCGATGCGTCTACGGGCGCGGTGACTCATTCGCACGCCGTGGGGTGTTTTGGCCTGCCGGATCTGGCCATTCAATCTGTACTGATGTCATCGCGAGCCGACTTTGACCGGGTATCCCAAAATATTTCAGCGTCCGTTCGTGTTGTGGTTACGAACCTGGGCCCGGCTCCCACTGGGTCTTTCAGCGTCGTCGTTTTCGATGACACCAACCGAAACCACCTGTTCGATTTCGGGCTGGAGACCCTGCTGGGTACCTCGGTTTTGGGTGCGATGAATGCTCATTCTGAACGCATTGTAGAGATCGACGTATTGGGTCAGGTGGCTTTCCCCGACACCCTCATTGGCGCGTTTGCTGACGCTTCCAACACTGAGCAAGAATCGGACGAGGCAAACAATTTTTTCGATACAACACCTGCTTGCGAACTGATGAGACCGCCGGAGGGACCCATGACTCCCGTTGTGGAGTGGGCGTGGGACGGGACCGGAAGCGTCGATCCAACGTTCAACGGGGTTATGTCGGCTCCAGTTGTTGCCGACCTCAACTCAGATGGCGTGCCGGACATAATCGTTCCATCTTTTCACAGAAGCGCATATGAGCCCGGACCTGGCCGATTGCGTGCACTCGACGGCAGAACCGGTCAATCCATTGTAACCTTTGCGGCGAACGTTGCGTCAACAGCCGGTGTTGCAGTCGGCGACATCGACAACGACGGGTTACCTGAAGTCGTCACGTCGGCTGAGAACGGCCAGCTGATGGCGTTTGAACACGACGGGTCAGTGAAATGGGTATCTTGGGGGGGCAGTGGTGGGAGGATGGGTGGTCCCTCGATTGCGGACCTCAATGGTGATGGTTTGGTCGAGATAGTGGCCGGCATTCACGTTGTCTCCGGATTGGATGGATCTTTCACATGGGATTCCCAGATGCAGCAGCAGCGCTACGTTCAGCTGCGTTCGACAGGCCGAAAGAACGCCGAGCTGTCCACCACAGCAGATCTGGACCTGGATGGAAAACTCGAGATCGTGACCGGTTACGCTGCATACCGGTGGAATGGCGAAATTTACTGGGAGAAACAGCCGTTCACAGGGCACTCAGACGGCTTTCCGGCGATTGGGAATTTTGACGACGACCCTTATCCGGAAATTGTTGTATCGCAACACTATTCAATCGTACTTTTTGAACACGATGGCACCGAAGTTTGGCGAGCCGCTTTCGCTCAGCCTGGTGTCTTGGGCCCGCCGACGATCGGGGACGTTGATGGTGATGGCTGGCCGAATATCGGAATAGCCGGATCAGATTCCTATGTTGTTTACGAGCGCGACGGGAGCGTACTTTGGTCGCGTCCCACGTCGGATGGCTCATCACAAATCACCGGATCTACTGTTTTCGATTTTCACGGTGACGGTCGCATGGAGGTTGTTTACGCGGACCAGTTGAATCTCTGGATCTACGACGGTCCGACAGGCAACGTACGGTTGCAAATGCCAAATACAAACGGAACGTTGGTTGAGTATCCAGTGGTGGCGGATGTTGACGCCGATGGCAAAGCAGAGATCGTGCTCGTTGCGAACGATGTCTACAGTTTCGGTTCATTTAGCGGGATCCGAGTTTTGGGCGACAGCCTTGATCGATGGGTTTCGACCCGTCCTCTGTGGAACCAATATGCGTACCACGTTACAAACGTCAACTATGACCTTAGTATCCCAGCTGTTGAATCTCACAGTTGGATCGCAAGCAATACGTTTCGCGCCAACGTGTTACAAGAAGGGTGTTTGTGGACCCAGGCAGACGTTGTCGCTTCGTTGTTGAGGGTTGAAGGATCATCGGCTGACGTCCGAGTTGGGAACGCGGGGGCGCTTTCTTTGCCGCCGGGGGTTGCGGTGACTTTTTACGACGGAGACCCGCGATCGATTGTAAATCCGATAGGGACTGTCTCGACGCAGACTACGATTGGGCCAGGGGCATTTGAGACTGTTGTGCTCCCTCTGTCCTATGTTCCCACAAATCTGTGGGCGTCAGTAGATGATCAGGGCGGTCTACATGGGCGCATTGCGGAGGTGAATGAATTCAACAACCTCGCCGCATTTGTTTCTGGAAATCGCAGGCCCAGTGTATTCGCTGGGCGTAACGTGTCATGGCAAACACATACGCCGTTGGCGTTGACGGGGTACTACAACGACGACGGCCTCCCACTAAACGGGACTGTTTCTGTCACATGGAGCGTGTTGACCGGTCCGCGACCTGCATCTCTCGACAGACCCAACGGGCTAAATCCAACCGTGATTTTCACTGCTCCCGGTCGTTACGTTGTGGAGTTCACGGTCTCGGATGGCGAGATGTGGGCGTCGGATGTTGTCACGATCGAAGTGTCGACACCCACCAACCTACCTCCGATCGTAGATGCAGGCGCGGATCCTGTCGCAATCGTCCTAGGACAAGCTGTAGGTCTATCAGGTTCTGCATCCGACGACGGTCTACCGTTCCAGTCTGAGTTGTCGGTATCGTGGTCTCAACTAAGCGGTCCATCGATTGCCGACATTGCCGCGCCAAACGAAGTGTTGACGTCGGTGCTCCCGTCAACCGTCGGCACATATGAATTCCAACTCTCCGCAACCGATGGCGAATTTATCGTGAACGACGTTGTGACGGTCGTGGTTGTTCCTGAAAATATGCCCCCCGTCGTGTCTTTGACGGGTCCCTTGTTTGTTGTCCAAAACCAATCACTGGTTGTTGACGCGACCGTTGCCGATGACGGTAGTGTCGGTGCTCTTTCGATGGCCTGGTCGGTTGTGGATGGCCCTGGTCTTGTCGTGTTCTCGAACGTAAATACTGCGACGACAAGTGTTATCTTTGGCGTAGTCGGCGCATATGTGTTGCGTTTAACCGTTTCGGATGGAGAGCATACGTCGTCCGCCGAAGTCGAAGTTGTAGTGCAAATCACTCCGAATACACCTCCGCTGGTCGCAGCAGGAAGCGATCAAGCGGCAGTCGTTAACCTGCCAATCGCTTTGGCGGGAAGCTTTTTCGATGACGGGCTTCCTGCGGGTGGTTCGGTTGTCACGACCTGGGTTCCCGTCAACGGTCCGGCGCAACCAGTGATAGCGAACCCTTCAAGCTTGGTTTCGCTAGTGGTTTTCGCAGTTCCAGGCACCTACGAAATGGCTCTCGTCGTATCCGATGGTGAGTTGACTGGAGCGGACTCGATACAGATTGTCGTGTCGGAACCTATCCCACCACCACCGCCGCCGACAGTCAACCTTGCCCCCGTGGTCTACGGGGGTCCCGACCAAGTGGTTGCGTTGCCGACGCGCAGCGTTTCCCTGGTGGGTAGTGTGACGGATGACGGCCGCCCGACGGGGGCGGTGGTGCGGGCGCAGTGGGTGCAACTTTCTGGCCCGGGTCCAGTTGTCTTCGCCAATGCGTTGTCACCGGTTACATCGGCGTTGTTTGACGCTCCTGGAACTTACGTGTTGCGCTTGACCGCGCACGACACGGAATTGAGTGCGTTCGATGATGTGGTGCTGGTGGTTCAACCGGGTGTCTCGAATGCCGCCGCACCGTTGGCGACCATCACGAGTCCGGAAGACCTAAGCGATGTCACCAAGCCAACCGCGATCAGGGGTACGGTCACTTCCTCTGATCTCTTGTCATGGCGCCTGGAAACGCGGGTGGCGGAACCGGGGGCCGCGTGGGAGTTGGCGGGCAGCGGAATCACCGAACTCGCGAATGCGCCGATTGGAACCTTCGATCCAACGCTGCGAACAAACGGCATCTACGAACTTCGGTTGACCGCGATAGATGTCTCGGGTCGCGAGGCGAGTGATTCGATCCACGTGGTCGTCAAAGACGACATGAAACTGGGTCACGTTGCGTTGACGTTTGAAGATTTGAACGTTCCTGTGGCGGGCTTTCCGATTCAGTTGTTGCGCAGCTACGACAGCCGCGACACGCGCAAAGGCGATTTCGGCGCGGGTTGGACTTTGGATGTGAACCGCGTTCACGTTCATGAAAGCGGCGTGGTTGGTTCTGCCTTTACGGCGCGCTCGGACGGCGCGTTTTTTCCGACCTGGTGCATTGTCGAGGCCCGGCGGGTGATCGTGTCGGTGGTGACGCCGGATGGCAAGGTCCATCGATTCAAGGCGGTTGCCCAGGATGCATGTGAAACGTTTAGCCCGCCTGATTTCGTGGCCATCGAGTTCGAGGCGCTGCCGGGCACATCCGCGAAGCTGGAGATGTCGGGGACGGGAGAGTCATTGTTTATTCAGGGCGAGGTGCTGGATGGCAACGGTGCCGTTTTGGATCCGAGGGAATACACGCTGACGATGCCGGACGGTCGGCAGTTGTCGTTTGATCAATACGATGGGTTCAGGGAGATCCGGGATACGCATGACAACACACTGACATTCCTGGCAAACGGGATTGTGCATTCGTCTGGAAAGTCGATTGCCTTTACCCGTGACGACAAGAACCGAATCATCCAGATCACCGATCCGCAGGGTCGGTCTTTGACTTACGGATATGATCTCGATGGCAACCTTGCGTCGGTGACCGATCGGGAAGACAACGTCACGCGATTTACTTACAACGAAAGCCGCATTCACCATCTGCAGGACATCGTCGATGCGCGGGGTATTCGGGTCCTTCGAAACAACTTTGATTCAGATGGTCGTTTGATCGGAACGACGGATTCGTTGGGTCGAACCTCGGGATACCAGTTTGATCAGGCGAACAACCTGGAAACAGTCACGGATCGACTCGGCAACACGCGGGTCTTCACTTACAACGAACAGGGGTTCGTGACGCGCGAGGTGGATCAAGAGGGTGCTGCCACCTTGCGAACGTATGATGATCGCGGCAACACATTGAGTGAGGCGGATGCTTTGGGGCGTGTTCGCGAGCGGACCTTTGATGCGAACAACAATGTCTTGACCGAGAAAGATCCGTCCGGCGCGATCACAACGTACACCTACGGTCCTCTTGCGCGCCTGCTAACGACAACGGATCCGCTGGGGAATACGC
>Ga0163146_10009385_pt1 | contig 10176 bp, 9 predicted proteins | sample OliLakLV19MP7G1_FD_148648 | JGI IMG/M metagenome (GOLD analysis project Ga0163146, IMG submission 148648) | Freshwater microbial mat bacterial communities from Lake Vanda, McMurdo Dry Valleys, Antarctica - Oligotrophic Lake LV.19.MP7.G1 | ecosystem: Environmental > Aquatic > Freshwater > Lake >... | reverse complement strand
CACGCGCGACACGTTGCCCAGGCAGCACGCGCCCTGCGGATTGTTGCGTTCGCACTCGTCGAGTCCGCGCGCGCATTGCGCCTTGATGTCGGCGGGCACGGTGGAAGCGCCGGTGGCCCGCACCTGTGCTTCGATTTCGCCGACAGTGCGGTGGAAGCAGTAGCAGACCGGCCGCTCGGGCGATGCGCTCTTTTGGAAAACCGGCACGCGCACCGCGCCCACGTCGAGCCGCTGCCCGGTCGCGGGCTGGTGGTAAACCACCGGGCAATCGGCGGTCGGGCAAAAGCGAAAGCCCTCCGTGCTCGCGAGCCGCGCCCTGGCCTCGGCGATGACGAGCGATTCGATGGTCACGGCGCTGACCGCGCGGCTCGTCCGCCCGCAGTCCGGGCAGATGGTTGCCGCGGATGATGTGGACTCGGGTTGTGTTTTCATCGGCGCGAGGAGACCGGCTGTTTGGCATTAGTCTCCGCGCGCGCCGGGTCGAGGCCGAAGGTGATGCGGCGCGGGTCGCGCGAAAGGCGCAGGGTGCGGGCGAGGCGGTCCCACCAGGAGAAGAGCGAGCTGAAGTTCGAGTTCTGCTCCGTGTGGACGATGCTGTGATGCACCTTGTGCAGGTGCGGCGTGACGATGACCCAGCGCAGCGCGCGGTCGAGCCGCTCGGGCAGACCGATGTTGGCGTGGTGAAACTGCACGACGGCGAAAAGCAGCAACTCGTAGAGCGCGAGCTGCTCCAGACCGCAGCCGATGAGCGCCAGGACCGGCACGCGGAGCAGCGAGGAGATGGTGATTTCGCCGAGGTGAAAGCGGTTCGCCGTGGTCACGTCCATCCGCCGGTCGGAATGGTGCAGGCGATGGAAGCGCCAGAAAAACGGCACGATGTGGCTCAGCCGATGCCACCAGTAAGTCCACGCATCGAGCAGCAGCAGCGCGAGCGCCCAGCGCAGCCACTCGGGAGCGGACAGCCAATGCAGCACGCCGAAGCCGTGCGCGTCCGTCCACTGCATCGTCCGCACCCACAGCGCGAGGAAGACGAAGCGGATGGCCAGGCCATTGAGCAGGCCGAAGCCGAGATTCGTCAGCCCGTGCAGCAGCCGCCAGCGCAGGCGGCGCGGACCTTTTGAAAAGAAGCCGAAGAAGGGATGGACGCTCTCCCACACGAGAAGCAGCGCGAGCACGCCGAAGGAAACCGGTGCGCGCCACGCGGCGAGGTCGGCCGCCAGATTCATCGTGGCGACTCCGCGTGAAATTTCGCGTCGAGCAGCGCGCCCCATTTTCTGTCGTAGGGATGCACTTCGCTCACCGGCCTGCCGTCTCGCTCGATGGCGCGGCCTTCGTTCGCCCATTGAAAAAGCGAGCCGCGCAGATTGGACACATTGCCGCGCCCGTCCTTGATCAAATTCGCCGCCGCCTTCGACGAGCGCACGCCCACCGAGCAGTAGAGCACCACCGCGCGGTCCCGCGGCACATCACGCAGCACCGCGCGCATCTGCTCCGGCTTCTCCGCCCACACCGCGCCGGGCAGATGGCTCACCGCGTATTCCTCGCGCGAGCGGGTATCAACGAGCAGCGGCTTTTCGTTGGCGGTGCCGAGGCGGCGCGCGAGTTCGGCGGTGGTCATCTGCGGCACGCCCGGCCAGTCGCGCTGAATCCACGCGAACACGGATTCCCAGGTCAGCTTCCCGCCCGGCGGGCCGCCGAACGCACCGCTTGCCGCCAGCCACAGCACGGTGCAAGCGGCGACGCCGAGCATTCCAAAGGTGAGCAGTCGAAAGTGGCGCGGCTTCATGGGTGTTCAGCTTATCCGAGCGGCTGTGTGCGCAAAGTATTCCACGCCGCGATGGAATAACCAGAGGCCGTGATCGTTCAGATCGCAACAACGTCATGACCAAACGCTCGCTCATCTGGACCCTGGGGGTTCTCGCCCTCGGCCTCGCGATCTTCGCGTTCATCCGCTCCCGCAATTCGCACCTGCCGCTCGCACGGCCCTCGGTGCAGTGGGCGGGAAGTTTCGACCATTCGCACGCGGCCTTCGACGGCGTGCTCAAGCAATACGTCAAAGACACCTACGTGGATTACGCCGGGATCAAGGCGCATCCCGGAGAGCTGAATCGCTATCTCGACCAGGTCGCAGCGGTGCCGAGGACCGAGTTCCAAAAATGGAGCGAGCCGCAGCAAATCGCTTTCCTGACAAACGCCTACAACGCCTACACCATCTGGCTCATCGTCGAGCATTACCCGCTCAAGAGCATCCGGGACATCGGCAACGTCGTGTCCGGCCCGTGGGATCAACCTATCGTCCAACTCTTCGGCGAGATGACCGACCTCAATACCCTGGAGCATAAAGTCCTGCGCGTGAACTACGCCGAGCCGCGCCTCCACTTCGCGCTCGTGTGCGCCGCGAAGGGTTGCCCGCCGTTGCGCGGCGAGGCTTACGTCGCCGAGCGGTTCGAAGCGCAACTCGTCGATCAGGCAAAGCAGTTTCTCGCGGCCTCGGAAAAGAACCGCGTGGATGCGGCGGCGCGGACCGTTTTTCTTTCGCCCATCTTCAAATGGTATGGCGGGGACTTTGAGAAAAAGTCCGGCTCATTGCTCGCGGCGCTGAAACCTTACTGGCCGGAGCAGGCCGCGGCGGTCGCGACGGACGATTTCAAAATCAGCTACACGGACTACGACTGGTCGCTCAACGAACAGGCCAAGTGACGGTTCGCCCATTTTTCCATGAACTCGCATCCTGGCACCATCGCCATGACTGAACCCGCAGGCCCCGCCGCCAAATCCGGCTTTCGCTCGAAATGCCTGCTCTACCTCGGCGCGGGCGTCCCCAGTTTTCCCGAACTTACCAGACTTCTGCCGTGCGCGGGCCGAGCACTCAGCAGACAAACAATACAACCACTGGAAGTGCGCGGGCCGAACGCTCAGCAGACGAACAAACCAAACACTCGGAAACTATGAAACCCAACGATGAGAACGGCAAGCTGCCGCCAGAAAAACGCCCATTCCGGGTTTTGATTATCGCTGGTTCAGACCGGCGGCAATACAATTGCCCTGGAGTTGATTCCAAAGCGCGAACGTTGATGCTGCGCATGGCGGATAAGCTGCCGCAGGAATGGGAGATTGATTATGAGGATTTGGGGAACGTCTTTGGCCGGGCGCGCATTCAAAGCTGCAATGCCTGCGTCTCAACCGCCATGGCGCTGTGTGTCTGGCCTTGCAATTGTTATGAGGCGAAGAACTCAAAAGAGCCGGATCTCATGTGGGATTTAGAACTTTACAGTCGGCTCGATCTCGCCGACGCCTGGGCCATCATCGGCCCGATTAACTGGTATGGCCCGACCTCGAACCTGAAACTGCTGTTCGACCGCTTGGTTTGCATGAACGGCGGCAATCCCAAGGAGGAATTGATCGAACACAAAAATCCGGAATTAGCCATGAAGCTTGAGCACTCCGCGGAATGGGAAGAATTGAGCCTCAACCACCTCGAAGGACGCACTGCGGGATTTTTCTGTTACGGGGATGGCGGCGGTGACGAGTTGGATGCCACCGGACGGCCGAAACTACTGCGCCATCCCGATTACTTTGACCCACACGAAGAACCGGCTAACGATCGCGACTTGTATGCGCCTTTGGTGTGGCAATGTCGCTACGGAGGAATCGAAGTCCCTTCTTCGTTGTGGTGTTACGTAAAATTCGGAGACGGCAAAAAATACAGTGATACTCAAGCGGAGGACATCGCGAGTGAACCCCATGTCTATAAGGAATTCGACGATTGGACGAACGCGTTCGCGGCATTTGTCGAGGCCAAGGGCAAGGTAACTCCGGGGAAGTTTCGCGCCTTTGGCTACAAAGCTCCCGGCCATCTTTGGCCCGACCTGAAACTTAAATGGCGCGCCTATGAAATGAACCAGGGAAACGCTCCCGAGGGATCGTCTCCAGCCCGGCAGGAGGCTTTGGGTCTGAACCAAGACACGCATGTTTCCATCAAAGAAACCGAAGGCGAAAAATTGCGGCAGCAGGACTGAACATTCCTGGCAAGACCGGCACGACGCTCCTTATTGATGGCGGGATGACCTTGTATTCCAGTTTTCTCGGGCAGGCTTAGCATCGAACAACTTTGACCCATGGATAAGAACTCCACCGCCTTTGGCGCACCCGGCATCGAGCCCCGCTGGACCTCCAGCGCCAAGGATGGCATCGGCACGGCATATGCCGCCAGCGCCAACGTCTGGTTCACGCTGAGCCACGGCATCGTCAATGAGGTCTATTTCCCGCACGTCGATACGCCCAACACGCGCGACCTGCAATTTCTCATCACCGACGGCGAAACCTTTTGCCATGAGGAAAAGTGCGACCTGCTCCACCAAACCGAATACCCGGAGCAAAACACTTTGCTTTACCGGCTCACGAACTCCGACCGCGAGGCCCGCTATCGCCTCGTCAAGGAAATCATCGTTGACCCGCACTCTCCGGTTTTGCTGATGCGCACGCGGCTGGAAATCGTGGATGAAAAGTTGCGCGGCAAGCTGCGCCTTTACGCTCTGCTCGCGCCGCATCTGAAAGGCACGGGCAACGGCAACTCGGCCTGTTGGTGTGGCACCGATGGGCGGAAACTTTTCAGCGCACAACGCGAGGGCATTGATATGTGCTTTGGTTGCGCGCCTGATTTCACGCGGCGCTCTGTGGGCTACGTCGGCTTCAGCGATGGCTGGAAGGACTTGATGGAAAACTTCCAGATGGATTGGGAATTTGACGAAGCGGCGGACGGCAACATCGCCTTGCTGGGAGAGGTCGATTTGTCGCGCGGGATGGAGTTCACGCTGGGCGTCGGTTTCGGAGGGACTCCGCACAGCGCCTCGGCCCACTTGCTGCAAGCGTTCGCCACTCCTTTTGCCGACCAACGCGCGAGGTATATCACCCAATGGCAGCGCACTCGGGGCAAGGTTGATTTGAGCGCGCACACCAAGGACGGCGGCTCGATGCTGCGCTTGAGCCAGTGCGTTTTGCTGGCCCATGAAGACAAGACGTTTCAAGGCGCGTTCGTGGCGTCGCTGAGCATTCCTTGGGGTGATACCAAAGACGACACCGACCGGGGCGGGTATCATCTGGTCTGGGCTCGCGATATGGTGCAAACCGCCACCGCGCTCCTGGCCTGTGGGCAAATGGAGTCGCCGTTGCGCGCGTTGATCTGGCTGGCGTGCATGCAGGAAGCCGATGGCGGCATGGCCCAAAACAGCTTCATCAACGGCGAGGCTTACTGGACGGGAATCCAACTCGATGAAGTCGCGGTGCCGATTTTGCTGGCCTGGCGATTGCAACAGGCGGACGCGCTTCGGCAGTTCGATCCGTGGACGCTGGTCTCGCGTGCGGCGCGTTATTTGATCCTGCACGGACCGGTGACGGCGCAGGAACGGTGGGAGGAAAATTCCGGCTACTCGCCTTCGACGCTGGCCACGGTGATCGCGAGCCTGGTGTGCGCGGCGGAATTTGCGCGCGGCCGAAGGGAAAAAGCCACCGCAGATTTCTTGTTCGATTACGCGGACTGGCTTTCTGCCCACCTGGAAGAATGGATGGTCACGAATCGCGGCGAATTGGTGAAAGGCAAACCGCGCCATTACATCCGCATCACGCCTGCCGATCCGGCGCAAGCCGTGGCTGCGCCGGAGCCGGATCAAACGGAAATCCAAATCGCCAACGGCGGCGGCAAACATCCGGCGCGCAATGTTATCGGCGGCGATTTTCTTCATCTCGTGCGGCTGGGGGTGCGGGCGGCGGATGATCCGGTGATCGTTGGTTCCCTCGCGGTCCTGGACCAATTGCTCAAGCGCAATCTGCCTCAAGGGCCATGTTGGCGGCGCTACAACCACGATGGCTATGGACAAAAGACGGACGGCAGCGCCTACGATGGGACGGGCGAAGGCCGGTGCTGGCCGATTCTGACGGGCGAACGCGCTCATTATGAACTGGCCGCTGGACGCGACCCGCTGCCTTTCATAGCGGCGTTGGAAAAATTTGCCAACGAGGGTGGAATGTTGCCGGAACAACTCTGGGACGCCGACGATTTGCCGGAGGGAAAGATGAAGCGCGGCAGCCCGACCGGCTCGGCCATGCCGTTATGTTGGTCGCACGCGGAGTATGTGTCCCTCGTGCGCAGCCACAAAGACGGCGTTTGTTTCGACCGCATCGAACCGGTGTTTCAGCGCTACGCCAAAACCAAAATCGGCAACGCCATCGAAATGTGGACCTTTCCGCACCAGCTTCAACGGATCGCCCAGGGAATGACACTGCGTATCATCACCGACCAAGCGGCGACGATTCATTGGAGCTGTGATGGCTGGGCCACGGTCAATGATACCGAAACTAGCGACACCGGCATCGGTTGTTGGTTCGCCGATTTGCCATCGCAGAAACTTCCCGCCGGAGCAACCATTGTCTTCACCGTGCGGTGGCCAGAGGGATGGGCGGGGAAAGATTTTCAGGTGGCCATTGCGGAATCTCAACCAACCAAAAACACCCCATGACCGCACCTGTATCTCCCACCGCCAAATCCGGTTCCCGCTGGAAATGGCTGCTCTACCTCGGGGCGGCCGTCGCGCTCATCGCCGTCGCCATTGTCGCCTTCAAATATTTCAATGGTCAGGAGTTGCTCAAGCAGGCGATCGACTGGGTTGGGCAACTCGGGCCGTGGGGTCCGATCATCTTCATCGCGCTCTATATCGCGGCGGCCGTGCTTTTCATCCCCGGCTCGGTGTTGACCCTCGGCGCGGGCGCGGTGTTCGGCGTGGTGTGGGGTTCCATTTACGTTTCCATCGCTTCGACGCTGGGCGCGACGGCCGCGTTTCTGGTGGGCCGGTATCTCGCCGAAGGCAACGAGCGTTTTGCCGCGATCGACAAAGCCGTGGCTGGCGAAGGCTGGAAAATCGTCGGCCTCACGCGGCTCTCGCCCGTGTTCCCCTTCACCTTGTTGAACTACGCGTTCGGCCTGACGCAGGTGAAGCTCTGGCATTACATGCTGGCTTCGTGGATCGGCATGATGCCCGGCACGATCATGTATGTGTATCTCGGCTCGCTGGCCCAAGCCGCCACCGGCGAACGCGAGCGCACCACTGGCGAGTGGGTGCTCTACGGCGTCGGCCTGCTCGCCACGGTCGTCGTCACCGTGTTCGTCACCCGTGTCGCCAAGAAGGCGCTCGCAAAAAAGACCACGCAATAACATCACGTAAAGACATATTTTATGAGCGAACAAACGCAACCGCCCGTCCTGCCGTGGGACAGTCACAATCAAAAACTCGTCTCGAACGTTCATCCGCAGGATTGGAAAAACCCGACGCCCGTCAAGCGCTACAACCTTGTAGTGATTGGAGGCGGCACAGCGGGTCTGGTATCGGCCATCGGTGCGGCGGGACTCGGCGCGAAGGTCGCGCTCATCGAAAAACACTTTCTCGGCGGTGATTGCCTGAACGTCGGCTGCGTGCCGTCCAAGGCCATCATCCGCGCCGCACGCGCCGCGGCGGCGGTGCGGGAGGCGGCCGATTTCGGCGTCAACGTCCCCGCCGCGGTGACCGTGGATTTCGGCAAGACGATGGAGCGGATGCGCCGGCTGCGCGCCGACATCAGCCCGCATGATTCCGCGAAACGCTTCACCGAACTCGGCGTGGATGTCTTCCTCGGCGGCGGAAAATTCACTTGCCCGGACAGCGTCGAAGTCACGGGACAGACGCTGCGCTTTTCCAAGGCCGTCATCGCCACTGGCGCGCGGGCAGCGGCACCGCCGATTGACGGCTTGAGCGAGGTTCCCTACCTCACCAACGAAACGCTTTTCTCGGTCACGGAATTGCCCAAACGACTCGGCATCATCGGCGCCGGGCCGATTGGTTGCGAGATGGCGCAGGCGTTCGCGCGCTTGGGCTCCGAGGTGATTCTCGTGCAGTCCGAAGACGGGATTCTGCCACGGGAAGATCGCGATGCGGCGGAACTCGTGCGGGTCGCGCTGGAGCGCGACGGCGTGAAGCTGCTCGGCGGCGCGAAGGAAATCAAACTCAGCAAAGATCCGGGCGGCGTGCGGATGCAGGGCAAGTCGTCCGGCCGAGCATACAGCGAAGTCGTTGATCAGCTCCTCGTCGCCGTGGGCCGCGCGCCGAATGTCGAGGGGCTCGGCCTCGAAGCAGCCGGCGTCGTTTTCGACAAGAAAGGCGTGAAAGTGAACGACCGCTTGCAGACCGCGAACCCACGGATCTTCGCGGCGGGGGACATCTGCTCGCCTTTTAAATTCACTCATGCCGCAGATTTCATGGCGCGCATCGTAATCCAGAACGCGCTGTTCATTGGCCGCGCCAAGGCCAGTGCGCTGAACATTCCGTGGGCCACCTACACCTCGCCGGAGATCGCGCACGTCGGCCTTTACGAAAAAGACGTGAAGGAAAAGGGCATCGAGGTGGACACCTACACCCAGGAACTCGCGAAAGTGGATCGCGCCATCCTCGACGGCGAGACCGACGGTTTCGTGCGCGTGCATGTCCGCAAGGGCACCGATGAAATCCTCGGCGCGACCATCGTGGCAGCGCACGCGGGCGACCTGATTTCCGAAATCACGCTCGCGATGAACGGCAAGCTCGGCTTGAAGACGATCGGCTCGGCCATTCATCCGTACCCGACGCAGGCCGAAGCCATCCGCAAAGTCGGCGACCTTTACAACCGCACCCGGCTCACGCCTTTCGTGAAAAAGCTCATGGGCAAATGGCTGAGTTGGACGCGGTAAGGAACAACTGAAGATCAAAATAGAAGCATTTGATCATGAACAAACCACCCCATACAAATCTTACCGTGACCTCCGACTGGCGCGTACCCGTCGCTCTGCTTCTGCTTCGTCTCTCCATTTTCATCGTGATGTTATTGTGGACGTTGGACAAATTCGTCCGCCCGGATCACGCGGCATCCATTTTTGCGAAATACTACTCCGTTGGCGGGTTGAGCCATGCCGTGACGTTGACGATTGGCGCTCTGGAAATCGCTTTGGTGGTCGCATTCATTCTTGGAGTTGCCAAACGCTGGACCTACGGGACGGTCCTTGTTCTTCATGGGATTTCAACTCTCTCCTCATACAAGCACTACGCCGCCCCCTTCGAGGGACCCAACCTGCTCTTCTTCGCCGCGTGGCCGATGATGGCGGCGTGCGTCAGCCTGTATCTGCTTCGCGACTTTGACACACTGGGCGTTGTCCGATGGACGGGAAGCTCTTCTCGTGGCTCTACGAGCGCTAGTGCTGAGACTTTATGAGAAAATGGCTCAGCGAATACTGGAAGTGGATTGAGATCGTCGTCGCGATGATCGCCGTCTCGGCGACGGCGAAAGCGTTCCTCCCGCTCGATGAATGGATGAAGGCGCTCAGTTCCTGGGTCGAGAAACTAAGGGCATTCGGCGTCGTCGTTATCGCGCTCATTTACGCGGCAGCGACCGTCCTTTTCGTCCCCGGCTCCATCCTCACCATCGCAGCGGGACTGATCTTCGGCGTCGGCCTCGGCATGGTTGCGGCCTGGACCGGCGCGGTTCTCGGATCGTCACTCGTCTTCCTCATCGGACGCTATCTCGCGCGGTCGAAGATCGAGTCGAAAACGAAGGGCAACGAAGAGTTCGCGGCCATCGACGATGCGATCGGGAAGCAAGGCTGGAAGATCATCGGGCTGCTACGGCTGAGCCCGCTGATCCCTTTCAATGCGAGTAACTATTTCTACGGCATCACGAAGATCGGCTTCTGGCCCTACTTCCTCGCCACCGCAGGCGGTATTCTGCCCGGCACGCTGCTCAACGTGTATCTCGGCGCGGCGGGCAAGGCCGGGATCGACGGCGGTAGCAATGAACATAGCTCGCTGGAGTATGTGCTCTTTGGAGTCGGTCTCGTTGCTACAATCGGCGTCACCATCTGGGTGAGCCGCATCGCGAAGAACGCGCTAAAGGAATCCGGCGCGGCAAAGAACAAGGACGACCAATGAAACTCTCCGGAAAATCCGCACTCGTCACGGGCAGCAGTTCGGGCATCGGCGCGGCCATCGCCGTGCGCCTCGCGCAGGAGGGCGCGGATATCGTGATCCACTACCGTGGCGATGAAGACGGCGCAAAGGAGACGCTGAAGCGCGTGAAGGGCGCGGGCCGGCGCGGCTGCATCGTGCGCGCCGGCCCGCGCCC
>Ga0163146_10009378_pt1 | contig 10182 bp, 10 predicted proteins | sample OliLakLV19MP7G1_FD_148648 | JGI IMG/M metagenome (GOLD analysis project Ga0163146, IMG submission 148648) | Freshwater microbial mat bacterial communities from Lake Vanda, McMurdo Dry Valleys, Antarctica - Oligotrophic Lake LV.19.MP7.G1 | ecosystem: Environmental > Aquatic > Freshwater > Lake >... | reverse complement strand
TGACCATCGCGAAGGCCAACGAGAAGTGGTCGACGATTCAATAGCGGACGCATCGGGCCGCCGGGGGCGCGCGACGTCCCCGGCGGCCGCACGCGCCCGTCTTTAGAATGCCGCGCCGGATTCGCTGAGTAGGTGACGGAGGCGCTCAACCATGCCGCCCGCATGGAACAGCTCCAGCCAGGATGCGCTGCGCCATGTGGACGTCCAGGCGAGAGGACCAGGTGAGTCAGCGGATCTGCGGACGACCCAGCAGGTACCCCTGGGCCTCGTCGCACCCCCAGGAGGTGAGGAGGGCGAGTTGAACGGGCGTCTCGACTCCCTCCGCGAGTACCTTCAGCCCGAGTCGATGGCCGATGTCGATCACCGACCGGGTGACCGCATCGTCTTTCGATCCTTCACCGAGATCGGAGATGAATGATTTGTCAATCTTCAGGCGATCGATGGGAAATCGACGGAGCGAATTCAGCGAGGAATACCCGACGCCGAAATCGTCGATGGAGAGGCCGACTCCGAGATCCTTGAGCGCCCCGAGGGTCTTGAGCACATCCGAAGTTTCTCCCATTGCCACGGTTTCTGTGATCTCAAGGTCCAGTCTGGCCGGGGGAAGTCCCGTAGCACTCAGTGCCCGCGAAACGAAGTCTGGGAAATCTGGTTCGTGAAACTGTCGGGCCGAGACGTTGACCGCAATCGACGCTGTGTTCCCGACCCAACCTGCCGCATCGGCGCAAGCCCGAACGAGCGACCATGCTCCGAGGCCCTCCTCACCGATGATGAGTCCGCTCGCCTCCGCGACCGCGATCACCCGGTCGATCCCCACGCCGGCCATGCCCGGAGGCGACCAGCGCAGCAGCGCCTCGGCTCCAGTCTCCTTCATGTCGGCGAGGCGAAACTGAGGTTGATACGCGAGCGAGAGATTGCCATCGCGCAGCGCGGTTCGCAGCGCGCCCTCGATGCCCATCCAGTCGCGGGCCATCGCGTCCATCTCCGCGGTGTGACACCGGAACGTGTTCCCGCCCGCCGCACGCGCCCGGTTGGCCGCGATCTGCGCGCTGCGAAGCATGGAGTCGAACGAGTCGCCATCCGCGGGCGACATGGCGAGCCCTATGCTCGCGGCCGCGAAGATCGGCGAGACCGAAAAGTCATGAGACTGGCCCAGGGCTGCGAGCAAGCGCGCGGCCAGCCGCGCCGGGTCGCCGTCGCCCATGAGTCCGGTCATCAGGCCCCCGAGAGTCTGGTCCTGATAGCGGAAGAGGTCGACCGGGGTCCCGAACCCTTTGCTGACCGTCGCCATCCGGGCCGATGCTTCGCGGAGCACGGCGTCGACCGCAGGCCGCCCCAGGGTCTCCCCGATCGCGCCAAGCCGGTCGAACTCGATCAGGAAGACGACAACGGAATGTTCGCCGGCGTCGGAGAGCGCCTGGGCCACCCGGTCCTCAAAGCTGGCGCGGTTCAGCAGGCCGGTGAGCGGGTCGAAACGGCGCATCCGGTCGAGGACCTCCTCCGTCTCTCTCGCTCGCGTGACGTCAATCAGGTAGACGTGCGCCCTTCGGCCATCGTCGATGATAGTGGCGCGGCCCAGGAAGACCTGCTTGCCCACTCGATGTTCAAAAGCGATCTCGCGATCACCCGACCTGGGGGGGAGTTGGAACTCCCGCTCCAAGGCCGGGGGAAGGAACGCTTCCACTGCGGAGACTGGCAGCCCTTCAGCGGTGAGTACGCGACCGCAGGCATCGTTCGCGTAGAGGACCTTCGACTCGCTTGAAACCAGGAGCACTGGGCTTGTGTTCCGCACCGGGAACGACGCGAGCTCGTGGCGGAGGCCGGGAAATTGCCACGGGCGTGCTGCGGTAGTCAGGCGATCGATGAGAAGGGTCCAATTCACGGGATTCCGAGGTTGATCGTGTCAGGATTTGTCTCGGCAGTCTGTCGGCTACCTCACAGGCGGATCGGTGAGAGAGAGAGATCGCTTCGTGGCCCGAGGAGACTCCGCGGCTGTCGGATTCCTTACACATCTTCGTAGGGGCACCACCTGAATCAAGTCAGCCGGGCAGAATCGGTTCGAAGCCGTCAGGCTTCTCCGTGACCAGAAGCAGATGGAACCCTCGCCTCGGTCCCATGCGGACAAAGCCTTGGTAGCGAGTCAGGGTCTCCTCGATCCAGCGCCCGCTCTCGGTCAGGGTCGCGGCACGGTAGGCCGCCAGTGCCCTTGCGTCGAAGGCTGGGGAGACCAGAAAAGCCGCGCCGACGTCGCCGCCCTTGACTCGCACCCCTTTGGCGCTGGTCACGCGCTCGATGAAGTCCTTCACCTCGCGCGGCCCGCCGCGTGCCACGCGATGCATGACGTGAAGAGCCTTTTCGCCTTCATCGAAGGCTACGAGGTCGAAGAAATCCGTGCTCTTCCCGTCGGGCCGGGGCAATTCGTGGTGAAGCCGCGCCCGCCGCGCCAGGGCTAGCACCCCGGTTGAGAAAATGTCGGAACGGCCGTCGACCTCATCCCCGAGCATCTGTTCGGGAGAGGCGAAGCGCGGGGACGCCAGCACCACGCCGGCCTGGGTGCGGAACACGTCCGCTCCCTGGATTCGGGCGATTCCGAAATCGGTGACCTTGAGGCGCCCATCGGTGAGAACAATCAGATTCGCGGGCTTGATGTCCCGATGGACGATCCCCGCAGCGTGAGCTGCGTCCAGCGTCTCGAGCAGGGAGATCATGTGCCCCACCGCCTCGGGAATCGTGAGATTCCCCCGGTCGAGCATGGCTTCGAACGTGGCGCCCTCTAGCCACTCCATGGCTATGTAGGGCCCGCTCGCGTCCTCGCCCACGCGATAGACGGGAAACTCTGCGGTGACGTCCGAGCTGAGTGTCTCCGAGGATGCTCATCGCTCGACGTCCGCGCCGCCGACCTCGGGCGAAGGAACGGCCACCGTCAGGTGGGACTTGACCAGATCGACCAGAGCGTCTTTGGGAAGTCCTCCAACGTGGCGATCGACGACCTGCCCGTCTCGAAACAGGACGAGGGTTGGAATCGACCGGATCCCGAAACGCGCCGCGATGTCGGCATGCTCATCGATGTTCAGGGCTCCCACGCTGACCTGCCCGGCCATCTCGCTCGCCACCTGTTCCACCACCGGCGCAAGCGCGCGGCACGGAGCGCACCAGGACGCCCAGAAGTCGACTAGCACCGGCAGGCCCGTTCCCAGGACCTCACGATCCCAATTATCGGATGACAGTTCTTTCGTTTTCTTGCTCACTTTGTTGATCTCCCCGGCCGATTTTTCGGACGGCCTGCCATGGACGTTATGCCTCGCCGACGCCGACGGCTGTCGGAGACCTCACACTGCCGCCTGAAAAGTCGTATCGAGCTGGGCGCTATCCCGCGCAGCAGGAGAGTTGCGTGATGTCTCTGGAGAACGTCTGGGCCGCGAGCTTCAGACCCTCGACCATGGTCAGATACGGAAACAATTCGTCGCCCAGTTCCTGAACCGTCATCCTTGAGCGGATGGCGAGAGCCGCCGCCTGAATCAGCCCGCCCGCTTCTTCGGCCACCGCCTGGACGCCGATCAGGCGACCGGAGCCTGCTTCCGCGACCAGCTTGATGAAGCCCCGGGTCTCGAAGTTGACGAGCGCCCGCGGCACGCTATCCAACCCCAGCAGGCGGCTTTCCGTCTCGATGCCCTCCGCATGCGCCTCCGACTCGGAATAGCCGACGGTGGCAATCTGCGGATCCGTAAACACCACCGCTGGCATCGTGGACAGATCCAGAGGGGCCTCGCCGCCGGTCATATTGATCGCAGCGCGCACGCCCGCGGCCGCCGCGACATACACGAACTGCGGCTGGTCGGTGCAGTCTCCAGCGGCGTACAGATTGGGATTGCTGGTGCGCATCACCTTGTCGATAACGATGGCGCCCTGCGGATTGATCCCAACACCCGCGGCGTCCAGCGCGAGGCCGTGAGTGTTCGGCGCGCGGCCGGTGGCCACCAGCAGCCTGTCGGCCCGTACCTCGCTCCTTTCGGTGGTCAGAACGAACTCGCCGCCCGTGTAGGCGACGTGGCGGGCCTGGGTGTGGTCCAGCACCTCGATTCCCTCTGTCCGGAAAACCGCGGCGATGGCCTCGCCGATCGCCGGATCCTCGCGGAAGAAAAGAGTGCTGCGCGCCAGGATCGTGACCTTGCTGCCCAGGCGGGCGAAGGCTTGAGCCAGTTCCACCGCCACCACCGACGAGCCAATCACCGCAAGCCGGGGCGGAATGACTTCGCTCGCCAGGGCCTCTGTCGATGTCCAAAACGGCGAGTCTTTCAAGCCCGGAATCGGCGGCACGGCGGGGCTTGCACCCGTCGCAATCAGGCAGTGGTCAAACGCCAGCTCTGCCTTGCCGCCATTGCCCTTGTGAACAATCAGAGTGCGGTCGTCCTTGAAGCGGGCCTCGCCCTGCAGCACCGTGATCGCCGGGTTCCCATGCAGGATTCCCTCGTACTTGGCATGGCGCAGTTCATCGACCCTAGCCTGCTGCTGGGCGAGCAACTTGACGCGATCGATCCGTGGGGTGTGGGCGGAGACGCCGCCATCAAACGGGCTCTCTCGCCGCAAGTGCGCGATGTGGGCGGCGCGAATCATGATCTTGGAGGGCACGCAGCCGATATTGACGCAGGTGCCGCCGATCGTGCCGCACTCGATCAGTGTGACGCGCGCGCCTTGCTCGGCCGCCTTCAGCGCCGCGGCCATCGCGCTGCCGCCGCTGCCGATGACGGCAATGTGCAACGCCTCCGACTTGCCGGCAGCCTTGGCGCCACTACCGAGAAACCCGAGTGCCTTGTCCAGCAGGCTCCCGCTCGTTGAGGCGGGTGGCGCATCGACCCGTCCAGCGCGGTAGCCAAGTGAAGCGACGGCCGATGTGAGGGCCGCCAACGGCGTGTTGCGGCCCATCGTCAACTGCGCAGTGCCAGTGGCGTAGGACACGCTTGCCGATTCGACGCTGGGCACCTTCTCCAATGCACTTTGGACATGCGTGGCGCAGGCGTCGCAGGTCATGCCAGTAATTTGCAATTGAGTCATGGGATGTCTCGAAATTTGACTTTGATGTAACGGCTTGCGCCGTTGCTTGTCATGCGTGCGTGGCTGGCAGCTCGCAGCCGTGCGGGCCGCAGCGCCGGTTCGCGGGCGAGAAGAAATCCCAGATCGACACGCCCACCATGGCGGCCAAGCCGACATAGAGCAGCGTTTCCCCACCTCTGAACGTGGCGACCAGCACGATGGCAGGCCCGATCATCCCCAGCACGCTTCGGTGCCACTGACGGTGGCGCAGCCAGCCCAGGGCATTAGCCAGCAAGGCCAGGCCCGCAAACAGCGGCAGCAGCACGGTGACAAACACACTTTCATACTGGGCCAGGAAGCCCAGCCCAATGGCGCTGCCGAAGCTGGCGATGGCCGGAAAGCAGACGCCGCAGCCCATCGCAGACACGATGCTGCCCAGGCCGCCCGTCTTGTTGCCAACAGAATCGAAAAATGCCATGGTGGCTCTCCTGTTCGAGCTTGGGTGGATCAGCGTTTGACGCTGGACGGATACCCGGCGTTCTCGGTCGCCTGGGTCAGCTTTTGTACGCTGGCCTTGGCGTCGTCGAAGGTGACAATGGCCTCGCGTTGTTCGTAGCGCACGTCAACCTTGCTGACACCATCGACATTGGAGATCGCGCGCTTGACGGTGATCGGGCAAGCCGCGCAGGTCATCCCCGGCACGGCCAGCGTGACGGTTTGAACAGCGGCCCAGGCAGGGGCGGTGATGGCGACGAGAGCAAGGCAGGCTAGCAGCTTTTTCATGATGGACTCTTGATCAATAGAACAATGGAAGGACGTAGGGGAACGCGAACGCGACGAGCAAGGCCACGACAACGGCCCAGAAAACAATCTTGTAGGTATTGCGCACTTGAGGGATCGCGCAGATTTCGCCCGGCGCGCAGTCCTGCGCTGGCCTGAAGATGCGGCGATAAGCGAAAAACATGGCCACCACGGCCGCCCCGAGGAAGATCGGCCGATACGGCTCGAGTACCGTCAGGCTTCCGATCCAGGCGCCGCTGAAGCCCAGCATGATCAGTACCAGCGGCCCCAGGCAGCAGGCCGACGCGAGGATCGCGGCCAAGCCGCCAGCGAAGAGCGGGCCGCGCCCGTTTTGCGTTTCATTCATATCCGGTTTTTCGTCGAGTTTTGGTGGAATGACGTAAGCTTATGTCCGTACTCATGTACGGAGTCAAGCGGCATGCAGAAAGAACTGGAAGCTTTGAGCATCGGCGCCTTTGCCCTGGCCGCCGGGGTCAATGTGGAGACGGTGCGCTTTTACCAACGCCGGCGCTTGCTGGCCGAGCCGGATAAGCCCTACGGCAGCATCAGACGCTATGGCAGTGCGGATGTGGCTCGCGTGAAGTTCGTCAAGGCGGCACAGCGGCTGGGTTTCAGTCTCGACGAAGTGGCCGGACTGCTAAAGCTGGACGACGGCACGCATTGCGATGAAGCGCGTCAGCTAGCCGAATTCAAGCTCGCCGACGTGCGCAGGAAGCGGGCCGATTTGCGACGCATCGAAAACGTGCTGGTCGCCTTGGTGCACGACTGCTGCGCAAGCCAGGGCACGGTGTCCTGCCCCCTCATTTCAAGTCTGCAGCAGCACTGATCGTTGGGCGGGCCCTTGGGCTCGTTAGGATGCGGCGGATTCTGCGGCTTCGCACTAGCGCAACTCGTGCGTCGGTGCCTGGCCGATTTTGCGGATGAAGGCCCGCGTCAGCCCGCGTGAGCTGCTTACGCTTCCCGCACAAGAGGTTCGCATCCCGTTCCCATTCAGTGAGCACCATCGTCATCAGGGCCGCACCGAAGCCGTTTTCCTTGCCGGTAGGAAGCGGGTGGGATTCGCGATCTCCTAGTGCGAACCGGCGGTGCGCCGGACCTCGGCTTGCAGGTGAACGTACTCGCGATAAACCAACAGGCGCTGGCCACCGGCACGTCCGCCGCCGTAGCGGTGGCACCTGACCGAGAACATGAATGCCGTCTTTCGGGAACGACTCCTCGAAACCTAGGCAGGCGGCAACCGGCGCGGCGGCGCCTCGTTGTCGCGGACCGGTCGAAAGGTACTCGCGATCTACGAATCCATCTGCTCGGAAGCGGAACGCGCCGTCGCGAATAAATTGACGGTTATGAACACAGTTGGTGCGTCACCGCACCGACTGCGTCCGGTCAATGATCGATCATCCGACGTGGAGGCCCGAAAAACCGATATGAATCCCGCCACTGACAACACTCCCAAACTTCAGCGGAAAACGTCTGCGGCCAAGCCCGGCTTCCGCTGGAAGTGGCTGCTCTACCTGCTCTACCTGCTCATAGCGGCCGCCGCCATCGGCGCCGCCAGCTACTTCCACGTTCAAGACCTCCTTCAACAAGGCCTTGACTGGGTCGCCCAACTCGGGCCTTGGGGGCCCGTCATTTTCATCGGGCTCTACATTGTGGCGACCGTTCTGTTCATCCCCAGCTCCATGCTGGACCTCGGCGCGGGCGCGTTGTTTGGCGTTGTGTGGGGGTCGATCTACGTTTCGATCGCCTCGACGCTGGGGGCGACGGCAGCGTTTCTCGTCGGGCGCTATCTGGCGCGCGACGCCATCGCCCGCAAGATCGAAGGCAACCAACGTTTTGCCGCGATCGACAAGGCCGTCGCGAACGAGGGTTGGAAAATCGTGGGGCTGACGCGGCTCTCGCCGATGTCTCCATTCACACTGTTGAACTACGCCTTCGGCCTCACGCAAGTGAAGCTGCGCGATTACGTCCTCGCCTCGTGGATCGGCATGATGCCCGGCACGATCATATATGTGTATCTCGGATCGCTCGCGCAGGCGGACACGGGCGACAGCGCGCGCACCACCGGCGAATGGGTCTTTTACGGCGTCGGCTTCCTCGCCACGGTCGTGGTCACCGTCTTCGTCACGCGTCTGGCGAAAAAGACGCTTGCGAAAAAGATCAACCATTGACCGCGCTCGATGAACGAACAAACGCAACCGCCCGTCCTGCCGTGGGACAGTCACAATCGAAAACTCGTCTCCAACGTCCATCCGCAGGACTGGAAGAACCCGGCGCCCACCGAGCGCTACAACCTTGTAGTGATTGGAGGCGGCACGGCGGGGCTGGTGTCGGCCATTGGCGCTGCGGGACTCGGCGCAAAGGTCGCGCTCATCGAGAAACACTTCCTCGGCGGCGATTGCCTGAACGTCGGCTGCGTGCCGTCCAAGGCCATCATCCGCGCCGCGCGCGCAGCGGCGGCGGTGCGCGATGCGGGGGAGTTCGGCGTCAACGTTCCTGCCGGCGTGAGGATGGATTTTGGCAAGACGATGGAACGGATGCGCCGCCTGCGCGCCGACATCAGCCCGCATGATTCGGCGAAACGCTTAACCGAACTCGGCGTGGATGTTTTTCTCGGCGGCGCAAGATTCACCGGTTCGGACCGCGTGGAAGTCGCGGGGCAGACGCTGCGCTTTTCGAAGGCCGTCATCGCCACTGGCGCGCGTGCTTGCGCTCCGCCGATTCCAGGGTTGCAGGATGTTCCTTACCTGACAAACGAAACACTGTTCTCTCTGACCGAGTTGCCGAAGCGACTGGGCATCATAGGTGCTGGTCCGATCGGCTGTGAAATGGCGCAAGCCTTTGCCCGGTTGGGCGCGGAAGTTTTCCTTGTGGAAACGGAGCATGGCATCTTGCCCAGCGAGGATCGGGATGCTGGAGAAGCCGTCCTGGCTGAGATGGAGCGCGACGGAGTCAAGCTGCTTTGCTGCGGCAAGAAGCTCAAACTGGCCAACGACTCCGACCGCGTTCGGCTGCAAGTTCAATCACATGGGCAGGGTTACGACGTGCTGGTGGATCAACTCCTCGTCGCCGTGGGTCGTGCTCCCAACGTCGAGGGACTCGGCCTCGAAACGGCCGGCGTCGCCTTCGACAAGAAGGGCGTGAAGGTGAACGACCGCTTGCAGACCGCAAACCCGTGCATCTTCGCCTGCGGCGACATTTGCTCGCCGTTTCAGTTCACCCATGTGGCGGACTTCATGGCGCGCAGCGTGATCCGGAACGCGCTTTTCAAAGGCCGCGCCAAGTTCAGTGCGCTGAACATCCCATGGACCACCTACACCTCGCCGGAGATCGCGCACGTCGGCCTTTACGAAAAAGACGCGAAGGAAAAGGGCATCGAGGTGGACACTTACACGCAGGAGCTCGCCGAGGTGGACCGCGCCATTCTCGACGGCGAGAGCGAAGGCTTTGTGCGCGTCCATGTGCGCAAAGGCACCGACAAAATCCTCGGCGCGACCATCGTATCTGCGCACGCCGGCGACCTGATTTCCGAAATCACCCTCGCGATGAACGGCAATCTTGGCTTGAAGACGATCGGCTCGGCCATCCATCCGTATCCGACGCAAGCCGAAGCCATCCGCAAAGTCGGCGACCTTTTCAACCGCACCCGCCTCACGCCCATGGTGAAAAAGCTCATGGGCAAATGGCTGGGTTGGACACGGTAGAAATGGCGGGTAATCAACACCATCGCCGCACCCCGAGATTGCGGCGCTCACCGAAATTGAAACCAAAACCATGAACCAAAGTCATCCGGATCCATTATCCGCCCGCCGACATTGAGATCGAGCGCATCGGTGACCTGCTCAACTACGAATTGCCCGCCCTGCGCGCCGCCGGCCAGACCGGAAATCCCGAGGCCAGCGCAATTCCAACGAACTGAAAATTATGAACGCCACCCAACAACTGCAAGGAAGTGATTGCCTATGAGAGAGCCTCCCAATCAGGTGCTGGTCGTGGATGTGGGCGGGAATCACGTCAAGTTTCTGCTCACCGGGCAGGAGAACCCCCGAAAGTTTGACTCCGGGCCATCCATGACGCCACAGGAGATGCTCGCCGGGATCCGCAAGGCAGCCAAGGACTGGAAATACGACGTGGTCTCGATCGGCTATCCGGGCGCAGTTCTCTGCGGCAAGCCGGTTTCGGAACCACACAACCTCGGACCAGGGTGGGTAGGGTTCGACTTTGAGGCTGCGTTCGGTTGTCCCGTCAAGATCATCAACGACGCCGCCCTGCAAGCTCTGGGGAGCTATGAGGGAGGGAAGATGCTTTTCCTGGGACTGGGCACCGGCCTCGGCTCCGCCATGGTCGTGGACG
>Ga0163146_10009374_pt1 | contig 10186 bp, 7 predicted proteins | sample OliLakLV19MP7G1_FD_148648 | JGI IMG/M metagenome (GOLD analysis project Ga0163146, IMG submission 148648) | Freshwater microbial mat bacterial communities from Lake Vanda, McMurdo Dry Valleys, Antarctica - Oligotrophic Lake LV.19.MP7.G1 | ecosystem: Environmental > Aquatic > Freshwater > Lake >... | reverse complement strand
GATCAGTCGGCCGTGATGCGTAGGGCCGGACTCACGCTGCTGACCGTGAAGGAAGGCACGGAGCCTGCGTAGGATCCGATTCCGTTGATGGATCCCGGAGTCGCGGTCAGGATCCAACCCTGACCCATGTCGCCTGCGTGCCCACCGGTCACCGGCTGTGTCGAGCCCATGACACAGCGGAAGACCGCCCATAGGTGGGTGCTGGCAGGCAGAGTTCCAACGAAGGCTACTGTGTTCCGGATCATGCGCGCGGGGCCAGCGATCATGGTATCGACCAAGGCTGTACTCTCGAGTTCCGTGAGAGTCTGACCAGCCTTGGACGGAGGGTTCGGCGTCGAGAAGAGACCGAGCTCCGCTGTCTGCGATCCGGAAGCTATGGTACGAAGCTCGAACTCGATGTACTGCCAGACGCGAGCCACCGTCGTACGTCCAAGGTAGACGGCGTAAGCCACAGCAGAGACGACGGCGAAGTTACCAGGCGAAGGAAGCGGCGAGATCAGGACTCGAGAATTGATCTCGGTACCAGAAGCGAAGAACCGATTGGAGTCCGCGTTGTACTGCGGATGAGGATCCGCAAGCCCTTCATGCACGAGTATCTCAGACGCCGCTTCTCCCAGCGGGTCATACCTAGTATCACCTCTAGTATTGTTGTGGTATTGCGTGTGGTCGTCATCTCCGAGACCGCTCAATGCACCATGATCCGTGATCTCGGCCACGCTGAAGGCGATCACCACTGCGCACTCTGCGGCGTTCTGATAGAGCGTTCCACTCTTGAGAACCATGACCGGGACGGTCCACCAGCCTGTGTTGTCCGTAGCTGGCGCCGTCACGACGAACAGAGCGGCCATCGAGGCATCGTTCTTCTGCTGGACGTAGATGCGATCGCCGGTGTTCAAGAATCCAAGGATGGTACTTGCGTCGAAACCAAGCACCGTCGTGTCGTTGAAGTAGATCTGAGTGACGCTTGCCAATGTGGCATTGTTGACCCGGAACTTCTTGTTACCCGGATCTGCCACCACAATCGACGTGTCGAACTTCCACGAACCAGAGACTGAAGCACCGCTATTCGAGGTACCACCCATCAGAGGCTGGACCTGCCAAGAGAACAGCATGGGCGGGCCTGCAAGTTCGCCGTAGACGTTCGGTAGCCCGATGATCTTCAGAGTGTGCTGACCATCTGTCGCGAAGAGCCCGCCGGCCTTAGTGATCCTCCACTGTCGACCAGTGTTGTCGAGTTGGTCGACGGTGAACGCTACGTCCGTGCCGTCGACTCCATCGAACTCGAAGTAGTCAGCAGGGTTCGGAACGGGCTGATCGAACTGCAGGAGGATCGACGAAGGCGGCGACTCCGATACGATCGTCCCCGAGGACCTCGGTGTGATCGAGAGGACCTTAGGGGACGTTGTCTGCCACCACAGGAGGAAGATTTCGAGTGTCTTGTTCGAGCCCTCAAGCTGGACGACCTTGAGAATCTTCTCCTTGTCCAGCGACTTCTGCTCGAGGTAGGTCCTGACCATCTGCTCAACGTTCTGTCCGAACGGTACGACGAGCCTTCCGACTCCAAGGTAGCCAGTCACCGTAGGACGCGTAAACGCAGAAGCTCCGGGCTGAGCCTTGATGGAGCCGGCTTCCGTGATGTCGAAGTGCAGCGAGACGACCTCAGACAGAGGATCAGTCTCCGCGCTGTCCACGTCGGCGAAAGTCAGGACCAGACTACCCATGTAGTCCAGAGGGAGCGTGGGTGCTGGAATGCGAAGCTGGCGATCAGACTCGAGGTAGGTGATCGAGCCTGTGCCTACAGCCGACTCACCTCCGCTCCAGCGCCATGTGAACGTCCCACTGGTAATCGACGCCTTGTCGACCGGTGCGCTGAAGATGAGGTCGATGTTGCTGGCGAACCCGTTCTTCAGGAACCATGAGCCGTCTTCGGGAGCCGCAACCTGCAGGAAGAGCGGGCGATCAGGCGTATAGAACAACGAGAGCTGGACGCCGTCGTTGCGGCGCGAAGCCTGGAAGTCTATGACGGCATCGAGCGTCAACGGGACGCGCGAGAACTCCAGATTCAGACCGTGGAGAGCGTAGTCTCCACGAGCTGCGTAGAACGATCTGGTGACAGTCGCCATTGTGTCATGCGCTCTCGAGTGCCTGGACGCGGGACTCGAGGTCGCTCACCTTGCCTTCGAGCGTTGTGATCTTGTTCTGTAGCTCGGTGATCTGCGCAGCCTGCGTGGACTTGTAGTCCTCCAGGGACGCGAGCAGATTGTCGAGCTGAGACTTCGTCGCCAGCTGAACCATCCGCTGGTTCAGCTGGTCGATACGGGCCGAGAGTTCAGCGTTCGTCGGGTCAGCCATGGTCAGCTTCCTTCGATCATTGTGACGTCGAGACCATACCCCTCGAGGAACGGCGGACAGCCGGCCTGGAAGGGTGACCCCACTCCGACGGTGTCACACCAGTTCAGAGTGACGAAGACAAAGAGCTCCTCGACGGAGCCAAGGTCGAGTGCCGAGTCCTGGCTCTGAGGAGGGGCGGACTGGTCGGAGTTCCACACGACGTCAGAACCGTCGATGTCCTTCGCGATGACGAAGTGGAGATGCCTGGAACCGAACGCCTCGAGCAGGAAGTTCGGAGCGCTGTAGAACCCGTAGAGCTTGCTCAGGAGCATGCCCTCGGGAGCCGCAACCCTGCCGACGAAGGTGTGGTTGTCGGTGAGGAGAGAGGACTGTTCGTCATACGACTTGTCCCACTCCACCAACTGCACACCCAGCTCCTGCAACCCATACTCAAACACCTTCCTACCGCTCTCCTCGGTCCAGCTACGCTGACGAAGCCTGACCTTCACCTGCGCAATGTCCTGTGCAGGGAAGAACCAACGCGACTTGTCTGCTCCGTCCTTCTCAGTGAAGCCCGGCACAGCAATGAACGAATCGCTCAGGTCCGGTGCGATCCAGAGCCCGGTGATGTCCACGGATCCCAGAGGGAACGGGTGCAAGTAGATGACGTTTGCGGAGATGTTCGACTGGTCGGGAAGCTGGAAAGTGGCCTCGACCTCGACCTCAGCAACGTCACTCTCCAGGTCGAAGATCACACGCCGGCGCCAGTACTCGAGGTTGTTCCCGTTCGTGGCGTTCTTGAGCGCGGTCTGTTCGATCGTGGGGACTTCATCCCCACCCTCGTAGTCCTGGATCCCGTCGCCCCTGTTGAAGACTCCAGTCGCCGTAGCCACGACGTTCAGTGACGTGATCCCCGTGCTGCCGAGGAGCGAGACCGAGTAGGTCTTACCTTCGATGGCGTTCATCGGCACAGTGGCCTGCCCGAACTGCGTGTGCACCGCAGCTCGCTTGGCGATCGAAGACCCTTCGACGAAGGAGATCTCGGTTGCGTCGTGCAGGTCAGTCCATAGGCCCACGCGCTTTCCCTGGAGGGCGGTCACCTTTTTCTGAAAGGCGTCCTGGCTCTTCAACGACGTGACCATGAGGCGAGCGTGGTCAGTCTCGCGCTGGAGCGTGTGCACGTAGCTCATGAGCGCAGCAGCTGTCACGTTCCCCTGGTTGCCCAGGGCCGCCAGGTCAGCGAGCATCTGCTCGTGCAGCCCGTTGAGAGGATCCGACTCGATCGGTCCACGGAAGGGGATCCTGTAGCGCTCCGTACGGAGCTGGATCGCCTGGGGCTTCTCAGCTTGGATGACGTTGGGGTCGGACATTAGGCGAGCCTCGCGTGGTACTCGAAGATCTTAGGGGTGATCCCGCCGTCGGTGTCCGCACCGCGGGACAGAAGGGCACGAACAAGAATCTTACGAACTGGATCGGCCGTGTCCAGCGCGTACGCGTATTCAAGGCGGAACTGCTCAGGCCAGGTGCCGGCCGTAAGGGTCCCGTTCACGAACCGCAGTCCATAGAGGTACACCTCCTCTGTGGACCCCGGCAGGAAGTTCACAATGACGTGACCTTCGTCCGAGATCGCGAAGTACGCGTGATCGTTCCTACCAGTGGACTTTGTCAGCTGCGTATAGGACTTCTGCGTGAGCGGGATCCGCGAGGCAGCCATGCGGGTGAAGAACTTCCCGCCGGCCACGAACACGGCATCCCCGCTCCGATCGACGAGGGATGCCACCCGAACGATCGCTGCTCCGCTGAAGGCCTCAGGCCTCTTCGACTTCACGACGACCTGGTGGTATCCGAAAGCCAACTCAGGGAACACCGTCTTCGTCGAGATGTCGGTCCCGTCCACCAGGACGTACTCTCCCGCCTCGACGTCGATCCCAAGAGGATTGATCTCGATCACGAAGGGGTCCCGTCGCTCGACGTAGATCCATGTGGTGAACGTGTCGAGGTCCTTGGGCGTCTGCTCGTACCGGAAGTCCACGAACGCCACGAGCTCCCCGCGGATGTTACCCGCAGGAATCCGTGTGATCGTGCCCCGGTCTGTGTCGACGAGGTAGTCTCGGCCCTCCTCGTATGTGTCTCCTTCATCTGAGCCGTACTGACTCGTCACGTGGACCGTGGGCTTCTTGATCTCGTTGTACGGGGGCTTGGGCGTAAGCCGGTAGGTCACCTGGAAACTCTGGTCCTGTACGTTCCCAAGATCCTTCGACAGATAGACCTTCGAGCCCTGGATCGACGACACGAGGTACGTGATGTCGGGGTCCAGTTCGTACGTCACCTTCACGGTGTCGCCATCACCGATGTTCGAGACGACCGAACCGGTGGAGATCCTACGGATGCGCCCCGTGAGCTTGTGGGTAGAGGGATCTTCCTCGAGGGTGTAGTCCATACCCTCGGTGTACGTCACGGACTCCCCTACGTTCTTCACGACGGGCCGACCGTTACCGGTCGTCATGAGTCCCGAGTTGGCCAACGAGGACCACGAGGTCCCATTGAGGGCGACCTGCTCGTTCGAGACGGTCATCTTGTCGCGGAACCTGAGCACGCTGTAGATCGCATACCTGGGCCGCTGATCCACCTCGGGGTCCACGTTGTCCGGAGGGACGATCAGCATGGTCGCAGGTTCGTAGTCGATCGGAGACGCCACGCTGAGGACCGTCTGCCTCACGTTGCGGGGACCGACCTCAACCGACACGTCGGAGATCTCGGTGGAGACAACATACAGTCTCTGGACATCACCGGAGTTGAAGTCGATGAAGACGTCCTTCGACTGACGCGTCTGCAGCTCGCGCTGAGTGTTCCTCCACCACGCGTTCTCACCGCGGTAGAGAAAGGCTTGTCTGAAGAGAGGGATCTCGTCGAGCACCGAGCTGGTGATCTTGTAAAAGTCGACTCCACGCACGGTCTCGTACACAGTCTCGGGGTCCGGCGCGGGAAGATAAATGCGCTTGGTTGCCGACTCAGAGAACTTTACGATCTGCGGGATACCCTCGAGAGGGGCACGACTGATCGGGTTGATCGGGCGCCACACGTCGTCTCGAGGATTGCCGGCCGCATCTGCAGCCGCGATGAACCACGAGATGTTGCAGTTCGCGGGGATGCTCTCCATCGTCGAGAGCGACACCTTGTCGATCGCCTTCTCCATCGCCGTGGCTTCAAGCGGGAGCGAGACCAGTTCTGCGTCCTGTACACGACCGAGCTTGTAGAACGAGATGTTCCTGAAGCCGAAGACGTACGAGAACGAGACTCCGTCCTGAGCCGTAGGGTTGCTCATGCTGCAGCGGAAGCGGATGAACCGCGCCCTGACGGTCTCGAAGTCGAGCGACGTCCCACGTCCGGGCGGAACGGTGACCGTCTCATCGACGTTGGGAAGACGGGTGTAGTTCACGCCATCGAAGGAGTGTGTAATCGAGACGTCCTGCTCCTGTGTTGCCGCGGAGAGGAGGAAGATCCTCGAGATCGAGACGGACGAGTTGGTCTGCTCGACGAGAGGAATCGTGAACTCGATCGTGCACCCAAGACCGTTCCCGGTGGTGACGACCTGACGCCACGCGTTCACCATGTCGGAGAACGCATTGCCGAAGATCGCACCGGGGACGGCTTCGTTCTGGACGACCACCGACTGGCCGCCCGGATCAGGCGCAGCGTCCACCGTGACCGGCCATGCCTGCCGAGCGAAGAGGTGACCCATGTTCACCTTGTCGCCGGTGATGTCCGTCTGGGGGAGCAACACTACTCCCTCGTTGAGGTCAATGGCGTCGCGCTTCGTCTTCGCCTTGTCGATCTTGGACAGGTCGTCGAACGTGTCGAAGACACCATAGAAGTTATCTTCGAGGTTCTTAGCCGTGAAGGAGAGATTCTTCAGCAGTGAGAGAAGGGAGTCCAGCTCGTACCTCTGGGCCTGATACGTCAGGTCAATGAGGCTGGCACGGTTGATGAGTGTACCGAACTGATCCCAGACCTCTTCGAAGGCTGTCTCGAGGTCGAACCTAATGTCCTTCAGGACATTATTCGTGGCCCGGAAATCCCAGTTTGCCCTGGCAGCCTGGCGGCGGGGGCGCATCGTAGGGCCGCCGTCGGCTGTCTTGAGGAACTTCCCGAGCTCCCTGGCTACCTGTGAAGCCTCGGGCACCATGCCCTGAAGGAGCAGGTTGCGAGTGACCTCTTCGGTCTTCTTTCGGATCTGGCGCTGCAGGATACCCATGTCACCTCTGAACCAGGATTACATCACATCCAAGCGAATCAGGTGACGAAGATCGGTGCGGTACCGCTCTTCCCACGCTCGGGTCGCATGAGGATGAAGACCTGCTGCGGTGGTTCGTACGCGGCCTTGATCCAGTTCGCGTAGTCGTTCCAGCCGATGAGCGAACCGTTGACGATGAATGTACCACCGTCGAACAACTGGTGGAAGTGGCCCACGATATCCAGGTCGGCACGCTGGCCCTGGTTCCATTGGGCGATCGCCTTGCGCATCGGGATCGTCAAGCCGCCCACACCTCCCTGGAACTGCACCGAGTCGCCGTGGTGGAAGCGGACGACCTTGTCGTAGATCGGGACGTAGGTGTGGTAGCCCTGCTCGATCGTGAAGGTGATCTTCGGGTTGCCGGCGAAGCGGTTCGCCAGGTTGTGGTACATAAGGTACTCGAACGACGTCGTTGCGGCCGCATTAATGTACGTCTTCTTCGTGATACGTCCGTGGTTACCACGAGAGCAGATCACACGGATGCGCAGTCCGCTCCTCTTCAGCAACTCATCGATGACTCCGTGGAGCAGTTCCTGGGCGAACATGATCGCCTCGATCGGGTTCATCGCATTGCCCGACTGCAGCTCTTCGTGGATCCACCCCGTGATGAAGTCACCGAGTAGCGCGAGGACCATCTCGTCGATCCGGGTTCCGGACCGATGCGTCTCGAGAAGCCAGAGTGCTCCCTCGGTGAACCGAGCCGCACGCTTACGAGCGACTTCAGGTCCGTACTCGTTGCGGCCGTTCACGTGCGAAGCGAGAACCTTTTCCTCGACGTGCCAGTCGCTGGCAACGATGATCGGGCACGCCTGCTTTGCCCCACGGCTCGGCCTTCCCTTGATGGGAAGCACCGGAAGCTTGCCACATGTGCTGAGCTGCAGTTCGAGCGCGCGCTCTGCTGCCTCGAGCTGAGCAGTCAGGTGCTTGACGATCCGGTCGCCATGCTTCCTCTCCTGCATCTCACGGTTGCGACGCCGCATGTCGCTCGTCAGCTCCGCAGGGCTCTTCTCCTTGATCTCGTCTTCGAACTTCTCGACCGTAGAGGAGTCTTCCGTCTTCGGCTTCCTTGAGCTCATGACCTGGATGCTCCTCTGGTTCGGAATTCGAACCCTTCGTAGTTCTCGCACACCCATCGACGGAACGTGTAGTCGGCGAACGGAGCCTTGAAGTGCTTCTTGAGGGCGCGCCAGATCTCGGTTGCCGAAGCGGAGTTCATGTCTTCTGCGGCTCTCTTGAGCCTCTCGTCCACCTTGGCCAGGATTTCAGGATGGGATTCGAACCACTTTTCGACCTTGCCCTTCCTCTCGTTCCCGGAATCTAGCTCTTCGTCGAAGCCTTCGACCGCGGGCTTCTTTGGTTCTTTACGAGCTGAGTTCACGCAATCCTCCCTTCGGGTATATGAGCATGCTGATCTTCTTCAGGATTGGCGAGTACCTTTGCGAGTCCTGAACCGTCGTGTCTGAGCGAAGTACCGCTCGGTACCTGAGAGCAAACACGGGCTCGGCTGTCTTCACGAACTTCTGTAGGTCACTGTCCACGGCACCGACATCGGTGTTGAACGTGATCGTCCGCGGCACAATCTGTCCGTCGTCCCCAGTGATCGTCGGGTGATCCAAGGGGTTGATGCGGTACCAGTTGTTCCCGCTATCAGGAGAAACGTAGTACTCGATGTAGCGACGATCCGGCTTGAAGATGGTCGGGATTTGCTCCACGACCCGAAGCTCGACCTTCGCGATCTCCTTCGGCGAACGGAACGGTACCGAGACGATCTCGGAGACGTCCGTGAACTCGTAGAAGAAGATCCCGATGTCCTTCAGCCCGATGACGTACCGGACCTTGTCGAAGTGCGTCTCGCGCCACTGCCGGTTGATCACCCAGCCACTGTCGCTGGTCGACATGCTCGACGAGCTCGCAGGCTTCCCACCCAGGAAGGGGATGCCAAGGAACCCAGGACGACCAGGATCGCTCTGGGACGAGCTGTGCGATCCGACACCACCACCTTCGCCGGCGAGAAGGCCGACATCGGCGTCACCCGCCACGATCTGCACGCTCTGCAGATACGTCATCTTCACCTCTCGGGAGAGGATCTTGACGTGGGTCTTAGACTCGGAGCGGCCGCTACCCATGGTGCTTGGGGTCCTTGAACAGGCGGTGCCACATCGTGCGGAGCCGGCGGAGGAACGTGAAGTTGTGCGCTACGAATCCGTCCACGATGAAGTTGTGCTCCAGCTCCGTGAACAGGTTGTAGACGGCCTCCGGAGGCTGAGGGGAGATCCAGGAGATACCCGCCTCGATCACGCGCCCATGGCTGAGATGGATGAGCTTGTCATCGGGACAGAGGTCTCTGACCGTCTTCCAGCCCTGCGTCGTCAGCAGCGTGTGGTAGCCGGAGACACGCAGGCTCAGGCTGCCAGCGATGATCTTGTAGACCATCTCTGGATCGTGCCTCAGGACACGTGTGACCTTGCGACGCATGATCGTACGTGTCTTGGGCTTGTAGGAATGAACGATGTCCCCGACTTCCACCTGACTGATGCAGATGGGACCGTACGGAGTGCTCACCTTGGCATCTGCAGGGAAGCAAGAGCCCTTGAACTTGGACTGCGTAGCAGTCAGTGTTCGTGTGAGCTGGATCACGACTCGGTCATACTCCGAAGGGACTGGAGTCCTCTGTCGCAGACGGATGCGTACGCGCGCCACTTCGCGAGGAGAGAAAGAGTACACTCCCTGACCACGGTACGCGTACTTCGAAGGTGCAAGAACAGTAGTTGCCTGCCCTTCTGTAAGCTCCGCGTTAGCATCGTCCGTCAGTACGTTCTCGAAGAGCTGGTCATCGAAGCCCTCGATCGGGACGTAAGCATCGTCGTCGCTCTGTGCCGTGGAGACCTCGATCACCTCGAGCCAGGCCGTCTCGTCGAAGCTCATCGGGTTGATCACGATGAAGTTCACGAGCTGACGACGGTCGAGACGGATGACCAGTTCGACCTCGAAGTCGAACCTGTCGATATCGTCTCGAGCAGCGCGCGCCCTGAGCTCTTGAGGTGTGACGGTGGCCTCGGCTGCCTCGCGCTCTTCTATCAGGGCATCGAGAGGGGCGGCATCGACGACGAACTCGCCCTCCCAGAACGTGTCGGGAGATCCATCGATCAACTGCCGGCGGACTGCCTTGAGCTCCCCGAGCCCTGCGCCACGATCGATCACGATGATGTCGTCGGGGCTCAGGGGCATGCCCTGCGGCCGCTCTTCAGCCAGCCGGCGCAGATCGGGGAACTGGTCGAAGATCCGAGACCCAGACGCGTCGTCCATCGTGAAGATCGTGTCGTCACCACCAGAGACCACGACCCCGGGCTTGACCTTCTCTTCCAGGTGCCAGCGTCCACCCTCGGGACGAGCCTGACCGAGCGGGGCGTAGAACCGGCCCTCGTAGAACCGCATGGTCCCGTCGGGTGTGGGCAGTCTGCCACTGTCAGGCCTGGAGATCAGCGCGGCCGGAGCGATCGGCGTGACCAGGATCTCAGCGGCATCCGTGATCACGTTCAGGGCCTGCGTACGCTTGAGCGT
>Ga0163146_10009365_pt1 | contig 10191 bp, 8 predicted proteins | sample OliLakLV19MP7G1_FD_148648 | JGI IMG/M metagenome (GOLD analysis project Ga0163146, IMG submission 148648) | Freshwater microbial mat bacterial communities from Lake Vanda, McMurdo Dry Valleys, Antarctica - Oligotrophic Lake LV.19.MP7.G1 | ecosystem: Environmental > Aquatic > Freshwater > Lake >... | reverse complement strand
AGAGACAGCAAAATACCTTGCCCGGAGAAAGCGACCCTTATTAATTCAGCGACCCTTAGCTATGGCTAAGGTCGGGAACCCCAGCCTTGGTTAGAATCAAAATACCTTGCCCGGAGAAAGCGACCCTTATTAATTCAGCGACCCTTAGCTATGTAGTAGCGGTTATAAATAAGTTGTGCGTCACTTTAGAAAAACAGAATGCTAATCGAAAAATATACACAAACTTGGATTAAGAATTTTACGGATTTAAAACGTGAAATAGAAAATGGGCTTTATGGCCTTGCATTTAATATTGAACATGTTGGAAGTACTTCTGTACCAAATTTGGCTTCCAAACCAATAATAGACATTGATATTATCTATTCAAATCAAGCGGATTTTCAAAAAATAAAATCAGGATTAGAAAAAATAGGATATTACCATAATGGAAATCAGGGAATTGAAGACCGGGATGTGTTTAAAAGGAATGGGAAATTTATTAATGAAATTTTAGATGTAGTAAAGCATCATCTGTATGTTTGCCCAATTGACAGTAAAGCATTGGAAAGACATATTTTGTCTCGAAATTTTTTAAGAAAAAATGACTGGGCTAGATTAGAATATCAACAAATGAAATACGAATTGGCTGAAAAGGCCAATCAGGATAAAAAAAAATATGCTGAATTGAAAGAATTGAACGTTAATTATTTTATCGATTCAATTATAGAAAAAGAAAAAATCGAACGCACACATCGGTTTGGTAATATGGCGGCTGAAGTACTTCTATGAAACATTTGTGCAAAGTTCAGCATATAGAATTCTATTAAACTTTTGTGTTAAAAATCCGCTACATCGCCAAGCAGCAAAACGTTATATGCTAATGCTAACAAACGACCTTATCTGACAACAATAATATGACAAAAGTTTTAGTTATAGGAGCGACAGGAAATATTGGAATTTAAATATTGCTGACAAAATGTCCAGCAGTATGGGTAAATAGTTACCTTTTAACAATCATTTTAAACAAAAATTAATGGACACGAAATACATAAAAACAACCTTTGGGAATTTTATCTGGATTGACATTTGCAATCCGGATAAAGCGAAGCTTGATATCATTGCAAAAGACTACAATTTAGACTATTTTCAAATAAAAGACAGCTTAGAAACGGGGCATTTGCCAAAAATCGAAAAGCAGGAAAAATATAATTTTCTTATTTTAAGGGCTTTTACTGCAAAACATGAAGATAGAATTACGAATATCAATGAACTATCGAACAAAATTGCTTTTTTTTACAGCGACAAAAAAATCATTACAATTCATAGAGCAAATTTTGATTTTTTAGAAAATTCATCAACGGAGCATACAAGTCCCGAAGCGTTGCTCCTCTATTTTATTCACAAAATGGCAGAAACTTTCATGATGCCTTCTAAACTTTTAAGCGATAAAAATGATGAAATTGAAAAAGTGATTTTCTTAAAAGATTATACCAAAATTTCCTTAGAAGATTTGTATTTTCAAAAAACTCAAACTCGGATTACCAAAAAACTACTGCAAATCACACAAAATGTAATTAACCAGATTGAAGTAACAGAAAAGTCAAAAACTGCGCTACAAGATGTAAAAGACAGCCTTTTGAGTTTGATTTTAGGTTATGACGAAGTTTTGGAAAATTCCAACAATTTACTAAATACTTACATATCCGTAAATTCTCAAAAAAGTAATGATGTAATGAAATTGCTTACTATTTTTTCAGCATTTTTCTTGCCTTTAACTTTCGTAGCAGGAATTTATGGAATGAACTTTGAGCATATGCCAGAATTGAAATGGAAATTTGGATATTTTCTAACGCTCACTGCAATGGTTGCTATTGCACTTGTTATTTATTTTTGGTTTAAACGCAAAAGAATACTTTAAACAATAACGAGGCATTGTTGCATGAATTTGCCAACTTTGCAACCTAAACATAGCCAACCCATGTCCACCGACCGCATGCAACAACTCCTCGCCTTCCTGGAACAATCGCCCGGCGATTCCTTCCTCACCTTTGCGGTGGCGAAAGAATACGAAAACGGGAAACAATGGGAAGACGCGCTGGCCTGGTACCTGAAAATCACAGAAAAAGATCCGGATTTCGTGGGCGTTTATTACCACCTCGGCAAATTGTACGAACGCTTGTTGCAACCGGAATTAGCCATCTCTACCTACAAAACGGGCATGGCTGCCGCCAACAAAGCAGGCGACCGGCATGCTTACAGCGAACTGGCCGCCGCTAAAATGGAAATTGATGAGGATGAGTAAAAAATCTTATTTAGATTTGCTGCCTGATATGCTTTGCCGGTCTTGAACTTTTCGGGTCAACTGTTGTAGAGTAATGTCTGGTGAGTCAACACGCGCTATTCTTGAATCCAGCGCAACAACAAATCAGGGACGGCTGGGTAGAGAAATGCCCATTCATACTTCAATCTTTTTTGCGATGAAAAAAAGAAACGGCTTATCCTTTGTGCTGGCAATTGCCGGTATTTCCATGATTCTTCCTTTTGCGGGCGCACAAAATTGCCCCGTTACCGTTAACGCTGGCGCCGATGCGACCCTCTGTGCACCGGGAAACAAGATGTTAAGTGCAACCGTCACCGGCGGTGCCATTCTCAGTTCGCAGTGGACGCCGGCAACCGGGTTGACCAGCCCTGCAAGCCTGAACACGACGGCCAATGTTAGCGCAACCACCACATACAGCATTTTGGTGCGCAGCCCGTCGCCAACCAATTTGGTGGTCAACGGCAATTTCAATCAGGGCGACACGGGGTTCGACACCGACTACAACTACGACAGCGGTGCCGCAATCGGTGTCCTCGAAAATGAATACGCCATCGTTTCCAACTCCGGACTGGCGCACAACCAGTTCGCCGATTGCGACGACCACACCGGCGACAACCCCGGCAACATGATGACGGTGAACGGCTCCGGCCAGTCGAACAACGTATGGTGCCAAACCATTACCATCCAGGCGAATACGGAATATTTATTCAGCGCCTGGGCCTGCTCTGCGGTTTCCCAAAACCCGGCGAGGCTCCGCTTTTCCATCAACGGCATACAAATTGGCAACGTCTATATGGCTTCGTCGTCTACCTGCAACTGGACGCAGTTCAGCTCGGGCTGGACATCAACGAATGCAACGACTGCCACCATTTGCATCGTAAACGTCAACACGACCGCCAGCGGCAACGACTTCTCTTTGGACGACATCAGCTTTCGCCAGGTTTGCCAGGCTACAGACGAAGTGACGGTCACCGTGGCCAACCTCGATGCTTCGTGGAACAGCCCCGGCGCCCTTTGCACCGACGCCGCCGCCATTGATCTGAATAGCTTGCTGAACGCCAGCGCCACGCCCAACGGAACCTGGACATTAGACGGCATGCCCGCCACTACCCTGACACCGGCTGCGCTGTCGCCCGGTGGGCATAGCCTGCGCTATACAGTCACCCAGGGCTCCTGCTCCGAAGAATTGACGCAAGCCATAACGATCCAACCCGCGCGAACCGCAGGGCAAGCGTTACCGGCTCAGTCGCTTTGCAGCAATACGCCTTCTGCGATCACTTTGGCCAACCTGCTTCAGGGTGAAGATCCGGGCGGCGCGTGGTCGGAGACCTCTGCAACCTCTTCCTCTGGCGGCGCTTTCAATGCCGCCTCAGGCTCCTTTAATACCGCAAACCAAACGCCGGGTAGCTATACTTTCCGCTATTTCATTGACGCCACCGCCCCCTGTTCGGATGTAGAAGCGACCGTTACCGTTGTGATCAACCCGGTACCGGTTGCCGATGCCGGGGCAGACCAGGAATTGGACTGCACCGTGACGGAAGTGCCCCTTGGCGGGCCGAATACCAGCGTGGGCATGACGTATAACTGGTCGGACGGCAGCGGTGTACCCCTGAATTTGCCAGCATCGCCGATGGTGGACGTTACCAAATCTGCCACGTACACGTTAACGGTGACCAACCCGGCAACGGGATGCAGCGCAACAGACCAGGTAATGGTGGTTTCTACATTTGCGCAAATCAGTGCGGAACTGACCGTAACCCAGATCTCCTGCAGTCAACCCAACAGCGGTGCCATCGAAGTCGTTAATGCGAGCGGCGGAGAAGGGCCGTATCTCTACCAGCTTGGTACCAGCGGATTTGTCAGCCAGCCCCTTTTCAGCAACCTCACACCCGGCGATTACGCCATCGTGGTGCAGGATGTGAACGGCTGCGAAACGACCCTGATGCAAACCCTGAGCGCGCCTTCGGCCATTGCCGTTGAACTCAGCGCCCCGGGCAGCAATGGCGCTGCGGTCAGCATTTCGCTGGGAGACAGCATCCGGCTGACAGCCTTAGCCAATATTCCACTTGATCAGATCGCCAGCATCACCTGGACGCCAGCGATTCCGGGGTGTACGAACTGTCCTTCTGCGGTTGTTCAACCTGTGGAAACGACAACTTACCTGGTGGTCGTCACCGACCTGAATGGTTGTTCAGCAACCGATGAGTTGACCATTTCCCTGACCCGGCGCGTCCGCCTGTTCATTCCGAATGCCTTTTCGCCCAACGACGACGGATACAACGACCGCTTTGTTGTAAATGCCGGAAATGATGTGGCGATTATCAAAACCTTTCGGGTTTGGAATCGCTGGGGCGGCCTTTTATTTGAGCAGCAAAATTTCCAGGCCAATGACCCAAATTATGGGTGGGATGGAAAAGCGCGCGGTCAGATGATGACGCCGGGCGTTTATGTCTATTCCATCGAATTTGAACTATTGGGTGGTGAAGTGATCCAGGAAAAAGGCGATGTGAGTTTGGTGCGGTAGGCCGTCTTTAGTGACCGGGTGACTTGGAGTCATCGGTCACTTGCCCGTCGCAAAAACGTGCAAACCAAAAAGGCTGTTTAAAAAACAAAGCTCGTAGTTATTGACAACCGGTGTGCATTGGTATAACTTTGTATATTACTATTACATCAGCATCAATCCAGAAAACAAATTTCCTCAAAACCAAAATGTAAAACAACATGCTGCGCGGCGTAACAAGCAGCGCACAAATCCAGGCCAATAAACCCAAAACTGAAGGAAAGGGGTATATTCTCGCCATCGGGATAGATAACTACCAGCATTGCCCGAAACTGCAAAACGCCGTTCGCGATGTCCAAAACATTACCAGGGTACTGACCCACCGCTATCAATTCGATTCCACCAACCTCACCCTGTTGACCAATGAACAGGCTACACATTCCACCATTTTAGAAAAACTACGTCGCCTTCAGGAGTGTGTTACCCCTTCGGATACGGTGATCATTTATTTTTTCGGTCATGGCACCTATGAAGATGCGATCAATGAAGGCTACTGGATTCCGGTGGAAGGCGACGTAGCACATCCACATACGCTCATTTCCAACAGCACAATTGTGAAGCGCGTTCAGGCAATCCAATCGCGGCACACGCTGCTGATCGTAGATTCCTGTTTTGCAGGATCTTTTTTCTTCACCACCAGAATTGCAGGTATCCGGGAACGTTTGGCAGAAGTTCCATCCCGCTGGGCGTTCACCTCAGGGAGAAACAAAGTCGTGGCCGATGACAGTCCTTTTGCACAAGGTTTGACCGGCTATTTGAATTACAATACCCAACCGCAATTGTGGTTGACCGAATTATCGCCCAAAATCATTGAACAGGTAGGTGCCAACAGCGAACAAATCCCGCAATGCGAACCGTTGTGAAATGTAGGACACGAAGGCGGTGAATTCCTTTTTCGGTTGAAAGACAACGCGCCTCCACCCCTGCCTTTTGACGGTTCCTTGTTGCCGCCTCCTCAGGCGCTTCCTGCTCCGGCGGCTCTTAGCCGGTTGTGGTGGATTGCAGGAGCAGTGGTGGTGTTGCTGGCAGGCGGATTGGGTATTTGGAGATTGGCCGGTGGGTGGCCTCCCGGCCAGGAAATGCAAGTTGCTTTAAAAACCACCTTGGGCGCTAATAGGAGCGCGATAGATTTGGGCGTCATTCCGGCTGGTTCGAGCAAAACATTTGATCTCGAAATCCAGAACTCAGGAGCCATTGCCGCAGACAGCATTCAGGTACACCTGCCCGCGCCTGTATCGCTGGATAAACCGGCACCCATCCAGATTTTACCCGGCCAAGTCCAAACCTTGCATTTTAAATTAAAAACCAATGGTTTAGAATCGGGAAAACAAAAACACGACCTTGTAATCAGCGGCAGTAACCTGAATCAATCGCTGACCATTCCCGTGACCTTTACCATTAACACGACTAAAAGCGGATCCGCTACTGGTTCGACAACAGTGTCCCGTGCAAAGTTGCGCGCTGAAAATTCGGTCATTGAATTGGGAAGATTTGCTGAAGGCACAAGCAAAACGTTTGAAATAAAAATAACCAACCGAGGTGCCGTTGCTGCTGAAAATATCCGGATCAGCAAACCACAAGGCATTGCTATTACAGGCGTTGCGCCGGATCGAATCCGAGCGGGAAAGAGTGAAAAATTACGGTTCAACCTGAATACCAACAACCTGCAAAAGGGAGATCATACTTTGCGCATCAGGATAACCGGAGACAACCTGGATCAAGACCTTAGTATTCCTGTGCAGTTTACGCTTTTACCCCCGGTGCCTCCGAAAAAGGGAGGCAGCGGCGTACCACCTCCGGAGCGGCCTACCATAACTGTCAATTGCAATATTGGGCGCCCTCATTGCAGCTTCCGGTTCACCGACACTGTTCAAAACAAACAGGTAACTGGCAAATCAAATTGGCATTACGATTCAGGACAAGCGGGGGAAAAAACTTGTGGGCGCAAAAATTGATTTTGAAACAGATGCCCGCAGGATGGAAGGTGGCGTAACCGATGAAAACGGCTACCTGCTGCTCCAGCACAAATTTGTCCCCGGCCAGTACGTCGTGATCCATGTAAAAAAGGACAAGTATAAAACGAGGGAAATTACGCACACCTACAGCAGGAACCCGGACGACAACAGCATTACCATTATTTTAAAGAAGGATACCAAACTCAAACCCGGGTATAAACTCAGTATTGTAGGCGGGGGGCTGCTCCTCATTGCAGGAACGGCAAAACTGATTTCTGACAAAAAACACGACAACTACCTTGACGGCCCGGCAAACTTCAGCAGCTTTGAAGAACGCGAAAGCGCCTATCAGTCGGCCAATACCTGGAACAAAGTGGCTGCCTACACTTTTGACGCCGGCGCTTTAGCCGCAGCGGGTGGATTAAGCTGGGTTTGGTTCTTCGATAAAAACGAAGACAAAGACGAAACGGGGCGTCCGCAAAACAAGCCCGCCAAAAACATCAATTTTTATTCCGGTATTGGTTATGATCCTGCTAATAACAGTGTGATGGGCGGTATTCGGTTAACATTTTAAAAACCAAAAAGATGAAAACGCTATCGTATTTTTTGATCGTTTTTGTGGCAATTGCGGGCTGTGTACCGGAGGATTTGCTTCGGACAGAAATCGTTTCTCCCGACCTGAAAACTATTAATCCTGACAAAGGGAAAGCAGGGGACACAATTGTATTGACATTTGAACAACTCCTGCTTGCAACCCCTTCGGATTATACCATTTCCATCAATGGCGTTGTTGTTCCTGAAAACAACACCATTTCAGTAAATATGGCGGCTGGTGAAATCCGGCTAATTATTCCGGAAGAGATTAATTCCGGTGATTTCAGGGTGATTTACAAGGGTTTCCCCACGGAGCAGGTGGATGAAAACATACCTCAGTTTTCATACAGACCCACCGCAACGGTTACCCTGTTAGCTGGCAATATCAACATGCCGGATGGTGGTTATGCAGAAGGTCAGGGAGTAAATGCTGCGTTTAAATTCCCCACCGGCATAGATTTTGACGGAACAGGAAATCTGTATGTGGCCGACCGCGACAATAACCTGATCAGACGTGTGACGACTTCGGGCGTTGCTTTTTTAAGAAACGCGGAAATGATCTGACGGCGACCGGGCGATTTAAACTCACCCGGTCGCTGCCAGTAATAAACCCGGCACATAACACTGAACACGCGTTATTCGCCTGCCTATTTTTCCAGATTGGCTCCTGCCTTAATGAATTCGTTTACACACACGCCACAAAAAGACTATTTTTGTCGCACGACTTTCCCCCCTGCCATAGACTTACTTACAAGTTGCACAACAGTTATGAACTTACTCCAGCTATTGCTGTGTGGATTAATTGGATGGGGCGTTGTTCCGGAATCACCTAAATCCCCCCTTGCCTGTAATCTTTCCGTGACGACGAATCCGAGCAACATCACGATCTGCAATCCGGGGCAAACCATTTCGCTCAATGCGATCATCAGTGGCGGTACGCCTCAGCTCATTCAATGGACGCCAACTGCAGGCGTAGCCAATCCGAACAGTGCGAATACTACCGCCATCGCAAATGGCCCCGGAACCTACCAGGTCACGGTGAGTGCGCTTTCCTCCGATAACCTCATCACAAATGGCGACTTCAGCGCCGGAGCAAGCGGATTCACCAGCGATTACATCCCCGGCACCGGCGGTGCTTTCGGGCTGTTGAGCTTAGAAGGGCAGTATGCGGTTTCCACCAATCCGCTCCTCACGCATAACAATTTTGCCAACTGCAATGACCATTCGCCCGGCACGGGCAATATGATGGTGGTCAATGGCGCAGGTGTTGCCAATCAAAACGTATGGTGTCAGAACGTGAGCGTTACGCCCAATACCAATTATGGCTTCAGCGCATGGATTGCTTCGGTGGTCGCTTCTTCCCCGGCACAGTTGCAATTTTCGGTGAACGGCGTCATTATCGGCGGAACCTACAACGCTTCTCCGACAACCTGTGACTGGACTGAGTTTTTCCAGATCTGGAATTCCGGGCCTACCGGGATTGCACAAATCTGCATTGTTAACCAAAATACAGCCCTTGGCGGGAATGACTTTGCCATAGACGATATTTTCTTTTCCGAAGTATGCGAAGCCACCGCTACCGTAAATGTAACGCTGGTGGAAGTAGACCCCACCTGGATTCCGGTAGAAAACCTTTGCATAGGATCCCCGGCGTTTCCGCTCAATTCCATGCTGGCACCGTGGGCTACTCCCGGAGGAACCTGGACGGTCAATGGCATCCCTTCAACGACATTCAACCCGGCAGCCTTGGGATCTGGATCTCATCAGGTGCGCTACACGGTTGGCACGACACCCTGCACGGAAATGCTCACTCAGTTTATCGTGGTATTTCCGATTCCCAATACAAACTGGAATCCACCGATTAACCTTTGCCCAACATCGCCTTCGTTCAACCTCAACACCCTTTTAGCCCCCGGCGCTGAACCGAATGGTACTTGGCGGATTAACGGGATGAACGCCACATTTTTTAACCCTTCGCTACTCGGGCCGGGCACCTATTCCGTCTCGTATACGGTTGGGGTTTTCCCCTGTACCAATGTCCAGACACATCCCATCATCATATCACCTTTGCCGATTGCAGCTTGGACGCCGCCTTCCGGTTTGTGTACAACGAACGCTCCTTTTGCGCTGAATACCTTGCTCAGTGTAAACGCCCAAACTGGTGGAATCTGGACCATCAACGGATCGGTGGCTACGACATTCAATCCGGCGACCCTTGGCACCGGCAGCCACACAGTGGTCTACACCGTTGGCGTTTTCCCCTGCTCGGCTACCATTTCACAGCCTATTGTCGTTGGCCTTACGCCTGCTGTGCCAGCGCCTTTGTGTCAGACCATCAGTCAAAGCGAAATTGTCTTTTTTTGGCCATTAGTGCCTGGCGCAACGGCTTATGTGGTAGAAGTGTTGACCGGACAGACCGGTTCACTGAGTGTCAACACCTTCACGGTTAGCGGCTTATCTCCGGGAGAAACAGTCACCATTCGCGTCAGAGCCATTGGTACCGGCAACTGTGCAAGCGCCTGGAGCGCTTCGGTTTCCTGTACCAGTACCTCCTGCGTGCCGCCCGTCGTAACCGTTCCCGACGTTTCTCCGTTGTGTTTTGACAGCCTGACGCCAGACCTTACTTTAACGGCAACCACCAATCCTCCAACCGGGGGAACGGGCGTTTGGAGCGGCCCGGGGATATCCGCTGCCGGCATTTTCGACCCCATACTGGCCGGGGTCGGTGTGCATACCGTTCGCTATACGTATACCCTAGGTGGTTGTTTAGGCAGTGATACCAC
>Ga0163146_10009363_pt1 | contig 10193 bp, 9 predicted proteins | sample OliLakLV19MP7G1_FD_148648 | JGI IMG/M metagenome (GOLD analysis project Ga0163146, IMG submission 148648) | Freshwater microbial mat bacterial communities from Lake Vanda, McMurdo Dry Valleys, Antarctica - Oligotrophic Lake LV.19.MP7.G1 | ecosystem: Environmental > Aquatic > Freshwater > Lake >... | reverse complement strand
ACGGCCCGCCAGCGGCTCGCGCAAAGGAGTGAAGTTCAAACCCTTATCCTTACCACCTAGGATGATCCAGAGCGGCCCCTCCAGGGCGGCAATCGATTTGAGGGTGGCGGCCGGCGTAGTGGCCTTGGAATCATTGTAATAGCGCACGCCAAGTCGCGTCCGGATAAATTCGAGCCGATGTTCGACGGCTTCAAAACTCTCAACACCGCGGGCAATCGCCTCCAGGCTGGCGCCAGCCTCCCGCGCCATTCGTGCGGCTGCCAGGACATTCTCCAGATTATGCTGCCCAGGCAACGGCACATCTTTCGCCGCCATGAAGGCCTCGCCGTCCAGCACTAATTGGCCATCCGATAGCCAAACGCCACCGGACACCGCCTGGCGCGTGCTAAACCAGGCTACTCGCGCCGGTGTTTGGGCCGCATAAGAGGCCGAGACGGAGTCATCTAAATTCAGCACGGCTAAGTCGGCGGCGGTTTGTCCGCGCAAAATACGCCCCTTCGCTTCGATGTAAGCCGCCATCGATCCATGCCAATCAAGATGATTTTCGGAAATATTCAGAATAGCCGCAATCCGCGCATGTAAATTCGATGTGGTGGCCAACTGAAAGCTGGAAAGCTCCAGGACATTCCACTGGTCTTCGCGAGAGCTCTCGACCATCGCCGTCGGAGGGATGCCGATATTGCCGCCTACTTGGGCCGCGACACCAGCCGTGGCCAGTAAGTGACCGAGTAAAGCCGTAGTGGTTGTCTTGCCGTTCGATCCGGTGATCGCGACCACCGGCCCCCTCATAAAGCGAGCCGCGAGTTCCACTTCCCCAATTACTTCTACTCCGGCGGCGCGAGCTTTCTCGAGGTCGGGTACGCTGGCCGGTACGCCGGGAGAAACAACGACTAAGTCGGCGCTGGTGAGCAACTCGGCTCGTTGCGGAAGAAAGCTGATACCCAGTTGGTCGAGTACCGCGCCGGCCGAGCCCAACTTCTCCAGAGGTCTGGAGTCCGTCGCCGTCACACGGGCACCGCGCGCCGCCAGAAACTTAGCCGCGGCCAAGCCGGAGCGGGCCAGCCCTAAAACGACGACTCTGAGTCCTTCTAGTTTCATCGCAACTTCAGCGTCGTGAGCGCGAACAAAGCCATTACTAACCCTGCTACCCAAAACCGAATGACTACTTTCGTCTCGCTCCAACCGAGAGCTTCAAAGTGATGGTGTAGCGGAGCCATCTTAAAAATACGCTTCCCTCTCAGTTTAAAACTTCCAACTTGCAATACTACCGAAAGTAGCTCCACCACATAGACTCCGCCGATGAAGACAAGCAAAAATTCCTGTTTGATTAACACCGCAATGGTGCCTAAACATCCGCCCAAAGCCAGGGCGCCGACATCGCCCATGAACATTTCTGCTGGATGAGCATTGAAGCAGAGAAATCCTAAAGAAGCACCCATCATGGCCGCACAAAGGATAGTCAATTCACCGGCATTCGGAACGCGCGCGATATCGAGGTAAGTGGCAAACTCGCGATGGCTATTTACATAACACAGCACGGTCATTGCGCCTGAGGAGATGATCATGAGTCCAATGGCGAGACCGTCGAGTCCATCGGTGAGATTGACCGCATTCGATGACCCCACGACGACGATCACCATGAAGAGAAAGAAGGGTAGAAATCCGAAAAAATAGGTCCACGGATTCTGCAGCAAACTATTCAAAAGTAAGTCAGGCTTGTAAGTTTTGAAAAACGGGACGTTAAGCTTGGTGTCATAACCGGCCCGAGCGTGCATGGCCAGCAAGATAAGCCCGATTGCCATCGCAACGGCAATCTGCATGTACAATTTCTGCCGGGAGGTGAGGCCCAGATTTCGTTTCTTGGCGATTTTGGTGTAGTCGTCCCAGAAGCCGATAAAGCCGAACCCGACGATCGAGAAAAGCGCGATCCATACGAAGGCATCACGTAAGTTGGCCCACAGCAGAGTCGGCACAATACTTGAGGCGAGAATCAGCAATCCGCCCATCGTAGGCGTACCAGCTTTCTTCAGATGGCTCTTGGGTCCGTCCTCCCGGATATGCTGGCCAAAAGAGAATTGTTTCAGTTTGCGAATTACCCATGGGCCTAGAACGATTGACATCAACAACGCGGTGATGGCCGCAAACGCGGTGCGAAACGTCAAGTATTGAAAGAGCCGAAAAGGGCTGAAAAGCGGGTACAACTGTTCGTAGAGAAGCCAATAGAGCATGCTAGCGGCCCTCCAGAAAACGATTCATCGCGAGTTCTACATGGGTTCCACGGGAACCCTTGAAAAGAATAGCGTCACCGGTTTTTGCAGTATTGTGCAAATATACCCCGGCTTCTTCTGGGCTCTCGAAAAAGAGTGCGGCGCCTGCGTCCAAGCCAGAAGCTCGTCCGGCATCTATTAGATGCCGAGCGGCGCCGCGAATTCCGAGCAGCACAGTAACTCCGATCGTCGCGGCGTACTGACCTACGTCGCGATGTAACTCTTCGGCCCACCGGCCCAACTCCAACATTTCCCCGAGCACAGCGATCCGACGCTGAGCAGGGGTGGCCGCCAAAACGTCCAACATGGCGCGTACCGCGGCAGGATTCGAGTTGTAACAGTCGTCCAAAATTGTAATTCCGTCGACATTCCGGCGCTCCCCACGCATCTTGGCCGGCCGCAAGGACGCCACGGCGTCGCGAAGGTGTTCGAGCTTAGTGCCGAGTTCTCGCGCGACCGCTAGGCCCGCCAGCAGGTTTGAGAGCGAATGACGGCCAGTCAACTGCGACTGAAAGACTACTTCTTCCACCTGGAAAGCCATGGAGTCAGCACCCACGTTCAGGAGTTTTCCCTGTAAGTCGGCACCTTCGCCCACGCCAAAGCGAACCCGTTTGCCGGGATAAGAGAATTCCCGCACGCGTGGATCGTCGTAGTTTAGAATAGCCAAACCGCTCGCCGGGAGAGCCTCAATTAATTCTCTTTTGGCAGCGGCGATGCCTTCGATGGAGTCGAAATTCTCGATGTGCGCATAGCCGACATTCGTGACAATTCCGACCTGCGGCCTGGCGATATGGCACAACTGCCGGATCTCTCCCGCGTGGTTCATTCCCATTTCGAGCACCGCGAAGCGGGCGTCGTCTGGCAGACGGAGTAACGATAAGGGCACGCCCAAGTGATTATTAAGGTTCCCCTCCGTTTTTCCGGTAGGGTGCTCAACGCTGACGAGAGCGGCGACGACATCTTTGGTGGTCGTTTTGCCGGCGGACCCGGTAATGCCAATTACCGTGCCATCCCACCGTTCGCGGCATTGCGTGGCGAGTAATTGCAAAGCCTGCCCGGCATGGGCAACCTGGAAGGTCGGCCTTTCGGCGATCGGGCGCTCAACGACCGCGGCCACGGCACCCATCGCCAATGCGGCGCCCACATACTCGTGGCCATCGTGCCGATCGCCCGGTAAGGCAAAAAACAGGTCACCCGGAGCAGTGGTGCGGGAATCTATGCTCCATCCCGTAACGACAGCATCTTCACTAAGGGGCGCAAGCTCTAAAACGGTCGCGACCTGAGCCAACGTCATTCTCATCGCGAGTATCCTAACTGCGCAAGCACGTCGCTGGCTACTTCGCGGTCGTCAAAGTGAATGGTTTGGTCACGGAAAATCTGGTAAGTTTCGTGACCCTTGCCGGCGAGAATCACGATGTCTCCAGGTTGAGCGGACTCAAGGATGGCCTGAATCGCTTTTCGCCGGTCCGGCTCAAGTAAGTAAGGGGTGTCAAAGCGAGCGAGTCCCACTAAGACATCGTTCATGATGCCAAGTGGATCTTCCGAACGTGGATTGTCGCTGGTGAGTACGACTAAGTCGGAACCTTCGGCGGCGGCTTTTCCCATCATGGGCCGTTTGGCCCGATCGCGATCGCCACCGCAACCGAATAGCGTAAGTACTCGCTTCGGCCGCATAGCCCGGGCGACAGCGATCGTATTCCGGAGCGCGTCATCGGTGTGCGCATAGTCGACCGCCACCAGGAAGGGCTGCCCAGCACTTATCCGCTCGAAGCGCCCCGGCACGGCTTCGCAAGCAGCGACGCCGGCGGTGATTTGGGCTGGGCCAAGGCCATAGCTAAGTCCGGTGGCGCAGGCGGCGAGGATGTTATAAACATTGATCCTGCCGACTAACTTACTGCGAACCTCAAATGTGGCTTGGGGCGCGTTGAGAGTAAAATGCAAGCCGTCAAAGTCCTCATGGACTCGTTGGGCGCGCACGTTGGCATTGGCGTGGAGACCATACCAATAGGCGCAGGTGTCGGCGTGCAATGGCACGTTGGCCGACCACTCATCGTCTCGATTCAGAACGGCGCATCGAGGTGCCGGTGCGTCTTGCCCCTGAAATAACTCGCATTTGGCGGCAAAGTAAGCCTCCATCGTGTTGTGAAAATCAAGATGGTCGCGGGTAAAGTTAGTGAGGACGGCGGTGTGAAAAGTTAATCCCCGCACCCGTCCTAACGCTAGCGCATGCGACGAGATCTCAGCCGTCAGGGAAGAACCGTCTTTGGCGAGTAAGTCTCGCATCAGGCGGTAGAAATCCAAAGATTCGGGAGTAGTGTTCGGCGCCGGTCGCACGTCGCCCGCTAATCGATATTCAATCGTTCCGACCAAAGCGGTCGGCCGGCCTTGTTGCTGAAGGATCGCATCCACCAGATAGGAAGTAGTCGTTTTTCCGTTGGTACCGGTAATTCCTGTAACCTGAAGCTGCTTAGTAAGATCACCGAATAAGTTACGCACCGCCAAACTGAGAGCACGACGTCCATGTTCCACTTCGATCCACAGGGTTCCAATTTCCACATCTTGCGGGGGAGGCGGAAGTTCGCCGACGATGGCCACGGCGCCTTGCGCAATGGCCGCCGCAGCGAACTTCCGGCCGTCGACGTTCACGCCGGAAAAGGCGAAGAAAACATCTCCGCGCCGAATTCGACGCGAGTCGTAGTCAATTCCGCTCACCATGACAGTCTGCGCAAGCGGGGGCAGGGGCTGCTTCAGCCCGACTCCATCCAGCAATTGCGCCAAGGTCATCATTCGGGTAAACGGCTAATCTCTTTCCGTACCGCCGGAATCGATTCCGGCAGGTCTTTGGGAACGTCGAGGATGCGAAGAATCGGCTCCGCCACCTCTTTGAAGACCGGGGCCGCGAGAGCACCGGCGTATTGCGTGGCGCCATTGAGCGTAACGACGACCACAAGTTGCGGATTATTCAACGGGGCGAACCCCATAAACGAGGCATGGTAATGGCCGTGTAAGTAATGGCCTGTCTTGGGGTCGATCATTTGTGCCGAGCCGGTTTTTCCACCCATGGAGTAACCACTCATTTTAGCCGCTGTGCCGGTGCCACCTTGCAAAACGACCGATTCTAGAATTTGAAGTACTTTCATCGCAGTTTCCGGGCGAATTACTTGGCGAGCCGGTTCGGTGTTCTCTCCATCAAAGCCAGCGCGCAGAAACTTCGCTTCGGGCGATAACTGACTTTTGAGAACCGTGGGCCGCACCATACGGCCGCCGTTGGCCAGCGTGGACATCAATTGGGCTAACTGCAGAGTAGTCGCTGTCATTTCGTGGCCGACGGAAACGTAAGCAATTGAATTCTGCCGCCAGGTGGCTAAGGGATGAACCACGCCGGCTGTCTCGGCCGGTAACTCGATTCCCGTACGAGATCCAAAGCCGAAGCCGCGGAGCGCGCGGAAATAGCGATCTCGTCCAGTAAGTGTTGCCATCTTGATCGCGCAGCCATTGGCGGACCGCGCAATCGCTTCCCGGACGGACATGACCCCTAACTTATGCCCGTGGGCTTCACCCGGCATTTTCCCGAAGAGTTTCTCGCCGCAATTCAACATCGTGTCGGCCGTAACGACACCGGCTTCCAGCGCGGCGGCCAACGCGACCACCTTGAACACCGAACCGGGCTCGAATGGGACTTCGACAGCTAGATTCTGCCGGAGTTTCTGCTCGATCTCGTTGCGCGGCGAGATATTCGGGTCGTAAGTCGGGTAATTCGCGAGGGCACGGATGTGACCCGTTTTCGGGTCCATGACGATGATTGAGCCGTTGTTCGCGTTAGCCTTGACTGCCTTCTCAAGCGCTCGTTCACAGATGTATTGCATGCGGCGGTCAATGGTGGTTTCGAGCGACTCTCCGGCTAAGGCGGGCTCCGCCACTTCCATGCTGTAGCCTTGTCGCTTGGAGTCAACGGCGACCCGAGTGAGACCGGAATGACTGCGTAATTCCTCGTCTTGAGCTTTTTCGAGCCCAGCGTAGCCTTTTCCGTCGTCGTGGATTCCACCGAGTAACTGCGCAGCCAGGCGGCCATTCGGGTAAAGGCGTTTATACTCCGTGCGAAACTCAATCCAATCGAGATTAAGACTGCGTAACTTCTCCGATTGTTCCGGAGTGATCTTACGCGCAATCCAAAGAAACCCGGAAGGCTTCGAAGTTGGATCACCGGAGGCGGCCACGCAACTGAGTTTCGTGGAGTTAGCCGCCGGCATCGACTTACGCCCTTTCGCCGCTAGAATATTGGTGCAGAGCTGAACTGGATCTAAATTGAGAATCCGGGAGAGCATCGTAACTGCTATGTCCACATCCGGCAGACGCATGGGATTGATAGCTACCGAATCTACGGGCAGACTCATTGCTAGCGGTAAGCCTTGTACGTCCAGCATCATGCCGCGCGGCGGATCGATTTCCAGTTCGCGCGTCTGCTGCGCCTTGGCCTCAGCCAAGAGTTTGTCGTGATTGACGATTTGTAACTGCACCAAGCGTGCCGCGATCAGTGCCGCCCAGACGAAGCCCAGGCGCGCGAGAAGGCGAACGCGGTTTCTTGCCCGCTGATCTATCTCACTCATCTTTTTTTCCTCGCGCCAGGTATAGGTGGGGGAGGTGGCCTGGCGCAGAAGCCGTTTGCTATCGAACGGCCTTGGGTTGCTTCGAAACGTTGAGCGCCATCGCGGGCTTGTTGCTGCTGCTTGGCGCCAAATATTGCACAGTTTGGGGCGCGGGATCCACCATCTCTTGGTACCGCGCGATCTCCTCCAGACGCTGAGGCGTCAACAAGGAGGTTCGTTCCAAAATCAAAGCGGATTTCTGCTTAGCCAGATCTTCCCGCTCTATTTCCAATCGTTGTAGCTTGTAGCCCGCGAGCAGGCTAAAGACACTGGGCAACAGCAAGACAATCAGCATCGATGCACTGGCTACGGTGGCGCCAATTGCCTTCCAGCAAGTGCCGCGCGCGGCGGGGTCTTCCAGGCGAACCACCTGGCTGTTGTCAAAGGTTTTAATGTGTAAGTACACATCTTCGGCCGGCAAGGGCCGCAAACGGTAGCGCTCACTATCACGGCGGGGCACAGCCTCCGAGCTGCGGTCCGCGGCCATTTCGCCAAATCGATCCCAAATTACTGTCCAAGCGGCCATATCATTCTCCCGAGTATCTTTCTTGTTTTTGTTCTTTACTCTTCGCTAACTGCCATCTCCACGCACCGCAATTTCGCGCTACGTGAAGGTGGATTCCTTCTTACTTCGTCGTCCGAAGGCGCTACTACATGCTTGGTAAGCACCCGCGCTTGGCCTGACTTGCCAAGCGCCTGAAAATGCTGCTTCAAAATCCGGTCTTCGAGCGAGTGAAAACTGATCGTGACGACCCGCCCGCCCGGACCGACTAACTGCGGCAAAGCGTCCATTAACGCCTTGATTTCGTCTAACTCGCGATTCACGGCGATTCGCAAAGCCTGAAACGTTTTCGTTTCCGGCGCGATCGTCCGCGAGGTGCGAGGGGTGACCTGGGTGATCAGCCGGCAAAGCTGACCCGTTGTAGTCACAGGCCGCCCTTTCGCGATTGCCCTGGCGATCTGCCGGCTCCTCCTCTCCTCGCCATACTCGTAGATCAAGTTGGCGAGCTCTAATTCGCTCGAGTAATTGCAAACATCCGCGGCGGTTTCGCCCTGGCTGCGGTCCATCCTCATGTCGAGAGGTCCGTCGGCCATAAACGTCATGCCGCGCTCGGGCGTTGTCAACTGATAGCGACTCACTCCGAGATCCGCCACCAAACCGTTGGCCAAACCTAAATCCATCGCCTGCCAGCGCTGCACCAGCGTGGAGAAGGGGCCCTGCGTGAACCGGACCCGCTCCGGCGAATCCACGATAGTCGCGCGGGCCATGGCCAAACTCTCCGCATCGCGGTCGTTCGACACCACGAGCCCGCGGCCCACTTGCGCCGCGATCGCCCGGGTATGCGAACCCAACCCACAGGTAGCATCCAAATAGACTCCGCCGTCGCGCGGCGCCAGCCACTCCAAAACTTCGTCGGTCATGACGGGGACATGCTGCATACATCACGCCTACCTCATCCCCAGCCGATCCATCGTCCGGGCGTTGCCTTCCCGGTTGGCCCGGGCGGCCGCCAACTTCACCGCCATCGCCTCTTCAGAGAGCACTTCGATATGCCCGCGGACCCAGCGCACCTGCACGGTCGTTCCTTCAAGCTTCAACCCACGACGTAAATTCGTCGGCATCAAGACACGATCCTGATTGTCAACATCGCTCGTATCACCGTAATATTGGGCAAGGGTATTCACCCCTTCAAACGCGTCGTACTCGTCGCCCTGCGCGTTTTCGAACTTCGCGACTTCCGTCATCCAAACGGGCATCGCATAGATTCGAGCCGCCGCCTCGTCGAATGTCGTTATAAATGCCGTCGATCCTTCACGCTTCAAATAGTCCGAAAACTTTACCGGAAGCTTCAGCCGACCCTTGTCGTCAACTTTGGCCGGATGATAGCCCTGCGGGGGCCCATCATACATTCCGGCTTTGGCATCCACTTCCGACACTTTTGCTCTCTTAACTCCGTCCTGGGCTTTATGCTTGGGTCGATTCTAGCACTTTTGACCACTTTCGACCACCTCATCATCATACATAGAACTCGTCGGGACGTAAATCCTTTTTTCTTCGCTATTTAGGGCCTATTTAGGCGAATACAAGGCGAAGCGTTACTCAGGCCACCATACCTAGTGGTGGTGAGGCTAACAGCCCCACCTATTGACAGCTGAGGGCATTTAGCCACACTAAACGCGAGTATTTACAATTCTTATGGGCAAAGAAAAAGCCCCGCCGGATAATCCGGCAGGGCTGGTTGGCAAAACGGGGAAGAAGTTACTTTACGGTGACGAGGCCCTTAAACTTTTCATAATACTGGGTTTGGACGATTTTCTTGGTGGATAAGTCTTCCACACTGGCGAGGGGGCGGGCCTTGATGATCCTGTCGGCGTTGGCGTCGCCGATGCCCGGCAAAGCGATCAACTCGGCGCGGGTGGCCGTGTTCAGATTCACTTTGCCGCCCATGGGGGACATGGTCTTCTTCGGCTCGACGACGTCAATGACCTTCTTGGCGCTGGCTTTAGTGAGATCGGCGGTCTCGGAGCCGACAGTTTTAGCGACCTTGGCGGTCTTCTTCGCAACGGCTTTGGTGCCATCAACCGTCTCGGTAGATACCTTTTCGGCCACCTTGGCCGTCTTCTTGGCGACCTTCTTCGTACCTTCGGCCACGTCTTTCGCCGCGGTCTCGGTGACCTTGGCGGTATTCTTGGCGGTTTTTTCCGCCGCTTCCTCGGCCTGCTTCATGGCTTGCGGCGCGGCCGCCAAGCTCAAAGCCATCAAAAGAGACAACCCAAATCTAAACATAAAAATCTCTCCTTTCCCTCAACTTACCTGGACCAACGCGGCGCCTCTTTCGAGCCGGCGTCCGGTGAAGGAAACGTCTTCGAAAGCAGATCATGCCAGGTGAGCCGTTCCTGGTCCAATACCGCCCAGAGCAACCCAAGGCCGAGTGGCAGCACGCTGAAGGTGCCCCAGGCGACCCGCAGAAACCGTTCCTGCACGGTGGGTTCGTCACCATCGAACGTCACCAAACGCAGGCCGGCCCAGCGCATGCCGGGCGAATCACCGCCGGCCAAAATAAATAAACTGCGGTAAAACAAGACGACGGCCAAGGCCAAGACAGCGTAAACGGCCCAACCCAGGAGGGATTCGGGCAAAGGACTCGCGCCGAGGTTACGGGTCATGACGGCGTACGCGAGAGCCATCAAGCCAAAAGCGCCCACCATCACGAGACCATCGAAAAACCCGGCCATGATGCGGGCGGGCAACGGCGCCACGGCCTCATCGGTGTAGATG
>Ga0163146_10009360_pt1 | contig 10197 bp, 7 predicted proteins | sample OliLakLV19MP7G1_FD_148648 | JGI IMG/M metagenome (GOLD analysis project Ga0163146, IMG submission 148648) | Freshwater microbial mat bacterial communities from Lake Vanda, McMurdo Dry Valleys, Antarctica - Oligotrophic Lake LV.19.MP7.G1 | ecosystem: Environmental > Aquatic > Freshwater > Lake >... | reverse complement strand
GCGGTACACCGCGCCAACTGACCACGGGCAACTACAGCCACAATGGCGCGCACTTTTCCGGCGATGGCAAAACGGTTTTCGTCAGCGGCATCCGCAAGCCGGAAGCCGAGTATCTGCGCAACGACAGCGAGATCTACGCGATCGACATCGCTTCTGGAGAGATCAAGACACTCACCGATCGTAAAGGTCCGGACATGGCTCCGAATCCTTCGCCCAATGGCCACTACGTGGCGTATATCGGTTACGACGACAAAAAGTTTACCAGTCACATTGGCTCCCTCTATCTGATGAATGCGGCGGGTGACGGCAAGCGCACGTGGGTAGCCAACCTTCCTTCAACGCCAACGAATGTGATCTGGACGGAGGATTCCACTGGCGTCTTCTACTCGATGGAAGAGCGCGGCACCACGAACCTCTACTTTGCGCCCATCGATCACCCCGTGCGCAAGGTAACGGATGGAGCGCATGTTTTGGCGGGCGTCTCGTTGGCCCGCAATGGACAAGCGGCGGCCGTGCGCATGAGCGTTCACGAGCCCGGTTCGCTGGTGACATTCGATAGCAGGAATCCTTCGAGGATGCGCAAGCTGGTGGACGTCAACGAAGATATCCTTCTCGGTCGCAAACTCGCCGATGTTGAGGAAATGTGGGTCACCTCGAAAGACGGACTGAAAGTGCAAGGCTGGCTCATGAAGCCGGCGAACTTCGAAGCTGGCAAGAAGTATCCTTTGCTTCTTTACATTCACGGCGGACCCTGGTCGATGTACAACGTCGGTTTCAACTGGGGATGGCAGAACTTTGCCGCCAATGGATACGCGGTGTTGTATATGAATCCGCGAGGCTCGACAGGCTACGGACAAGAGTTCGTCAACGGCATTCAATACTCGTATCCGGGCAAAGACTACGACGATCTCATGGCCGGTGTCGACGGCGCAATCGCCAAGGGATTCACTGACGAACGCAATCTGTTTGTCTGCGGCGGCAGTGGCGGCGGTGTGCTGACGGCTTGGATTGTCGGGCATACCAAGCGATTTACGGCTGCGGTGTCGATGCGTCCTGTGATCGATTGGCATTCGTTTGTGGGCACCACGGATGGCGCAAGTTGGTACAACCAGTTTCAGAAGTTTCCGTGGGAAGATCCGATGGAATACGCGCTGCGCTCGCCGTTGCACTACGTCGCGAACGTTACGACGCCGACGATGGTGATGACCGGTGAAGCGGACTTGCGCACCCCGATGACACAGAGCGAAGAGTACTATCGAGCGCTCAAGATGCTCAAGAAAGAGACGCTATTGGTGCGGATGCCGGACGAGTTCCATGGTTGGCGTCGCCCGACGCACAAGCTGTTACAGCAGTTGTATCTGATGGCGTGGTTCGAGAAGTACAAGAAGAAAGACGAGTCTTCTCCGTCTGTGTCCGGAAACTAAAAGGAACAAAGATGCGACTGGCCAACGTAGTGTTAGAGTGACCGAAACTCAAGATCGTCTCCGGTTGTGGCCCGGCGTTGTCGCCGTGGCCTTGCAGTGGTTCACTCGATTTGCGGTTCCGCTGGTGTTTCCCGATGCTTTGGAAGTATCAGTTCTCGCTGGCATCGCCTTGAGTCTGGTGGTCATGGGCTGGTGGCTGTTCTTCAGCAAAGCGCCAAAGCTGGAACGCTGGGGTCTGTTCGCCTTGATTTTGGGCGGACTCTCGCTTGCCTTCCGCGTCGTCGATCCATCGATTTCCAAGGGCATGATGGGCTTGATGTTGCCAATCTTTTCGCTTCCTGTGCTCTCTCTCGCACTAGTGGCGGGGGCTGCCTTCACTCGCGGATTCGGCGATTCCGCGAGGCGATGGACGATGGCCACATTGATCCTGCTGGGATGTTTTGGTTGGGCTCTGGTTCGCACCAACGGAATCAGCGGATCGGCAATGGCCGACTTCGCCTGGCGCTGGACTCCCACTGCGGAAGCGAAGCTTTTGGCCACCGCGCCACCATTGCCTCCGCCAGTCGTTGCGGTGGCGGCTGCGAAGGATTTGGTTGTCGAAGCGCCTGAAAAAGTCCACCCGGTCAGCAAGGTTGCCGTGCCCGCCGCCCCGAAGGCCCAATGGCCGAGTTTTCGGGGAGCCGCTCGCAACGGTATTGTTTCCAGCGCCGCTGTGGATGTCGACTGGACCGCGACGCCGCCGAAGCAGATGTGGAAACGTCCGGTCGGCCCGGGATGGTCATCGTTCGCCGTGAGCGGAGATCGCCTCTTCACGCAGGAACAGCGCGGCGACGACGAGTTGGTGGCTTGCTATCAAGTGAGCACAGGCGAGCCGATCTGGATCCATCGCGACGCCGCCCGGTTCTGGGAATCGAATGCAGGTGCGGGTCCGCGAGGGACACCCACGCTCCACAACGGTCGTGTCTATACGCTCGGCGCAACCGGAATTTTGAACGCGCTCAATTCCAGTGACGGCGCGTTGGTTTGGACGCGCAATGCCAGCGCCGATACCAATACGAAGACGCCGGACTGGGGTTATTCGGGATCGCCCATCGTTTCCGGCGATGCGTTGATCGTCGCGGCATCCGGACGTTTGGCAGCCTATGATCTGGCGACGGGGAATCCGCGCTGGTATGGCCCCGAAGATTTCGGTAACGGATACAGTTCGCCGCATTTGGCGACGATTGCGGGCCTGCCGCAGGTGCTGCATATGACGACGGCGGGAGTGATTGGCCTGTCGCTTGAAGACGGCAAGAAGCTGTGGGAACATCGCTGGCCTACCGCAGCCATGGTGCAGCCGGGCATCACGGTAGAGGGCGATGTGTTGATCAGCGACAACGACAATGGCGTGCGGCGGCTTGCGGTTTCAAAGGGTGCCGACGGATGGAAGGTGGAAGAACGCTGGACATCCAAAGGATTGAAACCGTACTTCAGTGATTTTGTCGTTCACAAAGGCCACGCCATCGGCTTCGATGGACGTCTACTTTCCTGCATCGATCTCAGCGACGGCAAGCGCAAGTGGAAGGGTGGTCGCTATGGCAACGGCCAGATGATCCTGCTACCCGGCCAGGACATGCTCGTGGTGCTCACCGAAGAAGGCGAACTGGTTTTGGTGAAGGCCTCCACTGCCGAGTTCTCAGAGGTCGCAAAAATACCGGCGATCGAAGGCAAGACATGGAACCATCCTGTTCTCGCGGGCGACGTTCTGCTTGTCCGAAACGGCCAGGAAATGGCGGCTTTCAGAGTCCCAGGCGGGCGTTGATCGAGTTGGTGACCTGTTCGAGAATCGCGGGGTTGTTCAGCATATTCCGCAATCCAACGCTTCCCGATGGGCCGTCGAGCATCTCTTCCGCCGCTGCGAGTGCCAGCGCATAGGCGATACGGGCGTTCTGCGAATTGAGATTCGACCAGTTCTGGCGCAGGTCTTGCAGCTTAGGCAATTGCTTGCCCGTTGCGAGTTCTTTGAGGGATTCACGCATCGCAGATCCTATACGCTCGCCGGAAAGCTTCTGCGCCAGGCCTTCGTGCAGCCACGCCGGCCAACGCCCGAGATTGGCGAGACAGGCATGCGTGGCTTCGTGCGCGAGAACCTGCTTGAGCCGGTCGTCGAATCGTCCCCCAGAAGGGAATGGAATGCGGATGCGTCCGTCGAATTGCCCACCGCTCCACTCGGCCGCATTCGCGCCTTTGTAGTAGTCTTCCGGGGATTGCACAATCGCGGTGAGGCGCTCATGCGAAGGGCATCCGACGATAGCGCCAATTCGCGCGACTTCGGAATCGAGTGTCGACAACATCGCCTTCGCTGTCTCATATGGCAGCACCTGCCCCTCATAGCGTAAAGCCACACGCAGGCCCACCAGCTTCTCGCCGCTCCTGTCATGCGCGACTTCGGTTTCCACAACCTTGATCATCGCGGCCAATTGCGGATTCGGCCGCATCGATTGCGCACCTCGCCAATGTTCGAGCGCAAGCTTGAGCTGATCGGATTTCCACGCGGCGATGCCCGCCATCACCATGGCATCCGGATTGCCCGATGCCGCAATGGGCTTCAGCAGTTCGAGCGCGCGAGCGGGCTGGTTCTGTTCGAGCAACGCGGATGCCTCTCGCATCGCACCGCCGCCTGTTGTTCCAGTGAGAGACTTGCGAAGCGACTCGACTTGGCGTGCCGTGATCATCTGCACAGACTCGCCGCCGCTGGCCATCTGCCGGGCTTGGTCGAAGCTCTCCAATCCTTCTAATGCGGATCCGGATATGCTCCCATACAGCGTCTTGCCATTCACTTGCGCGGAGACGCGATAGCAGGCTCCGCCAGCTCCCGCGATGCTCGACCGCACCTCGACCGTTGTCCCTAACGGAAGCTTTGCGACAAGCGATGCGTCAGGCTCGCATCCGCCACTGCGCAGTGGCGCGTCCGCCTGTTTCACACTCACCGCGAGCAGCAATGCGTAGAGGAGCCCCATAGTGGCGCTATCGGCAGTTCCAGTTGGACCTTGCATGGTACGGTAGTCCTGTGAAGTTCGCAAAAGGCGCTGTTTTTCCCTCGGAATACTCCTCTCGGATCGACGTGGAAACCGGCGCGACTATCCATCAATTGACAAATGGCGAAGCGATCAGCCATCCGTCCTATTTCCTGCAGCGGTCGTTTACTCCAGACAACGATGCGCTCGTGTTCACCTCCTATCGTTCATCGGGTGCCGCGCAATTGTTCGAGGTTGGATTCCCCCGGGGAGAGATCCGGCAGTTGACCGACGGTGCGCCGATTCATCCCTTTTCGCCCGCGATTCTACCTGGCGGCGAGATCGTCTTGTTCGTTCGTGGAGGCTCGATCTGGGAACTGAATCGGGTGACGTTGATCGAAAGGATGATTGTCGAATTCGAAAACGCGCAGTTCGGTGAATGTTCCTTTTCGAGCGATGGCGAGTGGATCACCGCGGCTGTGAAGCAAGGCGCACAGAGCGGCATCGTGACCGGCAAACGCGATGGATCGGAATGGCGCTTGATTCCGTTTCCGCGCACGGTGATTCATCCACAGTTTCATCCGCTGGAACCGGAATGGATCGAGTTTGCCGGAGATCCCGCGCCGCGCATGCATCGTGTTCGTCGCGATGGCACGGGACTCGACTGCCTCTACGCGCACAACAACGATGAGTTCGTGGTGCATGAGACTTTTCTGGGAAATACTGGCGACATCGTGTTCACGGTCTGGCCGTATTCACTGCGTCGCATGGATTGGTCGACGCGCAAGATCACGACGATTGCGGATTTCAACGCCTGGCATATTGCTCCGAACCGTGATGGATCGGCCGTGTTGTGCGATACCAATCATCCTGATTTGGGGATTCACTTGATCGATGTCGCGACCGGTTCACGGCGCAAGCTCTGCTTGCCCGAGGCGACCAACGGTGGGACGCAGTGGAAGAGGAGTCGATATGCGTTGGCTGCCGATTTCGCCGCCGCGCGCAGTGGGGCGAAACAGAATCTGAGTTGGATGGAGACGGCAAGCGATTCGGTGTATGGCCCGCAATGGACGCACCCTCATCCTTCTTTCTCGCCGGATGAACAGTGGGTTGCGTTTGCGAGTGATCGTACGGGTGTTGCTCAGGTTTATGTGGTGAGTGTCTGACGCCGCTATGATGGAGACGGGAGGAAACCAATGCCGACAGTCACCGCTGTAGTTCACAGTGATCCAGAGATCTTAGGGGGCTTCCTGTCTTTGTCGGAACCCGTGTGCCCTTTCGGAACCCGATTGACTGTCTCGAGAGAAATCACAGTTTGGAGGACTTTCTGGACTCATTCCCAACCGTGTCTCGAGACCAAGCCGTTGCGGCACTGGAGGCCGCGCACGAAGCGATGAGCGCAATTCCTCATACTTCTCGATGAACAACTGCCCAAGCAGTTGGTTCGGTACTTCGTCGGACACAATGTCCGAACGGTGCAGCAGCAGTTATGGGCTGGCGTGAAGAATGGCACGCTGCTCAGCAGAGCCGAAGCGGCAGGTTTTCCGGTGTTGGTTACTGGCGACCAAAGCCTTCAACACCAACAGAACTTCACAGGTCGCACAATTTCCGTGCTCGTGATGTGTGCCGCCAGTAACGCTCTGGAGGATTCGGTTCCGCTAGTGCCCATGGCTCTGCGAGCCATTGCAGAGATTCAACCCGGCACGATTGCACGTGTCTTCCCTGATTGATCGCTGGCTGACAAAGGCTGAACAAACTATCTGCGGATGTTCGGAGGACGAGAGCGGCCCGCGTGAAAAGTGGCCGCCTTAGCTCACTCTGGCTGATACTCAACAACCAACAACGTGATGTCGTCCGACGCGAACGCGCCCTCTGTGTAACGCCGCGCGGCCTCCACCAGGACATCGTGCAAGTGACGGCAATCGAGCGTCGCGTTCTCTTGTACGAGCTTAAGAACACGCTTCGATCCAAAGAACTGGCCGTCGAGATTCTGCGCGTCCGTGAGTCCGTCGGAATAGATCACGATCTTGTCCCCGGCGTCGAGCCGCGTCTGCTGCACACCGTATTGCGCCGACGGGATCAAGCCCACAGGCAGGCCGTTTGCGTCGATCGTCGCGGTGCGTCCATCGGGCTTCACAACAATCGGTGTGCAGTGCCCGGCATTGACCCAACTGAAGAGTCCGTCGATGTCGAGCAAGCCGTAAAAGAGCGTCGCGTAGCGTTCGCCTGCCGCACGTTCGCAGACGTACTGGTTGATCTTGAGCATCAACGCCGCCATCTGTTCCGGAATCGGAACGGCGGCGAGAAAAGCGCCTTGCAGGATCGACGCTAAAATCGCCGGTCCAACGCCTTTGCCACTGGCATCCGCGACCACCATTGACCAGACGTTTTCGCCAGCGCGATGAAAGTCGAAGTAATCGCCACCCACCATGTGCGAGGGAAGGCTGCATCCAGCCGCGCGGAACCATCCCGTTGTTGGAAAGTTCTGCGGCAGCATGTCCTGCTGGATGGTTCGCGCGATGTCGAGTTCTTCTTCCAAGCGCTGCTTGGTTCGCTCTTCGCCAAGCAGGCGGGCATTTTCGAGAATTGTGGATGCTTCGAGCGCCAGCGTTTGTAGCAGTTCGTTGCTGCCGGATGAGAGATCGGGAGTTCCGCCTTCGAGCAACAGCAAGCCTGCGGTGGATTCGCCGCGGGTCAGATACTGGGTCTCTTCGACGTTTTCGGCGCGTGCTCGGACGAGCGGCACGGCCACCACCGAAGATCCATCGCCGAGCGGCAAAGTCATCGACAGGAACTCGCGCCGTCCCATCACTGCGGCTTCGATTTGCGCGATGTCGATCGAGGGTTGCGCGTCCTTCAACGTGGATCCGCGAGAGTCGCGCGCGACCTGCACTTGCAACTGTTGCTTGGTTCCGCGTAACAGCAGGAATCCGCGTTCTGTGTTGGTGATGGTGATCGCGGCGTCGAGCACTGCGGCAAGCACTTCTTCCACAGCAAGCGAATTGTGCAGCGTACGCGCGACTTCGACAACCGCCCGAAGCTTCGCCAGATTGGCACCGCCTGGCATGGCCGACTGTCCCGTCTGGATCTGCTGCAGCAACCGCGTAAGCTCATCGTCATCGTAAAGAAAGGTGAGCTTGTAAGAGTCCTCAAAGCCGAAGTCGATACGATCCGAGCTTTTCAGAACATGCCTCGCCGCTTGCTCTCCGTTGACCAGAACGCCGTGGCGGCTTCCCAGGTCTTCGATGACGTAGAGTCCGTTTTCGATGACGATCCGCGCGTGTTGCCGCGAGATGCGGTTGTCGCGCAAGACGAGTCCGCTATCGCTCTGGCGGCCGATGATAAAGGGCGTTGACGAGATGAGCAACCGTGTGCGGTTGCCGCTGGGGTTAATGACGATGAGGGCGGCCGGCCGTGGCGTCATGACTTGGCGATGGAATTGGCGGAGGCTTCCTGCACTTCGCGTTCTCGCAGCACTTGGCAATGGGCGCAATATCCGCCGATTTCGGTGCGCGCGAGCACTATCTGAAAACCAAAGTGTTGTTCCACTTGGCGGCGCAGCTTTTGCAGGGGCTCCCCGAAAAATTCTTCGACCTTTCCGCAACGCAAACAGATGATGTGAGCGTGTTCGGCCTTGAGTCGCGTTTCGTAGTAATGCTGATCGCCGCCGTAATGCATCAGGTCGAGCTCATCGACGAGTCCACTCTCTTTGAGCATCTTCAAGGTGCGGTAGACGGTGACGCGGTTGAGTTTGGGGTCTTTCTGTTTGGCAAGTTCGAAGAGCGTGTCGGCATCGAGGTGTTTGCCCGATTTGTCGATCAATTCAAGAAGGATTTCCCGTTGACGTGTGAGCCTGACGCCTTGCAGTTTGAGCGAATCTTTGATGCCGGAGACAGCCACTGTCCTCTGAGCGTAACACTACTGGCTTTGGGACAGGCGCGTCAATGCGTCGCCGGTGACACGAAAGATGGTCCACTCACTGAGGGGCTGTGCGCCGAGGCTCTTGTAGAAGCCGATAGCGGCTTCGTTCCAATCGAGAACCGACCATTCGAGGCGTCCACAATCGCGTTCTACACTGAGCTTGGCTAGCTGGATCAGCAGAGCCTTACCAACGCCCCTGCCGCGAAATTCCGGATCGACGAACAGATCTTCGAGATAGATACCGGGCTTTGCAAGAAAGGTCGAATAGTTATGGAAGAACAGCGCAAAACCCGCAGGGTGCTCGTCGCAACTGGCAATGAGGACTTCGGCATAAGGGCGCTCTCCGAACAGCGTGGCGGTGAGCTTGGCTTCATCGGCGACCACCGAATCGAGCAGTTTCTCGTACATGGCCAGTGAACGAATGAAATGCAGAATCGTTGGGATGTCTGCGGGTGTGGCTGGGCGAATGCGGACCATGAGTTTTCTAATGTTACTCTAAACGAATCCAACACCGAACTGAACGCACACTAGCCGTGATCTTCGCAGGATTCTGCGCATTTCTGACGGTCTATGCCACACAACCCATTTTGCCGGTGCTGCGCAAGGCGCTTGGCATCAGCGAGTTTCTTGCCAGTCTCACCGTTACGGCCAGCACTTTGGGCATGGCGCTGACCGCGCCGATGGCGGGGCGAATTTCCGATCGCATCGGCCGCAAGAAAACCATCGTCATCGCGGCGTTCTGCTTGGCCGTATCCACCATCGCTTGCGCTTTCACCGAAACGTTGCCTGCGCTTCTGTTTTGGCGATTTCTGCAAGGCGTCTTCACACCCGGTATCTTCGCGGTAACGATCGCTTATATCCACGACGAGTGGGGCGCGAATGAGTCGGGCACCGGAACCGCGTCCTATGTGGGCGGAACCGTGGTCGGCGGATTTCTGGGACGCTTTCTTTCCGGGATTGTGGCGGCACGCTACGAGTGGCAGGTTGTCTTCATGGTGCTCGGAGCCCTGAATCTGGCGGCCGCGCTGATTATCTGGAAGTTCATGCCCGTGGAAAGCAAAAAGGGTGCGCCACCAACATCCGGATTTTGGCCGGCGGTTGGCGAGCACTTTCGAAATCCGCTGCTGCTGGCGACCTATGCAGTGGGATTCTGTGTCTTCTTCTCTCTGATCTCGACCTTCACTTACATCAACTTCTACCTTGCACAGCCTCCGTTCTCATTGCCGACTTCTGTGCTGGGTTCGCTGTTCTTCGTATATTTGACCAGCGCGGTGGTGACGCCGATTGCAGGCCGGTACATCGACAAGTACGGGCACCGCCTGGTGCTGGTGTGCGGCATTGCGGCGGGAGCCTGCGGCGCGCTTTTGACTCTGGTTCCGAACGTGGTCGTCATTGTGATCGGGCTGGCCCTGGTTTGCAATGCGGTGTTCGTGGCGCAGACTTGCTCGAATGGCTTTATCGGAATCGCCACAAAGACCAATCGCGCATTGGCCGTGGGCCTGTACGTGATGGTTTACAACATCGGTGGAAGCCTCGGTGCTGCCGCCCCGGGTCCGGTATGGAAATCCTTCGGATGGCCCGGCGTGATTGCGATGATCGTATCTGTGCAAATGGTGACGATCCTGCTCGCTTGGCGACTGTGGCCCGGGCGGCAGGAACCCGCGGCTGCAATCGCAAAGTGAGGCAGTGGAAGTTCGGCAGACGCGATCCGTTGGCGCTGGTTCGTCACATGATTGGTGCGCCGCGCACGGATCCTACTTTGGCTTTGCCGCCGCACGGCGACCGGCGTCGAAACGCCAGTCGGGAAACTCTGCTTTAGTTAGCTACTCGCGGAAATGATCGTGACCGAGAGGTGC
>Ga0163146_10009358_pt1 | contig 10199 bp, 6 predicted proteins | sample OliLakLV19MP7G1_FD_148648 | JGI IMG/M metagenome (GOLD analysis project Ga0163146, IMG submission 148648) | Freshwater microbial mat bacterial communities from Lake Vanda, McMurdo Dry Valleys, Antarctica - Oligotrophic Lake LV.19.MP7.G1 | ecosystem: Environmental > Aquatic > Freshwater > Lake >... | reverse complement strand
TGCTAATGCTAATGCTAGCATTACCAAACACTAGTTCGGAGCACCCCACAGAATCTGTCAGCATTGTGCCACCGTAGCAAACTGCTGCAAAGGATTGGCACCACATTGGATCCTTCACAAACACAGGTCTCAATGAGCATGAGGATTGCATTCAACGCCACCCCGCCATGTGAATTCCAAATCTGACTTTGAGGGGAACATTCGAGGGGAATGTGTCACAATGTTCATTGGAAAAAACACATTCTTTGGTGTTCTGCCGAAAGTGATGATGCTTGTCATCAGACAAGTTTGGCACCAATGATTGTGGATTGTCATTTGCCAAGCGCCAACACTTCTTTGCCCTGATGCTCTGTCTAGACTGATGTTGTCCCTGTGGTTTGTCACCCAACTGTGTCCCTTCTTCTGTCTTCTTGTTTCCATTCTTCTGCATCATGTGCTTCAAATTTGCCACAGGTTTCCTTCACATGTTTTCCTTTGTCAAATTTTGCACAGAAGTGACTCAGCATTTGCTCAGGCATTTTGTTGAGTCTTTCCGACTGTTTGTCATTGCCACCTGTGCAAATGGCATCACCAAGCCATGCGCAGTTTCCTTCAGGTTGCACTGATCCTGCAAAAACACTGTTCTTGTTTCTTTCCTTTCTGTCTGGACCCATGCCACCAAATTCCTGGCCTTTTTCACCTGCAGAGTGAAGTTCATGACCGCCTTTGTTTTGAACGATTCATTGTTTCTTTTGTTTCTTCACAAATGTGTCATGTTCAGTGCGTTTGACAAACGTGTGATTTCACGCAAGATTCAACCCAAGAATTCGAGTTGTGACACAAGTTCCAGCCCTGGAACTGATCTGCGTCCCAAAGGAACAAGATGCAAGATCTGATCCAGAACATTTGATGGAGGCAAACAGCAGAGGTTCCACGATGTGTTCCATTGTGCTGTTGCACATTCCTGCGGACTTGTGGCAACAAGAGGATGTGATGATGATGAAATGTGCGCACGTGCAATCATTCTTGTTCATGAGATGTCAATCTTGTTGAATGGAAACGACAAATTTGGAGCAAAACGAGCGCATTGTGACAGTCACAAGTTTCTCATTTGTGCAAAAACACATCCATTTCATTGTTGAAACGTCAAAGCAGAAAGCTTTGTTCTGGGGTGTTGTCTTTGTTGCATTTTGTCCTTTGTTTGTGGTTGATTTGACGCTGAAGATGCCATGTTCATTTTCTTGCCAAAACAAGATTTTGAGTTGTGGATTGAAGGAAGCTCGTGCCTTTGATGTCAGCTAGCAACAAGTGCAGGTGGCAAACTCAAATTAACAGAGAAACACCAAGAGTCACACATTTGAAGTCTCTGAATCTGGGTGATTTGATGATTTGTCAGTTGTTTCTCAGACAGAAACAACAATCTGACATTCACAGATTGCTTTTCGTTGCTTTTCAGTTCTTGAGGTCTTGTGTTGCTGAGTTGCAATTTCTGAATGCAACGTGTGCTCAAAAACGTTTAAAAAATACGGATGGCATGTGCCATGATCAGTCCCTCTTTCAAGTTCAGTTGGATTTTGTCTTGCCATTCAAAATGCAGAGTGAACAGTCCAGCAGCACGTTGTTTTGACATCTTTTGATCAGTCAAGACATTTCATGTTGTCAAGTCATTTTTCTCCATGACAATCAGTTGCTTGAGAGGGGGCATCTGCTGCTTTCTAATGAACATTGCAATGAACAACTGCTGGTTGTTAGCAAAACAAATCAGTGTTTCTGCTAAGGTTTGTGGTGTCCTTTGAGCATCAACCTGAACCCTTAAATTTGGTAATCGCGACCCAGCCAAAGAATAGACGCACATGTCTCGCTTGGTCTATCCACCAATCAGATCACTCCTTGGTCGTATTCGAATGCCAATCCTAGGGCCGAATTCTAGTGACATTTTGGCAACCGGGACTCTTCGTACTGTATGTGTCATTGGTTACCCCAAACAGCACCAAATGATACTGGTCGTGTAAATCATAAATTTCGGGCATTCTTTGATGGCCAAAATCACCACGATACATGTATTACGTACTACTGGAGTAGGCAATATAAATTCAAAGACTACAACTACGACGTACTGTACGCTACGTTATCTAACCAGGCCATTCTATGCGGTTTTTTGTCACACACGTACCGTTCAGATAGCGTTGAGATGAGCATCTACTGACATTTTTGGCTTTTGGCGGAAGAAAAAAGACTATTGACACCATGATACGAGAAAGAAGTTTACACAACAGTAGGCACCGGAAGCACCTCTATAACGGTACTACTTCTACCCAATCCTGTCCAGATAGATATATGACATGAATAATACTGATGGTGATGAGAGGTTTGTTCTACCGGCTAGCTAGCTAGCTACTAGCTAGCGAGCTAGCCAGTATTAGTCCCTCTCAGAAACAAACACAAAATCTGTGCTTGTTGGCACCCGTGCACCCAACAGTCATCAGTGAGGCCAGGCAGTTCAAGAAGAAACTACACCCAACAAAATGGCGGCTTGGTCTTCCAATACGAAGAAGAAGCAGCAGCTCTTGCTATGGGTGGCAACCTTGTTGATGTTCTTGTTGACGACTGCGGTCACAAACGGCCAGGCGACAACTACAGCAGCACCAACGGCGGAAGAGATTGGCATTAACAATGAAATTGATGACTTGACGACCGAAGTGCAAATTGGCAATAACTCGACCCTAGTGTTTCAGGGCGATAAAGACGAAGAAGAAATCGTGGAAGCAGAAGTGGGAGCCAATGATACCACGGCGACAACGACGACGACGCCTACGCCTACGCCTTTAGAAGTCGAGGATGGCAATCCTAGTTGGACTCTCACGGACGGAAACAAGGTTGACACCATACAATTTGGCAATGTCACAGTGGAACTCGATGAAGCTGTCCACCCAGATGATGTAGACCCCATTCCGAGTGGTCTCGTGGCGGGTGGTTTCGCTGTGGAAACCGACAATGGTGCCACAATGTTATTTGAAGAAGAAAACGAAGATGGGGAAACCTCTGTGGCCAATTGGACGTATGTTATTATGCCATCTTCAGAGGTAGGCACAGCACCGTACAGTGGGAATTACGTACCGCATTGTGTATGGTTGTGGGTGTGGGTGACAAGCTGTAACGGGAGGGAAAAACTCACCTGGCCATTCTTTTTTCCGTGTCTTTCTTTAATCTTTCTTTGTGGTGAATGCCATAGTGTCTGGCGGAAGCATCCTTTTGTATTCCTGTGATTAAATTTAGTGACCTGCCCGAAAATAGCATTAACCCGGCCACGGTCAATGAGGCTGAAAGAGAACGAATTTTAAAGGTACGGACATTCCATTGTGATGTGTTTTCGGCAGCATGGCTCAGTTCTGGCACTACTGACTCTCCCCCTTTTTATAATAGGCCTATCAGGTATTTGTGGAAGAATTGAATATGTTTGGATTGAACTTACGACCGGTTGTGATTGATGCTTGGATGGAGCGCTACAGTAAATTCATTAATGCAAACTGGATGGTTGTCACCCTTAGTGGAAGTGGAATTGATGTGTCCATGCTGGCCGTTGGATTGGTCGTGCAAGATATTGAAGACATCAACTACATTGATGGAAGTTTTACTGTGGACTTTGATATTTATATCGGTAAAATTGAATACGGGGCACCTTATGATGGTCTGGCCGCGGCCATGCATGCTGGATGGACCAATTTGAATGGAAGCCACGTCGCTGTGAGCTACAAAGATGGCATAGCCCATCAAAAACTATTGGACAATGATTACTTCTTATTCCTCAAGGATCCATTGGAGGATGGTGAAGTCTTGGTCAAGGATGGACGATGTAACACACCCGCTACCTCAACAATGAAACCCTTGACAAATGACGAATACAAAGTAAGTAGAGAGATTGCCTGCCACTTCTCTTCACATTGTACGAGTCCTTCTCACACATCAAACCTGCTTGCCTGCCTGCCTGCCTCTTTCTACAACCACTACCAGTTGATATCAGGTGGCATCACCATTGCTGATTCAAAAACTGCTTTGGCTCCAGTTGTTGATGCCAATGGTTTCATCACCTACCTTCAGGCCAAGGGTATGAAGATTAAATTTCAGCCCATCAATGGACAGTTCTTTCCTTTCCAGATCAACATACTGGACATTGCCCTCATGACTCCACGGGCAAATTTATTTCCAGGTTTTCCTGTGGACCTCTACACCTTTTGTATTTTGGAACAGTACACAGGAATCCAAAGCCCCTTGCCCAGTTTGCCTAACGAAGGTGAAGTGCGACTCATTCCTACCGTTACCACAATCAGCACGCCTCCATGGTGGAATTTTGACAATGAGCAAATGGGATTAAAAGGAACTTCGTACAGTCTCGATGAAGGAGATGCCGGTGAAAAGTTGCGCCAGGCAGCCAACTTTCGAATTGTCTATGCTGACACATCGGTTGTCAATGGCTGGATGTTGCTCCTCCCATTTCTCTTTACAGCTTTTACCACACAGTTGCAGTGGCTCGTCACCAAGCCAGACATTTGTGCTCCGTCCAATATGATCTCCAGTATTTTGCTCATTCAAAATCTTGTCTCAGGGCAAAAGCCCTACACAGGACATGAAAATGTCGGCACAAAAGTCATTTACCTTACGTATGGAGTGACAGGAATGTTTATCACAGCAGTGGCTTTGATGACATTTATCAACATCACCAAGGACACTGGTGTGTGAAGCAGAGAAAGCATTTCTTTTGAGCAGCATGTCTTTCCCTCTCGCATTCTCTTAACGCCGGTTTTTCCTTTGTCGCTTGTGCTGTGCATTGCAGGAAAAATTCCCCGCTTTGTTAGGTACCAGGTCGAAATCTACATGACGCTGCGCTCAGCAGGGCTTCTGATGACATTTTTGTACATACCCGTGCTGTGGATCAAGTCGGACAATGAAACGGGAAAACAAGAGGAACTCCGTTGGCTCTGGCCTGTTGTAGGAGCCTGGGTGTGCACCTTCTTTTTTCTTAGATTGCTCTATGTCTTCTACAAGGGGTGTCAGCACGCGAAAGCAGATCGGGTGGATGAATCCAAGGATGTGGAGCACATTGATCTTGCGAGTCGAGCTGTAACAACCTTGTCGGTGGAGGAGGTGAAGTATTGGATTTCCAATTGCGAGGAGCTCGAGGAAAAATCAAAGCTTGCAAAAGGTGATCTCGAAAAGATTGCGGTTAAGTTCCACGACGCAAAGATTGATGGTAGGGCTCTGCTACGCACAGGATCCGACACAAGAACCTTGATCAAGTTTCTCGGGCTCACCGTTGGAGAGGCAATCAATTTTAGTGATGCCTTCCAAAGCCTCATGCGCAGCAAAAGCATACGGGTTGACCCAGGGGACGAGGAGCAGCCGTCGTCTTATTCTGTGCTTGTAGAGGATGAACATGACAAAGAAGTTTAAATACATATGATTCGCCTTTGAATCCAAAAATGCATGTGCAACAATCTCTGCGTTCCGCTTGAAGCCTCGGCCAGATGCGACCGATACAGTACCACGAGAAGGCCACACAGCTATATTCGTCAGAATCATTTAAACTATAGTTGTTTTAGCGTACTGCTTTTATTCTAAACCTTCCTTTTCAAGCGCCGGAACAACTCTCTCATATGGAGTGGTTGCCAACATAGTGCGTGGCCGTGAATGAGCTCCTACTAGCGAAGAAGGGTCAAGGGAAATACCTGTCGCATGTAATCGTGCTTCCACATCGTGCTTCCCGGCTAACGAAGCCCCGCCTGAATGCATCATCGAAAGCAGAAAGTCACGTCGTTGATAGGAGCCGGATCATGCTCACCGCCAAAAAACGAAGGAGTAAAGATCGTAGCAAGTTGGCTATCAACATAATGCCACGTCCTATGAATCAAAAGCAGACGAGCTATCGAAGCCAGGCTTTCATACTGGTGATACATTGTATGCCCAACATGTACTATAAATCAGCAACAAGGGTCACTTGGCACTGATCTACATTTGCTGTCGACGCTGTCTAGTATTAAGCAAGATTACTATACCAACGGACTAGCAGCCAATGTATCTAAAGCTAGTAACCATTCTGCGCTTGACCACTGTATAATTGTAAACAAGGTAACGGCTTCTGTCCTCTCCTAAGTCATCGTCTGAGCCGTAACCTGATAGTCACGTCGAGTCGCGAGTTCTTGCGCCGTCTTTACTAAGAAATCATTGTGGGGGTGCCGCTTTTTTCTTGGGTCCGTTTTACCCAGCTGCTGCAAAGCTTGGTCGTCGCCATAGCGTCGCCGGAGCTGTCTACGTTAACACAAATTTGGTTCCCGCTGGACCACACAAGGCTGTGCCTTGCTTTCCAATGGCCGCATTGCCACTAAAGGCATCCCCATTTTTCAAAAGGAGCGCGACAAGTTGCGACAGCCATACCCAACAGCATCGCGGACCCTCGTCGAGTATTGTCGGGAAGTTGAGGCAAAGCATCCTTGGTGCCACCATAGGTTGCCTCCAAGTGATTCAAAATCGCCGAGGCCACGGCATGACTCTGAGCCGTCGATAGTGGATCGTTGGTCAAGGAAGCATCCTGCTTGACAATGGTCGTTGGGCCACACTGTAGTTCGCGGTCACTGCTGCCAGGAAGGACATCCACAATGCGGCTGATGGCCACATACTGAACAAACGACAAAAAATCAAAATAATACTGTAGCTGGGGTCCGTGCCGTGGCTCACCCCGCGCACGAGACAATCTCGGCGAAGACGGTGCATGCAGTGTTCTTGTTCAGCATCACAAAGGATGGCAAAACCCCTTTGAAATTTATCCTGTGCACACACACCAAGGCAAACAAAATGTGCAGTTAGTTCACTTCTCAGCAGTGTCTTCTAAATGTTTCATCTTTCTCTTCCAATCATCGTATGGGGACTGGACGTCATTGCATGAGAATGGCACTGCAAATTGTGAATCTGGTCTGGTTCTTTTTCAAAAACAAGAGGCTTCGCTGCCGTTGCGTGAAACTCCTCTCTCAATGTCTCCTGGCAATTTGGATTGACTCCAAACAAACAATCTGCTGCTGGAGTGCAGACTTTCTTGATGTGCTTCAATTCATTTTTATGCTTCGCTTCTTCTGACAGTTTCCTGGTGTGCTCCTTCATTCACAATTTGACTGCTCTTTTCTTAGAACAATCCAAAACAATTCCTAGGTGATTGTGCACTTTGTCTCTTGAGGGCTTGAGCTTTGCAATGTCACTGTCTTCATGCTTTTTGATTGCCGACTTGATGAATTAGTCCAACACTTTTGTGTCCTTGAGAGCGATCTTGAAGAGACGAAATGCCACGGAGCCAGTGAGCGTCCGGGCAAGATCCTGCGCACAAAGAGCACCAGGACCAATGCAACCAGTGGCACTGAGTGAAGTCACATGCTTCACTGCAGTGAACTGCTAGCTGGACAAAGCAAGAGCATGAGCTCATTGATCAACACAACTTGTCAACCAACACACGCGCGTGCCACAAGACTGCAATTTCTTTGCAATTTGTCAATTTGTTGGCTGCACAAACATCACATGGGATGACGTTGAAACCTAGCTCCTCCAAATGTTTTTTTCAATTTTCTACAAAATGGCAAAGATGAAGCCCTCATTCCTCACAATGCCTTCAAAATCTCCAAACAAAGCACTGGGATTCAATTTTCCTTGTCAATCATGGTCCACATGTTTCAGGATCAATCTCTGTCCACCAAATTGTGCTTTCACAATGTCCGTTTGACAATGTGACTTAGCATTTGGCATGTCTTTCACTGCAATTTTTCCTTCTCATTTGGCATCAATGACAATGAAACTGACCCCACTGCAACTGCAGGACTGGACATTGCTTTTTTCTCAATTTGTTGAAAGCCTCTGTTTGCTGCCATCTGCAACTGTGATCATTCCACTGATTCTGCGATGTTTTTCTCTGTGACAAATGAAAGCAAATTCACAGCTTTCAGTTGTTCCCCTTTTTTTGCTCAATTGGTTTGTGTCAACTGCTTTGTCATGCAGCTGCTTCATTTCTGTCACAACAACCTGTTTTTCTTTCTCTCCAAATTTCTTCATCTCTTGATTCAGACAGTGACTTTGAGAAAATGTCCATGTGAATGTTTTGTCCAAAACTGTGACTTCTTGACTCTGATGCTCCAAAGTGATTGTTGAGTGAATCTGAGTGACCAACTGATTCACACCACATGCCAGCTTCTGCAGCTGGCTCATTTCATCAACCTCAAAATGACATTTGGCAACCTCTGATGAGATCAAGCCAATGTGTTGTGAAAGAGACTTAAACAAAATTGAAAGAGACAAAAAAAAACAATTGATTTGCTGTCAAAGTCACCTGCAAAAAGACCAAATGGGGCATTTCCAGCTGTTCCAAAGTTGTTTGCTAGGAATGGAGTCACCTCCACTGGATGTTTGATTCCAAAAATGATCTGATGTTTTGACAATGACTTTTTGCAATCCGATTGCCCATTGGTGGCTCCAGAATCAGCATGACAGGTCATTGTTTGTGCTTGATTGCCTGTGGAAGTGTTGATTGTGTTGTTGATTTTCTAGGAATGGAGTCACCTCAACTGGATGTTTGATTCTGACAATGATCTGATGTTTTGGCAATGACCTTTTTGCAATCCCATTGCCCATTGGTGGCTGCAGAATCAGCATGACAGGTCATTGTTTGTGCTCAATTTTCTGTGAAAGTGTTGATTGTGTTGTTGATTTTCATGTTGTGACATTGATGTTTCACAAAGTTCATCAACAGCTTCTGATCGGCCTGTTTCTTCTTTTCTGTCTTTGGTGTGCCAAAGAACAATCATTCGAATGTTCGCACACAGAGCACTTTGGTTCAATGCCTTCATTGATTGTGTTTTGATGTGATGTTGCAATCAATTTGCATCTGTTTCTTGCCAATGTTTGTTTGCATGATGAATCCAAATCTTCTGTGTGTGATTGTCTTTGAAAATGAACATTGCAATGCCTTCCAATCAACATTTGTTTTTTTGAAATTTGTCCTGTGCAGTTGACTGCATGTTTTTTGCCATTCTCGGAATTGGAACCAACCAGCAACAAACACAGATCGCAGAGTGACATTTTTCGGAAGGCGGTGGTGCCCTGAAGAGAAGCTGCGGGGAATCATCTTAACTACTGAGATATTTTGATTTCTCCGTTCTGGAATTTTGCGGATCACAACAAATTCCGGACATCGCCTGCTATTGGGCTAGCGGGATCGGCCGTTGACAAACACGTCGTGATCCAAAATTTCGCGGCGGAGACATCAACCATTTCTGGTTGGACTCCTTCGTGCATTTTGTAGTAGAACACCATGTCATTACTTAATTAAGTTTTACGGATCATTCCTACTTTCATTTCACAGATCCCCACAAACTCCGGAAATTGACATTTGTGCAGTGAAGTTGCGGGGAAAAGTCTTTATGCGGCAACAAGCTATCAGATGTGTATTCTAACATTAGGTGTAGAATGAAACTACATAAGATGTTGGCTTTGAAATCTATTTCTATTATGTCTAGGTCTTTAGTCACTTGTCACAACTCAATCGCTACTAATAGCATTGTGCACCAAAGAATTCCCTCCCAACAAAAAGTCAAGGTTAGACGAAACAACAGAACCAGCGCCCACGCTGGCATCATTAGTGCCATTCTCGGTTCAAGCGACATTGGTGTAGTCGTTGTAGCCTTCATCAGGCTTGCTAGGAGTGTTCTTGCGGCGTTCCTTGCCGGTCAACTCCACATGAAGCATCCACACCGCTTGGTTCTGCATCTGCAGAGTTGCATCTGCACTCGAATAGAGGCCGATGGCAATGCTGCGGGCGCGTCCAGGCACACCAAAGTCATCACGGGTGGTAGGCTCCGGATTGCAGACAATGGGGAGTGGAATGTCCACAGAGATGAAGCGATGTTCCTTGCCTACACGTTGCATGTGCTGATTGATGGCATCGCGGTGACCCTGGTAACGGTTGGAAGTGTAAGCCTGGGTGATGGCACCTTCCATTTGGCGAGCAGTCGGATTTTCCACATTGGCAGCAGCCAAGTTGATGTGGGCAATTCGTGCAGCAGTGTGGCGAGCATTGAGGAACACCGTGGGCAGTTCAATCTTGACCTTGCAGACAGTGCCCGCATCGTTGATGGAACATTCGACAGACGCGAGAGCCGCATGACCAGGAAGCAAAACATCTACAGAGACAC
>Ga0163146_10009354_pt1 | contig 10200 bp, 9 predicted proteins | sample OliLakLV19MP7G1_FD_148648 | JGI IMG/M metagenome (GOLD analysis project Ga0163146, IMG submission 148648) | Freshwater microbial mat bacterial communities from Lake Vanda, McMurdo Dry Valleys, Antarctica - Oligotrophic Lake LV.19.MP7.G1 | ecosystem: Environmental > Aquatic > Freshwater > Lake >... | reverse complement strand
CCACGCATCATTGCCAAGCAATCAGCGGATATCATCCTGCTCCAAAAGTCGCTGCTGGTGCGGGTGGAGGGCAGACTCGACACAGCCATTCGAGCAAGAGTTCTTATCAGAACAGAAGAATATCCGCAATTTTTGAGGATTTTAGCTTGCAAATTCGCCACCAAATGGCGAATATTTCGCCATGAAAAAGCGAAATGTCGAGCGTTCCCTTCGCCTCGCAATGGCCGACACGCCCGTCGTCTTGCTGAATGGCGCCCGCCAAACCGGAAAGACGACGCTGGCGCGCCAGATCGCCAAGGAGCATGGCGCCCAATATTTCACCTTCGATGACCCCACATCGCTAGGCCTCGCTTCAAACGACCCGGTCGGCTTTGTGCAAAGCCTCTCACGCATGGCCGTACTGGATGAAATTCAGAAAGTGCCAGAGCTTATCCTGGCGCTCAATGTGAGCATCGATTCCCGGCCTGCCCCGGGACGTTTTCTGCTGACAAGCTCAGCCAACGTGCGGATGCAGTCTCGATACTATGAATCTCTGGCAGGGCGGGTGGAAGTTATTCCGGGTATTCCTTTCTCTACAGGCGAATTAGCGGGCGCGCGTGAGACCTTTTTAGAGCGGGTTTCAAAGGGGATTCCGTGGGGCCGTCGTCGCCGCCCAGCGGATAGACAAGGGGTCATTCGACGTTTGGTTATCGGCGGGTATCCAGAAGCACAGGTCCGTAAATCTGAGGAACGCCGGGCGGCCTGGTTCATGTCCTACTTGGGCACCACGCTGGGTGGCGACGTTCGCGATATTGTGAAAGTTGACGCGCTTCGGGCGCTGCCGACGCTGCTCAAGTTGCTGGCAAAATCCACGGCGGGCCTGTTGAACCTCGCCGATATGGTGCGAGCTACAGGCCTGCCTCACACGACTCTGAGAAGATATCTTGCTCTGCTTGAAACCGTGTTCATCGTCCAATCATTGCCTGCTTGGTCTGGAAATTCAGCGCAAAGAATCGTCAAATCGCCAAAGCTCCATTTGCTGGATACGGGCCTGGCGTGCCACCTCCTGGGAGTCGACGGACATGGATTGGCCGGCGATACCTATCTTTTGGGTCGCGTGCTTGAAACCTTCGTCGTGCAGGAAATCCGAAAGCAGGCAAGCTTTGGCTTTCCGCAGGTGAAGCTTTGTCACTACAAGAGCGCAACTGGTGGTGAGGCGGCCCTCCTCCTTGAGTGGCCAAACGGCTCGATGGTGGCGTTTGAGGTCAAAGCCAGTGCGACAGTCAAAGCTGCTGATTTCGCAGGCCTGAAAAGCTTGCGTGAAGAATTTGGAGCGGCTCTCCGAGCGGGCGTTGTCATTTACTTGGGTGAGCAAGTGGTTCCGTTTGGCGACGGGCTGTGGTGCGAGCCCATCTCTGCATTGTGGTCAGTGGACGCGGATTGAACGCTCGGATCCCCTAGCTGCGGTTGCCCGGTGGCCAAGCCGTGCAAGGCTCGGTAAGGTCACCGGCTAATGGCTTACGACCACCGAACGATCGAGAAGCGCTGGCAGACTTATTGGGACGAGCATCAGAGCTTCAAGGCTCAGCGTCACCCCAATCGCCCGAAGTTCTATGTGCTGGATATGTTTCCGTATCCTTCGGGTTCCGGGCTCCATGTCGGACACCCAGAAGGATACACAGCTACAGATATCATTGCTCGCTACAAGCGCATGCGGGGCTTCGATGTCCTGCATCCCATGGGTTGGGATGCCTTCGGATTGCCAGCAGAGCAGCACGCGATCCGCACGGGCGCGCACCCCGCCAAAACGACTGCAGAAAACGTCGAGAACTTTCGGCGGCAGCTCAAGTCACTTGGCTTTAGCGTGGACTGGGAGCGTGAGGTGAACACCACCGATCCGGCGTACGTGCGCTGGACGCAGTGGATTTTCCTCCAGCTATTCAACCGCGGACTGGCATTTCAGGCTGAAATTCCAGTCAATTGGTGTCCTGAATTGGGCACCGTGTTGTCGAACGAGGAGGTCGTCGATGGTGTGAGTGAGGTGGGCGGGCACCCGGTCGTGCGTCGGCCGCTCCGCCAATGGCAACTGAGAATCACTGCCTATGCCGATCGTTTGGCGAGTGAGCTCGAAGGGCTTGATTGGCCAGAAACGAAGCAGAAGCAGCGCGAGTGGATCGGTCGCAGCGAGGGTGCCGAAGTGGAGTTCCCGGTTATCGGCTCGCCAGAGAAGCTGACGGTGTTTACGACCCGCCCAGATACGCTGTACGGCGCCACGTACCTGGTGATCGCGCCCGATCATCGCCTCACCGGCACACTCACCACGCCTGAGCAACGTGACGCGGTGACTCAGTATGTCGCAGCAACTGAACGCAAGAGCGATCTCGAACGCACGTCGCTTGGGAAGCAAAAAACCGGAGTATTTACCGGGTCTTATGCCGTGAACGCACTCTCGGGCATTCAGATCCCTATCTACACGGCAGATTACGTATTAGGCTCGTACGGCACCGGTGCGATCATGGCCGTGCCCGCACACGATGAGCGCGATTTTGAGTTTGCAAAGGCTTTTGGGTTGCCGATCCGTACGGTGGTGAGCAGCGACGGCACGATACCTGAACAGCTAGAAAGCGCCTTCACGGCGCCGGGCATCAGCGTGCAGAGCGGACCTCATTCAGGGCTTCCCACCGCCGAGATGAAAGCTCAGATCCTAGACTTTCTCGAGGCCAAAAGCTTGGGGAAGCGCCAGATTAACTACAAATTGCGAGATTGGGTATTCAGTCGACAGCGCTACTGGGGCGAACCCATTCCCATCTATTTCCCGGTGAAAACAGCGGGAGATCCGCGTTCAGGAGCGGCTTTCGAAATTGACTATGCTCGCCCGTTGGCGCTCACTGAGCTAGAATTGCCACTTCGTCTGCCCGAGCTTGAAGACTATAAGCCCGGCGATCCGGCGGGGCCCCTCGCGAAAGCTCTGGATTGGCGCTTCTTTCAGAGAGATGGCGAGTGGTTCGCGCGCGAAACGAACACCATGCCGCAGTGGGCTGGCTCCTGCTGGTATTATCTGCGCTACCTCGACCCCAGGAACGAGCAGGAGATCTTCAGTCAGGCTGCGTACGACGCTTGGATGCCGGTGGATCTCTACGTGGGTGGGTCGGAGCATGCGGTGCTGCATTTGATGTACGCGCGCTTTTGGCACAAAGTCCTGTTCGACATCGGCGTCGTGAAACACCCTGAGCCATTCACGAAGCTGGTTCACCAAGGACTCATCTTGGGAATGGTGTACCGCTGGTACGCGGTGTTGGACTCCGAGGGTCGCTTGGTTCGCGCCTTGGCCGGTGACGATTCGAGGGTGGAACCCTCGGGTGACGGACTGCGATTTCAACCAAGTGGCGAGCACGCCGAGGCTCGCTATGAGGTCGAGAGCCAGATTGTCCTCAAGGAAGGCAGGCCGTTCCACGCGGAGCACGACGTAGCCCTGTTCGGTATGGCCGAAAAAATGAGCAAATCGCGCGGAAATGTCGTGAATCCCGACCCCGTGATCGAAGAACACGGCGCAGATAGCCTGCGCGTTTACGAGATGTTTATGGGCCCGCTCGAACAATCCAAGCCCTGGCAAACCAGTGGGATCCTGGGATGTCGAAGATTTCTAGACAGAGTGCACGCCCTTGCGACCCGTGAGCTCTCGGATGCGCCGATGGACGCAGAAACAGCCAAGGAAGTGCATCGCACGGTGAAACGTGTGACAGAGCACATCGAGACATTGCGCTTTAACACGGCTATTGCGTTCATGATGGAGCTCGTCAAGTTCCTGGGCGCGCAAGTAGCGCCGGCGCGCGAAGCCGTAGAAAGGCTGATTCTGTGTGTTTCACCCTTTGCGCCCCATTTGGCTGAGGAGCTTTGGGTAGGGCTTGGTCACCCCGAAACCCTGACGCAGGTGACGTGGCCAAGCTTCGACGAAGCGCTCTGTGTCGACTCTGAGGTCGAGATGCCCGTGCAGATCAACGGGAAAGTCCGCAGTCGCGTGCGATTGGCCGTGGATGCCACCGAAGCCGACGCGGAGCGTGCAGCCCTCGCGGATGAGACCATTCTGAAGCTGCTCGACGGAAAATCAGTGAAGAAGCTCGTCTACGTTAAAGGACGTATTCTCAATTTGATCGTTGGCTAGCCCTCGATATTCCCCCTATTTTTAGCGCCGTTTTACGTTGACCGTTGCCTTTGCCCGGTGCAGGCTGCAAGTGAAATGCGTCTGCCGCTGGCCCCGTTGACGGTCCCTTTGTTGGGGACATGGTTGGTGGCTTCCGGATGCCAAAAAGGTTCTCCTGATGACGCCTCGGGGCCCAAGACCGAGCCCGCTGTCATAGCATTTGCGGATTGCCAAGCGGGTCCGGTGCCTGGGGACGCGCCATTGCGTTTGCTCACGCGGCGCGCTTACGACAACAGCGTCGCAGATATTCTGGGCGACGTAGGCAACGCTTCCGCGGCTTTTCCTCCAGAGAATCAGCTGCTCGGTTTCAACACGAGCGCTGAGGCGCACCAGGCTTCGCCGCTTCTGGTTTCGGAAATGTTGAGCGCGGCCGAGGGGATCGCGGAGCGAACAGTCGCTACCAAGCTGGACCAAGTTGCGCCCTGCGCCTCGGGTGCCACGATGGACTGCGGGGCGGAGTTTGTGCGCGAAATCGGCCGAAAGCTGTTTCGACGCCCGCTTGTCGCGGCTGAAGAGTTAGTGTTTCTGCGTCTTTTTACGGAGGCCCTGGAGCAAAACTCGTACGCGAACGCGATATCAGTCGCGCTCCAGGCGATGCTCCAAGCGCCACAGTTTCTCTACCGCGTGGAAAGTATCCGGCCGCCGCTAGTCGAAAGCGGGCCCCAACTTTTGGGCCCTTACGAGATCGCGACTCGGCTCAGCTATTTCCTAACCGAAAGTGCTCCCGACGACACGCTGCTCGAAGCCGCCGCGCAAAATGCACTCGGCACGCGCGACGAGCTCGAAATGCAGGCCCGGCGCTTGCTGCAGCTGCCCCACGCACGCAGCATGGTCGCGAATTTTCACGCACAGTGGCTAGGCACCGAAGAGCTGGGTCGAGTGATCCGCGAGCAGGCGGGAGTGACACCACCGGCCAATTTCGGGAGCCTTCTACAGGCTTCGCTCGCGGGCTACATGGATGCAGCATTCTGGGAGAAAGGCACATTTGAGAATCTGTTTTCTTCGGATGAGATTTTTCTGGATGCAAAGCTTGCTCCGTTTTTTGGGCACTCCGCTAAGGGAGAGGGATTTTCGGCGGTCTCCGAACCGACGCAGCGCTTTGGCCTGCTCACGCAGCCAGCTTTGATGGTAGCGCTGGCCCACCCGAATCAGGCGGCGCCGGTTTTTCGCGGAGTCTTTCTGCGTCAGCACTTTCTGTGCAACGAGGTGCCGCCGCCGCCGCCCACTGTTAACGCCGTTGCTCCCGATCCCGATCCCAAGGCCACCACTCGTGAGCGATTCCGGCAGCACACCGATAGCCCCGTCTGCGCCAGCTGTCACACGTTGATCGATCCGGTGGGTTTCGGCTTTGAGAACTACGATCAGTTTGGCCGCTTTCGTACTGAGGAAAATGGGATGCCGGTGGACGCGAGCGGGGCCTTGAATGATTTACCCGAAACGAGCTTGAACGGACCTTTTAGTGGCCCGGCGGAGCTCGCGCAGCGCATTTCTCAGAGTACCAGCGCGCGCGATTGCTTGGCGACACAGTGGTTTCGATTTGCGGCAGGCAGAGCCGAAACAGCGGCTGATCGTTGTAGCTTAAGGCCGCTCCAGGCGGAGTTCCAGGCCTCCGGAGCGTTGCCAGAGATTCCGCTAAAGATCGCGCTGTCCGACGCGTTTCGGTATCGTCCGCCGTACGTGCAGGATGGAGGGGTCAAACCATGAAGCTCGGTCGACGGCAGTTTCTGCATGGTGCAGCGGGCACACTGGTCGCGCTGCCGATGCTTGATTCGCTTCAGGTTAACGCCCAGCCAGCAGCGCCACCCAAACGCTTGGTGCTGATGTACACGCCCAATGGCACGATTCAGGATGCCTGGTGGCCCAAGAATGTCACGAGCCCGACGGCTTTTGACCTCAATACGATCCACGCTCCTCTGGAATCTCACAAATCCCGTCTCACATTCTTGGGTGGCGTTGATCTGGCGGTGACGGGCGTCGGCCCCGGCGGGCCGCACCAACGCGGTATTGGTTCCCTCTTTACAGGGCGAGAGCTACAAGTGGGTCAGTTCTTGGATGGCTGTGGGCGCGCCGCCGGCTGGGCCAACGGCATCAGCGTGGATCAGCGCATCGCTGCAGAAGTGGGCGCCAGCGTTCCGATCAAGAGTCTCGAGTTGGCGGCCCGTTCCACCCAAGCCGATGTTCAGGCTCGTATCAGCTACGCCGGCCCCGGAAGCCCGCTGCCCCCCACGAATACCCCACTGGAGGTTTACAATCGGCTTTTTTCCCGATTGGATGTGCCGGTCAATGTAGCAGCCCAGGTGATCGCTCGGCGGAAATCCGTGCTGGATAGTGTTCAGCAGCAGTACGCCATTTTGAAGGCCCAAGTCAGTAGCCACGACGCTGAAAAGCTGGAGAAGCATCTGAGCCTGGTGCGGGATCTAGAATCACGGTTGAGTGCCTCGGCCGGCGGCGGAGCGATCTGCGCAAAGCCAATGCCGCCCCTGAGCCAAGATCCAGAAGGTGAACCAGAAATGCCAGAAATTGTACGGCTGCATTTCGAGTTTCTTGCGCTCGCGTTCGCTTGCGACCTCACTCGCGTCGGGAGTCTGCAGATCTCAACGGCTCTCAACCGAATTCGCTATCCTTGGCTGGGTAGCCTGGGCAACGGCCACACGCTCTCCCACTCGGGCGATAGCGACACGGCGGCGAACACAGAAATCGTGACACGCCACACCTGGCATTCGCAAATGCTGGCGCATTTTCTGGATTCATTGGCGGCGATTGCTGAGGGTGAGGGGAGCGCGCTCGACAACACGCTTCTAGTGTGGGGCAGCGAGGTTTCCAAAGGGAACCTCCACACGCTCACGAATATGCCGTGGGTGATCGCAGGCACGCTCGGTAGCCGTATTCCAGGTGGGCGTTATCTACAATTCAACGGCGCTCCGCACAGTCAACTTCTGCTTTCCCTTCTGCACGCGTTTGATGTTGCGGATAACAGCTTCGGGCATCCGGACTACGCGAGTGGCGAGCTACCTGGTTTGCTGACGTAGCGGCCGTTGATTAACCGGCGTTTAACTAGCATGGGTAAAGCTGAGCGTCTGCAGGGTGGACAAGCGTTTAGGAGCTGGACACCCGGCGAGGTGTGGATAAGCTGTTGTTTCCCGTGAAACTTGGCCCTCTTTTCTGCATCGTGCTCACCGTGCTGAGCGGTTGCAGCTATCGCTCGATTTACGCGGAATCACCGGGGAAACAAACGCTTTCCGTTGGTACTCCGAAGTCTCGAGTGGCCTACCTCGCGGCTGCTCTTGGGGCTGTGGATGGATTGAGGGCAGAGCTTTCGGAGCGAGCCGCCTACAACTGGTCGGATGGCTATCCAAGGGTTGAGCTTGAGGTGCTACGCATCGATGAGCATCCGCTTGGGATTTTGGTCGCACCGGGGGGAGTGCCACTCGCGCGCGGGACCCGGATCTCGGTTACGGCGCAAGCGTGGGTCGTTGAACTCCCGGGAGCGGAGCCAACCCGTCGAACTGGTGATCTTCGGAGAAGCGCCGCTTACGGCCATGCTCCGGCAGCAGCTGCAGACTCCGCGGAACGTAAGAAGGCGCTGCGCGGGGCGGCGCGTGCACTCGGGAAGGCGTTGGCCGGGCGGATCCTGGGGTTGCCCGTGGCCACGGACGACGCACTCTGAAATCGGGGTCCAGATGCAGCCGCTCCGTTTCCAGAAGCGTCCCGAACGCCAGGACTGAAGATCTGGCGCCTCAGGGACCAGTAGGAAGGCCCATGGCCTTCTTGAAGCGCTTGGCGTCGGCAAACATGTCGACATTGGCGAAGACATATGTGGCCCGCTGATTTGCATCTTCACGTGCAATATCCGCAAGCCGATCGATCGCAGGATCTTCGTAACGGGACTTCCTGCCAGCAGGGCCGGGAAGCCTGTAATAGGCCACTTCGCGCTTAGAGAGCCCTTGGTGCAAAGGATCGCGCACGGCCAACGTGTCCGTTTCGGCAGCCAGCTTATCCAAATCGTCTGCCTTCCACGCGGGGCCGGCTTCGAACACCACCGTGTCGAAGCGCGAGCGAGCTTCCTTCAGAAAATCCTTGAGCGCGGACTTATTCGCGCGGCTATTCGTGAAGTCGGGTGGCGCAACAAACACGGCTGTTTTAGCGCTGAGATCGGCAGCCACGGAAACGAGGATAGCCAAGGCCGCGTCCATTTCAGCCCCGGTACGGAATGCTTCGGCTCCCACCTGACGTGGCCCCAGCACGGCAAAATCAAAGCCTTCGGGCGCTTCTCTTCGCCAGCGTCGTACGGTGCCGGGCCCCGGCACAGCGACGTGCGTCTCTTGAACTTCAACGAACAGGTATTCTTTGAAATACCGCGTTGCTGGAACTGCGAACCCAGCACATCCAACCGTTAGCATTGCGGGCGGAGGGTATCACACTCGCACGGTGTGGGTGAGGGGAACACCCACAAAAAAGCAAAAGGGCCGGTCCAAACGGATCCAGGCCCAATTGCCAATTAGCCTGATCGCTCAAGGCACGCCGATATGTTGTTACTGGAAGCACTCCATGAGGCAACCGGTCATGATCAGCTCGGGAGTAGTGCCTGGATTCAAGCAATTAATCAGAGTGTCCGTGGCCGGATCGAGCTTCGTACAGGCCGTGGTCTGGCACTTGGTGCGGCATTCGGTGAAGCTCGCCTCGTCAGCCCCGAAGCCGAGTTTGAGGACGCAAGCTTGGATGCACAGTGCCTCGCCCATTCCATCCGGCGCACCATAGCCACAGGGCGTCTTCGGCGAGCCGCCGTTGCACGCTTCGAACTGCGTACAGCACTTCTCGGCAATGCATTTCTTGCACGGGTTGTCTGAGTTGGGATCGCACATCGCGATGGTGGTCGTCGGCACCCGCGTTCCTGCGTCATTGCACATCACAGCTTCAGCACCGCCGGTCCCCGCGCCGCCCGAGGCCGTTGCGCCACCAGCCGCCGAGCCTCCCATCGTTCCAGTTGCGCCCCCCATAGCTGCGCCTCCGGTCGACTTCCCACCCGTTCCGCCGGCTTTGGACCCGCCCGTCGCTCCGCCGCTATTGCCCCCTCCTGTGCCGCCCGGCCCAAAATCACCATCTCCATCACCCGTGGTGACAGTACAGGCAAGGGCGATAAAGGAGCTGAGTGTGCCGCAGAGTAAGAGTTTTGCGTAAGCAGACGAGGTCATGTGGGGAATTCCTCCAATTTTAGGCGAATGTTGCTAATCCTACACTACCCAGCGCCTTACTGAAACCTTCCTCGCGCATGCTGGGTGTGCCGAGGCGTTTTTGGGCGCAGAGTTCGCTTCAATCGATGCGGCGGATCACGTGGAAGCCGAACTGTGTTTCAACGACCTGGCTCACCTGCCCAGGAGCCAGCGCAAAAGCGGCATCGGCAAAGGGCTTCACCATGCCCCCGCGTTGGAAGTGCCCCAGATCGCCGCCCTTTGGACGCGACCCCGGATCGTCCGAATGCTGCTGCGCGAGCTTGGAAAAGGTCGCCGCATCCGTGGCTTGGTTCCGGTACCTTTCGGCGAGCTGGCGCGCTTCTTCCTTGGTACGAGTTATCGCGGCTTGAGCCCTGAGCGCCCCCTTGTATGCGATCAGAATATGGGCTGCATGGAGGTCCGATACTGGGCCCGGCGGAGGGATCGCCCTGTTGACCGGGGCAGCCAGTACCCCATTGGTGGGTGAGGGCGCGATGGCGATGGGCTTGGCCTCCGGGGCTGAGGTGCTGCCCACTCGCTCATCGAGATGTCCCCGGGGAGGTGCGGTGAGGCATGAACAACTGAGAGTCAAAAAAAGCGTGGGGAAGGCGGCGTAGCTGAGGCTCGGCATGCGCAAAAAGTATTGCGAATCATGCTATGGGTTCAACCCCTGCCATGCCGCGGATCCTGCATATCGAAGACGACGCTGCGAATCAGCTGTTGGTCCGGAAGCTGCTGACGATGGCCGGGTTTGAAGTGGTCGAGGCCCTGGATGGTCTCGAAGGCATCAGGAAAGCTCGGGAATGCAAG
>Ga0163146_10009339_pt1 | contig 10216 bp, 4 predicted proteins | sample OliLakLV19MP7G1_FD_148648 | JGI IMG/M metagenome (GOLD analysis project Ga0163146, IMG submission 148648) | Freshwater microbial mat bacterial communities from Lake Vanda, McMurdo Dry Valleys, Antarctica - Oligotrophic Lake LV.19.MP7.G1 | ecosystem: Environmental > Aquatic > Freshwater > Lake >... | reverse complement strand
ATTTACGATTGCGACGCCTCAGGACGGCGCATACAACAAGTGTCCGGTGACGGTCAGTACAGCGGGTCCTTGAATGAACTCGAAGACCACTACGTATCATCGCAAGAATTGCGAGATCAACCCCCTCCCTACAATAGTAATTTCATCCCTGCTCGCTATGAACAAGTCTGGAATCAATTTTGCCACAACAATCCACGTCTAGCAAGTAAAGCGGCGGCTGCCATGAACAGAGTGGCTCCAACAACATCAACAGCGGCTGCTGCCAGTGCTGGAAGTTCTGCAGAGTACTATGTGAACTTTAGTGACGGAGATGCACATAAAGCCATTTCAGCCGCGACCACAAATACGAAAAGCGACAGCAGCAATGCCAAGACCAAGAATACAACTACGGACGTGTCTATGTCGGGATATGCCGATATGGATGGCATACATGCCCATTCGCCACCTCTACAGCCGCCACAACAACCACGAGATGGTTGCAATTCCATGGCCGACCCATTAGGGTCTACACCGCAGGAGCAGACGCAGGAACAAAGCAAAGGCCACGCATCCGTGTCTTCCCCATCAAGAACGAATCATGCTCAGCCTTCACTGCCTTCAGCCGCCCATTACCAATGGGGAGCCAAAGAACATGCTCCAGATACCAGTGATGTTGCCCATCCAGCATCCAGCATCGCCACCAGCCAGGAGGCTGTCCAACCTGCAGTCGTAGACGCTGACGAGAATGATCCTCCGATTGATGCACAACAGTCCTTACAAGAGGAAAATCCAGCGCTAATGAAAGTCAAGCCTGAAGAACACAGCGATACAGACGTTACCACTGAGAGTGACAATGAAGACGACAAGGACGACGACAGTGAAATGAATCAAGATGAGGACCAACAACCCAACAACACGTCACAAAATAGCGACGAAAACCTATCCTCGTCACCACCATCCAATGATGTAATTCCTACCAAAGTCGACACCAATGAAACTGTCTCTATGCACTCTACAGCCAAGGTGAATTGGGGTGCTGCGATTTATAAATCAGCTCCAGTTTTTCGCACGCAGAATGGAGTAATGTAGTTGGCCTTGTGTTTGTTGGGCTATGCACTATTGCATAAAGCATTTTATAAACAATCGTGTACACCAAATTTTCAGGACTTTTTTTAGTACAGTATATCGTGCATTTCTGCCTAGCAGGTGCGGCGGCATCTTTCCACCCAAACCTCTTCACTACACAAGAGAGTCGAGACTGCTCGCATGTCGAAGTCTATATTGAAAGCATGCATGTGGAGTGCGTATTGCCACCAAGATTAAAAATACTGATTATTCTAAAATACAAGCTCGAATTTCGTAGATACGCCAGTATGCGGTATGCAAACAAAACCTCGCACCTTCCAATATCACCCTCTCCAAACTGTGGTTAACACAAAAATATATTAGACTAAGCTAAAGTACACCTAATGGCGGCGACGTCGGGACCACGACATGGGTGTTTTTCTCCTCATTTCCATCCTGGTGGTGGCGACGGTGGTGGAGTCCTGATTATAGCAGTCGACAAACAATGGGCGCATGGGTGAGAAAACTGTCAAATGCGATGAAAGCCCTCTCAGAGTACTAAAGTGAATTACCATATTGACATTGGGAAGAGAATATCTAACAAATCCTGGCGTGGGTCCTGCCATACGTCCGCTCTCACTAGAACTGGAGCTCATGGACATGCTGCCACTGCTGCTCATACTCTAAAGGGAGGATGTCACGAAGTAAACATCGACAAAAGAGATTACAAGGAAAGGAGCAGTGCCATGAGAAACAAAAATACTCTCACATTCAACATTTTGAGAAGCAAATGCGGATGAAGAGAACATACCGATCTCGAGCTTCTGCTGGTGCTTTCACTGGAGCTCGTACTGCGACTCATACTCCTTTTCGACTTTTGATTTTGAAAAGATGAGACCGAGCAGATAGGTCGATCAGAGAATGACAAGGCATGAGAAATACCGTGAATACTATGCCAAGACGACTATAGTAATTTTCGACATTTGGTACTTACGGACATTGAGCCACTACTGGAAGTGCTGGTACTCGCACTTCCCGAGGAGGACATACTACCTGAAGAAGACATACTAGCGCTTGCCGAAGATGACATACTCATGCTCCTAGACGCACTTCCCGAAGAGGTCATGCTCCCTGACGATGACGTACTCATGCTTTCTGTGGAAGTCGACATGGATCTCGCTGACATACTGGCACTGCGGCTGTTGCCGCTGCTGCTGCTCCCAGAGGAAGACCTGGACATGTCAGGCATGGACTTGCTGCTGGAACCGCTTCCGGACATGTGGGGCCTCGGGGCAGCACCTGCCATGTACTGACGCAACTGAACCGCCAACTGGAGGTTGCGATTGTCGTGACCATGGCCTTTGGCTCCTCGTAATGTCCGCTTGGAGGTTTTTGATTCCTGACCAAGAGAAACGGTCGAGATCAGCAAGATTACCAGAAGACTAAGGATTGTTGGTAGCTTCATTTTTCCTGTGAGACGATTTGAATTCTTGTTTGAATAGACTGGAAACTGGTCGGAGCTGTCCAGAAAAATGGCTGTAGACACAACAATTGTGAAACTTCTTGCAATGGAGTGTTGTAGAAACAAATCGAACATAAAACAGCCCGGACTATCAGATGCAGCAGATAATGCACAATCTATTCCTTTTGCCTGTTCAGCACGCGCTATCCTGCATGGCCATGGCAGGATCAATGCCTGACGTCGCCACGCAAATCTTTGCTCATTCTTGCTCGACAAAAATTCTTAAAAGTGTCAATCGTAATATCGAAGGCGACAGATCTTTCTTCTGCGTACTGATACGTCGTAGCGTACAATAGTACAAGTTGCTCTAATAGGCACGTGCAGACAGTTTTCTCATCCGATGGAGGGCGTCGTGGTGCGTCTGAACAGTGTCTGAACCTAATCAAAAAGTAGGAACGCCTTAGGTCTTGTGAAATCCTTCGCATTTATTGAGTTTAAAAGTGCAAAGCGTGTCGGCGACCTTGAAAATCACTCTTTCATCCATAGTGAGCGCATGAACAACTAACTACAATGTATTGACACACTTAATTACAACAACGCCAGCAGGCTGGAGCTCGGGGTATAAAATCCGAGGGCGCACATGATATCCAGTTTGAGGTTAGAGCTAAGCAACTTCCGTTGAATTATATGGCAGTGGGAGCACGATTTATACTTAGACACCCACTCGTACAGGATTTATGGCACGGAAAACAATGGAAATAACGTTATTGGCTCGTTATTATTTAGCCAGTAAAAAATGGTGCTGTACCGATTGCGCTCAATGAATCAATGAACAAAATAATTACTGCAGATTAACGTAACAAGGAGTTTGTTTTTGATACAGTTTTAATTACTTCGATTTTACCTACCAGTACTATACTCTCCAAGAAGTATTTCATTTTTGCTTCTCTGGGAGAAACATTCATCAAGTGGCGAGCTTCAATAGATGGGAAACAGAAGCGAAGAGTAGAATTTGATTTTGATTTTGATTTTATCTTCATGCAGACTGACACAAACTTGGCCTGGAAACGAAGGACACCATCATGGAGCATCAACTAGACCAACACCAGCAACCACAAACGCAACCGCAAATGCAGTCACAGGCACAGGCACAGGAAGGCGAGCAGCAAGAGCAGCCAAATCTTCTTAGTCCTTCCGCTGAAACTTGGGGAGAATCATCTCAAATCAACAACAATATTTCTCAGTCGAGTCATGCACGCAATTACCATCGTTGGCCTTCATATGCTCTGGATGTGTCACACGCCGCAAAAGCCCTACATTTACAGCCAGAGCAACCAAAGGATGAAACGTTACCAATAACCATAATGGATGCAGGCGCAGACGCCCCTTCTCTTGCTGACTATTCCAATGCCAACAATCTGTTCTTGTTTTCCGACCAAATCAGCATGGGCGGTGACAACTACAATCAACATGATAGACATCCACAAAACCATCGACGGGTGCCCATCAATATTCTCAAATTGCCATGGCAACACCCGTTCCAACATCATGAGAGCAATCGAAATCCCTACAAAATACCGAGGGCACTCTTTGCGGCAATCTTCTTGACCACCACCTTGGCTTTGCTCTCTGCTTGGGATGCTCAAAATCACTGCGTCTCCAATGAAACAGATGCCTTGATGGCATTGTTGGGCCAGAGCTCTTCTTCTGCTGCAGAGGAGTACTGGTCAAACGAGGAACAGCAACAACAGTATCAGCAATACAGTAATGTGGAAGGAGATTCAGCGGCAGAAGCATTGTCCGCATCGGAGGTTTTGGCAGTCAAGGAAACATGTAGAGAAATGTTTCGGCAAACAATGATTCCAGTCGGACTGGTCACTGGAACTGGGTCGTTGGTTGCCCTAGGTATATTGCGATTTCATCAACAAGCCTATGGCAGTCACAGAAAACGAAAAGGGTCGCAACCCTTAAGCATTGAACAGAGTCCACCATGCTTTTATTCATTTTACTTGCCACTCCTCTTCGTCTCGGGTCTCATAGTGGCCGCGTGGACTTTGGGGATTATATCTTTGATGCTACGCCCACGGACAAATAACACGGGCAACCCCTATACAAGTTTGGCTGCAGTGGATGCAATGGGGAGAGTAGGAGACAATGCAAATCTCTACTACCTGTCTTGGATGTCGGAAGGACTCGCCATTTTGATTTTCTATCAGCTATTTGGAGCCTTTGTGCGACAACACTGTCCTCCAGTGCTACCCACTACTCCTCTCCCGGCTACTACTACTGCCAAAGCTGCTACTATCGATGGCAAACCAAGCAACGGGTCGACAGTTTCACCCGCCTACAACTTGCCGTGGCGAAGACAACCTGCTCGAGGCGTTCCCATGCTCCCTCCCCATGACGAGAAGCAGTCTTCTTCTAATGCGAATGGCATGGACAATTCATTGGTGCATCAGCGACCGAAAGTCTCCAGCAACGCTGGCGTTGCTAGTCCCACGTCATTGGCTCCCACGGCTTCCACCTTTCAACATCTTCATCATCACCACCAACATGAACCCACGGCACAACGGTACCACTCATCCCGCATGAAGTGGTACCAAAAATTTTATGGTCTTCGAGTCCGGACAGGAATGTGGGTAGCTGCTCTACTGTCAAGCATCGTTGTGGTAGTAAGCTCAGGGCATATGTTCAATGAAATCTTGTTGCCAGCAGCACAAAGTCTTTTTGACGATGATGATTATTTCATAAACGAACATCAAAACAGCTGGTGGAATCTTGTCTTTGACGACAATAAATCGTACCGAAGAGTATGTGTGATTTTGGCATCACAAGATAGCAACCTTTCAGAGGAGCTCTGTTCCAGAACCTTCTTTTCCTTACTCTCCGGATTTGCAGCTATCATTCTTTGTACCACTGCTATCGTCTTGCACTTTTTGACACGACGTAGCGCTGCTGTCGATGCATTGTACTTTGAAGCCTGTGGGGGAGTCTACCACGAATTGGCCTTGCAAATGATGGCAACAAAACATCACCATTTGCCTTTACGCAGTGAACTAGTACTCAGTGTTGTCTTGAGTCTTTGGTTGGGATGGAATGCGCTCTTAGTCAGCAGTGCACAGGGGCCCGCCCCTCGTGTTGGAAATTTGTATTACGCCAGTTGGTTTTGCTTTTTCTTATGCCTCCGAATTTGCTTGGGATGTGTAGAAGAATTGATCAATATCCAAGACGATGAGGATCAGCACCAGGAGAAACATGCCAAAAGGAGCAGGTCACATCTGCCCGCAAAAGGAACTATCGCTGGAAAAAAACAAAAAGAAGGATCTTCTTATGTAGCACCGGACATTTCATGTCTTCAAGAGGACGACTCAGGAGTGAAGAGTGAGTCCCACAGTATGGAATTGAAAAATGAATCAGCCAAAACGAAAGTGCCGTCATTGGACCTAGCGACACTACACGGAGAAGATAAGGCCAAACAAGAAACTGCCGAAAAGGCCGCCGAAAAGGAAAGAGCAAAACGCCTTCGACGGTACTTCTTTTTGGGTGCCTTTTCCACAGTCTGTACTGGTTCAGCCTACGATGCAGCCAAAAATCAAGGATTTTTAGTGAGTGTACAAGAAAAGTACATGATTCTAGCCCCAGCAGCGGTAGCTCTACTGTCAGCTGTGTTGTTCTTTCTGTGCCTGTCCAAAACTTCATATTCTTTTGTGTCGAATTTCTGGTGTGGTGGAGTGTTGTCATGCATCGCATTCGGGATTTGGCTTGCAAATATGATCCTTACAATGCACTCAACGGAGTCGTGGGCAGTGAATGGCGTTGGAGAGATTGAAATGGCCAACTTGTACTACTTCTCATGGGCTGCTATCATCACTGCTGGATTGCAGATGACATCTTATTTCAAAGAAATATTACGTCTTGAATCCGAAGAGGACATGACAATTATTTGGGCTGCTGTCGGAAAAGTATCATTTGTTATCCTCGGTGCAGCGTGCCACATCTGGCATACAATATCTGATCAATGTGATATTGTTGAAATTCAAAATTCTGCGATCACATTTTGCTCAAGAACTATCCTCTCGATGTTTGTTGCAAGCACGGGTATGATGGTTGCTGCCTTGGTCGTCTTCGTGAGGGTGTTGCTTCCTCTAAGATATCTTTCCTCAAGGTCCCGTGCTCACTGTGAAACAGTGCTGTCAATCTTTCTTGTTTTTCTCTTTGGCGCTGCCTCCGGCATGATCACTGGAATCGGCGGACCAGGACAATCTGTGGGCGACCTCTATTACTCTACCTGGTTAAGTTTCTGGGTCTCCATAGGGATTTTTGTCACTTGTTATGACCAGATCAAGCTGGAAGAACTTGAAAATCAGTCTGAAGAAAGTAGCCCAACAAATGGTGAAGGATCGTCTGGTGAGCTGACTTGAATGATGCATAATGATGGTAAGGTCCAGACCGCAAAAAGAAAGAATATGCACTGCGGGAGGCTTGTCATGGAATCGATTTCTGCCTTTCGGTTTGAAAACGCTGCAACGCAGCACCAGGTTGGGCCTACCAAGGTTTAGCCGCCGGCTAGCTAGATTGTATCATATTACAATGGCTTTTAGATTCATCTTTTAACCCAACAAAATAGATTTACAATGAAAGAACACGAATATAATGTTGTACCTTCTTCGGTTGCTGGTACCAGTTTTACTCCAACTTGAACTGGTGTCTGACCGAGCTAAGACGACCAAAGGCTACTACCAGTTTCGGCAACTTCCTACTTCAGAGCTGCATAATAATCAGTCATGACCGACGAGAGTTGTTAGGCGTGGTCAATGACCCGGCAGACCCAAGTCATACTGTACAGAAGACAAGCGCTAAACATTCTGCAGTGATTCTTAGCCAGCTTCCAGCTGTTGCTATGCGAAACGACATAGACACAGTGCGAAGCGGCACTGAATCAAGGTAGATTCTACTGTATGTGCGATCAAAAACTACCTTAAAAATTACAAAGATAGTCTCATCATCAAATTTTGCTTCGATACACCCACCCCCTTCCGAAGGGTAAGCAAATTGTACCCAAGTTTGCCTTCAACGGTTAGCTTTTGTCGGTACTTACTGCCCATCCAGCCTTGATGGTTTCTACTTTGTTCTGGGTCTAGGGAAGGCACTTGATTCCGGTAATTCAACTCCACAATACGGTATTCGGCAACTAGATCCCGTGACTCTACCAACTCTAGTCCGAAGCGACGTGCAATGTTGCCGAATTCAGTAACCGTGTACAAAGCGTTGGCCAACCATGATCTAGCAAAAAGATCAACTTCCGTGCCATCTTTCCCAGCGCCCAGCATTAAAAAGTCGTCAATAATAACGAGAGTCCCCCCGTCCTTCAAATGCGACGACCAAGCATTGAGCGTCTTTTGGATATCAGTAGAGTGGATCATCGCTTCCACACTGTAGATGGCATCGTACATCACCCCCTTTGGTAGATTGTCAAAGCTTTCCAACTCAACATTGAATTTATGTGGCGGCAATTTTGTTTTGATAAAGTTGGCTTGTTCTTCGGAAAGTGTTCGTCCCTCTAATTTCCAAGATGGTTCGTTTTGCTCCATCCAAACAAGAGCCGATCCGAGACCGCACCCAGCATCCAACACTTTCAAAGAAGGCGAGGGTGCCTTGGCAGATGCTTTCTTAGAGGTAAAACTCTTTTGATTGTGCTTTAAAATGCTCTCGTGAATAAGCTCATAATGGATTTGAGTGGATCGTTTCGGTCCCATCCAACGATGTACGGCATAGTCGTTGATGTCGTTTGGGTTCCTCTTGTGATCGGTCTCGAGATCGTTGTAGTATTTGTTGATATCGCCATCATACCATTTCCAATTGTCTGGTTTGAAGATAGCACTGCTGATACTGTTGTTGTCACCGTCGTTGGTGGGTTTCTTAGCTTTGTCTTTGGGCTTTTTGTTATTGCTGGTTGTATCCGAGCATTGGGTAAGCGTCTTGTGGACGGCATCCCGATCACTGTTATCCTTCGTCATGGGTAGTGTCTTGAATTCTTGATCCAGCCTGGGACCCAATTGTTGTCCAATCGCAACGTTCCAATCGGTCAAGGAGCAGGTAGCATGGTACCAGTCGTGTGGGAACCAAATGACGTCGCCCGGTGATTGAATACAAGTGGTCGTTCCGTCGGGAGGACGTTCCTTTCCGGATAAATAATCGCATGCATTGACTTTTTGGGGGCGAGGCTTTTTGGGATCCAAGAAGAACCACACTTTGTGGCCAGCAGCTTGAGCAATCCAGCTTTCTCCATGCTTGTGGAATTCGTGGGATTGACCTTTGGTCATTGTGGATAGAATAGCAAAGGAATCTATGTGCCGGACAGGCTCAGGGATCGAGTATTGAAAGTCGTTGTTTTGTTTTCCAAACAATGCTGGGTTTTCCATGTTATTCGTAAACGCCAACAAAGAACGTCTCGTGCTGTTGCTATTTCTGCTGCTAGCACCCTCTTCTTCACTGCTTGTTTGCCCCACAATAAAGGACCACAAGTCTTGGAATTGAGCAACACATTGGTCATTATGTATTTGAACATACTTGTCTTTGATGTAATAGGGGATGCGACCATATGCTTTCAAGAAGGCTGCCTCTGTTTTCCAATTGTCATCACTTGGCTTCCAATAATCTCGGAGTACCACGGGACGTTTCGATCCAGCACCGCGGACACTGGACATGTCGTCATGTTTAGAAAATTCACCAATGTCACACCCCACATGCGTCAAGAGTGACGACGACGAGGAATCTAATACCAATAGATTGTTTCGCGAGACTATCTTCCTTGTGGTAGCGTGATCTTTTTGTAGTATTTTTTGGGCTACAGGAGTGTTTCCCCGTACTCCTACCTGCTCTTTTTCTTCCTCCTCCTCGTCCTCGTCATTTTCTTCTAGTTGATGTCGATGTCGTTGATGCATTGGTGGTGAAATTGAGTCGGTCGTTGTTGATGAATATGTTTCACCCGTCATGAAGGTAGCAATGGACTGCTGAGAGGAATTCACCCCCACCAAGAGAAAGTACAAAGAAACTGCCGACACCAAAATCACAATGCTGTACCGAAGTGTTTGCTGTTGGTGTTGTCCACCTGGTCCATGACGATGAGAAACCGAACCGGCACCAGTTAGATGCTGATCGATTGAATGACGGCACGTGGCCGCCGAGCTAGCCGGTCGGCGTGATAGTAATAGTGACATGTCTTTTCCTGCCTTTAATTTTTGACCAGAAGAGGCGATGATGGTTGTTGGGCTATTCACTGGTAGTACTGCTAGTAGTTAGTACTTTGCTCGTCTCTGAATATGGATCTCTTATAGTGCCGGTAGAATTGCTTGATGAGACTGCTGTTGACTGCTGTTGGCTGTGAATGCTGAGGCGATCGCACACGATCTACATCACTTCTTCACTTTAGTTCTCACAAACTCACACTTCCATCAGCTGCTGAAATTGTGAGTAAAAATGGCGGTGGAAAATTTGAATTTCTCGGTCGTTTAGGGTTTTAGGGTTCGAATTGATGCATCGACAGACCGAAGCTGTGTGCGTCTGACCATAATGCGTTCGAATTTTGAATTTTTCACCCCATCGATCACGCATGATCTGAATGATGGTCGATCTCGTGCTGCTGTTCGTTGACCAAGGTCGATGATTCATTCATTCACCTTACTGTTCTGCATGCTACCAGGGATTATT
>Ga0163146_10009338_pt1 | contig 10216 bp, 8 predicted proteins | sample OliLakLV19MP7G1_FD_148648 | JGI IMG/M metagenome (GOLD analysis project Ga0163146, IMG submission 148648) | Freshwater microbial mat bacterial communities from Lake Vanda, McMurdo Dry Valleys, Antarctica - Oligotrophic Lake LV.19.MP7.G1 | ecosystem: Environmental > Aquatic > Freshwater > Lake >... | reverse complement strand
CTTCACATATCCGCGCGACTGTGTGGGAGCGGAAACGAGGTAGCCCTCGACCGATCCATCTGTACCTTTCACGGCCTCGAGCACATTGAACGAAGTTCCCGCGGGAAGGTCGCTGTCGAGCAGGAACTGCCAGGGGCGCGAGCCCTGAACATTGGCGGCCATGAGCCGGGACGGACGTGCGAGCTTGATCGACTTCCCGCCCGAGTCGGCGGTCGCGTCCACGGCCTTGACGTACGCCTTCATTCCGGGGAGATACTCAACCCGCAGCCAACCCGGTCCTTCGCCGTCGACGCGGAGCACCTGCCCCTGCTTGAGGATCGATACCGCATAGAAGATGCCGCCGTCGGCGCACTTCATGGGAACGTTGTCCTTGGTGACGGTTGCGAAGTATGGCTCAACGTTCTTGATCTGCTGCTGTGCCGCGGCGGACTGGACGGAAAGCATGGTGCCTGCGGCGATGGCGACAGGCAGCGCGCCACGAACGGCGGCGCGAAGAGCGAGGCCTGCGAGTCGGGTGAGCGTCTGACGCGAGTGGATCATCTCGAACTCCTCGAAAAGGGGAGCGGGTGGCTGGCCGCTTGGCAGGATCATTGACGCATCGGTCGGCGTTGGTGCCGGTTCAATGCGCCCAATATCGGTCGGAATGCGTATCGGGCGGGGTATAGTACCGCCTCCCGCCGTAATGGCCGCGCACAACCATGCGGGCGGGCCTGGGAAGCCGCGGTTGTCGCAAAGGCAAGCGGGAAATAATCGGGGGGGACGGCGCACCCGGGGAGGGGGAAGCACCGGGCCGGAAGAGCGAACGCTGGAGCGCGACAACGGCTTGCAGACCAACCACTTGCCGCACCAGACGGCTCGCGGCAACCAAGGGCGAATGCGTGTCGAGAACACACTTGTTTCGGGCGACGCGGGTTGTGAACACTCTCTCTCGCGCTGGATTCAGCGCAGCAGTCCTGCTGGCCGTGTCGGGGTGTGCCTCGCCGCTGCGAGATCAACCGGATAAAGACCTGCGCCGCTATGTTCGGGAATCCACCCAGCGCGAGCTGGCCGAGGCCCGTACCTGGCCCGAGACGCGGCCGCTTGCACGCGAGCCGCGCGTGGCTTCGCTGAATATCGAGCCGCGGATCATGTCCGAACTGGAGATGATGGCCGGCCCTGCGTCCTACCCCAACAAGGACCCGCGCTCCGGACCGGTCATGTTCAATGTCAACTTCCCTGTGGCGACGATCGGCCTGCAGCGGGCCGTGAAGTCCGGTGTTGAGAACAACCTGAACGTGCAGTTCGCCAGGATTTCCCCTTCCATCAGCCAGGCGCAGCTCGCCGCGGCGGATGCGGCCTTTGACTGGGTGCTCTTTGGCACCAGCCAGTGGTCCTCGACCGACCAGCCCCGCGCCAGCCCATCGATCGGCGGATCGACGGTGGGTGTCGCGGCGGATCAGCGGCAGGTGGTCGACGCAACCGTCGGCGTGCGCAAGCCTCTGATCTCCGGCGGCCTGTTCAGCGTGCAGACGCAGTTCACCTATACCGATGTCGAGACCGACAACCTTTTCAATCGCCCTGACCCTGCCCGCGAGGCAAACCTGGTGGTTCAACTCGACCAGCCGCTGCTGCGGAACTTTGGTTCCGACGTTGCCCTTGCGCAGGTGCGGCTGGCCCAGAACTCCGAGCGCGATGCGGTGCAGAATCTCAAGGCGGACCTGATCACGAACGTTGTGGACATCGAGAGCGCCTATTGGACGCTCGTGCGGTCACGCAACGACGTGCTCGTGCTTCAACGTTTGCTTGAGCGCGGCGAGGATGTACTCGGAAAGCTGCGTGCGCGCATCGAGTTTGACGCCAAGCCCGCTCAGATCGCCGACGCCTCTTCCGCGGTTGAATCGCGTCGGTCGCAGCTCATGCAGGCACAGAAGGTTCTGCGAGATGCCAGCGAGCGACTGAAGCTGCTGATGAACGATCCGGAGTACACCGTCGGTTCCGAGGTGCTGCTGCTGCCTGCCGATGAACCGCTCGATCAGGCGATCGAGCTGAGCCTGGTGGATTCGATCAATGCCGCCATGGCCAACCGGCCCGAGGTGCAGAGGGCGATCCTCTCGCTCGATAACACGGCGATCCGCCTCGGCGTTGCCGACAATGCGCGGTTGCCGCTGCTGAATCTGCGCGCCCTCAGCCGTCTCAACGGCTTGGGCGATTCGGGTGACTCGGCCTACGACACGCTGGAAGAGGGACGCTTCATCGATTATCAGGTCGGACTCACCTTTGAGCAGCCGATCGGCAATCGCGCTGCGGAGTCCAACTACTCCGTGAGGCGGCTGGAGCGCCAGCAGGCCGCGATTGCGTATCGCAACACCGTGCAGAACATCGTGTCGGAGGTCAAGGCCGCTATCCGCGATGTGCAGCTCAACTACATCCTGATCGAGCAGAATCGTGCTGTTCGCATCGCCGCGGCGGAGAATGTCCGCACGCTCCAGGTTGAGGAAGAGACCCTCGGTCGGCTTACACCTGAGTTTCTGGATCTCAAGCTGCGTCGCCAGCAGTCGCTGGCCGCGGCGGAGCAGGCCGAGCTTTCGGCTCTGACGGATTACAACACTTCGCTGGCGCGTCTGCACGGCTCGGTCGGCAGTGTGCTGGAGCGCAACCGCATCCGGTTTGATGCGCCCAATGTGATGCCCGAGAGCAAGCCCAGCGACCTGTTCCCCGACTATCAGCCCGAGCGCCGCTGACGCCCTCGCGCGACAGCCCGGCGCAGAGCATTAAGCGATCGCGCCGCAGATCGCCGAGACGCCGTCGAACATCTGCCCCGCGGCAGAGATCACCGCTTCGACTTCCTGCTCGCCGAAGGGCTCTGCGCCCATCGCCACGCGGAAAGCCTGCCACTTGGCGCGCTGGCCCTCGCCGTAGGGATCGAGATAGGTGTCGCCGGTTCCCGGCGCGAGGCCCAGCCCGCGACGCAGCGCCATGGCGATGTACCGGTTGCCGTTCTTGCTGCCTTCGAGAACATAGTGGAAGCCCAGCAGCGTGACAGGGTCGGCGGCCGCCGCGGCACGGATCTGCCCGCACACGTGGGAGGCCGCTTCGCTCGGCCGCACCGCCGCGGGATCAAGGCCGAGTGTGCGGAGGTCCGCGGCGAGGCGCGGGTGGCCGAACTGCTCGGCGCTCGCGACGGCCAGGCGCGGCTCGCGCGGGGTAAGCGACTGGATCTGCTTCTCCAGCTCGGTGTGCACCAGCAGCATCTGCTCGAGCCACGCGGCATACTGCTGGCGGGTGGCGGTGCCCTTCACCAGCGCCTGCTGCAGCGGCTGCTGCTCGGCGCGGCGGTGATGCTCGGCCGTCCGTTCCTTGAGCTGGTCCATGATGTTGGCGCTGGTGGTTGCGGACATGGGTCTTCTCCGTCATGCGGCCTCTGCGCGGCCGCGGGATTGTGGACTTCGGGAATACAGCAAGGCGCGGCGGATCAGCCGCCCATCGATCGCCACCAGATGATGATGCCCGGCACGATCAGCCATGCCAGCCCCTTGATCAGGAAAAACATGAAAGTCAAAAGCGTGAGCCGCTTCCACCAGGGGATCGGGCACGATGCGCCGGTGATGCGCGGCGAAGCGACGCTCTCGGGTTCAATGGCCGCGGCACGGGGTTGCTCGCTGAGCATGCTCAGGCTCCGAACCACGAGGAGAGAAAGGCGAAGATGTCGGGAACATCGTTGGAGCCGTCGGAGTTGAAGTCCGCGCGGTTTGCAAACCAGTCGGAGAGGAATGCGAAAATGTCCGGCACGTTGACGGTGCCCGAGCAGTCCCAGTCGGCGGGTGCTCCGGCACAGACTCGCAGCGTCAGGCTCGCGGGCACACCGCCTGCGACACCCGGCATCTCCTTGCAGTAGAACGCCGGCACGTTGGAAGATTCCTGCTCGGTGATCGCCAGTGACGAGACGACGACGTTCAGCCGACCTGCGGCGAGGGCTTCGCGCAGGTATCGCACCGAGTCGAGGTCCGACATATTGATCGAGAAGCTCACGACGCTGTTCTGCGGGACAGGCAGGCCCGCGGCGAGCCCATCGATCTGCCCGACCGCCAGCGAGCGGGCAAGGCGGGCCTCATCGCGGTTGTTGGAGTTGTCGATCAGCACACCCTCGCTGCTATATTCCGCCGCGAAGGCGTTGCGGATGCCGCGTGCAGGAAACGGGAAGGGTGCGCCGTTGCGGAACGGCGTGCTCTCTTGAAAAGCCAAGGGCCCGGTGAGCGACCAGCCGCCGCGATATCCGCACATGAACAGCTCGACCGGTTGACCCGCATCGGGATCGGTGACGCCGCTGCCGGGGATCAGCGCCTCGATCGGGTCGACCGTGGGGTCATAGATGAAGGTGTTGTTGCGGCTGGTCACGACCGTGACCCGGGCTTCGAGAATGCGGTAGTGATTCAGCGGCGCGCCCGGGGCGATGCTGCCAGCCGTGTCAAACCCGACGATCATCTGCCCGTCGCGATTGTCGAACGAGGCTTCCAGCGGGTCGCCGATGGGCGAGAACACCGTGGCCTCGAGTTCCGAGCCTTGCGGGTTGGAGCTGTTAAAGGGATACATCCACCGGTCCAGCGTCGGGGTGGCGAGCGTCACATCAATGGCGCCGGCGCGGACCAGCGCGGGCACGGCGAGAGCGGACCCGATGACGGCGAGGTGAACAAGGGCTCGATTCATCGATAAATACTCCTTTGACGAATGCAATTGCGGTTTGGCAGGATTATTCTTGCCTTACCGGACAAAGAGTAGACTTGTTGAGATTGAGTCTCAACAATGATTGGGACAAAAGATTTCCTGGAGACTCCCAGAATGAGATCCCGGCGACGCTTGACAAAGGGCTTCACGCTGCTTGAACTGCTTGTCGCGATCGGGCTGATCGCTCTGTTGATGGGGCTGCTGCTCCCGGCGATCTCGCGTGCACGTGCCGCGGCCAGAGACACGGTGGAAGTCGCATCGGGGCAGCAGCTCATGGCGGCATACACGCTGTACTCCGACGATCATCGCGGGAGCGTGATGGTTGGCTATGCGACGGATGCAATGGTGAGCCTGAACCCCGCACCCGGACAGCTGGCGCTGCGCGTGGTGGATGGGACCGGAGAGCCGCTTACCGGGGTGACGGCGCGCAGATATCCGTGGCGGCTTGCGCCGTATTTTGACTTCAAGATCGACGGGCTGTTTAAGGATTCCGGCGTTCTTCGGCGGTATCGCGAGCGAAGCGATTTCCTCTATGTGGCAAGCCTTTCGCCGTCGTATGGGCTCAACAGCATGTTCGTCGGAGGCGATGCGGATCGTCTGGGTTTCAACCCTGCCGCGCTCAATGCGTACGGGTCGTTCTATCTCACGCGGATCGACCAGGCGCAGCGGGCTGATCGGCTGGTGGTCTTCGCGACGGCTCGCGGCGTCAACCCCGACGGTGGGGAACTGGTTCCGGGCTACTTCCGTGCCGATGCGCCCAATCGCACTGTGCGGACATGGTCGACAGAGTTTGACCCCGCGGCCGCGCCGGGCACGACGGGGAATGTGGACTTTCGACTCGGCGGCGGGACAAAGGCGACGGGGAACGGGCGATCAAGTGTCCTCGGTAAGGCCGGTGTTGTGCACCTTGACGGTCATGTCGACGCCTTGGATTTCAACGCACTCGACGACATGACCCGATGGAGTGACCGTGCGGGAAGCCGCGGCTGGAGCATTCAGCCTCGATAACCGCTTGACGAGCGGGCGTTTGTCTGGTATGTTTTTGGGTATCCAGCTAAAAAAAGTTGGATGGGCAGGAAACGAGTACTTCAGAACCTTGGTATATTGAGGTTGTCCGGGTATCTTCTATTCGGAAACCCCGCGCTTTCTGCGCAGGGCACGTGATTTCAGGGCCTTGTCAATACCAGTCGGCCCCTATCCCCTTGCCAGGAGTGGATGCAATGGTCTTCCAATCAAAGCGAAGTTGGCGAAAGGCGTTCACGCTGATCGAGCTGCTGGTGGTCATCACGATCATCGCGTTGCTCATTTCGATCCTGTTGCCTGCGCTAAAGCAGGCACGTCTCGCGGCCCAGGCTCTCCGCGAGCAGGCCGCGGGCCAGCAGAAGGGGATCTCGTGGCACACGTACGCCTACGACCATGCGGATGCCGCGTTCACGGGATACATTCCGTGGGCTGTCGGGCACCTGAATAATGCCGTCACTCCCAAAGTCTGGCTTCACCCCGATCCGTGGCAGCCGGGCTACATGGTGGAAGGCAACGTGATCAAGGTGAACGGCCTGCGATGGATGGGAGCGACCGGCTCCACCGTCGAGACCCTCATGGTTGATCGCCGCACCGCGGCCGACTTCAACTCCCGCAGCATCAACCCCTCCCAGCTCAACGCTGGCTGGTCTCCCCCGACGTCGCTGTATGACACAGATGTCACCTCACGTGCAGCCGCGATGGCATATCACCCGTCGCTCGGATTGAACAGCACGTATGTCGGTGGCAGCTGGCACCGTGGCGCGATGCCGAATTTTTCGACGGGTAATCCCGGCAACATCGGGCACCCGCCCCGCAAGTGGTACGTCACGCACGTGCACGAGATCATCAAGACTGACCGGCTGTACCTCTTTGCGTCCGCACGTGGCGTAGATGTCAAGACCGTGGGCTCGTTCTCTGGCGCAGGTAACTACGGCCGTAACCCGTTCAACTGGACCCCGACGAGCGCGGTAGTCCCGGGCTTCTGGGAAGTCGTACCCCCGCGTGCGGGTTACCCGACGAACTCGACGATCGTGCCGCAATGGTCTATGACGGGCGGTGCCGAGAACAACACCTTTAATGAGAACACCAACCCTGTGGCATGGGGCTTTGTGCACCCCCGCCATGGCAAGAAGGCCGTGACGGTCAGCTCCGATGGTCACGTCGAAATGAACTCCCTTGAGCAGATGCGCGACATGCGTCGCTGGGCGAACAAGGCGAACGTACGTGATTGGGTGTTCACGCCCTGATTCATGCGGAAGCTTCGTTGATCATCTCAGGAGACCGGCGTGGGCCGGTCTCCTTTTGTTTTTGCAGCTAAACTCTTCCTTCACAGTCATTCAACGCACTCTTAACCGGGGTATGGACTTTGGACATCCGCGACTTGAAGTACAAGCTGCTCGAACTGGGCGAAAAGATTCCCGGTGAGGGTGCAGACAAGATCAAGCTTGTGGCGGTGGCGACCCTGTTGCCAGTGCTTGTGATCTTTTTGATCTACTTCGCCGTCACTTCTCTTGCGCCCGGGCGGGTTGCCAGGGCACAGGACTCGCCTGCCTGGCGGTTGGCAAACGAGTTCAATGAGAAGCTTATCCAAGAAGCCCCGTTCCGCGGTGTTGGCTTTGCCGTTGAGAGCGAATCGCCTATCAAGTTCATGGTCAACGGCACAGTCCAGTCGGAAAACGACAGGGCCAAGCTCATGGAGAAGCTGAAAGAACTTCGGCCCGAAGGAGACTACGAACTCCAGGTCGAAGTGCTGGGCCATTGACACGCGCGGCACGTGAACGCTCCACCATCCGCCTCCAGCTATCCTTGTCCCCATGCCCGGGACCACCCTCGACTTCATCTCAGACCTCCGCGCACGCGGCCTGCTTCAGCAGTGCACCGATGAGCCCGCGCTGATCGCCCATCTGCAAGCCGGCGACGCCGCCTCCGGTGGACGCCGCGCATATGTCGGCTTTGACCCGACCGCCGACTCGCTGACGATCGGTAACCTCGTCGGGATCATCCAGCTCGCGCGGCTCCAGCGTGCCGGGCACACGCCGGTGGTCATCATGGGCGGCGGCACCGGGTTCATCGGCGACCCATCGGGCAAGAGCGCGGAGCGGATGCTGCTCACGCCCGAGGTCATCTCGCATAACGTCCGGTGCATCACGCGGATATTTGATCGCCCTGAACTGCTCGACTTCGGGGTGGAGCGCCCGAACCGCGCTCAGATCCTGAATAACCACGACTGGCTCGGCAAGCTCGAATACATCGAGATCCTCCGGGGTGTCGGTAAGCACTTCTCGGTCAACATGATGATCCAGAAGGAATCGGTGAAGGAACGACTGAACAACCGCGACCAGGGGATCAGCTACACCGAGTTCAGCTACATGATCCTGCAGGCCTACGACTACCTCCACCTGTTCGTGCAGCTCGGCGTCTCGCTGCAGATGGGCGGGAGCGACCAGTTCGGCAACATCGTCTGCGGGATGGACCTGATTCGAAAGCACCAACTCCAGCCGCTGTTTGACACAGGTTCGTTTCGGGCCGATCCCAACACGCATAATCAGCAACAGATGGCGATGGAGGGGATGCAACCCAAGTATGTCTTCGGCCTCACCTGGCCGCTCGTCACCAAGGCCGATGGCGGCAAGTTCGGCAAGTCCGAGACGGGCGCGGTCTGGCTCACGGCCGAACGCACCTCGCCCTACGCGTTCTACCAGTTCTGGCTCAATGCGGCCGATGGCGATGTCATCCGTTTCCTGAAGATCTTCACCTTCATCCCGGTGGAGGAGATCGCCGCGATCGAGGCAGCGCACACCGCCGAACCCGGCAAGCGTGAGGCGCAGCGCACGCTCGCACGCCACATGACCGAGCTGCTGCACGGAGCAGCCGGGCGCGAACACGCGGAGGCCGCGGCCAAAGCGCTCTTCACCGGAGACATTGCGCACCTCCCGCTCGCCACGCTTGAAGAAGCGCTGGCCTCCGCACCCGCGACCGATCACGCGAGGGCGGAGCTGGAAGGCCAGGGCATCGCGCTCCTTGATCTGCTTGCGCAGACCTCGCTGGCCAAGAGCAAGAGCGAGGCCCGCACGTTGCTCTCGCAGAACTCCATCAGCGTCAATGGCCACAAGGCCGCGGCCGATGCACGACTCACGGCGGCGACGCTGCTGCACGACAAGGTCATTGCGATCCGTCGCGGCAACAAGGCCTGGCATATCACCCGCTGGGCATAACAGCGTTTCGGGGTGTTCCGGCGCTGCGCACCGGACATCTCATCGCCCGCCCACCATCCGCAGAATCGTTTCGGGCAACTCGGCTTCCCCGGTGCGAGCGCTGAGCAGCGCGGCCCCCGCCGCGGCGAGCACGCCGGTGGTATCGGTTGGCGATGGCGCGGGGGTCCGCGCGTCGAGCAGCCGCGCAAGCTGATCGGCGACCGCATCAACCAGCGCCTCATCGGGACGTTCTTCCATGCCACGCTTCTTGCGAGGCGGCCTCGAAGCGTCGACACCGGCGCCGTCGGCGGTCAGCCAGGCAAACCCGCCCGTGCCCGTGCCGACTCCCGCCGCGCCATCGTCGGTGATGCGCAGGCGCCCGCCATCGCCAATCAGCGTCACCGTCCGGCTCCACCGCGCCGCCCGATCCGACAGCGCCACCGCGGCGGTCCGCCCATCGGCGAATCGCAGATTCGCGGTGAGATCCCCGCTCAGTCCGCGCAGTGTTTCGCCGGCGGCCTGGTGCAGGCCGCGCCCGCGGATGGGCCACACGTAGGTCGCGTGGATCTGCTCGGGCACCCCCAGTAGCGAGATCACGCAGTCGAGCGCATCAAACACACGAGCGCCGAGCGATCCCTGCCCCGGGCCGCTCCATCCCTCGATCAACACGGTGCGAACGTGACCGAACTGCTCGAGCACATCCGCAGCGTCGCGCATCGCCCGCGAAACCCGCATCAGCGGGAGGGTGCGCGCCCAGCCCCCGCCCGCATCGATCGGCTGACGCGGCCGACTGGCAGCGTCTCGGTCCTCGTCGCTTCGCACCGGCGCGCCCTGACCGAGCATCAGGCCCGCGCCCATGGGCGCGGCCACCATCTCGGCGCCGGCCCCGACCGCCGCGGCGGAGCCCGTGCTCGCATCGACCGGGACGTTCAGTTGCAGCGCGGAGCAGGGCATGGGCTCGAGCGTGGCGACGCGCACGCCGCGAGCGCGGCATGCGGCGATCGCGCCGGCATCCTCGCGGTCCATCGAACCCTGGCGTTGACCCCCGGCAAAGTCGCCCGGTGCCGCGATGAAGATCACATCCGCCGAAGCGGAGGTGAGCAGCGAGCGGAGATCGTCAAAGAGCGGCACGGCATTGCGGTCCCCGCTGATCGCGGCGATCAACTCGGGCCCGCGCCCTGGTTCCGGGCTTCCTGCGCCGATGATCGAGAGCTGCGCCCGGTCCGCCGCCGCGCGCAGCCAACCTGCCTGCGCGGGATCGGCCCAGACGATCGCCGTGCGACCGGGCGATCCTGGGA
>Ga0163146_10009335_pt1 | contig 10218 bp, 14 predicted proteins | sample OliLakLV19MP7G1_FD_148648 | JGI IMG/M metagenome (GOLD analysis project Ga0163146, IMG submission 148648) | Freshwater microbial mat bacterial communities from Lake Vanda, McMurdo Dry Valleys, Antarctica - Oligotrophic Lake LV.19.MP7.G1 | ecosystem: Environmental > Aquatic > Freshwater > Lake >... | reverse complement strand
ACCACTTCGGTCAGCGGTCACAAGTCCGCAATGGAGAATGATGATGATTGCAGAACGCATTAGTGAAAGCTATACAAGCCAACCATTTATTCAGCACGAGAGATACCGTCTCACAGACGGAACGCTAAGCAATCAAAGGAGAAGAATATGAAAACGTCAGAAAAAGATAGCGGTGTCATCTACACAGCCAAGTGCGTCCGGTGTGGACGCATGACCCACCGGAATGAGCCATTCGTTGATGGCACGGCCATCGAACACGCCAGCACGAGTGTAGACCACAATGGACTAACGGCCAGCTATGCGTGCCATGGTGTGTTTGTTTCGATTATGGGCCGGACCGTGGAGGAGTCCCGTTCGATAGCAGCAGAGTACCGGAGCCGGCAGCGGAGATTGATTGGATAGTCGTATTTGAGTAACCATTCTGAATATACGAAAGCTTTGGAACTATGGGATATGTCATGTTAGTAATCAAGCTGATCGTTATCTGGGCTGTGGTGGATATCGTGCTGGCGTTAGCGTTTGGTATGTTCATTTCAAAAGGGAAGAGGAGGTGATTGATGGTTGATATTTTTGCGGCGATCGCGATTGCGGTCGGCTTCTGGTTGTTATGTACGTTTTCCTGCTACCTGATTTACGATCCAGATGACAGTCAGGACGAAAACGGTTGATATGATAGCCCCCCGTTAGGGCTATGACGCGACACGATGTCGTACCAGGCCCCCGAAAGAGTGGGTGTTATTATTCGGCGATAATGTCAGACATGCACTTGCGTTCTTCAATTCAGTGCATAGAATAATCTGCGTGTCGGGGATATAAGCCTGATGCGGTCGACATTAGCCAGTCGAAGACAGTAGCTATCATACAACGGTACTGGACTTTGAGGCGGTGGGCGGTGTGACTCGCCTTCCGAATGCTGCTGCAAGTGAGTTGCCGGCTAAACGCTCACCGCCTCTGTCCTTATCATCACCAACGCCAGTCACGAACAAGACTGTGAGCGGTCGGCATTAAAAACCGGCAGCGCACGTTCAATGGCAAACTGTGGGGATCAACTCATTGCCAGCCCTGGGTTAAGGTGAGAGGGGCGTTGAACCTAGTTCAGCAACTAGGAAGTTAGTCACCAAATGGATCTTGTGCTGCGTGCAAGATCCTGCGATTGCGGCGCGAGACTCAACTGTCAAACAAGCTGGCATCGGAAACTCAACATTGCTTCGGCGGTGGGGAGGGTTCGGTGCGCTCAAGCAACACTCAATCTAACTATCAAACTACATATCAAACTGTAACTTAATGCCTCGGGAAACCGGGGCATTTGGCGTATTGGGTAGAAGCGATCGACGTTTCGAAAACCTCATCCTTTGAGAAGGGTAGAGTTTCTGCAACGTCGCAGAAGGCTTGCCACCACACGGCTAAACACGCTAGGAAAGGAACATCATGTCAAATAAGAGAACCGGGCTTCCTCCGGTGTCGATCAGAACCATCACTCTCACCGGGCGTCCTCCGGTGTCGATCAAAGAAGAAGACTGGAAAACAATCGCTTCGGCAAGCGACAAGGAGTTCGACAACCAGTACGAATTCCAAGCGAACAGAACAAGTAATTGGTTCGTTGGTGTCCGCCAACACGTAGACGGACGAACGATCGTCTACGCTACTTACCGATACAGTTCTAACTATCAGAACTCCAGGAGCTACTCGGCTAAGCGGGGCGTTCTGCTAGAGAAGCCCGACGAGGATGCCATCTGTTCGGCCATCGAAGAAGTTTGCAGAGATATGTCTGGCGCTGAGTGCGATGGCGAAGACAACGCTCGCTGGAGTACTCTGTCTGATGAGTGCATTGCCGACATGCCGGCTGAGCAATTATGAGTGCTGATTCTTAACCGCGTTCTCTACCGAGCACCATCAGACATAAGTATTGATGGTGCTCGATGTCGGCCTGAGGTGGCCAGTAGTTTAAGTACACACAACATCTTCAACGCAAGGAATCAAACATGGCTAGAAAATTAGCGCGGATACTCAGGGATGCGGGATTCGTGAGCGATGCCGGGAATATAACTAATGGTATGCGATCCAAGATGCCAGAAGAAATCAACATCGTAGCGTCCTATCCATGGATTGGAGTGGCTAACGACGGCAGGGTTTTCAACATGAATACTGAGCGAGAACTAAAGCCACGAAAGAAAAAGAACTCTAGTAGGATCGTTCTATCCAAAGATGGAAAACTGATTTACACTCCAACTCAGCGCCTGATTTGCGAAGCCAATACTGGAGTTGCGCCATCAGGTTGCATTGCTGCACCAATAGACGGAGACTACTGGAACTTCACGCCATCGAATTGGGAGTGGCGAATGCCTGGATCGAACCTAAGCGACGAAGACTTTGTACGAATGTGGCAATCATGCTACTCTCTGGCTGAAGCTAGGCAAATGATAGGCAGCAACGCAGTAAACCGCGCGAAAGCATTGCGTGATCGCGGAGTGAAGCTTAAATGCATCGCCAGGAAGTCTTCGGTTGATGAACTTAACTCAATCATAGATGAACAAGTGTGAGAATCATGCTAAAAGTACAATGCTTGCAGTGGAATGCTCTCTACCCGTAGGTGTCAGCGGCGGAGTCTATCGCTGATTCTTATCCGCGTTCTGCGAACGTCATCATAACTTTCAACTTAATGCCTCGGGAAACCGGGGCGTTTGGCGTAGTAGGGTGGGGCCACTTCGGCCTCACCGATTCTTAACGATTTCAAAGGATAAAACATGAATCACTATACTTTCCCTTCCGTTTACAATCCAAACTTGCGTTTCAAGATCTACGCTAGTGAGGAGCAGAACAAAAGCTACCGCTGGAGTAGCTCAAGCTGTGCACTCAGTCGGACAATTTGCGTCTACGACACGCTGGGTGACAACGAAGTCCAGCACACTGCGGAGATGATCCCAAGCAATGCGTTTCCTACGATGCGTGACGTGGTGATCTCGATCATGCCACACCTAGAACTCATGAACGATGAAGTGCTAAGCAACGCTCACCGCATGTTCATCCCTTACCGGATGCCAAGCGCCGAGCTGCTTGACTTCATCGATAAAAAGTGCAAGTACGATAGCGAGAAGTGCACGACGGTGTATGTCAACCTGGATGAATGCAAGACAAGTACTTCCGATAGCAAGGGCCACGATAAACGATGGGTTAAGGTGAACTCTTACTGGACCGACGAGACGTGGTCAAAGAAGTTCAGTCGCATTCGCACTGTACTTTTCGAGATGTCTGAGTACAAGTATCTCGATCCAATCCAATCTATCATCTTGGACATTGAGATCGCGAAGCACTTCGGCGAATCAGCTAGCAGCGTGTCACGCCGTTACTTCGATGACGCGATCAACAGTTGTACGATCTACCGTGGGTTTAATCGCGATGATATTGAGAGCTTTCTCAATCGAGTCGAATCATGTGCTCGGTATCTCAAGGCACGGATGGAATGCGACAACGCAAAGGGTTGGCTTAATCGTAGCTACGGCTATGCCATTGATTCCATACCAGTCCGATCAGCATCAACTTAATGCCTCGGAAAATCGGGGCGTTTGACGTATAGGGTAGGGCCACCGACGTTCGGTGGTCCTTTGGGTTTCTGTTTGTTTCTAAGTGGAGGAACATGATGACGACGATATCGATGATCCCTAATAATGGCTACAAAACTGGGACGTGTGGATGGTTAGCTAAGGGGCTACACGAAGGGTCTATCAAAATAGCACCCGGAAAAACAACAACTGGCAAGGGTGCATTGTGGATTATGTGCGACAACAAGTGTTACTGCTTGGCTATCTTCAATGAATTCGACATCGAAGAACTTTGTTACCGTAAGTTCACAACATGCTGCGAGGACTTTGCTGGCGTCCTTCCTCTTACTAAATCAGCGGATAAGTATCTTCGCGCCGCGGCTGATGAATGGTGCGAGAACGCAAATAACGATCGCGAACTTGACGGAATTGATAGCTTGCCAGTTCTGTCATTTGGGGCAGTGATGGAGATTCATTCAACTTAATGCCTCGGAAAATCGGGGCGTTTGGCGTATTGGGTAGGGCCACCGACGTTCGGTGGTCCTTTGGGTTTCTGTTTGTTTCTAAGTGGAGAACGATTATGACTAAGATTTCTTTGCAGATTGCTAACTTCGTTGACGAAAAGACTGGAAAAGAAGTTCCTTGGATGGCAGCGCCTGGCACTAGCTTGCCTGGACTGAAGAAGACGAAGGTCCAGATCGAAGAGAACGGCAAGATGGTTGACAAGTGGGTAGGTGCTTTCCATCCGCAAGCACTAATAAACCTTTTCGGCGCGGACAATGTCAGCGAAATGCTCAAGGTTTGCGAGGACGCAATTGCACAAGCTGATGCTGCCAACGCTCCGAAGTCGTCTTTCGCTGCACCGCCCACGCCATTCAGTGTTAGTGTTGCACCACCTACTCCACCTGTTGCATCGGATGCGTCGTTCTTCTGCTTCGACGGCAAGGACGTGATGGTTAACGGTGACGGAGCCATCATGCTCACCGCTGCGGAAGTGTTGCAAGTGTTCTCGGGCAACCCAACCACGTTGTTCTGCTTAGTCAACACGACTGAGTGGAAAACGCCAGCACAACTTGGGATCTTCCCAGTTTCACCACCGACACCAGTTGCTCCGGTAGCGCCACCGAAAGCACCACAAGCACAGGCTCCAGTAGCCGCTGCAAGCGATGTTAAGTCGATCCTCGAACGCATCACTGCTAGCCGCCGCAAGTAGTCAGCGTCCATCACACGGCAGGCAGTTGGGATTACTGACTGTCTGCCACCTTTGTGTTTCATATCTCATTTCAAAAGGTAAAGAACATGAAATTGCAATCTCTCTTTGATACTCTATCGGCCAGCATGGTTGGTAGAGACGAGGAGGTTATGGCTATCCTTCGCGCCTTAGTAGCACAGGAACATATCTTCCTGCACGGCAAGCCTGGAACTGCAAAGAGTTTCCTTGTCAACAACGTAGCCAAGGCTGTCAGCGCCGAGGCTTATCGTATCCTGCTCACGATGTTCTCTACTCCTGAAGAAGTGTTCGGCCCCAACCGGCTGACACAACTGAAGCTGGACAACTACGTGCGCAACACTGAGCGCCGCCTACCTGAAGCTCACATCGGTTTCATTGATGAGATCTTCAAGGGTTCGGGGGCTATCCTCAACACCCTGCTGACAGTTATGGAAGAACGCATCTTCGATAACGGCGGGCTGATTCAGAAGTGTCCTCTTCGCTGCTTGATTGCTGCGTCCAATGAGTTTCCCGAAACTGAGCAAGCTGCTCTGTACGATCGGTTTCTAATTCGACGGAACGTGGAGTACGTTCCAAAGCATTTACGCCGCAAGCTGCACTGTGTTGCATTGCCACCTTGCAAGGCAAACATGGTGACGATGGACGAACTCGATCGGGCGAACGATGAGTCTTCTAAGATCCCGTTCTCACAGCGAGCTGACGATGCATTCCTTGAGATGCTCGAACAGTTGGATGTCGCTGGCCTGGAAGTCAGTGATCGCCGCGCTGGCAAGGCACGCAAGGTTGCTAAGGCCGAGGCTTGGATGCATGGCGTTACTGCGGTTGAACCATATCATCTTGAGCCACTGAAGGATGTGTTCTGGCAAAGCTTGGACGACATCGACAAGGTTACTGAGATCGTTCTACGTCTGTCCAATCCTGATGAGATGATTGTCAACGAATGGGCAGCGTACATAAGCGATACCAAGGATCGCCGCATTGCTCCAGACAACCAGAGGGAATGGTCGGTTGTCGCCGGTAAGCTGCGGACGATACTGACGCAGACTTCAACCATGCGGCCATCACCTAAGCTGACGGCGATCCGCGATGAATCCGCCAACCTTAACGATCAAGCCAATGCATCGTTACTGCGGCAGCCATTGGAAGTTGTTCGCAAATTACGCCTAGCCACAAGCAAGGGTTAATCATGGATATCCTACCAGACATCGGGCCGATGATCGACGATCGATATGCCCAGCATGATGCATCTCGGTACGCACTGGCGGTTGATCGATTTTCAATGGGAGTTGGAGAGCTTCTTTTCAAGGAGAATCGCAAGCATCCAGTTGAACTGCTAACGGATTGCTTTCACGCCTGCTATGCAAGCGAGGTGGCAATCCACACTGGTTCGAATGCAACCGCTGCATCGTGGTGGCGTGACTTCTTCTCAGGGGGAACGGCTGCCCAACTGCGAGGCAAGACAAAGGGCAATCAAGCTCTGTCCGAGGCTGCGGTTGCGTCACTAGCCGACTCGATCTCTGACTACGTCAACAGCAACAAGACTGATCCATCGAACGTAACATTCTCCGACATCGTTGCTCGCAACAAAAGTATCAAGCGGGCCATCGAGAATTCGAAGGATGAAGTTGAGTTGCTAGTTGGTTTTGGTGGTGGGCAAGGCTTGCACAACGGACGCGGCGGCCAGCTTACTCGCGCTGAGATAATGGAGATGCACGCGTTACTTGCTAGATCTCTCAAGCTGCGTGACATACTCGAATTGGCAGGAGCTATGACTGCGACACGGAAGGCAAAGAAGAAAATTAAATCCGAGGGATTGGATCACGTCGATGGAGTCACAACATCTGGCGACTTGACTCGCATTCTACCGAGCGAAGTCATGCTACTCGGAGATGACTTAACCGAATGGAATCTTTTACGCAAGCTGTCCGAAGAGCAGACTCTAGCCCTTCGAAAGTTTAGCTGGAAGCCTGCTTGCAAGGGGCCAATCGTTGTTTGCATCGACGGATCAGCTAGCATGGATGGTAATGGCAAGTTCCCTCCGATCATTGAATCGAAGGCCTTTGCTTTGACGATGGCAAGGATTGCGAAAGAGGAGAATAGGTACATAGTTCTGGTTGAGTTCGGTGGGATGGGAGAACAGCGTGAGCTTATCATGCCACCCAATGGTTGGAACCAATTGGAGTTACTCAAGTGGCTCGAACATTTCTTTGACGGGGGTACTTGCTTCAGGTACTTAGAGGACACGATCGCCAAGAAGTGGCGCACAGAATGGAAGTGCCCCAAGGGTAAGACGGACATCTTCATCGTGACTGATGCTGAAGTTAGGACTGATGACCCTCGATCCAAACAGCCGCCGCATAATGGTTACATCGGTTTACCTCGCAAGACGATTGAAGCATTCAATTCGTTTCGTGAACGAGAGAAAGTCAAGTGCTATGGGCTTGTCATTGGGCACAAGACTGGCAACATGGACTTGGTATGTGATAAGACTTGGATCACCCAGTCAATGGGACTGGAGTCGCAAGCAGTGATGGAGATTCTTTCAACTTAATGCCTCGGGAAACCGGGGCGTTTGGCGTATAGGGTAGGGCCACCGTGGCCCATCGGGTTTTCTTTAACCTTCTTGGAGTAAATGAAATGATTTCCTTAACGCTTGGAACAATTGCATCTTGGATCTCACCCAAAGATCAATCAGAAGTGGTTGCTGTATGGAACGCACTTCGAAACGCTGGCCTTGATCCAGCGATCATGAAAGAAATGTCGCCGATCGTCGCCTTTAATCGGGCGATGAAAGACATGAGCAAGCAACGTATCATCCGACGCGTTGAACGCAAGAAGAATATCGAGCGATTCCAATTCACTCGTGAGTTCTTGGACAGTGGCGAGTTGCGTTACACCAAGGAATGCGATGTCGTTCTTGACAAGGCTACCGGGGCTGTGACTAGCGAGAACTTTGAGATTCAAAGCGCCGCTCAGAAGTTACTAAACGATCATCGTTCCGTTCGAGACTCGGCTGATATCACTCGCATGATTCAGCGGATCTTCAAGCTTAGTAAGGGAGACTTAGTACCTATCCGCCAGCAAGGTGGCTGCTACTTCGTTCCTGAGAGCAACACGGATATTCTCACTAAGGTTCGTGCGGTTCTCAAGGAACTGAAGGGCGAGCTGCGTGAGTGGTCAATCTCTAGTGCATCACCGGAGACAAGAGCGACGGTAGCCGTGGACATGAGCCAGTACATGTTCGGTCTCATTGACGATCTCGAAGCCAAGTGCAAGACGATCAACGAAGAGACACGGCCTGACGTTCTCGAACGACGCTTCGAGGAGATTGCTTTGATCAGTTCAAAGCTCGACGCTAACCATTCTCTTATGGAGAACTTCGCCACCCTGATTCGCGACAAGCTTAACGGTGCCGCCGTAGCACTTGAGTGTGCAGCGGTCGGCCAGCCAGTACCAGTTACCCCTATGTCACTTCCCAACGGAGATTGATTATGACACGAAAACAAAATCCACTGCACATCGAGAACCAACAGCTCTGGAATGACTCGCCGGCGGAAATACGGCGGATCGCCGAAGACATAGCCCCCGGATCGCTCGCCTTCTCGCTCGTCTACTTCGAAACCGGCGAGTTCAACGGCCAGTACAAGTTCAGTTGGGCAGGGCCGAGGAAAACCGCTAAAACAGTGGCGACCAACCTGACGACATGGCTGCCAATCACAACGTGAAAATCTTTAGAGCGCTCTTAAGATCGCTTAAGTCAGCGAGCCGAAACGAAACTCGAACCGGAAACAAGACGATGAGAATCATACTGAAAAACGACTTCCACAACTCCAGCGTAACACTAAATTGCGGCAAGGTACTAAGCCACATCCACAGTGTATCGACGGCCTACCTGACTGTTTACCAGATCAGAAAGGCGAAGTCAGCATTGTGTGGAATCCCTGACTGCACGTGCTCAGGTGATGCCGGCCTCCGAGGGCCGCAGCAACTAGATGGAAAAAAACTGGAAGTCAATCTGGATGCTATTTACTCGCAGTGAAACGCTAACCCACTGACGAGCCGGTGGTTTTCTGAGGACGCGGAAACTAATTCCTAGGAGAATGAACATGCCCAAGAGGTGGATTCGCTCGATGAATAACGAAACTCGAACCGGAGAAATGAATCATGAGTAACCAGTATATCGTTGTGACAAACGAATATTCCGCCAGCGGAAAGTGGGAGATTTTCGCTGACGAAATCGGAACGCGGGTAGGCTCTTTTGTGTCGCCTGACGATGTCCGCGGACATCTGTGCGACATCGATGTTGATTACGTTTCAATCGATGCTGATGGAAACGGATCAATCGTTACGATCCCGGTCGAGTGGATCGGTGACGGTGAAAAACTAATAGGATCGCATCGAGTCCTAAGCCTGATCGAAACGATGAGCCAGGAACAAATGAAGTCGTGGATTGAAAACAGCATTTCATTCGCCACTGCCGAAGTTGTTTGGGGTCGCGTGCGGATTAGGGTGCCGTATGCAAAAAGATTTGAACTTGCGGGGCGACTTGCTCGCGTTGCAAAAGAAGCATTTAACCTCGATATGATTGAGATTTGCATTTACGATGCACCATTTCACCCCGTCGGGTCGGTCACCAGAAATCCAGCGGTAGATGGTCACCCAAGCGTGATGATGCAGTGGACCACGGTTACCAAGCTTGAGGGCGAGCGAATGCAGGCCGAAACAAAACTCGAACCGGAGAATGAATCATGAATGCAGCGTTAGATTTGACGCGATGCGAATGCATCGTATGGATTGCAGTATCCGATGAATTGCCGGACGCAGGAACTGAAGTGCTGGTGTGCTACGAACGCAATGACTGCATAGATCGCGACGTGACGATTGCAGATTACGACGACAGCCATGCGGGAGAAAGCCCTTGGCATGTCGATGGTGGACTGGTGAGCTTTGGCATCGTGTTGTACTGGGCAGAAATGCCAGTCGGGCCATCGCGATTGTAGGGAAGAAGGTCAAGCAACCAATTGAAAGAGTAAGTATTAAGGAAATACAATGACATCAAAAAAAGCAGCAGCACAAATACGAGCCCAAGCGTGGCTCGCGGATCAAGACCAATCGAACGTCGCGTCCGTCAGGGAAGCCGTCGGCGACGATCCCAGAGATATCGCAAGCGAGCTGGGGTACGGGCCGGTGGCCAAGACTCCGATTGCGTACCAAGAGCGTACGTGTAACGGAGTGTTTTTCAAAACAGCATTAGAGGCACAGTTTGCTCGCGCTGCATTGGCTCAAGCAGGGGTGGCAGGTTTGCATCCTGATTCACCCCAAGCCAGGGCAGCACTGCGTCGGGCCGGTGCGACTCACCTACCCGCGATAGGCGATCTAGGGAAAGAGCTTGGTAGAGCCGGTTTGTGTGGAAAGGTGGTAGAAGTTGATGATGGCGGCGATGAAGTG
>Ga0163146_10009330_pt1 | contig 10222 bp, 9 predicted proteins | sample OliLakLV19MP7G1_FD_148648 | JGI IMG/M metagenome (GOLD analysis project Ga0163146, IMG submission 148648) | Freshwater microbial mat bacterial communities from Lake Vanda, McMurdo Dry Valleys, Antarctica - Oligotrophic Lake LV.19.MP7.G1 | ecosystem: Environmental > Aquatic > Freshwater > Lake >... | reverse complement strand
ACTGCACGGCGAACGCGAGGATGGCCACCGAGCACAAGCGCTCGGCACCCAAGTCGCGCGAAGAATTTCCTATGCCGTGGGCTACGGCGCCCAGTTCACACTGACCGCATTCGCGTAGCTGAACCCGGTGTGCGTGCAGAACCCGATGTCGCTCCGGTAGCGATAACCGTAGTGACGCGTCGCGCCCGCACCCGGCACGGAACCGAGCATCGAGATCGCGCCGGTGCCGCTTCCTGCGCCAAAGTTCGCGCATCCGTTCGTCGTGAAGCGCACACCGAGACGGATCAACGAACCCGTGATGCACGCGAATCCGTCGCCGAAAGGAATGCCGAGTCCACCGTTCCACTGCGCGGTGCCTTGGTAGACCAATCCCGGCGTGCCGTTCGAGATGCCGGTGCACACGAGCGTCAGCGTGTCGCTCGAAACTTGCGCGCGACCGGCGACGGACAACAGCGCACCGCTCGCGAAGCTCGCGTTCCCGCAACCGTGACCGATGGATCCGACGTTGCCGCACGGGCACGCTGTTCCCGATCCGTCTCCGAAGCAGAATGCGATCGCGTCGCCGCAAGCACGGTAACTCGCGATTCCTTCCGCGAGTCCATTACCCGCGCTCTGGAACGCTCCCGTGACGACGAGATCGGGGCCTGCTCCATCGCCGAAGTCGTGATCCGCGAACGCTGTGACCGACAGTTCGCCCGACGCATGCAATCCGGAGCCGAATGCGCTCCAACTCGAGCCGTCATAGCTCGCGACGCTCAGCACGCTCGTCGAGCCGATACGTGTGAAGTCACCGCCGACGTACATCGCGGAGCCGGTGCCGTCATCGAACACGACCGCCGCGTGAATCGTGCGGTCGGCGTGTCCCGGCGTGAACTCGCCGATCCAATCACGGCATTGCGCGAGCGCGCTGCCGGAGAGCCGAGAAAAGGCTCAGAGTGAGCGCTGAGAGCGTGCGGGTGAGCATGTTCGGACTCCAGGGGCGCGAGAACGGGAATGTACGAATCATCTTCTGCCCGAGGGCTCCCACGTTGCACCAGTCACGCGAAAAGTGCGCGGGTTCCTAGCAGCCCGTTGAAAAAATCACCGCTCCTGGCAAGTCACGCGTTTGCGATGCAAGGAGAGCGCTGGAGGGACGGCAAGGGTTCCCGTGTCAGGAGGCGAAGCCTCCGTAGTGAGCTCCCCTGGAACGCTCACAGCGGGAGTGGCCTTCCTGGCCACTGAGCACGGCCCGACGAGCTCGACGCAGCAGCGCGAAGGCGTGGGTTGTCAGGTGCGATGACTTTTTCAACGGGCTGCTAGATGAGCGCTCGCCCGTCGAGCAGCGCGGCAGTCTGATTCCGTCCAGCGCACCGCGTCCGCGCACGCTGAAAAAAAAACTCGTCTCGGCCCTCTTGTTGCACAGGAACGTGCACACGTCGCCCCCAACAAAGAACCGTCATGACCACAGCCACACGCACACCCACGCAAGGATCTCTCACCGAACTCAAAGAGATGTTGAAGGAATTCGACACCGCGATGCTCACGACCGTCGCGCCCGACGGGCACCTGCGCTCGCGTCCCATGGCGGTTCAACATTCCGACGAAGTACTCGACTGCGATCTGTGGTTCGTCACACGCAGCGACTCGAACAAAGTCAACGAAATCACGGGCGAGCGCCACGTGAACGTCAGCGCCTACCGCTCGCGCGACCGATCGTATCTTTCGATCTCCGCGTGGGCTGCCTTCTCGCGCGACGAAGCGCTGATCCGCCGTTTGTTCAAACCGGATTGGAAGTTTTGGTTCCCGGATGGACCCGACGATCCCTCGATCGTGTTGATGAAGATGCGCGTCGAAGAGGCCGAGTACTGGGAGCCCGAAGGCGGACGCGCGCGCATCTTGTTCTCGATGTTGAAGGCGCGGCTTGCGGGTGAATCGGCGGCGAACGCGCTCCCGGCCCCGAAGCACATCTGATTTTTCGCGGAGTTCGATCAGCGTTGTGAATGCGGGACTTCCGGCGTTCGCGCGTGTGAGGGGTGGCGATCTGTTCGGTATCCGTTAGGGTGAAGTGATGCCCCCTCCGATCCGAAACCGCAGCACGCGACTGCGCTGAACGAGCGTGCGATGTACGTTCCCCTGCGTGTTCACGGGCATCATTCGATGCTCACCGGTGTCGATGCGCCGCGCGTTCTCGTCGAGCGCGCGCGTGCGCTCGGCATCACGGCGCTGGCGTTGTGTGACGTCGACACGTTGTCGGGCATCGTCGATTTTCTCCACGCGACACGGCGTGTTTCCGAGAACGGAACGAGTGTGCGACCGATCGTCGGCGTCGAGATCTCGGACCCCAGCGGCAAACCGGGGCGCGTCGTGGCTCTCGTCGAAAACGAGCGCGGCTGGAAGAGCCTGTGCAAGCTCACGAGCGCTCGCCAACTCGGCGCGGATCCGGGCGTCGTCGGCGCTGTACTCGAAGGACCCGATCACTTCGATCTCGTGCAACAAGCGACGCTGCATCGAGACGGTTTGATCTTCCTCGTCGATCATCCCAGGCTCGCGATCGCGCTCGCAGGACGCATCGACGCGCGCTCGTTGTTCGTCGCGATTTCGCCGGCGTCCGTGCGGATGAAGAGCGTGCGGCGAGAGCGCGACGACATCCCGCGCAACGTCGCACGTGCGCCGCGCTCGGCTGGCATCGACGCGGCGAGTCGTGAAGCGCGTGATCTCGAGGACGCACCGCGCGACGGCGAAGAAGTGCTCGACACGCCGAAAGTTTCGGCGCCCGAACGGCCTGTCGCAGCGAGCGACTTGATCGAGGCAGCACGCGCCGTCGGACTCGCCACCGTCGCCGTGTCGGACGTGTACGGCGCGTTCCCGAAAACGCTCGCCGATCATCGTGTGCGCGTCGCGATCAAACACAACGCACTGCTCGCGGATCTGCCCGACACGTTCACGGCGCACGCGCCGGCGCACTTGCTTTCGAGCGGTGAAATGCGCTCGTTCTATGCGTCGATCGCCGAGTGCGCGGGGCCGTTCGAACCGCGCGAAGACGGTGCTCTTGCACGCTCGATCGACATCGCGGAACGCTGCACGTTCACGCCGGCACTCGGCGGCATCCTGTTCCCACAGATCGAGCTCGCGACGGACGAAACGGCTTATTCCAGGCTGGTTGCGTTGTCTTTTCGCGGGGCGAGCGAACGGTACCGCCCGCTCAAACCCGAAGCGGTGCGCCGCCTCGACTACGAATTGTCGACGATCGACAAGCTCGGTTTCGCGCCCTATTTCCTGCTCGTTCTGCAGATCGCCGATTTTGCGCGAGCGCAAGGCATCCCCTACGTCGGACGCGGTTCGGCGGCGGACAGTTTGGTCGCTTACTGCCTGCGCCTGACCGACGCGGATCCGCTGCGCTACAAACTCATCTTCGAGCGCTTCTTGAATCCGTCACGGCTGGATCGGCCCGACATCGACCTCGATTTCTGCTGGCGTCGTCGCGACGAAGTGCTCGATCACGTGTACGGGATGTTCGGCACGGAGCGCACCGCGATGATCGCCACGATCGCGACATGCGGCGTGCGTGCCGCTTTCCGCGAAGCCGCTCTGGTCGAGGGCGTTCCGCCGGCGGAAGTGAATCGTTGGTCGCGACGTTTGCCCTATTACTTCGATGCCAGCGCAGAGGTCGCGCACGGACAGAACCCGATCGAACGCTGCTTGCGCGAGACACCGGAGGCGAGCGGTTTTCCATTCGACGATCCGCGTATGCAGCGCGTCGTCACCAGTGCGGCTCGATTGGTGTCCGCGCCGCGTCACTACGGTCTGCATCCCGGCGGCGTCGTCGTCGCACCCGGACCGATCACCGATTTCGTGTCGTGCCAACGCGCGACGAAAGGCTGCATCGTCACGCAATTCGACAAGGACGCAGTCGAAGCTATCGGCCTCGTGAAGATGGATCTGCTCGGCAATCGCGCGCTGACCGTCGTCGACGATTGCGTCAAAGCGCTCAGCGCCCGCGGCATCACGGTCGACGTCGAAACGTTGCGCGAGGATGACGCGCGCACGGCCGAAACGCTGCAAAAAGGCCTGACTTTGGGCTGTTTCCAAGTCGAATCGCCGGGCATGCGCCACTTGCTGCAGCAGATCGGCGCGTGCGACATGGACGACGTGATCCAAGCCGTCGCGCTCATCCGCCCAGGGCCGGCGGGATCGGGCATGAAGGACGCGTACGTGCGCCGCTACCGCGAATTGGAACCGCCGACACCGCCGCATCCGCGCCTCGTCGAAGTGTTGTGGGACACGTACGGCGTGCTGCTCTACCAAGAGGACGTGATGCAAGTCGCGGCCAGATTGGCGGGCATGGATCTCGCCGAAGCGGACTCGTTGAGGCGCGCGTTGCAGAAACATCGCGCTCACGATTTGAAAGCGTTGTGCGATCGTTTCGTGTCGGGCTGCATCGAACAAGGCGTCGCGCGCGAGGACGCGTTGCGCGCGTGGGACTTGGTCGCGAACTTCGCGTCCTTCGGATTCTGCAAAGCGCACGCGGTGACGTACGGTCGCATCGCGTACCGCGCCGTGTGGTTGAAGACGCACCATCCGGCCGAGTATCTCGCGGCGTTTCTCGCGAGCGACACGGGTTACTACGCGACACGCGTCTACGTCGAGGAAGCGCGCCGCATGGGCGTTCCGATCTTGCCTCCGGACGTGAACAAGAGTGAGCGTGCGTTCCGTGTCGAGCGCGGCGCGTTGCGCGTCGGACTCGCACACGTGAAAGGCGTTCAAGCGCGCACGTTGGACGCACTGTTCGCCGCGCGAGCCAGCGACGGCCCGTTCATTTCGCTGCCCGATTTTTTGGAACGCACACAGGCGCACACCGACGAATGCGAACGCTTGATCCAAGTCGGCGCGCTCGACGCGTTCGATCGCACGATCCCGGAGTTGTTGTGGCGCCTGCACTTGTTGCGCGCGCCCGAACGCAAGGCGCCGCGTGCGAAAGAAGGCGAAAATAGCCTGAATCAAGAAATTTTGGCTGCGTGTCGAGCGACACCGCGCTCACGCGATGCCGTGCGAGTCGCGCGCGAACAATCGCAAGGTTGGACGGGCAAAGGCATCGGATTGGGTGCGGCGGATTTGGCGCCGGGCGAGACGGCTGCGCTGTTTCCCGAACGCGAGGCGCCGGCATTGGCGTTGCCGAGGTTGTCGGATGTTTCACTCAGCGTGCGCGGCCGTGTCGAACACGAACTGCTCGGCCTGACGGTGAAAGCTCATCCGACTACGCTGTTTCCGTGCCCGGCGGACGCGCGCATCGAAGGAAGAGACGCGATTGCGAAACGCACGATCGGATGCGCCGAGATCGTGAATTTCCTGGGTGCGCGTGTGACGTTGCGCGGTTGGCCAGCGGCGACCAGGCACGTGCGGACGAGCGACGGGCGAACGATGCGCTTTCTCACGCTGGAGGACGAGACGGGGCTCGCCGAGTGCGTCGTGTTTCCGGATGTGTACGAGCGCGACGGAGCGCATCTCGCTGAGTTCGGAACGCTGTGCTTCAGCGGCGTCGTGCAAAATCAGATGGGCGCGTGCACGTTGCACGTCGAGATCGTGCACTGAATCAAGCGACGCTCCCAGTATTGCCGCAACCTGAGAGCGTCGAAAAACAGCGCTGATGGAGAAGAAACTCCTGGCTGGATCAGCCGATCAGTAAACGCGACTCCAGGTAGCGAATGGGTAGGCGATTGCGCTGTCCCTCAACGACAGGGCTTCCGAGTTTTCGAAAATGCCATCGTTCTCGGCGTCCCAAAGGAAGGTGGGATTCCCCATGTCTTTCACCGTGATTGCCCGCCCCCGGCGTGTGTGATCGACTACACCGAGTACGAGAGCACTGGTCGGCGCGGGAAGGGTTGTGTAGTCGATCAGTGTGAACTGATCACCGATGACGATGCCATTGGTCGTCGAGCTCATGAGCGCGATTTGCAATAACTCTCTTGCTCCAGCAGAAGATACAACTTCGGCGACGAGGAAGCGCCCATCGGGATCGGCTCGCAGGTGAACGATGGAAGGTAGGGCGAGTCCGGCGATGATTGTGGATTTGACAACGCTAGGGCGCGGTCGCAGAGACGGTGACACGAACCGGTCATCCTGAATGCCTACCGAGAGAGCAGGTGTCACGCGTGGAGCACCAATTCCGACCGGCGCAGGATCGAGGTCGGAGAAGTAGGCACCGTGCGTACGCGCCATCTGCCAGCGCTCGATACGCACATCCCCCGTGGCCAGCCGTAGGACGATGTACCAATCGTTGGCATGGCGCACCGCCGCTCGCTCGATGACGATCCCGGCCGACGATTCGTTCATGTTCCACTCCTCGTACTCTTGTGAATCAGGATTGAGCTCGGCTGCGGACACGTGAAGTACCGAGCTAACAGCGGCGAGCTCGAGCGTGAGCACAAAATTCCTCGAGGTGAATCCGTCTTCCATCGGAGAGGCAAGACCATCAGCCTCGATGATTGTGTTCGACTTGGACTCGACAACTGGATTCGAGCTAACTGAGACAGAATCCTGCGTGCTGCTGGAGATGTCGACGTGTGCCGTGCAAGCACAAACCAACAAGGGTGCAAGGAAGGATGAGGAAATCGAGAGTAGCTTAGTTGACATCTTCATGTGGTGGACCGGGGGTAAGCGTCAGGGGAATTGATGACTAGAAACCGGGCAGTCAGCAGTATTGCAATTGCAGTCCTGGACGATTTTGGTGCCCGTGTTCGGGATCGGCGGATTGCAAACAGAAACACCGCTGAGATTCTCCGGGGTGTTTGCCAACTTCTGGAATTCCTTGGCGATTCTGCAAAATTGCGTCACGAGCTTGCACCGATCTGCATCGGAGAGCTGCTGATTCGCCTGTGCGGCACCAACCTCGTCGCATGCACGCTTCGCGTCGGCGACGTACAAGCGGATAGACGCGCAGCGGTTTACGGGCGTATTCGGCCCCCCGTCGTCGGGGTGTCTCGGAACCCCTGACCCTCCATGGTCGGGCATATGCTCGAATTCGTGGCACAGAATAAGGAACAGCGAGTTCTCGAGATAGCCCGGATCCTGCTCCGTACCCTTGAAGGTACCGAAGATGGCTTGTGGGTACAGGATGATCCCATTGGTCTCAGACGGATTCGAGACCGATCGTGACCACCTGAGTTTCGGACAGTTTGGACTTGCCGTCCTGCTGTACGATCAAAACCTTGGTGATATCTCCAGCACGGTGCGTGATCGGCACGCTTCTACCGAGCCTTACGTTGGCGCGCTTGACCGCTGCGTCGATGACTGCTGTTGGGATCTGGGGTGTGGATGCCTGTTGCGCGGCGGCGAGCGCAGGCTCGGCGCCAGTAGCGGTACTGACTGTTGCGAGCAGTCCAAGGGTCATGCTGATGAGTGCGAATTTCATGGGTTGCCTCCTTTGTGGCCCGGATCTTGTACCCCCCCCTCTCTCAACCCACTCGTCAAGGTTTGCGCCTCACTCCACCGACACGATCACGTCGGATGTGACGAGTCGGGCGGCTCGTAGCCGCCGCGATGCGACTCAGACCTGACCCTTTTTGTAGCGCATGCCGACATTCTCGCGACCCATCTCGCGCAACCGATCAGCCTCTTTCTTCAGGCCCAAATTGTGCGCTTTCGACACCACGCTCTTCACCGAGCGATTCAGTCGCGCGGCGATGTCGAGGTTCGCGACCGTCGGATAGATCTCTTTCAGGACTTCGATCTCGGGCGAGTTCCAGCGCGGCATCCGCGTCGCCGACGAGCCTGTCAACTTGCGAACGAAAGCCTTGTCCTTCGCCAGACAGTAGCGCGCGCCCAGCCGCTTCACCGACTCGATCGTGCGCCCGAAAATCACGGCCAGGTCTTCGTCGGTGCGGGTGCCGTACAAGCGCTTGAACTCGGCGATCTCTTCTTGGGTCCAGCGACCAGCCTGTTGTTGGCGGCGCAACTCCGCGATCTGCTGCGCGACATCGTCTTCCGTGCGACCCAGGATGCGCGCGATCACTTCGTTCGCCGCGCCACCGAGGTACTTCTTCAGATCTGCGAATTCCTTCGCCGTCCACGGACCGGTCCGCGCAGGCGCGGCGAAGATCTGCTCGGCCATGCGTCGCACGCTCGCAACGGGGCGGCTCAATTCACGCGCGATCGAACGCTCGTCACGGAGCCCGTAAAGCTCACGCAGACGGGCGATTTCGGACTGAGACCAACGACCACGACGCGGCGTGTTCGATCGCTCGGTTCCCCATGTCGTGCGGCGCACTGGACTGTCCTCCTCTCCGTCGTGATTCGTTCGTGGGTTCTGTTCGCGGACGGGAGCTTAGCAAGCTCCGCTAGGAATCCGGTTTCGCGTTTCTTCGTCTCGAGCAGAAATCTTCATGTGTTTTCCCGCTTCTTGGAATCTGCATTTCCGTCCGCACTCATCGAGAGCTCGGATCCGGCGCGCGACGCAGCCTGGCGGGCGTGCAGGCGCTCGCGAGCCTGAGCCAGCACTCGACGCACGCCCTCGGACGTCGTTTCGGCGAGCGCGAGTGCCGCGATCTGCGTCGCTTCCGTGTGCGTCGTTTCGCGCACGGCGTATTTCACTTCGGCGAGCAGCGACGGCACCACGCTCACGGCGTCGTAGCCCATGCCCAGCAACATCACCGCCGTCGTGTAATCCCCCGCCATCTCGCCGCAGACCGCGCACGACTTGCCCGCCTCGCCAGCGGTGCGCGCGACCTGCGCCAGCGCCAACAACACCGCTGGATGGTGCACGTCGTAGAGCTTGGAAACCCACGGATTGTCGCGGTCGACCGCGAGCAGATACTGCACGAGATCGTTCGTGCCGACGCTGACGAAATCGACTTCGCGCACGATGTGCGGGAGCACGAAAACCGTCGACGGAACTTCGACCATGATCCCGACGGGGACGTCGGTCGGAATCTCGAACCCTTGGTCGACGAGCTGGCGGCGCACGTCGTCGAACACCTTGTGCACTTCGCGCACTTCCTCGATCGACGTCACCATCGGCAAGAGGATGCGCATGTTGCCGTGCGCGCTCGCTCGCAGCGCAGCTCGCAATTGCACGCGCAAAAGGTCCTGCCACTCGATGGAAATGCGCAATCCGCGCCAACCGAGCGCCGGGTTGTTCTCCTTCGGCGTCTTGAAATACGGCAGCTGCTTGTCGTTGCCGATGTCGAGCGTGCGCAGCGTGACTTGGCGGCTGCCCATGCGCTCGAGCACGCGTCGGTAGAGGCGGTATTGCTCCTCTTCCGACGGGAATTGCGAGCGCTCCATGTAGAGGAATTCGGTGCGCAGCAAACCGACGCCGTCGGTGTGTTCGGGATTGAACGTGTCGAGATCGCGGATGCTCTCGATGTTCACCATCGTCTCGAGGCGGTGACCGTCGGGCGTCTCAGCCGGCAACGCAGCGTGCTGCGTCAGCTTCTTGACGCGCACCTTGCGGCGTTCGAGTTGCTCGAGGAAGCGATCGACGTCAGCTTGCTCGGGACGCAACTGCACCGTGCCGGCGTCGCCGTCCACACTGACGCGCATGCCTTGTTCGAGTCGCGATAGCAAGTTCGGCAAACCGACGACGCACGGGAATCCGAACGAACGCGCGAGCACGGCACCGTGGCTGTAGCGACCGCCGGTTTCGGTGACGACGGCGAGCACGCGTTCGCGCGGCAGGAACGTCACGACTTGCGGCGTCAGCTCGGCGGCTGCAAGCACGACTTGTTCGTCGGTCGCCTCCATCACTTCGCGCTCGTGACTCATCAACGCGTGCAGCACGACGCGCCACGGATCACTGAAATCAGCGGCAAAACCACGCTGTTTCGCGCCCTCCACGCCGGAGAGACTCTTGTGAAAGCGTTCGATCAACGACTGCACGGCCGACTCGGCGTTGATGCGCTGCTCGCGGACCATGCGCTCGACGTCCTTCTGCGTCGATGGATCGGCGAGGATCATCCTGTGCACCGAGAACACGGCTGCATCGCGCTCGCCGATTTCGGCTGCGACGATCTTCTCGCGGCGCAGCAGATCCTCGGTGGCGACTTGCACAGCATCGCGCAGGCGCGCGATCTCGCGCGGGACTTCTTCCTCGGGCACGCACCATGTCGGCACGACGTTCGGAGTCGTGTGCACGACGTGCACCGGACCCAGTGCGAGACCGGGCGCTACCGCTATTCCCTTCACGATCCGCATCTGGGCCATCGAGCGAGACTCCTGTGACTGACGGTATCGAGTTTCGGAGCGCGCT
>Ga0163146_10009320_pt1 | contig 10228 bp, 10 predicted proteins | sample OliLakLV19MP7G1_FD_148648 | JGI IMG/M metagenome (GOLD analysis project Ga0163146, IMG submission 148648) | Freshwater microbial mat bacterial communities from Lake Vanda, McMurdo Dry Valleys, Antarctica - Oligotrophic Lake LV.19.MP7.G1 | ecosystem: Environmental > Aquatic > Freshwater > Lake >... | reverse complement strand
CAGTTCGGCCGTGCTGGCCGGGGATGCTGCCAAGGCCCTGGGCATCCTGCATGCTGGCCAGGGCATGGAGCCGGCCATGGCCCTGGCCGTCTTGCACAACGAGGTGCGCAAGCAGGTTGCTTGTCTGGATGCCCAGGATGATGCCGGTGCAGCCGATCTGGCCGGGCTTAAGGGTAGGCCAAACCTGCGTCAGGCCAGGCGCCAGGCCGAATCCACAGGCCGTCCTGCCCTGATCCGGCTGTTTGGCGGGATTCTCAAGACCCAGCGGCAGTTGCGTGGTGGAGCCGAGGATCCTGCCCTGGCCGTAGAGCTGCTGGTGCTTCACGCACGCTTGCTCCTGGCAGTGGGGAAACGCTGAACTGGAGTCGATCTCCCGGCTAGCGTGCCGCTCTCAGGACCGCCGATGGACATCTTCTTCTGTGACGAATGCAGCGCTCGCCTCACCGACCTGGATCTCCGGGCCGGCAGAGGCATGCGTCGCCGGCATGATAGCATCTGCGTTGATTGCGTCGACCGTGGCTTGGCTAAAGTCTGGCTTGGTCGGGTCGGTGCGACCCCGGCGGCTGCCGTACAGCAGTTCAATGGTCCAGCCGCTGCCGCTGTGGCCGTCGCCGAGCCTGACCCGATCTCGGTGGCCCGCGATCGCGCCAGGACCCAGTTGGATGATCCCTTCGCTGTCGAAGAGCCGGCTGCAATCCCGACCAGAGCGAAGACGGCACCGGATACCGAGTCGCTGGCCGTGTCCCCGAGGAAGCCACAGCCATCCACCGAAGAGGCCCAGCCAATTGATGGACTGGCTGCCGCGGCTGGCAGTTTCGGGGCCTTGGTCGGATCGTCGATGGCTCTGCCACCCAAAGGACTAGTCGACGAACCGGTAGAACCAGCCGATGCAGACGAAGCTGGAGTGCAGCACGGCGTGCAGGCCGAATCGCCGTTCGATTTCGTCGCGCCCACGGACTATGACAACCCCGGCAAGGCTGAGACAGCCGAAGTCGAGGTGGTGGATGGCCAGGCACCGCCCAAGCCAGCAAAATCCGGCAGTGGGCGGCAGACGTCCCAGAAACGTAGCGCGACCTCGTCGTCCCAAGCTGTCTCCAGTTCACGGCGTACTCCGAAGCCGTCCTCGACGCGTCGGGCCAGTCGCCAAGGCAGCAATAAGAAGATCATGCTGCTCAGCCTAGTCAGTTGTGCGGTCATGGTCTTCATCTTCTTTGGTTTCGTGCTGCCCAACGTCAACAAGGCGCGCAAACCTGCGGAAGTGATCCGCGATGAGCCGCTGGTGAATCTGAAATCGACGATCGATGCAGCGCGCACCGCTGGTGGCGCTGGCATGACCAGCGATGATCTGGCCACGGTCGAGCGCGGCATCGCCGCGATCCGCGCCATGCAGTCAGCATTCAACGATTTCCAACGCAAGGCTGGCTCGAAGTGGGACGACAACGCCCACGGCGAACAGCTGCGCGTCATGGGCTATTACGATGTCATGACGATACTCAAGGCGCTCAACGACCGCAAGGGTATCATCGAACGGCGTCAATAGCCCGCCCCCGCTGTCTCTGGTTGCTGAATTCCAGCCGCAGCCAGCATGGCGGGCTGGAGCCCAGCCATCACCCCGCATGTCCCACCCGCTCCGCTGAGCGATGATTCCCGCACGGCGGCATTGCGCGCCTTGATCTCCCTGGAGCGCGGCGTTATGCCGCATCTATCCGAGTGGGACGCCGCCGAGGTCGGACTCGAGGGCAGCGATGCCGGCTTGGCGCGCGAACTCATCCTGGGCTGCGCCACTCATGCCCGGCTCTATGATTGGCTGTCCGATCGGTTTTTACGGCCTGGTCCTCAACCTGCCGAACTGCGCATCGCCCTGCGCATCGCCGCCCATCAATTGCTTGCATTCGACCGGGTTCCGCCGCATGCCGCCGTCGCCACTGCGGTCGAGGCCTTGCGGCGTATCGGCTGTCCGCATCTGACCGGAGTGGCTAATGCAGTCGCCCGCCGCATCGGCGAACTTCGTCTTGAGCAACGCGAGGGCGATGGTCCGTTGGGTCGCCTGCCATTCGATCAGCGACCGGAATCCGAGGCGGTCCGCCATGGCCTGCCCGATTTGCTTATCCAGGATCTCGGGGACGGACTGCCCGAACCGCGTGATGCTCAACTGGCGGCTTTAAATCGTCGTCCACATCTCTGCACGCGTACCCGGCCAGGCGCTCCGTCGGTCCATGGCAGCAGTATTCTGCGGCGTGAAGGCGCGTGGATCTGGTGGGGTGATCCGCATGAGGCGCTGCGTGGACCGGTAGCCGACAACCGTTGCGTCGTCCAGGACCGCAGCCAAGGCCGTGTTGCCGATGCGATTTTGCAGACGGCCAAGGCCCGTCCAGGCGACCTGGTTCTGGATCTGTGCGCTGCTCCGGGCGGAAAATCCACCGGGATGCGTGATGCCGGGTTGGTCGTGATCAGTGCCGACGTGTCGAGTTCCAAGGTGACCGAGATGCCGGGTGATCTCCTCCGGGTGGTCAGCGACGGCTTGGCCCCGGCGTTCACTCCCGGCTTTGAGGTGGTACTGGTCGACGCACCCTGCTCAAATACCGGGGTTCTTGGACGTCGTCCCGAAGCCCGATTGCGTTATGATCGCAAGCATCGTGATCAATTGATCGACCTGCAGAGCGAGTTGCTCTCAGCGGCAGCGGCTCTGGTCGTCCCAGGTGGCCGACTCGTCTACAGCACCTGCTCAATCTGTCCGCCCGAGAATGAAGGCGTTGCCCACAACCTGGACGGTTGGCGGGTTCTCGGCCAGCATCTGCAATGGCCGAATGAATGGGAGGCGGGCGGCTATTATGCCGTGCTGCTGAAGGTCTGAAGGTAGCACTGCGAGTCGAAGCCCTGCAGCAACAGACGAACAATCCGGCGCCGGGCTGTGTAGTGATGCAGCAGAGCCATTCCGGCGTTGTGCCAGTATAGAGCTCCATGTCCCCCGCTTCGTTGCCGCTCCGCTAACGTTGGTCCTTCTGACAGCAAACCTACAGCGGTACGCATTACTGGGCCAGTTGATGGACTCCGCTATGAGCGTAACGTGTTCGTCTGCTTGAGTGGCACCACTTAAGCCGGCAACTACTGGGTGGCCATCGCTGGTGATTCGGCGTTCCGCAACGGTTCACCGCCTATCGGCGATCTGCTTGGCGATTCCGGCTTACGCCTCGAGGCGCACTTGCCGACGGTGATCGACGAGGCTTGGCTCCTCCGCCTGACAGTGGCTGGCATCGGTGCCACGCCGATCCCGCGCTACAGGTCCGGCCGCCTACTGAGCGCTGCGAATCCACACCGCCATCGCACCAGCAGCACGGTTGTCCCACGCGTAGTAGGGTACTGCGGTGACCGGCTCCAGGTTCCGCGCCGCTGGAGTCGGGCGGTAGAGTTCGCCGGTGAAGGGCTGATCGCGCCAGGCGCGGCCATGCAGGGTCGACACGCCGCCGAGCAGACGTGACTGATGGCGGATGCTGAAGTTGCCCTTTTCTGGCAGGGCGAGGCTGTCTAGGTCGCGACCGTTGTCACAGCCCTCCAGACAATAGACGACCGGTCCACGTTGCAGGGCGATGCGGCCTGCATCCTGGCGTACCCGAGGATCAGCATGGATACGTTGCACCGGCATGGCCAATCTGAGTTCGACCCGATCACCGACCTGCCAGCTCCGTGCGATCTTCGCAAATCCGCGCACGACCTTGGTTCGAACCACCTTGCCATTGACGTACAACTTCCAGTCCGTGCACCATGCCGGTATGCGCAGCTGGAGGGCAAAGCGTTGAAGACGCTCGGGAGTCACCGTGATGGCGATGGTCCCGTCCCACGGATAGGAGGTCGCGACTTCCAGGCTGACCGGCTTGCCATCGACTACGCTGTCGATCCGCCCTGCCGCATAGAGATCAAGCGACAGGCGACCGCAGCCAGTCGAGGCGAGATACCCTCCGAGCGATGCCAGCAGACGCGAGATGTTGGGCGGGCAGCAGCTGCACTCGAACCAGCCCTGGCGATGGTGATGGCCGAGGCTGGCGAGGGGATTCTCATAGAAGAATTTCGTACCGTCGAGGCTCATGCCAGCGATGGCCGCATTGTAGAGGCTGCGCTCCAGGACATCCAGGTATTGGGCATCGCCAGTGCGTAAATGCATCCGCCTGGCCCACAGGATCAGGCCGACCGAGGCGCAGGTTTCGCAATAGGCCGTCTCGTTGGGCAGGTCGCGGTCGAAGGTGAACCCTTCATTGTGTCGAGAGCTGCCAATGCCGCCAGTGATGTACATCAGGCTGGAGGTGGTGTGTTTCCACAGCCTCCCAAGAGCCTGGTCCAGTCCACGATCGGGATTAGCGTCGGCGACGTCGCTCATGCCGCAGTACAGGTACATGGCTCGGACGGCGTGGCCGACCACCTGATCCTGTTCGCGCACCGGTTTATGGGCCTGGAAGTAGGCGTAGTTGTTCTTCGCATAATCGCAAGTGTAGACGCTGTCTTTGGACGCCTCTTTCTTTAACTCCTCGAAGTAGTTGGGACTCGTTCCGCGCTGATCGACCATGAATTGCGACAGGTCGACGTAACGTCGCTCGCCGGTGGCCCGCCACAGGCGGACGAGAGCCAGTTCGATCTCCTCGTGACCACAATAGCCGCGGCGTTGGCCCGGCTTGGACCCGAAGGCGCGGTCGACACAATCGGCGAGGCGGATGCAGACATCCAACAGCGAACGCTTTCCGGTGGCGGCGTGGTGGGCGACCCCGGCCTCGATCATGTGACCCATGCAATACAACTCATGGGCATTGAAGCGAGTCCAGCGCTCCTGTGGACAGACCACGGTGAAATGGGTCTGCAGATAGCCGTCAGTCTGCTGAGCGGCAGTAATATCAGCGATGATGGCATCAAGGCGGGCTTCCAAGCTGGCATCGGGATGGGTATGCAGGCTGTAGGAGGCGGCCTCGATCCACTTGGCGACGTCGGAATCCCAGAAAATATGCGGCTGGTTGGGCATGCCTAGCTTCCACCCCAGCTTGAAGGCTTCAAGCCGTCCGGTGTTGCGGCACTGCTCCTCGTTGGCGGGGATCGCATGCTCGCGATTGATCCGCTGCTTGGGGGACCAGAAGCGGTCGCAGATCTGCACCGCGGTGAAGGGAACGGCGTTGAGGATGCTCATAGCGGCATCCTAGTGATCCATCGCTTGCGTTACGAGGGGCTGCTCGCGATGCTGAAGGGGACTTTTCCGACATGGACCTGCACATCCCACTACCCGCCCCGCTGACCGGCCTGCATGCCGGGCTGTTCGTCTCAAGACGTGATGCCGCCATCCGCCACCCGGAGCGGACGATCGACAGCCATGAGCTGATCCTGGTGCGCAGCGGCTCGCTGGAGATGCACCACGAGGATCAGCCGCTGACCATCGGTACGGGTGAGGCGCTTCTCCTGACAGCAGGACGACGGCATGGCGGAACAGCCGATTACGCTAATGACCTTTCGTTCTATTGGCTGCACTTCAGTTGCGCCGAGCCTGCTGGCCAAGCTATGCGGCTACCCTGCCATAGCCGTCCGCGGCGACCGGCGCTTTTGATGGAGCTGCTGCATCGCTATCTTGATGACCACGTCGGCGGAACCGCGACCACCGCCACTGCCGGGCTGCTGGTCCACCTCATTCTCGCCGAGCTGGCTGCCTCCCCCGTCGCGGTTTCGCTGGGAGGGCAGACCGCCCATCTGGTAGGTCGGGCCGAGTCGTGGATCGGCCATCATTATCACGAGGGTATCTCGACTAGCGACGTGGCGGCTGCCGTTGGTTGCAATGCCGACCATCTGGGTCGGATCTTCCGGCGCGTCACCGGTCGGACCTTGGTGCAGGCCCTGCATGAACGCCGGTTGGGCGAAGCCAGACGTCGCCTGATCGAGACGACCGCCGACATCGCCGACATCGCGAGGATGGTCGGTTTCAACGACGTGGTCCACTTTCGTCGCATCTTCCGGCGGAGAACCGGGAGCAGCCCTGGCATGTTCAGACGGCTGCACGCGCGTATTTTCGTCAATAGCGATTAAGTGAGACGCTTTTTCCATTCGTATGGGGAGACCTAAATTTACGGTATGGAACGTCGTTCACAGGCCGATCTAGCCCGACATCTGGGCATTGATCAAAGCACCGTCTCGCGCGCCTTCACTGACCCGGACATGGTCGCTTCTGACCTGCGTTCGCGAATCAACGACGCGGCTATGCAGCTTGGCTACCGAGCTAACCGAATGGCTCGGGCCACCCGGCTGGGTCGGACCGAACACCTGCTGATCATCCAAGGCATCGGTGTCTCGGTCAGCACGCTGCACGCCGAGATTCTGGCTGGCTTGCACGATGCCCTGGAAGGTACCGAGCTGCATCTCGGCCTGCTCCGGCTGGAAGACCGCGTCATCATGGATGAGACGCCGCGAAGCATCTCTAAGCATCTCTCTGGACAGGCACGCATTTCGGTAAACTCCCTCTTTCGACCCTCTGTATCTCATGTGCATTCGAAGACTTTTTCTAGGGTTAACGGACAATTCGCCTCCGTCACGACCGTGCAAGTTCGATCGCTTTCCACAGATCATTCGCGAGATACGGCTTGGTGACGAAGCCACGAGCTCCGGCCGCCAGCAGCGTTTCGATGCTGGCATCCTTGGCATAACCCGTGCATATCACCACGCGGGCGTCCGGGTCCACCGCCCTGATGCCACGAAAGCAGGCTGGACCGTCCATGCCGGGCATGGCCAGATCCAGCAGCACGGCGTCCCATGGGCCATCATCGCGGTAGCGGCGCAATCCGACCGACCCATCCTCGGCTTCGCAGGTCGTCCAGCCTTGGCGTTCGAGGAGCGAACGGGCGACAGCGCGGACGACCGGCTCGTCATCGATGATCAGGGCGCGCCCCGGACGGGTGATGCCGTAGGCCGTGGTCGTGCCGGATCGTGGCCGGCCGGTGGCGGTTTCGAATGGCAGATCGATCGTAAAGGTCGTGCCGCGTCCAGGCATGCTGGACACATCGATGACACCGCGGTGGGCCCCAACCGTGCCGAAAACTGCGGCCAGACCGAGACCAGTGCCCTTGCCCAGGTCCTTGGTCGTGAAGAACGGCTCATAGATGCGGCTGAGAATCTCGGGACTCATTCCGGTTCCCGTATCGCCGACGGTGATGCGTACGAATCTCCCCGGTTGGACCACCGGCTTGGTGGCGGCAGCGGTGGCAGCATCTACCTGAACGATGGCGGTTCCGATCATCAGCTTGCCACCGTTCGGCATCGCATCCCGGGCATTCAGACAGAGGTTTAGCAGGGCGTTCTCGATCTCTGACGAGTCACCACGGATGCGTGGCGAATCCGCCTGCAGCTTGCAGATGATCGTGATGTTCGGATCCAGTGTACGCGAGAGCAGGGCAACCACCGTCTCTAACGACTGGTGCACCTCGATCGTGGTCTGGACCTGGGTCCCCTTGCGGGCGAAGGCCAGGAGCTTGCGCGTCAGATCGGCGGAACGGCGACTGGCATCAATGATGGTGCGGGCGTATTCCTGACCGGGATGTTCAAGCGGCAATTCCAGGCGTAGGAGGTCGGCCGATCCGAGGATCCCGGTCAGGGCATTGTTGAAATCATGCGCGACTCCGCCGGCCAGCTGGCCCAGGGTCTCCATTTTCTGCAACTGGCGGATGCGCTCTTCAGCGTCACGCCGACGGCCGACTTCGGTGGCCAGGTTTGAACGCATCACCGTCAAGGATCGGGCCACGGTTTCCAATTCGTCTTCCGGGGGCATCGCCCGACGTTTAAAGGCAAATGTACGGTCCAAGTGATCGAGATGCAGATCGGCAACATAGTGGCCGAGATCGATCAAATGACGTCCGACCAAGTGTCGGTATAGCAAGAGGAACGCGAGTCCGGCGACGACCACAGGGGTGATGACCATCACGGCAATGATCCACCACCGCGAGAACACCGCTGCAGCGAGGCTGCGTTGCGAAAACTGCACGCTCAGGACGCCGATCTGGCCACCGACCGGATGGACCAGGCCGAACTGACTCATCCGTCCGGGCCGATCGGGCTTGGTTCCACGTTCCCAGAAGCCGCTATCGGCCATGACCGAGATGTAGGCCACATGCGGCAGCTGGCTGATCGACGTGATGGTCCGATCCAGATGCGGCGACATGTCCCACACATCGCTCATCGCTGCGCTTTGGTGGACCGAGCGAATCTCCTGGATGGCGGCATCGATTCGATCGACTTCCTGGCGCCAGGCCAACACCAGTACGAGTCCGGCAGTGATCAGAGCAGCGGCTGTGGTGATCAGGGCAGCCCAGAGGCTGAGTCTGGCACCGGTACGACGGGGAAGCATCACGGGAGCAGGATCATGCGTGCATGGCTCGGCGTCAACTGCGCCAGATGCCGGCAGCGACCAGCGAACGCGTGGCTGTCCCAGCCCAGTCATGGTGAGCAGCGGGGTTGGCCGGGCTGGGATGGAGGATGTCGACCACCCGTGGGGCCCCAGCGCGCTGGGCGGCGGCGGCGGCGATCTTGCCGATACCAACGACGACCGCGGCGCCAGTAACGGCGACCAGGCCAGCCAGATGCGCATCGCAGGCGGCCTGCAGCGGCAGCAACTCGGCGGATGGCAGCTTCTCTGGGGTGATGTTCACCCCGCTGTCGCCCATGAACGCCAGTGGGCACCAATTGGCGACCAGATGGTCGGTGAAGAACGTTTCGGGGGAGGCGAACCGTTGGGCGAACAAACCCCAGAGCCGCTTACCGCTCACCTCGCTACGTTGGCAGGCCCACCCGGTGACCGGACGTTTGGGGTGTTCCCGAGGCGGTTTGCCGATGTCTCCGCTCAGGCCGAGCCAATCGCGGGCGGAGGCAATCTCGCCGAACGGCACGCCGATCTGGGCCATCCCGAAAGGGCCTGGATTCATGCCCAGAAAAAGCACGCGTTTATGGCCAGTCGCGAATCGACGCAGGTATTCGGCGTGAACAGGCCATGCATAGCGCAACGGATTGTATACAGTCAGACTGCTGAATCGCAGGGTGTCGCAGCGATCGCGTAGGATGGCGGCCAGTTCCGTCGGCGAACTCATGCTGCGGTCGGATTATTGAGCAGACCGGCGGCCCATGATGCGCCTACCGTGGTCACTCCACGGCTCCGCCACGCCCCCAGCTGTTCGATACGATGATCGATCAGCCCGGTAGTGCCGGTGGCCAGTCGACGCAGCTCGCGCCGGTCGACGCAGCGCCAGCGGCCTTCGATCTGGATGCACAATGGTGGCGGGGCGAGCAACCGGTGGAACCCACGCTCATGGGCGGCCAGGACCCCGTTGATCTTGTCGTGGCTGCAGCCGCTCAGGGAAACGTCCGGGGTCCAGGCCAGCACCAAGACTGCACCATCGAGTTCACGGGTGCACGACCAGGCGTCGCAGCGCTGCTCGCGGGCAAACTGGGTAAACAGCTTGTCTAAGGCGCTGGCCAGTTGGTCGTCCGGCAACGCTGGGTCGCTCAGTACGATGCGGCAGCGGGCATGGTCAGGCAGTGGCATGGCCGCGTCCTACACCGGCTTGCGCAAGCCTCCAGGCATGGGGCATTGGCAAGCGACAAAACGGGTCTATATAGCCTCCATGGCCCGAGCGACGGTCACTGATGTCCTGGGTCCAGATGGCGAGCTGCCTCGGCTGCTCCCAGGGTGGGAGAGCCGCGTCCAGCAGGTGGCCATGGCCGAACTGGTTGCCCAGGGTCTCAGCGCACCTGCGCACGTCATCTGCGAGGCGCCAACCGGGGTCGGTAAAAGCTTCGCCTACCTTGTGCCGGTTATCCAGCATGCCTTGGCCCAGGGCACCAAAGTGGTCATCTCCACCGCGACCATCGCTTTGCAGGAACAGCTCGTCCGCAAAGACATCCCGCTGCTGCAGCAGATCTTCCCGGAATTGAAGGCGGTGTTGGTCAAGGGCCGCCAGAACTACGTCTCGATTCGACGTCTCGGTCTGGCCTACGATGGTCAGCAGGCCTTGTTTGAGACTCGCGAGGAGATCCAGGCCCTGCGTCAGGTTGCCGATTGGGCGCACAATGATGCCGAGATCGGCGACAAAGAGGAACTCGGTTGGGAACCGGCCAACTCGGTCTGGCGTCAGGTGCAGAGCGACCGCACCAACTGCCTGGGCCGCAAGTGCCCTGACTACGGATCGTGTTTTTTCTACGCCGCGCGGCAGCGCATGGAGGG
>Ga0163146_10009319_pt1 | contig 10228 bp, 8 predicted proteins | sample OliLakLV19MP7G1_FD_148648 | JGI IMG/M metagenome (GOLD analysis project Ga0163146, IMG submission 148648) | Freshwater microbial mat bacterial communities from Lake Vanda, McMurdo Dry Valleys, Antarctica - Oligotrophic Lake LV.19.MP7.G1 | ecosystem: Environmental > Aquatic > Freshwater > Lake >... | reverse complement strand
ACCACGCGAAAGGATTTTTTTGTGCTGATCGACGAGGCGCATCGTTCAACCGGCGGCGATCTCGGCAACTACCTGATGGGCGCGCTACCCGAAGCGACCTTCATCGGATTCACTGGCACTCCGATCGCGAAGACCGAGAAAGGCGAAGGCACGTTCAAAACGTTCGGCCTGCAGGATGCCGATGGCTATCTCGACAAGTATCCTATCGCCGAGTCGATCCGCGACCGTACTACCCTCAAGCTCCGGCACAGTCTCGCGCCCAGCGAGCTCGTGTTGGATGAACAATTGCTGGAAGCAGAATTTCTGGCATTAGCCGAAACGGAAGGAGTTTCGGACATCGACGACCTCAACCGCGCGCTGGATCGCGCGGTAAACCTGAAAACTTTTCTCAAAGCTGATCACCGCGTCGCCCAAGTGGCGGCGTTTGTCGCGAAACATTTTCAGGAAAACGTGGAGCCACTCGGCTACAAAGCCTTCCTCGTGGCGGTGGATCGCGAGGCCTGCGCGAAATACAAGAAAGCGCTCGACGATCATTTGCCGCCAGAATGGTCCCAGGTCGTTTACACGAAAAGCCCCAACGATGGGGTCGAACGCCCTCTCGTGGCGGAATTGCAACTCGACGACGTAGCCGAGAAGTCCGTGCGCAAAACATTTCCCAAGTCCGGCACGCAGCCAAAGATCCTCATCGTCACGGACAAACTCCTTACGGGCTATGACGCGCCGATCCTCTATTGCATGTATCTCGACAAGCCGATGCGTGACCACGTGCTGCTTCAAGCGGTGGCGCGCGTGAATCGTCCCTACGAGGATGCGAACGGGGTCGAAAAACCGTGCGGTCTCATCATCGATTTCGTGGGCATCCTGAAGGATTTAAAAAAGGCGCTGGCCTTCGACTCCGAGGACTACAGCGGCGTGATCGAAGGGCTCGATGTGCTTTTGGCTCGTTTCCGTGAGCTGATGAGTGGACCGGCCTTGCGTTATTTGCCGAAAAGTTCGGGCAACGATCGCGATGTGCAGCTCGAAAACCTACTCTACGAAACGTTGTTTCGGAAAGAGGCGCGAGAGATCTTCACCGAGTTGTTCAAGGAAGTCGAAACGATCTACGAAATCATCTCACCCGATCCGGCACTGGCTGACTATATCGCGCCCTACAACCGACTGGCCGATCTATATGCCATGATGCAGGCGGCCTATGGGCACGCGACGAGCTTGGTGGGCGGGTTGGCCAACAAGACCGCCGCTCTTGTACAGGAAAATGCCACCGCTCACGGTCTGGACCGGCTGGCGAAGACGGTGGAATTCGACGAAGCCGCGCTGGCTGCGTTGCGCGTACGCAAGGGTCCGGACGAGGAGAAAGTCATCAACCTTGTCCGCAGCCTGCAGCAGGACGACACCAAGACAGAGCCCCACCTTATCTCCATCTCTGAACGAGCCGCCTCGGTCATGGAGGCTCTCGACGAACGTCAAGCGTCCACGCAACAGGCCCTCGAGCAGCTCGACGCACTTATGGCAGAACGCATCGCCGCAGAGCGGGACAGAGCCGCCAGTGGCCTCGCGGCCGGTCCCTTCGGAGCTTAAACGTGAGGGCTATCCCGAGGACCGGGCCAAGGCGCTCGCGCTGGAGATTGAGGAAGCCTACGTGCGATTCCCAAATGCGAGCGCCAATGCTGACGAACTTCGTCAGCTCAAGGCGGAGATATACAAAGTTCTCCTCAAACTTGTGGGCGGGAAAAAAATGATCGACCTGGCCGATAAGGTAATGCGTGCGCGTCCGTCATGAGCAGGGGTGCCCTGCTAACTCCGATGGAAGAATTCCGACGCCGAGTGGACCGATGGTCTGCACGGTTACGTGCGACTCCACGGAGAATCATGGTCATGCGCATGACGCGCAAGTGGGCCTCGTGTTCTGCGCGCGGCCGTATCTGCTTTGCGCATGACCTGCTCGAGCTTTCCGAGCGTCAACAGGACTACGTGATTGTGCATGAACTCCTGCATCTTCGTCATCCCAATCACGGCAAGGTTTTCACCGCGCTATGTCGGGCTCATTTGAAGCGACCGATGCCTCCGCCGAAGTTTCGGCGCTCGGCCGGATCAAGCAAGGGCACCACAAAGGTCAATGGGCCCAACCCCTCTGCACGTCCGATGGCGCGAAGCTGACTCCGGCCGGCTGTGCTGGGCGGATCCAACCGCGTGAAATCCGTTGGCACCGCAGCCAAACCGATTACGCCCGGCGACGGACCGAATAAGTGTCCTGCGATGCTGCCGTCCGGAGACGATCGTGTTCCGCTCCGTCCGGCGCAACCTGGCGTTAAACGAGGGTAACACTCGAATCCTAACTTCTTTGATATTAGGATTAAATTAAGGTTTTCGCCCGACAAAAAAAGCGCGGTCCGAAGACCGCGCCTGGGAAAACGAACGGGGACGGGCGGCGAAGGCAGTCTTACACCTCAATCTGCGGACGGTCCTTCTCGGGCCAGTCGATGTGAAAGAACTTACCGCGCGGCTGATCGGTGCGCTCGTAGGTGTGCGCGCCGAAGAAGTCGCGTTGACCCTGCAGGAGATTCGCCGGCAGCCGGGCCGAGCGGTATCCATCATAGTAGGACAACGAGGTGCTGAAGGTCGGGATCGGGACGCCGCACTCCGCCGCGATCGCGATGACCTTGCGCCAGTTTTCCTGGGCCTGCTGGACGGTCTTGTTAAAGTAGGGGTCGAGCAGGAGATTCGCCAGATCGGGTTTCCGGGCATAGGCCTCGGTGATCTTCTGCAGGAACACCGCGCGGATGATACAACCGCCACGCCAGATCTGGGCAATCTGACCGAAGTTGAGCTTCCACTTGTACTCCTTCTGCGCCTCGCGCATCAGCTGGAAACCTTGCGCGTACGAGCAGATCTTCGAGCAATACAGCGCGTCGTGAATCGCCGCGATCAGCGCTTTCTTCGAGCCTTTATACTTCGCTTTAGGTCCTTTCAGGATCTTGGAGGCGGCAACGCGCTCTTCCTTGATCGCGCTCAAACAGCGGGCGAACACCGCTTCGGAAATCGTCGGAGCCGGCACGCCCATGTCGAGGGCGTTGACCGACGTCCACTTGCCCGTGCCTTTCTGGCCGGCGGTATCGAGGACGATATCAACGAAGGGTTTCTTCGTGATCGGGTCCTTTTGCTTCAAAATGTCCGCGGTGATCTCGATCAGGAAGCTGCCAAGCATGCCTTCGTTCCACTCGGAGAAGATCGCTCCCATTTCCGCCGGCTTCAGGCCCAGCAGATCCTTCATCAAGGCATAGGCCTCACAAATCATCTGCATGTCACCGTATTCGATGCCATTGTGCACCATCTTCACGTAGTGGCCGGCTCCGTTCTCGCCGATGTAGGCGGCGCACGGAACGCCGCCCTTGATCGGTTTGCCCGGAGACGCACCCGTCAACGGCTGGCCGGTCTTCTTGTCCACTTTCGCCGCAATCGCATTCCAGATTGGCGCAAGCTCCTTGTAGGCCGCCTTGTCACCACCGGGCATCAGCGACGGACCGAAACGGGCACCTTCTTCACCACCGGAAACACCGGAACCGATAAAACGCAGACCCTTTTCCTTCAGCGCCTTTTCGCGACGAATGGTGTCGGTCCAAAGCGCGTTGCCGCCATCGATAATGATGTCATTGGCTTCGAGCAGGGGCACCAAGCCCTCGATCACGGCGTCGGTCGCTTTGCCGGCCTGAATAAGGATCACCATCTTGCGGGGCTTCGCCAAAGACTGGACGAATTCCTCCAAGGTTTTCGTGCCGACGACCCCGCCGGGGGTATTCGGATTTTCGGCGACGAACTTATCGGTCTTCTCCGTCGTGCGGTTGTAAACCGAGATTTGGAAGCCGTGGTCGGCGATGTTGAGAGCGAGATTCTGACCCATCACGGCGAGCCCGATGAGTCCAATGTCCGAATGCGTTTTGGCCATGGCGTAAAGAGAGGAAAGCCGAGAACTACCGTAACCCCCGGGAAAACCAATTCGATTCTACCGGCACGTTCATAAAAATGACGGCTGCCCCACGGGAGCCGGGGACCGCGCCGATGAGCGCCCACCGCACACGATTCACTTACTGATACCGCGCAGAACGCCCGAGATAATTAAGCATCCAGATTTCTTTCCAGACGCGATACCGACCTTCGTGAGTGAACTTTCCGCGATCGTCGCGTTCCGCGCGCGGATGGAGGAAACCCAGTTCGGTATTGAGCTGATCCAACTCATGTTGAACCGCGTTCAGGTCGACCAACGGATCCGTCTCAAACGGCACCACACTGGCACCTGCCTTGGCGAACCGCGCCCGGTGCCGGGCCAACAAACGCGCGATCGAACGCCGCCACGGCGCCCGCTCCACCAGCCAGTTTTCCGGATAGAAACCGCCGAAAGGGATATACAGATTGTCCGTAAGATAACGCGTGCCGTCACTCGTGATGGAGCTCACCGCCGTGCAGACCGAAATCGCTCCGTTCGATTGCGGGATGAACGTGATCTGCACGCGGACCGTCGCTTGTGCATCCTGGTAAACCGACACGCGCAGGAAAATGCCGCCGCCAATTTCCGCCTTGAGTGCCTGCGCCTGGCGAAATCCCTGCGCCCGCAGCCATTCCCGCATCTTGAGCAGACGTGGTTGCACCGGCCATTCCTCGCCACTGGCATTCACCACGTATCGGGGAAACAGCGGCAGCGGGCTCAGACTATGCGCGGTGATCGCGAGCCAGTTGTAGAGCGTTTCTCCGGTAAACCAGACGAGGAAAAACACGCCCGCGAGCGCCCAAAACGGACGATCAATCAGATTGAAATCCGCACAAAGCTGCGCCGCGCCAAAAGCGAAAACAAACCAACGGACCCACCGGTCGAGAATGGAAAGAAGCGGCGAGGCCACCCGTTGGTTCACTTGCATGAGGACAAGTGAAACGATGATCGCTCCGAGAATGAGGTACGTGGTTTGCACCGGAAAAGAAATGAGAACGCCGCTTTAGACGCAGCAGGGATGTAAAACGTTCGGCAGCGCCTTCGACACCCACTCCCAGCCTCAGCTCAGCCGCACCGGCATAATCACACAGACAAAACTCTCAAGCGTCTTGAAGACACCCGGGCTGACTTCATCTTTCACCTCGAAAAATACTTCATCTTTCTCGAGCGCCTTCAACGGATCCATCAGAAACGCCGGATTAAAGGCCACTTGAAGCTCCGGCCCACTGTATCCAATCGCCATGGACTCGTGCGCTTCTCCGAAATCCGGACTCTGCGCCGTGAGTTCGAGGAGATTGGTGGAGAGCTTGATTTTGACCGAGTTAGCCTTCTCCGAACAAACCAAGGCCGCGCGATGAACGCATTGGAGGAACAATTCCCGCTCCAACTTGATCCGCTGGTGTGTCTCCTTGGGGATAACTTGATGGTAATTAGGATAATTACCTTCAACCACCTTCGAGTAGAGGTAAACGTGATCAATCAAACCACTCGAATCCTTGTCCGTCGCGATCTGAAACGCCGCCCGCCGATCACTGAAATTGATCTTAACCTTCTCACCCTTGTCGAGCAGGCGGGTCAGTTCACCCACCGTCTTGGCCGGAAGAATGATTGCCCCAGCACTCGCCTCAGGCACTTCTATTTCCTTGGAAACCAGAGCCAAACGACGGCCATCCGTCGCAACCAAAGAAAGCTTGCCGTCTTTGAAATTGAAATAAACACCGTTCAGAATGTAACGTGTTTCGTCTGTGGACTGAGCGTAAGCGACGCTCTTAAGCATCGTTACGAGTTCGGCCTGATCGAGACTGTAGGCCTTCTCTTCACCGAACTCGGCCAACGGTGGGAACTCTTCCTTGCCGATTCCCATGATCCGAAACGTCGAACCGCCAGAGGTGAGTTTCACTTGATGATTCGGAGATGCATCGAGCGTAACATCAATGTTGGGCAGCTCGCGGACGATGCCCGCCAATCGCTTGACTGGAAGCGTAATGGCGCCCGTTTCCTTCACTTCCGCTTTAATTTTGCAGCGAATGCCCAAGTCCAAGTTGGTCGTCGTGAGTGAGATCTGGTCTTTTTCGGCCTCGATCAGCACATTGCTCAAAATCGGCATGGTGGCTTTGGAGCCGACCACATTAAGGACTTGAGCAAGGCCGTTGGCGAAATGATCGCGGTTGATTTTGAATTTCATGCAGAACGACCGAGGGGTCAGGTAGGAAACTAACAAAGGCTAAAAGAATAGAGGTTCAATAAGGAATTCTATCCGTATTCATATACGCTGCGAACAACGCTAGTAACTTGGGATTCCTCCTCTGGGAAGTTCCCCGATTTTTTCTGTGAAGAACGTCCGGTAGGTTGGGGGGAACAGGTCGGTTATTCGCAGCCTTCGAGTTACTGGTCGGTCGCGCGCAGGTTCTTCACAACCAATCCCCGTTAATTTTATCAAGGAGTTATCTTGGGTGGTTCGATGGCCAAAAGTCACCTCCAGGGCGGGAGGTGCCGGGAATGGGGATATGAACATGATCGATAGAAAGTAACGTCAGCACGCGTTCGATGCGTTGAACGATCAGGCTTTTGCCGGCATTCCAAGGCGGCCGCGACGAAGATAGCGCAGCAAGCCGAAAAAGATGTAGCCGAGGCAAATTCCGAGGACTGCGTACTCCTTGTAGAAGACGACGAGTCCAATGCAGCAGAGGAGAAAGATAAACGGTCGCACCCGGGTTTGCGTCTGCATGTCGACGTTCTTCCCGCTCGGATAGCGAACGGTGCTCACCATCAGAAACGCCACGAGCAGCATCAAGGGGGGAAGTGCCAGAGCCCAGGATTTCAAGGAACGGTCGGCGTCGGCCAGCTTCAAGAGGAAGAGGACCGTGGCCGCCACCGTTAATGCCGCCGCAGGGACGGGTAAGCCAACAAAGTCTTTGCTGGAGTCTTTGGTTCCCGGACGCAGGAGCGGGTTCGTGATGACATTAAACCGTGCCAGTCGCATGGCCGCGCAGAGCAGATAGATGAATCCAATGGCCCAGCCGATGTTGCGAAACCACTCATAATCTCCCGTGGTCGGCGCCAGAATGAGGTAAAACATGAGCAACGCCGGCGCCATGCCGAATGAGATCACATCAGCCAGCGAATCGAACTCAGCGCCGAACAACGATTCCCGTCCACCCATTCGAGCCAGGCGCCCATCCAACGTATCGAAGGCCGCCGCACCGAAAATAAACCAGACCGCGTACTTGTAATGCTCGGCGTTGGTCAGTTCGCGATAGTTGCCCGAAAGAGCCGTCTCCGCCAGGCGCGCCTGAATGCAATGCACGATGGCCATGAACCCGCAAAACAGATTTCCCGCCGTCATGAGATTCGGCAGGAAGTAGATCCGGCTCGCTTGCGTGACGTTGTACGGGTCTTCACGCCGGGCGCGTTCCCGGTCCGCCGCGGTGGTATGGTCCTTCCCAGGATGACGGGGGGCGTGGCTCATTTCGTCAGGCTTTCAAGATATTTCCAAAACTTGGAATCCTGTTCCACCAGTTGTTGCTCGGAAACGGGCAGTTTGTTCCGCAACAGAAAGTCTTCGAGCGAATTGCGATGCAGGATATAATCAACGTGGAGAGTCTCACCACCGATCAGCTCGAAGTAAAAACGGAAGTCTCCCGCTCGCAGGCGATAAAGCGACTTCTGGCCCCGATGGAAGTGTCCCAGGGGCTCCCGCGGATTCGCCAAGTCCGAGGATTTCAGCTGGCTAATGGGATCAATGGCATCGAGCTGGGCGAGTTTGTTGAGCTTGTTCAGCTCCTGCATCGCTTGCTCGGAAAAAGTGACCTGGTACATAAAGGCTCGGTGCTACACGCTACAAGTAACCGCATCGCGCCACGTGCGTCATCCCCACGCCGCTTCGCGCCCGAAAAATACAGTCGATTCCTGCATGAAACGCTTCGGTCTATCTCTCGCTTTAGCTTCGGCAACGCTATTCCTAACTCAGCCCTCGGCCGCCCAAGACGGGGCGGCATCTGCCATGGCACCGTCTGCCATGAGTGGAACGCCTCGGGGTGAGCGTCCAGAAAGTGAAGAGAGCCGCGCGGCGGGGATTTTGAAACGATTTGATCTGAACGGCGACGGGCGGATCGATGACGACGAACGCGCTGAGGCCAGGGAGATGATGCTCAAGGAACAGGTGGATCGGCAGATGGCACGCATCGCCGCCTCGCAGGCCACCCCCGACGTGTTTCGGCAACGTGCTTTGGAGTTTTTCGATGCCAACCGCGATGCGCGCCTCGACGAAGAGGAACGCGCCGCCGCGCAGAAGTTCATCGAGAACCGTGCCGCCGCCACGACCCTTCCGGAGCGGTCAGCATGGCGTGACGAGTTCCTCAAGCGAGTGGATAAAAACGTCAACGGACGGATCGATCCCGACGAACGCGACGTGTTGCGCGACCTGCTGTTTGGCCCCGCGGCTACTCCCGGGCGTGCGGTTCCGCCTGCCGATGGTCCAACAGATTTGGCGGGCGTGATCCGCGCCGCAATTGAGAGCCACCCCGATCAGCGCAAGACGTTCGACACGGACGGCAATGGTCAACTTGACGAAAAGGAGTGGGCGGCGGCACAGATCCACATCGGTCGCTCGCTGTTGCAGGTCGAAGGCGACGATGATCGGGTCGCGCGAGTCGCCGCTGAAGTGAGACGCCGCCGCGAGTTACGGGAGAAGGCCAGCGCCAAGGTGAGTTCTCCGGAGTAGGGCGAGATCAGGTCCCCGTTCACAGCGGTCTTGTGAAGGACGTCGAGATCGATCGCTCACGTCGGCAAGCGCAGTGTCGCGCTACAACCACTCGCGTCCTCGCGATTCGATAGGGTGAGCGTGCCCACGTGGTTCTCCGCGATTTGCCGACAAAGGCCGAGGCCGATGCCGCTCCCTTGCGGCTTCGTCGTGAAAAATGGCACGAAAAGGTTGGTCGGTTCGGACGATTGTGGCTTGAAACGCACGACGAGCGCGCCGCATGTCGGAGTGCGCATTGTTCGCGCGATTACTCGCATGGATCGTAACCCCCAGTCTTCGCGGCAGCCGCGCGATTCCCGGCCCCGGCCCTCCGGCCCAGGGCCGCGTCCGCCGCAGCAACCAGGCGGTCGGTCCGGTTCTGCGCCGCCGCCTTCGGGAAGTAATCGCCCGGCGCCGGAACGGCGCGCCGAACCACGACCGGTTCCGTTGCAAGTGAAGTCCGGTGTTCCGCATGGCGCGACCGAGTCGGGCTGGTATCCGGACTGGGTTTATACGGGGGAGAAATTTGAATCGGGCGTCGCGTTCTTTGCGGACGCGGTCGGTCGGATCACCCGGTTCTCCCGCGAGCCGGCAGATCTGGCGTTGGCGCGTCGGTTGGCCGGGCAAGCGGTGTTGCCCGGGCTGGTGAATGCACATTCGCATACGTTCCAACGCGTGTTGCGGGGCCGCGGCGGAAGTCGGGGCCGCGGTGAACGGGATCTGCGGAGTGGCCTGCGTGAAGCACATGACCGGGCGCTGGCGCGACTCGGGGCAGAGGATGTTTTTGATACCGCGCGGATGGTGTTTCTGGAGATGCTCCTTTCCGGTGTCACCTGCGTCGGCGAGTTTCATTATCTGCATCATCAACCCGATGGCTCGCCCTCGCCGGAGCCGGGTTTTCTGGCCCGCGAAGTGATGCGCGCGGCGCATGACGTGGGCATTCGCATCGTGCTTTTGAATGTGCTGTCGCTCCGTCCCGAACGCCAGGCTGACGCTCCCGGTGCGGGAGCTTCGTCGGCAGCGATCAGTCCCGATCGGTTTCGCAGCGCGAGCGTAGATCAGTTTCTCCGCGAGACGGAGGCCTTGCGCGTGGTGGTGGAGAAAACGTTTCCCGCCGATGAAGTGTCGCTCGGCGTCGGAGCTTATTCCCTGGCCCACGTGCCGCTCGATGCGTTCAAAGCCCTCGCTACCTATGCGCGCGCCCAACGGCTGCGTTTGCACGCCCACGTTTCGACCACGGCCGCGGAAAACGCTGCGTGTGCGGCCGAGTTTGGGCGGACGCCGCTCGCTTTGCTGAGTGAGCACGGCATCGTCGACAAACGCTTCACGGCGGTGGACGCGGTGCATCTGACGACCGATGAGATCGCGTTGCTCGGCGCGGCCCGGGCCACGGTCTGTGTGTGCCCAAGTTCTGAATACCACGCGGGTCTCAGCTCCGCCGCCGTCGAGAAACTGATCGTCGCAGGAGCAGGTGTGGCGCTGGGCAGTGATGGACAGGTGCAGAT
>Ga0163146_10009315_pt1 | contig 10230 bp, 12 predicted proteins | sample OliLakLV19MP7G1_FD_148648 | JGI IMG/M metagenome (GOLD analysis project Ga0163146, IMG submission 148648) | Freshwater microbial mat bacterial communities from Lake Vanda, McMurdo Dry Valleys, Antarctica - Oligotrophic Lake LV.19.MP7.G1 | ecosystem: Environmental > Aquatic > Freshwater > Lake >... | reverse complement strand
CGCGACAAGGATCCTGGCGGTAGCGGCCTCGCGTTGGGCGGCTGACGTGCGCTGGCTGAGCCGGGTCTCTTCCTCTGCTTCCATCGTCTGGATGAGGGCGCGGACTCGGTCCATGGTCGCCTTGCCCCCACCGCCGGGCACCAGGCGCTGAGCGGCGTCGAAGCCCTCGGTCCGACGCGCCTCGATGGTCCGTGACGCCGACGCAATCCGATCGGCGATCAGCGGCGCCAGTGCATCGCAGTTGGTCTGATGGCGCGCGTTGTCGGTGCTGATCGAGCAGAGGGCCTTGAGCTCGCGGCTGATCACGGCGCGCGCGGTTGCATAAGGCGCGAGGTACTCCTGGTCGCCCGTGACCAGAAAACCTCGCGTGCCGGTCTCCACGTCCTGGATCGATGAACGTACGCGAGCCAGCCCGTCCAACACGTGGTGCGCTTGCGACACTGTCACCACCGTGCGTTCCACGCGATCGAACTGGCGCCACCCGACCCAGGTCACGACGCCAAGCAGGATGAGTGCCAGCGCGAGGCCGGCGAGCAACACTTGCAATGGAGTGGGTCTCACCGGGTGTCGGTGATTGTTCCACTGAACGGCGTGCCGGGGGGGCGTGATCTGGTACTGTGCAACCGAGGACCTTTGATGCTCCAAACCTGGATCCACCGCATCAAGCCCGAGAAGGAGCAGCGCCTTCGGGCGTGGCTCGAAGAAATGCACGCGCGCGCCGATGCCGTGCGCGACTCGTTCGCCGCCGCGGGTGTTCGGGCCGAACAGGCATTTGTCATCTCGGATGGGGCCGGACCTCTGCTCGTCTATGTCAGCGAGGCAGCCGACCACGCGCAGGCAGCGCGCGCCTATGCCGCGTCGAGCCTTGCGATTGACGCCGAGCATCGCCAGGTCATGGACGAGTGCATCGAACGGACGTTGCCCGACGCGCCCCTCTTCGACGTCTCCGCCTAACCGTTAGACCAGCCAGACCGGCCCAGACCGGCCGCCAGGCACCGCAGGCGTGGCGTAGACTGGCGCCCATGCGTCCAGCGCTCCGCACCGAAGTGCTGGCCGGCGTCACTTGTGACGATGGCCTACATCGTGTTCGTCCAGCCGACCGTGCTCGGCGCCGCCGGCATGGATCCGGGCGCCGTGTTTATGGCGACCTGCCTCGCGTCCGCGATCGCCACCGCGCTCATGGGGTGGTGGGCCAACTATCCCATCGCCGTGGCGCCGGCCAGGGGCCACAACTTCTTCTTCGCGTACACGGTGGTGCTGGCCTCTGGCACGCCGTGGCAAGTGGCGCTGGGTGCGGTGGCGATTGCCGGCGTGCTGTTCATCCTCACCGCAGGGATCGGTCTGCGCGAACACGTGATCGCCGCGGTGCCCGAGTCGATCAAACACGGTATTGGCGTTGGCATCGGGCTGCTCATCGCGCTCATCGGCCTTCAGTGGGCCGGCATCATCGTTGATACACCGGGCACGATGGCGGGACTGGGCGACCTGACGTCTCCACCAGCGGCGCTGTCGGCCGCCACGCTGCTCTTCACCGCGGTGCTGATGGCCCGTGGGGTGAAAGGCGCACATCCGCTGGGGTGACCACGCCTCGGCCATTCCGGCGTTTCTCACGATCGTGACGATTCCTCTGGCCGTGAGTATTACGGACGGCATCGCCTTCGGATTTATTGCAGCGGCCGTACTGGCCCTGTCCACAGGGCGCAGGCGCAGCCTGCACCCCCTGGCGTACGTGTTCGCCGTTCTCTTCGTAATCCGATACGTCTTGATGTAGCGGCGTGTCAGGCGATGAGATACTTCACTCCGGCGTTGTTCGAGTTCCTGCGGGACCTGAAGGCGCACAACGATCGCGATTGGTTTGCGGCGAACCGGGATCGCTAGGTCGCCGACGTCGAGGAGCCCATGCTTGCGTTCATCGGTGACTTCGCGCCCCGGCGGCGCGTATCACTTGGAACGGCCGGCGCTGACGCGCATCCGGCAACGCATGGGTGCGTTGCCCCGCGAGTGGTCGGCCGCCCGCGCCGGCCTGGAGATTCTGGGCGACCAGTTGAAGCGGGCGCCCGCCGGCTTTCCGGCGTCACACGAACACATCGAGGACCTGAAGCGCCAGAACATCTATGTGATGACGGAGTTCACTGAACCTGACGTGGTGGCCGATGGATTTTTCGAGCGGTTCACTGATGCTTGTGCGCGTGTGGCACCGGCCATTGAGTTCCAGACACGAGCGCTGGAACTTCGCTGGTAGTGGGGAACTTGGGAACTGGTTTCGTAGCGCGGCCTGGGTCTCAAGGCCGCGTCGCTCGGCGCGCTTGAGACCCAGCGCGCCCTACGTACCGGAAAAAACAGAGTGGGGCGTGTCCGCCGTCGCTCCGGAGGAGCAATGGTGGAAAGTGGGATCTTCACTTTCGGATAGACTGCCCGGCGTGAAAGGCACCTTGGAGAAGACGGGCGGTTATCGGGGCGACGTGATGAACCTCCCGGTACGGGACCTTGCCGCCGCCTTGCCGTTCTACGAACGTGTCCTCGGTTTCAGCGTACTCGCACGCAGCAACGCGCCACACGCGTCCGCCGTGCTGGGGCGCGACCAGATGCAAATCGGCTTTGCCGAAAACGGCGGAGACCCTGCACAGGACGGGGCCTGGTTCCACGTGAAGGGCCTCGGCGCCTTGTTTGCGGAGTTCAACGCCAACGGCCTGGACAAGACCGCGTCCGAGTTCAGCGTCGAACAACGCGAGGACGGCGCGTGGCGGGTGTTCTTCGTTGTGGCCCCTGACGGGCTCTGCTACTGGTTCGGGGAGCGCGCTTCAGGAGCGCAGGCTCCCGGGAACGGCCTCTAATCGGCGCTGTTCATGTCCCTGCCCACCGGCGCCCGCGTCGGCGTCTATGAAGTGCATGGGAGAGGTGTATCGTGCGCGAGACACGCGATTGCGATGCGACGTCGCGATCAAGACCTTGCTCGTCGAGAACTCGGCCGACCCCGAACGGCGGCAGCGTTTCGAACGGGAAGCACGTGCGGTCGCCGCGTTGAGCCATCCCAACATCTGCGCCATTCATGACGTCGGCGCCAATGAAGTTCCTCGCCGCCCCCCGCACCTCCAGGCTCAGGTGCCGATGATCTTGACCAGCACCCGCTTGCGCCGACGTCCGTCGAATTCGCCGTAGAAGATTTGCTCCCACGGACCGAAGTCGAGTGCGCCCGTCGTGATGGCGACCACGACTTCGCGGCCCATGATCTGCCGTTTCAGGTGTGCGTCGGCGTTGTCTTCGCCTGTGCGGTTGTGCAGGTAGTGTGATGTCGGCGCGTGCGGGGCGAGCTGTTCGAGCCAGGCCTCGTAGTCGCTGTGCAAACCGCGCTCGTCATCATTGATGAACACCGACGCGGTGATATGCATGGCGTTGACGAGCACAAGGCCCTCGGTCACGCCGCTCTCCCGCAGACACGCCTCAACCTCGGGCGTGATATTCACGAACGCACGCCGCGTGGGCACCTCGAACCACAGTTCCTTGCGATAGGACTTCATGGGCCCGATCATCGCACGGGGGGTTCTACCAGAGGCGTGGCCAGTGGCGCCGGAGGAGATGGAGGGACCGCCGGCCCCGCACCTGTGACGTCTCATGCCCACGCGCCTGCGCCGGTTGAGGCCATCCCGACCTATAATCGCCTCAGAACGCTCTAATGGCTCTTCCACCCACACGTCCGATCGTGAACGCCGCCATCGTCGTATCGAGCCTCACAGACGTGTCGGACGAACGCGACTACTGGTGGCGACAGTCCCCGGACGACAGGCTCGGTGCCATCGAGACCATGCGCCAGACCCTCTACGGCTATGACCCGTCTCCAGGCCGACTTCAAAGACTTCTTGAGATTACTCAACGCGAATCGCGTTGAGTATCTCCTCATCGGCGGTTACGCGGTGGGGTATCACGGCTATCCGCGAGCCACCGTGGACCTCGACGTGTGGATCGCGAGAACTCCAGACAACGCCGCGCGCGTCGTCACCGCACTGCAGGCCTTCGGTTTCACGGATCCGGTGCTGACCCGCGATCTGTTCCTCAAGGCCGACCAGATCATCCGCATGGGCATACCCCCTTTTCGAATCGAAGTGTCCACGACGATTTCCGGCGTGGACTTCGCGACGTGCCATGCACGTCGTGTGGACGCCCTCATTGACGGCCTGCCGGTGCCCGTCATCGATCTTGTGAACCTGCGCCGCAACAAGAAAGCGTCAGGTCGATTCAAGGACCTTGATGATCTTGAGAACCTTCCGGTCGTGGACGACGACACACCGTCGTAGACGGTTGGCAGCCCCGATCGCTACCTGATTCGTATGTCCTGCCGCGCCGTCTTGGCGGCTTCGACCGTCACACGAAGCGAAGCGTCGTAGATCGACTCCAGGAACGCTCGTCGTCGAGGCTCATCGTCGTCCACGTCGTTGAGCGCGGCGAGACGATAGACGCCGGCAGGAAGATCGCGCGTGGAGAAGGCGCCGTCAGCGGCGGGGCGCATGATGCGCACCCGAGGTGACGCCGCGTGCCATAACGCGCGGTCGTCCGGAAACGCCACGATGAAATACTCCGTCGCCGCCGCGCCCGACTCCAGCGTCAAAGTGCCCGTCAATGCCGTCACCGCGGTCGTCAATACGACCTCCGCATTCTCAATAGAGCCTTCGGTGAACGTCAACGGTGCATCGCGCAGGTCGCGCCCCTGGTGGCGAATCGCTCCGAGCGTCCAGCCGCTGCCCACGAGCCCCGCAGGCAGCGTGACACGCACCTCATAGTTGTGCGGCTCGATGCCCGTGATCGTGAAGCGGCCATCGTCGCCCACCGGCACCTGACGGGAAGCCACAGCGCCAGCGGTGGGCTGAATGGTGACCGTCGTACCCTTCCATGACGGCGGAGCTGGTGCCGCATCCGCGCTCAACGTGCCGCTGAACACGAGGCCTGATTGGAGCGCCAGGGTGAGGCCCTCGATGTTCGCTCCCGCAATGGCGATCTCGGCCACAGCCCACTGAGTCTGCGCTTCCGCCAGAATCTGAGCCGTCCCCCCATCGGGACGCAGCGTCACACCCCCGGCTCGTGTCCGGATGCGGTAGAGGCCTGGGCCGAGACCGGCAATCGTGAACTCTCCACGTGCGTTGGGCCTAATCACTTTCGGCGCCAACGTCCCGATGGCAGGCAGTGGTGGCCCCACTAGTTCGACCGACATGGCGATGGCCTGGGCCGGCGCACCGCTCGCGCCAATCAACGTCCCCGAGATCGTCGCCATCGGCACAGGCGCCACTGTGAAGCCAAGGCCGTCTCTCACCTCGCCTGCCTTGACGGTCAGCGGCATCGCGTCGTTCACGATTGGGGTGCCTGGGAAATACGTGGGCGCGTACCCGACCACGGCCACCGGCGGGGCAGCGGATGTTGCCGGCCGCTGAATCTCTCCGCGCCCGAACCCGGGCAGGGCTGCGATCACATACGTGTCTGGCATCAGTCCGAAGATGCGGAACTCACCGCGATCGTCAGTCTGAAACTCCCGAGGGGGAGCGATGGCCACACCGCCTGCCGTCGAGAGCCTCGACGGGATCGCCATGACCTGGGTGTCCGGTAGCGGCTCGCCGTTTTCCAGTAAAAGCCGGCCAGCGAGGACCGCACCTCGTGGCAGCATGACGCGCAAATCTCGAATCGCCTGGCCCTCGTTCACGACAAGCACCGTGCCTGGGCGACCGGGCCGACGCGCACCATAACTCATCGTGAGGTGAGCGGGCTTCTGCGCCTGCAGCGTGTACCGGCCGGCGCGCAACGCGGCGATCGCAAAGCGCCCTTCGTCATCGGTGATGGCGCTCGCCGTCTGGAGTCCATCGCTCGAAGCCATGGTGACGACCGCGCGCCGCACGGGCGTATGCGCGTCGTCGCCAAGCGAGACGAGGCCGGCCACCGAGGCCGTGCCGATCCGGGTCGGCGCAGTGGTGGGCATGTCGCGTTGCGGCTGTTGCATCCCAGCCGACATCACAACGAGCACGACGACGAGTGCGCGAATCATCGCGCCCCGCCGATCACGCGCAGGTCCTGCATGAGAGTGGAATTCGGGCCCAGCGTCACACGCGTGGCTCGCCCCGCGATGGCCTTCATGAACGCCGGCTCACTTCCACGGGCCCGGTCTTCGATGGGGACCGCAGCCATGAGGTACTCGCCCGGGAGCGTGCCGCGCAACTCGTAGGTGCCGTCAGCTCCGGTGTTTGCCGTTCGAAACCGGGCCGCGTTCATGCTGGTGGGGCCCCAGGCCGCAGGCGAGGCGGGAAAGAGAATCACCGCGGACTCGGCCGCGGCGCGACCATCCGTGTCGCGGACCGTCCCGCTCACTTTGTTGACCCGTGTCGTCATGCGCAGCACGATGCCCGTCACGGGCCCATCACCCGAGACCTCGAGTGGGGTGTCGAGGATGTCGCGGCCATCCCAGGTGGCAGCGGTCAACGCGTGATCGGAACCCACCCGGGTCTCCACCAACGAGTAGCGGCCGGGTTTGACGTTGTCGAGAATAAACGTGATTGGTGTGGTGGCACCACCCGGGCGTGGAAAGTTCGGAACCCCCACGTAGGGGCCCAGGGTAATGTCGCCATCAGCCGGTTCGAATCGCACCAGGAACGGTTGCGCGCCTGCAGGCGGCACCTCAGAGCCGTCCCACTCCATGTGCCCGGAGACGGTGGTGGCCGGGATCACCGGGACGACAAGGCCGGTGAGGGGGCGGGCACCAACGCTCACGTCGAGCCGGCCAGTCACGTCGGGCCCCGGCATGCTGTTTGAGTTCAGCGTCATGCCGTTGTTGCCGGGCAGGTTGCTGAATCGCATCCAGAAGGGATTGCCTCCCGCGGGCATCAGGGCCTCCCGAGTGCCGAACTGGTTGACTTGGTACTCGGCCACCGATCGGCTGGCGACGATGATGTAGTGGCCTTCCGGGATTCGCTGAAAAGTGAAGCCACCCGCAGCATCAGCCTTCGTCACTCCGGCGTCGCCGGCAAGGCCAGCCAACTCACTGCCGACGGGGATGATCCGCACAGGAACGCCGGCGATGGCCGCTGGGGGGCCGACAATCGTGCCCGACACCGACACAGATGGCAGCGGCGTCATCTGCACATCGACACCCGCACGGTTCTCGGCGAAATTCACCACGATGGGGTCGGCATTCGTGAGCGTGCGCGACGCGGGGTGGAACACCGACGCATAGACCGAGCCTTTGTCGTCGGGTGGCGGCACCGCGAAGTAGCCAGTCACGACACCGGAGCCATCGGCGACGCGAAGAACAGGCAACGCGTCCGGCGCCTGCGTTGAGAGCGACGCGCCCGCGGTGCCGCGGTTGGGTGGTCGATACAGTGCCACTTCGCCGCTGGGCAAACTGATCTGGATGCTCGGCACGTGTACGAGGTACTGACCCCGCATCAGGCCGGAGAATCGGTACATGCCGCGGTCGTCGGTTTGGACGGCGGGCCCTACGGCCCAACGCCGTCGCCCGGCAAATGTTGCACCCATGAGCAGTCGCACGGGGATGCTGACCAGAGGCTCGCCGCGTTCATCGCGGATGGTGCCCGAGATGGCCGCCGGGCGCCACAGCTTGATGTGCCCTTCGGTGAACCGCTGGCCGTCGGCAAGACTAATCCGCGTCAAGGACGCGACCCCGGGCACTCGCCGGTAGCCGCCGGCCAGAAAACCGGGGCGGGCGGCGGCCAGCGAGTAACCGGTTGCGGTGGGCAGATCGGTGAAGAGGAAGCGGCCCTTGCTGTCAGTCATCTGCTGTGGCCGAGTGCCCGATGCCTGTCCGATGACGGTGCTGCTGGCTGTCAGCGCCACCAGCGCGCCTTCGACGGGTGCGCCGGTCGAACCATCTGTGACAATGCCGCTGATGGATCCGTTGCCCATCACTCGTGGCGCTTCCATGAGCACGGCGGGCGCGCCGCCGGTCACACCCGAGCCGCCTGCTCGCCCGCCCTGGCTGACCCCGCCAGGCAGAGGGGGCGGTGGCGGCGGAGGGAGCGGCCCCTGGGCAGACACCGCAACGACGACACCGAACACACTCAGGGCGACGAGTCTCCGCACCATTGGAACAGGTTAGACACCGGCGGGCTGATTCCGGCGCGCCGCTCAGCGCGCCGGAAGAATCGCAATCGCACGAAGCGGCGCACCACTGCCGCCCTTGATCTTCATCGGCAACGCGACAATGGAGGCCCCTCGCGCTGGGAGCTGCTCAAGGGACGTCAGGTTCTCGAAGGCGGGGATGTTCGTCGCGTAGAGAGTGCGGTGTGACTCATAGAGGGATGATTGCCCGTAGTCGATGCTCGCGGTGTCGATGCCGATGGCCCTGACCGGCCGGCTCGCCCCGATCCATCTTGCCGCGTCGGGATGGAGGCCCGGGAAGTGCAGCTTTGGGACGGCTCCAGGTCCTCGCTCGGTCGTGCCAAGGTATCGCCCGGCGTCGGGCCAGTGCAGCGAGAATCCGGTGCGGATGAGAAGAATGACGTTCGGTTCAATTTGGCCGTGGCGGAGCTCCCAGGCCTGAAGGTCGGCCACCGTGACCTGGTAGTCGGCGTTCTGGCGCGCCGCGTCGGTGACATCAATCACGACGGCGGGGCCCACCAGGCGATCGAGCGGCACCTGATCGGCCGTGTGGCTGCCTTGCGCGAAGTGGACCGGTGCGTCCATGTGGGTACCGCCGTGCTCCGAACTGAAAAAGTTGTTCGACGCGTAGTAATATCCCGCCGGCGTGACACCGTCAGCCACCTTGTCGAGTCGGAACGGTTCGGCTGTCGGCCAGAAAATCGACTGCGCCTCATAGGCGTGCGACAGATCGACCAGTGGCCCTGCCGGAAACGACGCGGCCGCGGGCGGTGCGGCAGCCGGTGCCGGTGGAGCAGGGGCGCAGGCCGGAAGCGCGAGTGCAAGTATCAGGTAGTTGATGGAAGTACGCATGGCCATGAGCATTCTTGATCACCGGGATTAGATCACCGGGATTAGGTTGACAGGCGCGCGGCCGGGACACGACAATCTGCGCACCGTCCGTTGGCTGCTCTACTCCGGGTCGTCGCACGCCTGTTTCTCGGCATCCTGCTGATCACGATCGCGTCCGCGATCCTCCTGGTCGCGGACCTCGGTCGCCGCACCAGCGGGCCCGGCACGGTGTTGCGCATCGCCATCGTCCAGCACGCCAACACACCGGTGCTCGACGAAGGCATCGAGGGACTGCTGGACGGCCTGGTCGAACGGGGATTCCGCGACGGAGAGAACATCGTCATTCAGCGCTTTAATGCGCAGGGCGACATGCCGACCGGCGTGGCGATCGCGCGCCAGGTCACGGCCGGCGACTTCGACCTGGTCGTCACGTCGAGTACGCCGTCCATGCAGGCGGTGGCCAATAACAATCGGGAGGGCAAGACCCGCCATGTCTTTTTCCTTGTCGCCGATCCGTATGCGTCCGGGATTGGTCTGGACCGTGCCGACCCGCTGAAACATCCCGCGCATATCGTCGGGCAGGGTGTGATGGCGCCGGTCGAAGAGTCGTTCCGCATTGCCAAGGAGTCGTTGCCATCGTTGCAGACCATTGGCGTGGCCTGGAACCCGTCTGAATCCAATTCGCTCGTCTTCACGACCAAGGCGCGCGAGGCCGCCAAGAAGCTCGGCCTCACGCTCGTTGAGGCCAACGTGGACAGCACCTCGGCCGTGCCCGAGGCGATCAACTCCCTCGTGTCGCGCGGCGCCCAGGCCATCTGGATCGGGGGCGACAACACGGTGATCGCGGCCGTGGACCTGGTGGCGTCGCTGGCGCGTCGCGCGCGGGTGCCGGTCTTCACCATCCTGCCGGGCCGGGCCGATCGCGGCACGTTGTTCGACATCGGCCCCAACTTCTTCGAGTCGGGCCGACAGGCCGCCTTCCTCGTCGCCGACGTGCTCGAGGGCATGGACATCGCGACGATTCCTCTTCGCGACGTGCTCGACATCGTCCCCCCCTTTTTGTCGGTGAACCTCACGGCGCTCAAGGGACTTCGGGAGCGGTGGGCGTTCACTGACGCCACCGTCAAACGCGCCACAGTCACCGTGGACGAACGCGGGGTGCATGGTGCGGTGCGAGCCACGCCCGCGCCTCGACAGGCCGCAGCCAAAAAATGGCGTCTGGGCTTCGTGGAGTACAACAACACGCCGGATGTAGAGGAATCGGAAGCCGGGGTGCTGGCCGGTCTGAAGGAGGCCGGGCTCGAGCCC
>Ga0163146_10009311_pt1 | contig 10233 bp, 7 predicted proteins | sample OliLakLV19MP7G1_FD_148648 | JGI IMG/M metagenome (GOLD analysis project Ga0163146, IMG submission 148648) | Freshwater microbial mat bacterial communities from Lake Vanda, McMurdo Dry Valleys, Antarctica - Oligotrophic Lake LV.19.MP7.G1 | ecosystem: Environmental > Aquatic > Freshwater > Lake >... | reverse complement strand
TGTCTGGTTTTATAATCCCGCATAACTCTCAAATATGCGAAACTTTTGTCGTACTTCTTGTATTGTTGACCCCAACAATACAAGAAGTACGACAAAGCCTTACCCGCTCTTCAGGTTTAGGGCGTCAAAGGGGCTTTTGATGTTTTCCAGCGTTCTGTTGCTGACATGGGTGTAGCGAAGTGTAGTTTTGATATCGCTGTGCCCCAAGAGCTCTTGTATAAGTTTGAGGTCTGTTCCTGCTTCGTGCAGGTGCGTGGCATAACTGTGCCTCAAACTGTGAAAGGTAACATCCTGTAAAATTCTGGCAGATGTTTTGGCCCTGCGGAAAATCTGCTGCAAGCTGCGCGTGCTGTACGGGCTGTCGGGGTATTGCCCTTCAAAAAGCCATTCCTGAGGCCTGTACGCAACATAATATTTACGCAACAAATCCAATATACCTTGCGACAAGGCAACCGTCCGATCTTTTTTCCCCTTTGCCCCCTTGATGTTTATTACCATGCGTTCCGAATGGATATCCCTGATCTTCAGGTTTACCACTTCGCCCACCCGCAACCCAGCCGAGTATGCCAAAAACAACATGGTCTTGTGTTTCAGATTCTCGAGCTGCGAAAAAAGCCGCTCTACTTGTGAGATGGCAAGTACATTGGGCAAAATAACCCTCTTCTTGGGGCGAGGTATTTCAACAAACAACTTTTCGCGACCCAATACCTGCTCAAAATAAAACTTTACAGCATTGATCCTGCTATGCAAGGTGTTTTCAGACAATTTCAAATCGTTGATACAATACAAGAAATATGCCCGAAGCTGCTCCACACTCAGAGTATCTACTGGCGTACCATTGTTTAGATACTGAAGCAACTGGGTAAACTCGTTTCGATATGTTCGAATCGTATTCGGACTATACGCTTTCAGTTGCAAGGTTGATACGAGTGCCATCAGAGCCGGTTGATTCACCGGATCAATACCTGCCAGAATAGGTGCCGAGACCGCAGCTTGGCTCGCCAATCCAAACATCTCCCGGTACGAGGCAGTATCCAAAACATGCCAAGCCTTTTGGGATAGGCTCCATCGAGCGCCAGTCAATTTTTTGGTTTCCTCGATGAGTGCCCGGTCATACTCAAATCGGATGAAGATGACCGATTGGCCCTTGTAGGTGCCCAAACTGTACGAAACTTGTTTGTTGTTTTGCAGTACCATCTGTCGTTGCCATTTGAAGTATGACTTATCGTTGCAAAGATAATCAGCGGACGGGTTTTAAAAAACTTTGTGCACTTTTTTTATCGTGATTTGTAACAATGGTTCGTGAAGAATCAAGCTGCGATATTTTCATAACTTGTTGATAATAAGATGTTTTTGATTTTAGGGTTGTTTTTTGTGTCGGTAGGGTTTAATCCCAATGCAAACGAAAATCGTTCGAGGAGCATTTGATTATGGTAGTGGTTCTTGATGTCAACCATCGAAAACGGCCCCCTTTCTTCTTTGGGGATGGGGAGCCAATGCACGACCCTGGCTGCCGATGCATAATCCGGCGCAAAGTGGACACCCCTAGCCGGTGAAAGTGAACACTTAAATCAGGACAAAAACGAACATTTTTCCGGCGCAAAATGAACACCTGTTTTCAGGTTGAAATTTGTTTAAAAATCCGGGGCAAAGTGGACGCTATTCCGGGGCAAAGTAGACACTTGTCTGTTGGGATGTTAACTCTTTTCCGGCGCAAAGTGGACACGGGGCTTGATTAATTGGTTCAGTATGGTGTTTGATCTTACGGTTTATGTACGTTCGTAAAAAAAACGAACTACATGGCAAATCAAGCGCTCAGCATCATGAAACTCAGGACACTTATCCGGTTTAAACTGGAAGGCCGCACACATCGGTTCGAAGATCACAAAATGATTCCCCGAACCATGTTCATTGACCATGGAAACGTTAAATGACTTCACATCCAGTTCGCGTTTGAACCAGTTGTGATAAGTCCCTGCGTTAAGTTGGCCGTACAAAGTCATTTGACAAAAGTTGATTCGGCGTGGAAAGGACAGAAAAAGTGGAAGCAGGTGGACAAAAATTCGACGACGAACTTTGCCTGAATCAACTAAAGAGCCTATCATTGCACTCAGGGAATCTCGATTTCCTATCATCGCGTGTATGTTTTAGGTGTGGTAACCCAAACGTACACGCTTTTTGTTTTTCAAGTACATCTTTTTGCCAAAAAATCTGAAATTCTTCACGAACCATTGATCATTCCATTGCTGGTTGTAAATTGTTTTGAAACTAAACAAGCTTAATCCTTCGCTCCTTGCTCATTACAAGCATTTCAACGCTACTATAATCAAGTCTGCCACCGTTATCTCGTCACATCCATTGACGGCTGTTTCCTCTTTCGATTTGGCAGCGCGATAACGACTTCACTTGTTCCGTAATACAGCCGGTAAGATGTTCCTGCCAACTTTACCCCGGATGCCGCACGACCAGTAATCAGGTATCCGTCGTACTTTATTGCAGGTACAAACGTAACTACCTGCTTTTGACATCGCTTTTGCCCTTACGAGGCTTCATCGTTGGTTCACTTGCGTTCAGCTCATTGTATTCGTACCTACAGAAGTCGTTGCTTCCGTTTTTAACCTTATCGCTCACCACAAAACTGTTTCCAAATCTTGCAGCATAAGGCGGTTTAGTAACTATTCCTGAAAATCGTCACTGAGAGACCTACTCTCATCTGTTTTAAAGCATTGATAATCAGACTGATTATCTTTCAAGTCACACACGTTTTGTAGCTACAAGAAGTTGGCGATTTCGAAGCACTAAACTGTCTGCCACCACAAAACTTGATACGAAGAACAAAGCTTCATTTAACCACTGAACCGCCAATTTTTTGTAGGTGCTGTTATGCACAGGGTCAATTTATTGCAAGATGATTTTTTTTGTCAATATCATATTGTTATAATGAACAGTTATAAAATACATCCCTTTTGGAAATTTGTCCAAAGCGATATTTAGTTGATTCCCCGAAACATTTTGTAGAACTAATAATTTTTCTCCTATTACATTACTAATACTAATTTCAGCGTTATTGAGCGATGAATTTATTTGTAATGAAATAATGTTTTGTGCTGGGTTTGGGTATACAACAAAAGTAAAATTATCACTAATTTCAGTTTCAACTCCGGTAGTATTTGTTTCTTCTTCTACTAAAATTGGCAAACTTGGTAATTGGCTAAAAACGTAAGAATTTCCGTTAACTGAATTGATATTATTTACAAACACAGCACTATCTCCACCATTTAATAATTGGTTGGGCACAATTTCCGTAACCTTTAAATAACTACTTGACAATCCGTTTAGGGTATAAGGCTGATTATCGGGACTCCACATCACCCATTTGTTGTTGCCATTTACAACGAAATGTATTACCCATATTCCATTACCCCCCGATGTGTTGTTATCGGTTACTGTACCAAGGCTAAGGATATTTGCAGAAGTGAAGTCTGAAATTTTTTCATTCAGTAGTTTGTATGAATGAAAAGACTTTTTCTTAATGCCGTTATTGCTCACCAAGCCAAATTCACCCCAGGCATTCATGTCACCGCTGCTCCAGTTATTATGCCACATCACTACCTCTGCACCTTTTCCCCATAGCAACGATAGTCTTCTCCATACGTCTGCTGCTTGTTCGTTTTCAGAAGCGTAACTGGGTGTAATGCTCGATAAATTAAATGAGGAAATAGCTGTTTCAGTAATCCAAATAGGTTTACTCAGTCCATGTAGGTTAAGAATATTTTGAACACTGTCGTAATGAGCAGGAAGCGTCCACCAAGCATTGTAGTCATGATAATTCATGATATCAAAATAATTCCCGACACCTGCATCAAGCATATTACGAAGCCAAGTGAACGAATTACTCATTGGATATGTACAACAAGTACCGAGTATGCCTGGTAAGATTACTTTGGCAGAAGGGTCTGCTTGTTTAATCCAGTTATAATTATATTGTAAAAAGTTTTTCTTTGATAAAAGGTTGGGTAGTCCTGCAGGTGGAAATGTACTTTCTATTTCATTTGCAACTTCCCAATATTTAGTAATATTTTTGTATCTGTTTACCGTTTGTAATACATAATCTTTTGAATAGATACTGTCTCCGGCAGGATCCCAGTAGCAGGTAAATGGGTTGGAGCAAGCTAGCCAAGGTGTTTGCATTCCCACGGTATCATTATTACCCATTATGGAATACAATGTACCAATAGGAGTTAACGAAAAAGGATTAAAAAAGGCAGAATCACTTCTACCAAAGTCCCAATTATTGTCTGTTTGTTCTATATTCTTCCACAACACATCTGCCCAAGTCATTTGGCGAATTGCTTTTCCTCCGCTTTCACTAACAAGTTGTAGGTATTCATCAATACTTTTGTAGTCAGGGAGATAAAGAGGAAAGTTTACCCCTGTTTTAAATGAGGGTTGTCCGAAACCAGTATTTATTGAAAATACTACTGCGAATAAAAGAAAGAGTCGTTTCATAGGAGTTATTTATGGTTTTTTTTTATTGTCTTGTGCATAACGTTTTGCAGCTACAAGAAGTTGGCGATTACGAAGACGAAAACTGTCTGCCACCACAAAACTTGATACGAAGCACAAAACTTCATTTAACTACTGAACCGCCAATTTTTTGTAGGTGCTGTTGTACGCTGTGCTTTGTTATGTTCCTAAATAAAAATTTGGTGCATTGTAAAATTATTGAAAGCATTGTCCAAAAAAAGCAACCAATGCAGGTGTAATAACAGTATCCTTAGGATTGCCAATTGCATCATTTATACCTTCATGATCATACATGCTCCCAGTAACCTCACTTACCATAACACCAACTGATTGAAGTTTATTAATAAAGGCATTAGCTATATTAATTCTGATTGCTTCCCCTCGTTTAGCTACAAAAAATTTGGGATAAGAAACGCTGGATACCAAATTAAAAACCGGTGAAGCCTGCATGTGTATTGTATTATCTGTGCCAAAAGCGTTTTTATACAGATCCTCCCCACTTTGAGAAGGTACATCATAACCTTCAGTATCAATGCTGGCAATGCCTTTTAAAGTATTTAAAGTCATTCCTTTTGCAGGCAAAAATTCCTGACTTGTACCCGTAAGAGAAACCAAATGAGCACCAGCACTATGTCCCAGCAAAGCGATTTTTTGAGAGTTGCCACCGTAGGAACCAATGTTATCGTAAATCCATTTTACTGCATCTGCCACATCATTGTTATGATCTGGATATTTTATCCTGGCGGGGTTTAAAATATCAAATGGGGAAGGGCTTAGCCTGTAATTTATGCTTATAAAAATATAATTCAATGAGTTAAAAAGCCTCAATTTATTATCAAGCTGCTGGCTTTTATCTCCTTGGCGCCAACCACCGCCATGTACATAAATAACAACAGGCTTGGGGGTAGCACTTTGAGAATAATTGTAAATATCTAAACTTAATAAATTAGCATTTATTCCTATTATTGATTTGTATTGTAGCGTAGTTTTTACATAATTGGTTTCAACGGGCACTTGCGTGTTATCGTCTTTTTTACAACTTGACGTGGTGCAAATAATATGGCCTATAAATAAAATGGTGAGCAACGATTTCATATTGAAAGTGTGGTTTTAATAATTTCTAATTTAGTTCGATGGAAATTACTTTTTAATTATTGCTTCGTTTTAAAGCCCGGTTTCGCATCTTCTAAGGGTAAGAATTGTTGTAGGGTCCAGCGTATTATCTGGCGAGGCGCTGTCGTTTACTTCAGTATAATAAATGTATAAGTTGGTGCTTGTAGCATACGTTTCCGGGTCGGTTCTCACTTTTGAAGCATCATCCGAAACTTTTCTAAACAAGGGTGCGGTAGCGCTGATGCCGGCAAACCAAATTTCTGCAGGCAGGCCAGAAGTTTCCAACGCAGATGGCGAGGCCATAAAAGATATGTAAGATTTTCCCTTGTATATAAATGGTTCCGGCGAAGCGATGTAACTGAATGAAGCATTAGCTGAAGGACTCGTAAATGTTTGAAAAAGTGTGTATTGATTACTGCCTTGTGTGGTTTCTTTAAACACTTGTATTTGAGTGCCATTTGCTTTTGTAAAAAACATTCTTGCATTTCCATATTCAGGTGCACGCCACATATATGGTCGAGAATAGGTTGTTCCTGAATTAAATGTAAGTTGAATAGGCGCTGCCGGGCTTGATGGATTAAACAACCCAACCTGATTGTTAGGCAATATGCCTGTAAGTAATTGCTCGTCTTCAGCCCAATGTGCATCTTTAAAATTGGCAATGGTAAATTCATTGTTTACGTTATTAAGGCCTTTGTAATACGTAGTTCCGGTTCCCGGATAAGGTAAATAAAGCATGGCAGCAACCGCATCGTTGTGGTTTTTTGTAGCCCGCGGGTTAAACCTGTTAGGGTTTCCCGTCAAGGTATTCAACGTCCAGGTGTTTCCACTTTCAGCAGCAATGGCGATGTAAAATTTATTGCTGATTATTTTTCCGTAAACTATGGCGGTACCGGCCTGGCTAAATGCCCACTCGCCGGAATTGTATGTTGTGGTTAGCGGCGCAATCGAAGCATCAATAAGGGTTTGTTTCCCGTCAGGTACTGCCAGCACACCGGTAACAGGATCAATTTTACAAACCCATAAAGAGTGGTCATCTATTGTTTGCCAACTAATGCGGTTGTTTCTGGCGTCAAATTCTACATCGCCTAATTTTGCGGTAGCCGAACTGGCGAGTATTTCTTTTGCTGTAAAGTTACTGTCAACAAGTGACGGTGCATTATCATTGTCTTTATTGCAACTAAAAAAAAGGAAAACTGAAAAAGAAAGCAAATAAAATGGTTTCATAAGATAAATAATTTTAAGTAAGACTATTAATTAGGTGTAAGGTTTAAAGCATTGTAAAAAAAAAGTATTCTGTCAGACACAATAAGTTAAGTAGGGTGTGTCGATTTAGCATAGCGTACAACGTTTTGCAGCTACAAGAAGTTGGCGATTTCGAAGCACTAAACTGTCTGCAACCACAAAACTTGATACGAAGCACAAAGCTTCATTTAACCACTGAACCGCCAATTTTTTGTAGGTGCTGTTATGTGCTGCCCTTCTGTCTAAAGTGCTATTGTTTAATCATTTTTATTGTCTGTTCGTTATTGGCACGCTTTATTTTTAGAAAGTAAATCCCATTTGTCAAGTTAGAAAAGTTTTGTTGGTCAATATGCTTACCTGTCCAAATTAGTTGGCCAAACATATTCGATAAAAAATAATCTTCCAAACCTGTAGAGTTTGTTAAATTGATTTTGTCTGAAAATGGATTTGGATAAATTTTCCAAATCTTTTCGTTGATTATATTATTTTGTAATGAAGTTAAGGTGCTTGTATTTGCGGTTAGCATGTATGTCCAAGCATCTAAATACAAATTGGTTCCTGTTGTTTGAATGTCGGGCACTTTGTTGTCAACTAAAACACAACCGTGTGGGTTTATGGTTGTGCCGTTTGCTACTGCCAAGTAGGTCATTAAAATTCTACTGTTGTTGTATGGCGGTGTGTTTGCATCTACACTTATGCTATCTGCAATTGTTCTCATTCCAAGCAAATCAAAAATTTCTTGTTGTTGTGCAGGTGTGCAACCAGTTTGGTCGGCAACATGGGTAAAAGAAAAGTAACGGTTTGTTGATGTTACATGGTTTGTGTCAATCCATTTTGCAGCCATATTAATAGGAGAAACAAAATAATCTTTTGGCGAAGCCAAACATATTACTCTTGCTACGTCATGATACTTTGCAATTAATGCTGCATGTCCACCTCCTTGTGAGTGCCCCGCAAACGCCAGTTTATTCCAAATTAAACTATCGTTTATGTCTAAATATTGTCCCCAATTTTGTGAAGGATAATTAATATTCAAATACTGAATACATTTTATCAAACGGTTTTCAATACTGTTTGCACGGTTAACAGATGTATAAATAGAACGGTCTGTGCCGTCAATAATTTCTAAACGGTTTTTTTCAAAACATACACTATCGTTTTGATATTGACAAATGGCTCCGATAGCTGTATCATTTGGATACATCAAACCAATAACATGATAACCCAAGTTGGCTGCCAACTGGTCAAAGTAATCGTTGCCGTTTGGTTTGCCACCTGTGCCAGGGAAGAAAACAAGCAGTTCGTTTCTTGAGGTAACCGCTGTATTGTAATAACAAATGTGTACTTCCTGCTGTGCAGCATTGGTGTAAGTATTAATGTTTACATCGGTTGCAGATGGCGTTACATTAATTGTTTGCAATTGTGCAAATGATGCGGTCGAAGTAAGAACAAGTACGATTATTAAAAATAGATATTTCATCTTTATTGAACTATTAACTTTTTAGAAAATGATTTCGTTCCATTAGCAACATTTACTATATACATTCCTTTAGGAAGTGCAGAAATATCAAATTGATTTTTGCTTGAGTTTGTTAGTGAGAACACTTGCACTTGCTTTCCGCTTAAATCACTAACTGTTACCTGACTTGTTTTCCAATCATCCGTAAATGTTTCTATGGTAAAATTATTTTGTGCAGGATTGGGGTAAATAAGTAGTCCGTTATTTACTTCTTCGGTTACATCCTTTATTCCTAAGCTGTTACCATACCCAAAAGCATTCATTACAGATGTACGTAAAACATAGGCTGCATTATGTGTTGGATTGTCATCTGCATCATAACCACCAAAATAAATATAGTTGCTACTGTCTGACGTAAATGGGGAAAGCTGACATGCTCTTGTTGAATTTAAAACTATAGGAGTAGTAAGAATTGTGTTATCAATTCGCATGAGTTGATAATTTATAGTTGCTCCATTTTGTCTTCTGATATAATAAAATGCATCATCTCTGGATAAGGCAGGGTGATGCTGTATGGTTATGATTAAACAACTGTCGCCATTCATAGGGTCTTCAACCCGAGTCATTTCGCTATTGGCAATTACAACATAAGCGGCTGAAATTGCTGGCGGAATAGAAGCCCAAGCGGTGGTTAAGTTTGTCATTATATTTAGCTCCGTAACTACAGGAAAAGGAAGAGAACCTGAAGGTGTAGTTCTTGCCATAACCCCATTTCCACCTTCCATTGCTGCAATTAATGATTGTCCTGCTCCTGTTGGGTTGGCTACTGCGGTAATTCCTCTTAGCCCACTGCTGCCACCGGGTGTAGCTATTAAAGGATAGCGAACTACTTCTGTCCAAGTTGGAAAATTGCCATCGTTGCGTCTTAACACAATAGGAGCTGCTGCACAATATAATGCTCCGTTACATTCTGTAAATGCCATTGGTCTGCCTTGCCAACTTCCGCTGCCTGCTACTCCAATGTTTGTTGTGTCGGCAGTAATTTCTGCGGTTCGCCAACGAATTTTTCCGGGTAATGTATTATCGTAAACACCTGCAATTAGTCCTTGCGGTAAGCAACCTGCAAAAGCTAAATCGGCATTGGTCATTTTGTCTCGGTAAATTGATAAGCTACGGATAGTTGCTTTTGTAGAAATGCTCGGTGCAATTACGGTTTCTGTCCATGCACCTGTTAAATCGTTTCGGGTGTAAACGGAAGCAATGCCGTTAAAATCTCTGCAAGCTGCAATTAATAAAGTGTCGGGTTGTGAAAGTGGATTTCCTAAACTGTCGTTTATAAAGATGATGCTTTCTAATGCTACAACACCTTCGTTACGAAATAAAGTTCTTTGTCCTGCCATTGGATTATTTCTGATGCTGTCAAAGTGATGGTCAAGTTGCCATTGTCCAGTGGGATTATCAAGTCGTAAAATTTGAGCACCTATGTATGGGTCGGGGCTGCCTGTCCCAACGGTGTCCATCCATGTTTCAATGCCTCCGAAAAGTTTGCCTTTGTGTTGGCAGAGCAATCTCATTTCGGTGCCACCCATAAAATTTCCGTTAACGTCTGTTTGTCCTGCTTTGTAGGAAATTTGGAATTGTGCCTGAGCATTTGAAATAAAAAACGTCAAGGCAATAAGAGTCAAAAATTTTTTCATTGTGACTTTTTTAGTTTTGAATTTGACTGCTTAAATGTCAAAAGGTTTAATGCAGTTTCGTAATTTTTTTGTAATGGTCTGGCAGGGTTGCAAATAACTCCCAAATACACGCAACTCCCTCACAAAAAACGAAAGTTTGGAAACGCAGAAATGAAGAGATAAGTGATTTATTATCAATGAATAATCGTTTTG
>Ga0163146_10009309_pt1 | contig 10234 bp, 6 predicted proteins | sample OliLakLV19MP7G1_FD_148648 | JGI IMG/M metagenome (GOLD analysis project Ga0163146, IMG submission 148648) | Freshwater microbial mat bacterial communities from Lake Vanda, McMurdo Dry Valleys, Antarctica - Oligotrophic Lake LV.19.MP7.G1 | ecosystem: Environmental > Aquatic > Freshwater > Lake >... | reverse complement strand
TTCGGGAGTTGGGGCGGGGGCTGGAATTGGTGCCGGCGCTGGAGTTGGTGCGGGAATTGGAGTTGGTGCGGGAATTGGTGCGGGCGCTGGAGTAATAGTAGGTGAATCTTGAACTGGCGCTGTATTTATTGCAGCTATTCTCTTCCATAGATCTGAAAGATTGACATCAAATGGTTCAGAAGTAGGAATCGGTAAACTAGGAGTTTCATCGATTATTTCCGGCGGAGTTTCTGCGACTGAAACAGTTAAATTGTCAGCCGATGCCTGTGTAGAAATCAGGCTCTCGGCGTCGGCTCCGGCAATCGTGTTAACTGACGGGGTGTAAGGAAGTTCTAGGGAGATAATTGTTTCATTGTTACGCTCCCAATTTAATTGGGTATTTCCCGTTTCAGTATTTTGGCTGATCGAGGTTTGTGCTCCCAATAAATCGCCAATTAAAAAAGCTAACTCCTGTTGCGGAGTTTGGCTTTGGCTGACTGCGGGCGCGGATACGATCGCACTTGCAGGCGCGGGTACGATCGCACTTGTAGGCGCGGGTACGATCGAGCTTGTAGGTGCTGGCTGAATCTGAGTTACAGGCTGGGTTACAGAGGCAAGAGGGGCTGCGGGCGCGGGATTTGGCGCGTTTGAAGGTTGGAGGGCGATCGTAGGTTGAGTGGCGAGGGAGGAGAGGATTTGGGAAACAGAGGGAAGGGTAGGTGTTGAAGCGATGCGGGCAGCAGCGTTTGGGGTTGTGGGTGTTGAGGGCTGTGTGGGGCGCGCGCGGGGTGGCAGTACGAATAAACCGGGCAATTCAGGTAGTCGGAAGTCGATGGGAAAACCAGGTATCGGATCGGGTGTTGCCGAAGGTGCGATCGAAGTTTCGGGAATTGGGGCAGGTGCGATAAATATTTGGGGAATTGGGAAAGGTGCGATCGAGCTTTCGGGTGTTGCCGAAGGTGCGATCGAGCTTTCGGGTGTTGGGGATGGTGCGACGGGTAAACGCGGTGGGAGTTGCCGTGAGGGTGTGCTTACGGGCGCTGGAGTCGGTGTTGGGGAAGGCGCGGGAGCCACAGTCACAGGTGCAGGCGTGGGAGTAGCTGCGACTGCGGGTGCGGGTGCGGGCGCGGGAGTAGCTGCGGCTGTCGATGCAGGCGTGGGAGTAGCTGCGACTGTCGGTGCAGGCGCGGGAGTAGCTGCGGGTGTCGGTGCGGGCGTGGGAGTAGCTGCGGCTGTCGGTGCAACTATTGGTGGCGGTACGGAGATAATTTGAATGCGATCGCCATCCTGTCTGTGAGTATAAAGATATTCGCGATCGGGCAAAATTGTTTGTATGGGATTACTATTTCCTCTAGTAATTGCACCCGCCGTTCCATTTATAGCAGAATCACCCACAATAAACGGCGTTAATCCTGCGCCTCCGTGGCGGATAATTATAGTACCGCCGTTGCTATCTCCAGGATTTCCAGCCGTAGAAATGCTAGCATTGATGCCGTTTCTATCTGCAAACGAATTGGGCGATCGAAAAAACATTCCCATCTGAATCTCCACATTTCCGCCGATACCGCTGCCCTGACTCTGAGCATTAATTTGATTCACAGTAATATTGCCAGAAGCACTGCGGTTATAAGCCGTGACATTCCCTGCATTCCCCTCCGCCGAAGAGTCAATTTTACCAACAGTAATACTTCCGGTAGCGTCGAGCAAGATACTGCCGCCATTACCAGCAGACGAGGTATTGATATCGCCTGCAGCAATATTAGTTCCAGCGCTCAAAGCGATATTACCGCCATTCTTAGGGGAAGTCGCATTGAGATTTTTCGTTATGATTTCTCCGTTCTCACTAAACAAAGAAATTCCGGCGGGTGAGGTAATATTTTGGGTGGTAATATTATTCGTAGTAATAATGTTAATTGCACCGGAATTTTCGGGAATATCATCTTGAATATTGACGGTATTGAGGGGAGAGACACTTCCCACAGCATCACCAAAATCAACACTTCCCGCATCGGGTTGAACATTAAGACTGTAAGGCCCGTCAACAGTAGATTTAAAAGTAATATCGCCAGTCTCTAAAATTTTGACCGAGAGGTCGTTACCTAATGTTACCGGAGCGTTAAAAGTAATGTTATTGCGGTTAGTTTCTATCTTGCCACTAGCAGTAATAGAGTCATTTGCCTTGACATCAATATTGCCACCAGTCACAGTGATACTGGGAGCGAAAGTGCGGGAATTAATATCCGATGTCGAAACTGTTCCTTGAGCATTTATGGTAATATCTCCACCCTTACCATTGGCCGCAGCGGTAATAATTGGGCCGGCAGTTGTGTCAATATTACCGCCGCTTTGAATGCGAAGATTGCCGCTATTGGCATTGAATCCGCTTAATAATAAAGCGCTACCAATTCCTGCCGTACTGATGTTGGTTCCAGCTTCGAGGGAAATATTGCCGCCGCTGTTGCCGCCGATCGCGTTGAGAATTCCGGCCGTAGTATCGATCGCACCACCGCTTTTAATGGTGATAGAGCCGCCGTCTTGATTGCTAATTGTTTGAATCCCACGAGTAGTAACATTGCCACTAATGGCGGTTACATTAATATTTCCACTCTGCAATTTTCCCGTAGAATTAGCACTACCTATCTGAATATTTCCGTTGGTTGTAGATAGAGTAATGTTACCACCATTTCCATTAGGAGAGCGAGCAGATAATAAATCTAAGTTATATCCTGGTAGTTCACTAGGTGTTTCTATGCCCTTGTCAGCTTGGAGCGTGATATTGCCAGCATTGCCGCTGATATTAGCTTCAGTATTGAGAATGCTTGTATTAATTTTACCGTTAATGCTAGTGAGGCTAATATTACCGCCACCAGCATCGCCTGGTATGTAAATTCCTGAGATGCTGAGAAGGTTAATATCGCCATTAGCCAAAAGGGTTACATTTCCCCCTGTACCACTGCTGGGAGATCTGGCATCTATGGAGGGTGCTATTGAGTTTGCTGAGCCAATAGAGATTGCACCTCCACTGGATAGAAAAATATTGCCAGGAGTATTCCCAATCGTATCGAGCTGACCAGGAGAAACTATAATGTCACCATTGGTAGTTTTAAGCGTAATATTCCCGCCCGTTGGGCTTTGAGGACTACCAGCGCTGATGCTATTGGCATTAAGACTAATTTCAGTACCAGCCTCCATCGTTATATTACCACTAACACCATTATTAGAATCGGATAAAACACCCCCTCCCAAGTTAATAGCTCCCCCTTCACTGATAACGGTAATGTTGCCGCCATTGTTTAAAGGTTGTAAACTGCCGCCTCCCGCAGCATAACTTCGTATACCCATGAGGGAGATATCGTTTTTTGCTTTGAGATTAATGTCACCCGCTCCGCTGGGTGAGGAAGAATCTATACTTCCTGTAATAGTAATGCTGCCACCTGTATTAACACTAATATCACCGCCATTGCCTTTAGAAGAAGTAACTGTAGTAGAAAGTGATCCTGTTGAAATATTGCCCTCAGCAGTCACAGATATAGAACCAGCATCGCCTTCCAACACGCCTGCCCTAATCGTTCCCGCTTTAAGGTTGCCTGTAGCTTTCAGAATTACAGAGCCTACCTTATTAGAATTACCTGCCAAAGTAATGTTTCCTGTTTGAATGCTGCCGCCCGATCGCAAAATTAGCGATCGCGAACTCCCCAATATAAAATCATCACCTGTAGTAGCATCAGCAAAAGCTGCATTTGGACTTGTGATTGTAATATCTCCAGTAAAAATAATATTTCCCGTACCCGAAGTCGTATCTACCTTGAGAGATGCACCCGTATATGCCCCAGCAACCACATCTCCATCATCTACCTGCAAACCAGAACCAGTTAACTCAACTTGCCCTTGAGCATTAACTGTTACACCCGTTGCACTTCCCCCACCACCAGTCAACAACTGAGGCAAAGATGCAACTGGCAATACCCAACTTTGCGGCAAACTCCCAGCCACAGATTGCGGTTGAATTTCCAAACTCAATAAATTTCCCGGCTGGCTAATTCTAACTAAACTTTGACCCGGAACCGCCGCCACAGTAATATTTCCTCCCGGTGCAGCAAGTTGTCCGGTACTCAAAACCGTGCCGCCCAACAAACTTAAATTTTGTCCCTGCTTCACCGCCAAATTACCAAGATTAATAATTCCTCCCGGCTGTAGATTTGTAAAAGCAAAAGTATTCGGACTTCCGACTAACTGTGCATAATTATTCGTACCAGCAGCACTAAACCAATTGTTGCCGAAACCGATTCCTGTTGCAGTAGTCGCCGTGAAAGAACCGGGAATATTCAAACTAGAATTTGCACCAAAAACAATCCCCGCCGGATTCATTAAAAATAAATTAGCATTGCCGCCCGTAACTTGAATTATGCCGTTAATCAGCGAAGCATCGCCGCCGACAACTCGCCCTAAAATATTGCGGATATTGGGATTTGAGATAAAATTGGCCGTTTGTCCTTGAGTTAAACCAAATTGTTGGAAACTGTGAAACAAATTATTGCTATCGCCGGATTGTTGGCCGCCTTGGATGTTGAATTGATTGCCATTCGGGGTGATTTGAGTATTTGTGCCGTCAGCAGCGGGAGTAATTTGGGCCGTGGCTGTTTGGGATGGGGTGAAAAGTCCGATTTCCCAAGTTGCTAAGGCGGTAAATGAGAGGAAGGTGAGGAAAAAGCGGGTTTTTTTGTGTGTTGATTTCATGGTTTTTCTTAGTAGATGATATCTAGTTCACTCTGATAATTGCGAAAGCCCACCAGCGCCCTCTGACAGTCCCAAAGTCCGCCAGGGAATGAATTCCCTGGCTAATAGCGAAAGTCCTCTGAAGAGGATTGTAGAAAGAAAAAAGTTTGATACAGTCCTGGACGCATGGTAACGGTGTGGCAAAGGTCTGAGATTCTTCGTTTCACTCAGAATGACAGAATTACGTTGCAGTGTGTCCAGGACTATGATATCAGTCCACTTGAGTGGACTTTTGCTTTGAGGCAGGGAATTCATTCCCTGCCGGAATTAACGTCACAAATTCTGCCGGAATTAACGTCACAGCCCGTTACTATTTCCTCTGTTCCCTCCTTTGCAAATCTCGCAATTGCTTCTCTACCTTTTCCGCCATTGGCAAATCTCCCAAAGTTGTATATCCATCTTTTGCCATTCGCAAATATTTCATAGCTTCCAGATTATTTCTCATCGCTGAATGAACTTGTCCCAATCCGTATCGAGCGGCTGTCAACTCCTCAATATCGTCAGGTTTCGCCGTATTAATCGTTTTGGAATAGTAGACTTCCGCCTGCGGAACCAGTTGTAGCTTTTCCAGATACAGATCGCCCAATGCTCGATTAATTGGCGGTGTTTCCACTCCTGCTTTTTGTATATTTTCTAAAATTTCTATTGCTTCGGAAATCAAGTTTGTGTTAAGATAAAGGTTGGAAATTGCTAATTTTTGGGCGTTTTCGTTAGGTACCTGTTGCTCGATCGCCCCCACAGCCTCCTTCACCCCCTCAACTGCTTTCTCATCCAGCAAGCTAAACTCTGTATCTCCCTCTCCCACGGCACTTTCAGAAGAAACGCCCGTATTCGCCTCGACAATCAATCTGTACTTAATACCCGGTTTCAGCGCTGGTTCCCCCGGATACACAGCCTCAGTACCGCTAACAGTCATTTCCCAGTTTAATTTCGCTCCATTTTCGCGGAGGCTCAACTTATAGCTAGTCGCACCAGCAACCGGATTCCAGCGCAAAATAGGCTTGCTGTCGAGCAATTGCGTCCGCCTCGGACTGATTATATAAGGAATTGGCGCGCTATTCCAGCTAATTTTATCATCGCCGCGATCGGGACATTTAATCAAGTCGGCGCTGCAATCAGATTTCGACTCTTCTTTGGCTAACAAACAGCTATTCAATTGATTTTCACCCGGTGCGATCGACTTAATTCCCAAATCTGCACATTGGATCGTCAGTTGGGCGTTTTGTGCTGTTCGCAATTTGTCTCCAGGATAAATCAGCGTACCGCTGGTAGGGCGAACAATTCGGCCGTTTTGGCGCTCGATCGCAACTTCTCCACTACTATGGATAATCAGTCCGTTGGATATTCTGTTACTCGCTGCTAGTGCGGTAGTTGCGATCGAGCTTAATGCTATAAAAACTGCAATCCTGATTTTCACTTGATATTTCCTTTTGCTTGTAAACGTTGCTGGGCAATCTGGATACATTCATCTTGTTTCGGCACGCGGTAATCTGAATATTTAAGCGCCTGATTCCAGGCTTCTAAGGCTGCTTGTGGCTTACCTTTGATTTCGAGAACCTGTGCTAAAAGGCATTGAGCTTCAGGGCTATCGCCTCTGAATCCTATTGCTATTCTTAAATCTGCTTCAGCAGCGTCATATTGCTTTTGTTTAAACCGCGCCCAGCCGCGATTTTTAAAACAAGCGGCTTTTACTCCGTCATATTCAGTATGTTCTAAACAGCGAGCGATAAATTTTAAAGCTTCTTGAGGTTGATTGTTGAGAATCAGCGATCGAGATAATTGAGAATTCGCCTCAGCAGAACCCCGCCGCGCTGCATCCTTCATTAATTTTTGCGCGTATTCTTTTTCATTCAAATCCTCATACAACACAGCTAAGTTATAATGAGGTGTGGCATAATTTAAATTTAGTAAAGTTGCTAATTGGTAGCATCTTTCAGCGATTAATAGTTGACCTTGACGGTGGCTTGTCTTTCCAATTTCATTGACAACGCGGCCAAGTATCGGGCCCATTAACATATAACTGATAGCGGTAATACCTAAACTTTTTGCCGCCCGCTGCATCCAATCCATTGGAAGAATTAAGGGTTGTTTGTTTGGTCGATCGCCCGCCACACCATCCGCTGCTGAAATCAAAGGTTTACTTGCGCCGCATCCCGGTAACGTTAATTCCTCAAAATTTGGATGCTGACATAGCACCGGAATCCCGCTAGCGCCCGGAAATCGAGATTCCCAGCGCAGCAAATAATCCTTAGCTTTTCGCATGGCCAAAAACAAAGGCTCTCCCTCCGCCAAATATCTAAACAAAGACTTCACAAAATCGTGAGCAATTTTGTCTGGAATTGGTGCGCGCATCACAATTATTGACGGCAAAGGATGATTCTGGGCCACCAAATCTGCTGCCAATCCAAAACTCGAACAAGAATTAAAAATTAGCAACTGCAAGCCTTTGGTACTCGCTCGCTTTACACCTAATTTTAATTCGTTTACTGTGACAGTATTGTTGGTAGGATTTTGATTGATTTGCAGCCGTCCGTTTGTAGCATTGTCATCGCTGTTGCTGTGCCCGGCAAAAAAGAAAATTTGCCAGCCTTTTTCATCAAAAAGGCGATCGTTAAACTCATCCGGTGTCGGATTGTCTAAAAACTCTAATTTGCAGCGATCGCCCAAATTTTTTTCAATAATTCTTCGATCTTTTTTAACATTTATTCCCTTACTGTTACCTAAAACACATAAAATTCTGCCTCTAGAAGGTATATCTATTCCTGCTTTAGTTTCCTGTTGAGGTGGTATTGTATACTCGGACGAACTGCGGATGATTTCACTCTGGCGGTATTCTTCCCGAAAATTCCACGCATCCCAAGGCAACTCAGAAATCTGAGAATCATCGCACTCTAGAAATATTTGAACAACAGCTTCCGATGGATTGCCGATTCGTGTCCTCAGCTTTACCTCAATTTGGCTGTAAAAATCGTCTGTTTTCAGCCACGATTGTATCTCTTTTTTTAAACCTTCATATATAGCGCCAGGATTGGTTTCAGAAATGTGAGTCGTGCTGGCATAATTGACTTTTATTCGAGCATCGCTTCTGCTAGATTGGAGTCCGGTACAAGCAGCTTTCCATCTTCTGTGCAGCACCTCAATATCTGCTGCTGGTGGCAAGCTTCCTTTGAATTGTTGAATACTGATAGATCTGGCTGGGTTTTGCAACTTCGCCGTGATGTGAGGAAATCCTTGTTGAAGATTTCCAGACCCTAAAGCCAATATGACAGTCCAGGTCATAAATTTGCTGTGGTAACAGTAATTGCCAAATCATACCATAAAGTTTTCTGTTATGCTCAAATCATCGATCGCCAGTCGAATACTAAAACTCTCTCCGGGTTCTACCTCAAATTCCAGTGAAATGCACTGCTGTTGAACAGTCGATTCAAGCTCATCTAAAATTTTGCCAGCATCGGATATTAACGACAGTTTCAGGTTACGCGGCAAATAAAGCTCGCCAATCGCCGGATGCAACTGGGCGTGAACTCTGACAGTGCGATCGCTTTGTTGGGCGATAGCCACCAACAAAGCAACAGTTGTCCTCCCCAAACGCATTCCCAAATCAATCAACTTTGCCCTAGTAACATCCGCTTCCGGGAATGTCTGACGGATGGTAGTTTGACCCCCTGATAACGGAGATTCCGATCTCGAACTTCCACCACCTCGGAATGCAAAATCTGGATTTTTATCAGGAAAAATTGCGTCTTCTAAACTTTTTTTACCTTGCTCAATTTTCTGCCAGCCTGTTTCAACAATATTTTTAAACCAATTGCCCAAATTTGACGAAATCGGATTTTCAATTTCGCGGGGCGAAGTTTGCGGTTGCGGGTTAAACACCGCATCAAAAGGCTGCCAATCAGAATTAAATACATTCAAAAACCACTGATTTAGGTCAACTTTAGCGTCAAAGAAATGTTCGAGATTTACTAAAAAATCGTCAAGAGAATGTAATTCTTTCAATACTAATTCACCTGAATCGGCAGTTGGAGAAAAACCAAGCAACCTCGCTACTTTTTCATCTTCATCAATTTCTACAACTATATAACCGATGCGTTCCTCCCTAGCTTCCAACGGCACCGGGCAAGTCTCAGGCGGATTATCTGATAAATTTTGCTTGCCATTTTCTGCATTTTGATGTACTCTTCTAATTGGGCGGCACTCAATTTTACCCAATCCTTTAATATACAAATCTGCCACATTTTCAAACAAGCGAGTTACTGGATTCCAGCTATCGCCTCTATCCAAGTCAATTTCAATGCCTAAAAGTTTTAAATAATCGCCAACTACCAACACAGCTAAAGTGTTGATGTAAATCTGTTCAACTTTTTGGGGATGTTGGTGTTGGGAAGCAAATTGCGATGCGAGATGAATTGCCTTTTGGGTAATTGGCATGGGCAATGATTCGGTTTCAGTATTAGTATTGTTCATTTACCTACTTTAACTCCCTGTATGATTAATAGCCAAGTCTTTCTCGGAATTTTTGCAAATGAGGCTGACACTTTTTTCTGTAAAAGCTGTAGATTGTATGATAAGCACAGCCAAACTCTGCTGCTATTGTGGTAAAATCTTTACCAGATAACTTGCTTCTCAATATAACTTGACAAGTTATATCTTTCCGCCCTCGAATGCACTCGTTTAACACCCCATCAGGATTAGTTTCGATCCAGCTTTGAATTTCTTCCAATAATTGAATACATTCGACTGCATGAGTTTCATCCTCAGCGGGTAAAGTATCGATTCGATCGATCGCCGTTCCGTCTTCATAAAATTGTTCTCGATCGTCTCTCCTGTTATTTTCTCTATTTACCCTTGAAGCGCAATTTTGCAGCCTCCACTTGAAATAATTATTGAACCAAGTTATGACATTGCTGCGATCGCGATCGTACTGAGTACCAGTGCGGGCTTCGCACAAATTGTTAGAAAAAAACTCCCACTGTTCTTGCAAAGCATCTTCGTAGTAAGGTACATTGTCCTTGTTGCTCCAGATAGAACCGGAGTTTTTCATTTTAGTCACAAGCTGATTCAACAAACGTGCTCGCTTCCAAGGGTTCGAGGACTCCTGGCAAATTTGGGTGACAAGGCTGTCTAACTCTCGATATAAAAGTTGTCGATCGGATGGGTTCGATTTATCATTCATAGTTAAGTGCGGCCGCAACTTTGTTCCTACACTTATTTATCAGGTTGAGTTGGGAATTTTTTTGCGAAATTTCCCAGTTTTTTTTGTGAATGTGGCTGAAAGCTTTGCTGTGCGGTTGATGTGGCTATTCGATCGTAGGTTGAGTTTTGTAAATAGGTCGATCGGCCATCAAGCCAGTTTATAGACTAATACGGTTCACTTAACATATTTATGCCCCGGAGATCCCCCTAAATCCCCCTTAAGAAGGGGGACTTTGAGGGCATTCTTGTCCCCCCCTTTTTAAGGGGGGTTAGGGGGGATCTG
>Ga0163146_10009305_pt1 | contig 10239 bp, 13 predicted proteins | sample OliLakLV19MP7G1_FD_148648 | JGI IMG/M metagenome (GOLD analysis project Ga0163146, IMG submission 148648) | Freshwater microbial mat bacterial communities from Lake Vanda, McMurdo Dry Valleys, Antarctica - Oligotrophic Lake LV.19.MP7.G1 | ecosystem: Environmental > Aquatic > Freshwater > Lake >... | reverse complement strand
TTTCGGCGTCGCCCGGCCGAAGGATCACCGCGGCTTCCTTGCCCAACACCACGCGTCTCAACTCCCAGCACCCCAATCGCCCCGTGACCAGCGTTGAACCCGGACGAATCGCCTGCTGCTGGTAGGCGGCGGAATCAGGCTTGGGCACATAGAGTTTGGCCAAAGCCGACGTGTCCCAATAACTCAATGCCGTTAGTCACCGCGATCATCGTTCAAAATCGACTCGATCGATGGCTCGTATTTTCCGGTGTCGACACGTCGGCGCAACTCCGCGAGTTCCTCCATCCAGCGCACGCGGTCCACCTCTGGCGCAGCCACCGCCGCCGCCACGCCGGTCAATCGCGCCACGGGCTGGCCGTGCTGGGTGATCACCACATCCTCGCCGCGGCGCACCGATTCCAGCAGCCGGGACAGATCGGCCTGAGTCTGTTCGAGCGTGGCAGTCATGCGCGGCAGGCTGTCGCGCCGCCGTGCAAAGTCAATCGGCCGACAGGGGTCGAACTTCGAACGTTACACGTGCGTTCGTGAGGCGAGCTCAAAGTGCAAGAGATAGCCATAGCAGGGGTCAGCTTTGTGGTGAGTGAGAAACTAGATTTAGGTGGTCTGCACGAAGATAGCCGGATGACCGGCGATTGGCTGCGCGAGCTGAGTTTGGCGAAGGCCAGAAAATTTAGCCATACCGCCAAGCCTGTCGCCCCACGGCGCTTGGCCTAGACTGGGCCATCGGCACGGCCGGCTGGCGGCGGGCGCTAGCCAAGGAACCTGCGGGCAGATCGCTTACCCCCGGATTGCCCCGAGCGGAGCATTGGAACTCAGGCGGCCGAGCTGGCGGGCGGGCCTGGAGAGCAGCCTAGCCGAACTCGCCCGTGTGCCGGCGGCCCTCATAACCCAGCCGCGCAGACAGCCGTGGAAGATCGTCTTGGCCCGGCGGATTCGCGACGAATCCGGCGCGTCGATTCCGTGGTTGGCAGAGCACCTCCAGCTCGGCGGAGCCGCGACCCTGCGCGGCCATCTCCATCAGGCGAGGAAAGATGAAAACTAACAAAGCACGGCCGGAGCCCTGCTATGGGCCCCTTTTGCTTGGGCCTGGTCCGACCCACATGGCTATCACCGCCAGGAGCCAAAATGAGCGAGTAACAAGTTTAGTTTTTATGAAGATTGTCTGGGGTTGCCCCGAATTGACGGACACGCCGTTGCCGAGCCTTGGTTTGGGCCCGCCGCTTCCAAACTGCGAATAAGAGGTAAACCAAACCCATGATCAGCCCGTAGCTCTCCGGCTCGCCCGGACCGATGACCGCCATGCTCTCGAAGCAGGCGACTGCCGCTTGGAGCGGGGAGGCAACGTAGAGGACGCCCACCGCTAACCCGCGAGCGACCGGATGCGAGCCTCCTGGAAATTTCATCGTGAAAGAGCCGCGTAATTGTTGATCACGGCGCCCTCCCGACCGCTGCGCAGCTCTGAGATCAGGTTGGCATTAGAGCGTGTCCCTATGGGCAGCAACTCATAGGCTTTGGCGACCGTGCCGAGGTAGTTGCGCGGGGTCACCAGCGTCTCATCATACTCGGCCCGAGCTGCGCCGACCACCCGCCACCCTTCCGCAGTCTTCGCGACGAGCAAATGCGCCACAGGCCAGCCGTGATCACCGCCAAACACCACGGTCTGCCCCGGCAACCAGTCCTGATAGGGCCGCAACTCCGTGACGAGAAGCGTCCGGCTCCGGTAGAGGGGCAGCATCGAATCGCCGCTGCCCAGCACAACATCCGCCCCGGGGCGTTCGGCGATGTAAGCGTGAGCCTCCCGCCACGCATCCGTCACCGTGGCGAGTGTCGGTGTCGGCGACTCCCCGGACTGAATGAGCCGACCGACGAGCTCTTGCGAGGGGCTGCTGACGCAGCCCGCCATCGACAGCAAGTTAACCGCGACTGCGAGCACGCAGCCGGTCCGAATAACGATCTTCAATCCTGCCTGTCGCTGGAAAAAACTTTGGATGAACATCCCGACGGATTTTAGCGAACAGCGCCTCAGTCCAAGACTCTACGGCTGCTTTTTTTACACTGTCGGCTCAGAATATCACCCTAGTTCTTGAACCGATAGAAGCGACCGCGCGGCCCTACCACGCCAGCTCTCTGGTGAACGCGGCGCGGTGTAAATCGAGTCCACTTCAAATCAAACATAGACCGCTCACTCCGACCAAAACGAGGACCACGCCCACTACCAGTATTTCTTTGCGCTGCTTCCACACGGGATCATAGGGCACGTCGGGATCTTTTTTAGATCGCGATCGACGCCGCCGGCCGTTCGCACGCGGATGGTCCAGCTTTGCGGACGAAGACAATGAATGTGGCATCGGTGATCGGGGACGGGGCGTCTTCAGCAGTCGTCAGCGGCGAGCCTTCCCGTTTTGAGCCGGGCTACCCCGCCGGCTAACGAGATGATATCCTTTGTCATCCTCATAGCCGTCCGGGGCGGTAATAACGCACCATACAAACCATGCCAAAAACAACACGTGGACGATGCCGATAATCAAAATGGGGATCATGAACTTTGACCAAATCCTAGCTGTAGACCCGAGCGTCGTAAATCCGGCCTACTCCTCATTCGTTTGTGGAATATTCCCACCGACCGGGGAATGCATTTCCATCCGACCGGGAGGCAACCGCGCTCGATCAAATAACGCCCGACGTTCCCGCACGGCACAACGCGGGCTGCAATTGCATATCCCGCATCGGGCGATGGAAGACCGGTGTCGCCGAGCTCGATAGCGGCGGCACGATCCACTCCCACTCCGCCGAGACCGGCCGACCCGCCTGCTCCTCCATCGTGCAGAAACGGATAAATTCCTGGCTGGCCGTGTGATGATCGACGATGCGGCATCCGGCCGCGGCAAATGAATGGAGCACGGCGGCGTTGAGTTCGATTAACGCCCGGTCTTTCCACAGGCCGGAGGGCGTGGTCAGGTCAAGTCCCATGCGTCGGGCGACAACAGGCAGGAGATTGTAGCGCGCCTCGTCGCCGAGGTTGCGACTGCCGATCTCGGTCCCCATATACCAACCGCTGAACGGAGCGAACGGAAACTCCGCCCCGGCGACATGCAGGGCCAGATCACACACCACCGGCACCGCATACCATTTCAGCGCCAACTCGGCGAACCAGGGCAATGTGGGATGCGATAGCTCGACCTCGCGCACGAGGCCCGCCGGCACGGGAAACACCGCCGGCCGCTCATCGCGTCCGACGATGATCCAAGGCAGGAGATCAAACGCCGTGCGCACCCGGGGCGGCACCCACCCCAGGGTGATCGCCTCCGCGGTGAGCGCCACGTTCTTCGGATCACCGAGCACCGCGCCGCCTTGGGCGTAGCCGGCGTAGCCCGCCAACTGGTCGTTCCGGATTCGCGGCGCGCGGCGGCCGGCATCGGCCGGTGCGAATACCGTCATCACCGGGCGGATATCGCCTCCCCGCGTGGCCAGCGTCAGGTGCTCGCAGAGGGCCGTGTAAACACCGGGGGAATCGGCGACATCGCGGCAATCCCGCACAAGCAGACTCCGCCAGAACAGCCGGCCGATACAGCGGGCATTATTGCGCCACGCCACCCGCCCGCCGAATACGAGCTCCTCCTTCGTCAGGGCGACGACTCCGCCCTCCTCGGCCTGCCGCCGACACGTGAGGTGCCGTTGCGCTGCCGTCTCCGCCAGCACGCCCGCCGCCGCCGCCTCCCGGAAAAAAGCGAGATCCGCGGCATCCGGGCCCGGTAAACTAGCATGCGTCGCATGCATGGGGCAGGTCGAGGAGTTCATGAAAAAGGCGGGCCTTGGGCTAGGAGCGCAGCGAAGCGCCAGCCGGCAGCGGCGGTATTTCTTGGAAAAACCCTACTTCGCGGGCAACGCCTCCGCCGCGAGCAACCGCAACCGCGCGGTGATTCCTTGTTCAGGTTGGTTGCTGATCACTGAAAACTCCCCGCCGGCGAGCTGCGCAAAGTTACGCGCCAGGGCGAGCCCCATGCCCAATCCCTGCTGCTCATGCGTCTCGCGCCTGAACTGGAGCAACATACCGACACCCTCGATCTCTTCTTTGCTCATGCCGCGGCCGCGATCCCGGAAGGTGATTTCGTAGTGGGCACCCTGGAGAACTCCCGTGATCTGCACCGGCGAGGTTTGCAGGGAGAATTTCAACGCGTTTTCCACGAGATGCTGGATCACGCGCACGAGCCCGTCGGACGGCACGTTTACAGTTGCTGGTTGCAGATCGAGCGTCACGTCACGCTTCCGCCCAACCCGCTCCACAATCACATCAATCCATGGCTCCAGCTCGCTCTTGGTGACGGTGATCGGGGTCAGTTCGACCGGCTTTCCAAAACGCAACCGGTCAAAAAGCACTTCGAACCACGACCACAGCGATAGATCCTCCGCGACCCGCAGCAGCCGCTGGCCCGAACGCTGGAGATTGGTTCCATAATCGACCAGGTCCTCAGGCGAAAGGGTTTCACCCGCCTGTCCGATTTCGATCATCAAATCCGCATAACCCATCACCCCGGAGAGGGGCGTGCGCAGTTCATGGGGCAAAACCCTCGACAGGAAGTTTTGCTGCCGACGGATCGCCTCGTTGAACATGGCGGAGCGCGCGAGGCGCATCTTGATCGTTTCCAGCAAGTCTTCCGTCAGACAGGGTTTCGTTACGTAATCATCCGCACCCAGCGACATCCCGCGGCGTATATCCGCAGTGTCCGCCCTCGCCGACATGATGATGAACGGTATCGGCCTGTAGTCTGACATCGCCCGGACCCGCGCCAAAAGCTCGAAGCCGGTGCACCGCGGCATCCGCACGTCGCTCAAAATCAGACCCGGTTGGACGCTTGGCAGCGCCTGTAACGCCGCCTCACCGTCTGGCATCGCCACCACCAAATAGCCCGCCTCCCGCAGGTTCTCTGCTACAACTTCGCGGGCAAGGTGGTCATCTTCGACCAGAAGGATTGTGGATTGGCGGGTATTTGCGGTCATAAGTTCAAAGGGCGCGTCTTCTCAGACGGGAGGACCGGAGCCGCCGAAGGGCTTTGCTCCTTGGGAAAGATCAGAGTGAATTCGCTTCCCGCTCCCTCCGTGCTGGAAAACGCCACCGTGCCGCCGTGCAAGTCGGCGACTCGCCGGACAATGGCCAAGCCCAAGCCCGTCCCCGGGACGCCGCCGACATTACTCGCGCGATGGAACGCCTGAAACAGTTTCGCTTGGTCGGCCGCGGGTATCCCTCGCCCGCAGTCCGTAACCGCGATTCGCCAACCCTTATCGGCCAACTCCACCTTTACCCGCACGTCGCTGTCCTCCGGCGAATACTTCAGCGCGTTCGAAATAAGGTTTTCACTCGCCGCGCGGATCTTGGCCGGGAACAATTGCGCCTCGTAGCTTGCGGGCAAATTGATCTCCAGTCGGATTCGACCACCAGCGACCGAGATGTTGAGGCCCTCGACCAAGTCCACGAAAAATTGAGCCACGTTGACCGGCGGCAGCACGTCAACGATCTCGGCATGTTCAAGCCGGTTGAGCAACAGGACTTGATCCACCAATTCCTTCAGATTGGCGAGCGCCTGCCCTTGAAGGGACAAGAGCCGCTCGAACTCGTCCCCTTGCGCCGACGGCAACCGCTCGGCTTTCTTGCCGAGTAAATAATGCACCCCTTGGATCGAGGTCAGGGGCGTGCGAAACTCGTGGGAGACCATCGAAATGAACTCCACCTGCATCTCCCGATATTCCTCGCTGCGCCGGAGCATGGCTCCGGCTTGTTTTTCCAAGCGCCGTTGCTCCGTGACATCGCGCACCAGCGTGCACACATGCGACTCCTCATTTCCAGCCTCACGCAGAGGCATTTTTTCCACTTGGAGAATCCATGTGCGTTCACCGCACGAGAACGGGTAATCAAAAATCAAGCTCTCGCCGGTGGCGGCCACCTGCTTATCGGCCGACGACGAGCCGCCGAAGACCGGGTCATCGACCAGGCGCTTCACTAGTGCCTCGGTTTGAATTTGCGGCATCCCCGCCAATGTAAACCACTGCTTGGTGGCGTCGTTTAAAAATTCGAAAGCCCCGTTCATCTTACGGATGATCACGCCTATCGGCAGGGCATTGAGAAAGGCCCGAAACAGCTCCTCGCTCTGCCGAAGCCGATCGGCGACAGCCACCTGTTCCGAGATATCGCGACAGTTGCACACGAGTCCCCCGCCCGGGAGCAGCGAGAGGGAGAGCGATTCGTGCATCAGGGAGCCGTCTTTACGCTTGGCCAGCAATTGGCCGGTCCAGTTTTTACGAGCGACCAGCTCGGGAAAAACTTCCTCCTCGATCTGCCGCAACCCCTCGGGCGTGTAGAGAATCCGCCAGGACTTTCCGATCATTTCAGCCGCGCTGCCGTAGCCGAACATAGCCACGTGTTCTTGATTCAGATAGACGAAGTTCCCGGCCGCATCCGTCACCCCCAAGCCCTCCCGCGCCTGCTCCACCGCGTCCCGCATCGGGTTCGTAGCTGCTACTTCGGTTCTGGATTTCCCCGCAGGCGCCGCCGAGCCGCACAACAAGGTTTGGCCGCACATCTCCACCAAGCGCGCCTCGATGCGCAAAGACCGCACCACCCCGTCTCCTCCCGTCGCCTGCACGTTCCTCACCGCCACCCGCTGCGCAGTCAACTCTTCGCGCAGCCCGACTAGCGTGGCACGGTCATAATCCGAGAGGCTTCGCTGCCAAGCGCTCGGGTCGCTGGAAAATGCTTCAAGCGAGATACCAAACAGCAATTGGGGCGAGCCTTGGATGTAAACGAACCGGCGCGAGAACCAGTCCATGACAGAAATCAGCGACTCTTCCTTGTGTGCGACCACCGCAAGGGCCCGCAAAACTAACTCTGGGGAGAACCCGGGTGCCGTCCACGATCCGCAGGAAGTTGGTGGCAGCGATTCCATCACGCCAAGGTGTGCCCACCCCGCGTCGTCACGCCGAGCTGAGAGGAGGTTGCATTTGACGGGATCATTCCATAGCTCGCCGCAGCCATGGCGAATCCCTCCCAGTTGTTTGCGCCGGTGCGACCCTCAATCCTCGACCGGGCTTTATACGCTCCGGAGATGGAAATCCCGATGGTGCGGGCGATCTCCTTGATCGAAGCGTGCCTCGCCAACCCCTTCAATACTTGAATATCAACCGAGCCAAGGGGCTTAAAACACCGGTTCTGCCGCACCATGTCACGCAGCACTCTGCTGGTGTGCGCGTTCAAAGGAAACTCACCCCGCACTACAGCGCGCAAGATCTCAAGGATTTCTGCGGTGTCGGTCTTTTTATCGATGTAGGCGGCCGCCTTGAGGCTGAATACCGTCGCGATTGACCCATCCGAACATAACCCGCTGAAAACCACCGCCTTGGTCGGCTTATTCATATCTTCTAGCGTGGCGAGAATCTCTATGCCCGTCACACCGGGAAGCACGAGATCCACGAGTAAAAGATCCACATCGTTTCCCCGGATGAATTCAATGGCCGCGGCACCGTCGTTGACCGATCCTATCACGTCAAATTCCCCGGATTCTCTCAAAATCTCGGCTAAAACCCTGCAGTAAAGCGGATGATCATCGACGATGAAGACGCGGGGGAGAGACTTGTTTTGAGGAAGTGCCATGAGCTTGGATATCTCAGGATATGATCGAGATTGTGGCGGACATCATCGAAGACATATCCGCACGAAATTTCACCATGTAAATAGGGGATAATACCTATGCATCCTGAGCGCTAGGCCAAAAGAAGCGACAGGCGCCGCGCCGCAACCGGTCGACATTTTCGTTCGCACCATTGCGCCGCCGCCTACGAGCCCGGCAAGTTGCGCCGAAAAGCCGGAGGGGGTCTGGCTTTTGTGGTTGGCAACATCGTCAATGATCGCGGGCGGCACTTCGCGCAGCCCGTCGTCGCGGTGCTCCTCCGGTCTGACACGCGCCCTGCTTCCTCCTTGGGCCGAAAAATTGACATGGCGATGGTCGGTTTGCGCCTCCGCACTCGCCTGACCATCCCATGTCACTTTTGCATTCCCAAGGAACATGCGGCCAGCTCGGTGACCACCGGTTTGCCCCGAGCGGAGCGACTGGATCTCGGGCAGGCGAGCTGGTGGGCGAGCCTGGAAAGCGGCCTGCCCGAACTCGGAGTGTGCCCGGCGGCCTTCATAACCCAGCCGCGCGAACAGCCGTGGAAGATCGCTCTGGCCCGGCAGATTCGTGACGAGTCCGGCGCGTCGATTCCGTGGTCGGCAGAGCACCTCCATCTTGGCGCCGCCGCGACCGTGCGCGGCTACCTCCATCAGGCGAGGAAAGATGAAAACTAACAAAACACTGCCGGACCCCTTTTTTTGGGCTCGTGCTCGTGCTGGGCGACGGACAGCCAAACATGCCCGTGCATTTCGCCGTCCAGCCTGAAGCGCACGCTCAATCCGACCCGCTGCGGTCGCGAGACGAATCCCGAAACCTACGCCGGAAACAGCGTGAACCCCAGCAACACCGCCGCCTCGCGCAATCGCTTGTCCGTCGCGACAATTTCCGTTTCGCCCGCCACGCGCGCCGAGGCGAGATGGATGGCGTCGAGCGTGCGGAGAAAGAGCGGCGGCGTGCGCTCGTGGCAAAGGTCGAGCACGCGGTTGAACTCAGCGGCCACTTCCTCGCCGGCCTCAATCACCCGCCATTTCGCCGCCGCGAGATCGGCGAGCAGTTGCTCATGTAGTTTTTGCGTCATGCCGGTGGCCAGGATGCCGTCGGCCTCCTTGCGCCGAAATGTGGCGCGGGCCTCCCAGACGGCGACGCGGGAGAATGCAACGGCTCCGCCGTGGAACTGGAAGTGTCGCTCAAACACCACTGAATCCTGCTCTCGTGCGTAGAGCTTAATGAGGGCGGAGGTGTCCCAATAGCTCATTCACCACGTTCCTCGCGCAGCTCGTCCAAGATTGTCTCGACGGACGATCCGGTCTTGCCGGTGCTGCCTTGGCGACGCAATTCCGCCAGCTCCGCCATCCACTCGACGCGGGCGGCGGGCGAAAGCGGCGCGGGTTTCGGCATCGGCACCGATGTGATCCGCGCCACGGGCTGGCCTTGCTGGGTGATCACCACATCCTCGCCGCGACGCACCAATTCCAGCAGCCGGGACAGATCGGCCTGAGTCTGTTCGAGCGTGGCAGTCATGCGCGGCAGGCTGTCGCGCCGCCGTGCAAAGTCAATGTGCCGGTCGGGGTCGAACTTCGCACGTTGCACGTGCATCCATGAGGCGAGCGCAAAGTGCAAGAGATAGCCATAGCAGGGGGTCAGCTTTGTGGTAAGCGAGAAACTAGATTTAGGTGATCTGCACGAAGATAGCCGGATGACTGGCGATTGGCTGCGCGAGCCGAGTTTGGCGAAGGCCAGAAAATTTAGCCATACCGCCAAGCCTGCCCCCACGGCTTCCCCACGGCGCTTGGCCTAGACTGGGCCATCGGCACGGCCGGCTGGCGACGGGCGCTGGCCAAGGAACCTGCGGCCAGACCGCTTACCCCCGGTTTGTCCCGAGCGAAGCGATTGGATCTCAGCCAGGCGAGTTGGCGGGCGAGCCTGGAAAGCAGCCTAGGCGAACTCGCCCGTGTGCCGGCGGCCTTCATAATCCAGCCGCGCAAACAGCCGTGGAAAATCGCCTTGGCCCCGCAGATTCGCGACGAATATGGCGCGTCGATTCCGTGGTCGGCAGAGCACCTCCAGCTCGGCGGAGCCGCGACCCTGCGCGGTTACCTGCATCAGGCTAGCGCCAATTAGAATCCGTGGCCTTCGCTGTCCGTGTCCGGTCGTCGTCATCGTTTGCCGCAATTTCTTTTTTCGACTGCACACGACGCGGCTTGCTTTTCGAATCTGCGGCACGCGCTTGGACCTTGGCGCGCGCACTGCCGATTGAAGAGCAATGATCAAAATTCAGGGGCACCTGCATTAACCGCGGAGGGAGACCGGTTGGGAATTTCAAAAACCCGTCGCCGTAGCCGAAAACATGGAAGAGGCCAAGAGACTCTCCATCTCGCCGGGCTCGCACTTCGCCATTTGCGAACTGCGGCGGAGCAGACATTCTTCTCCATGGCCAATGCTCAAAATCACCGTTGGACCCGGCTGCTGCACGGCATGGCAACCGCTCTCGCGCTTGCTGTCACCGGCTGCTCCACGCCCTTTCCCAAGGCGCCGCAAAATCCGGGTCCCCAAGCACAAGCCGAGGCCCAGGCAATTT
>Ga0163146_10009289_pt1 | contig 10250 bp, 8 predicted proteins | sample OliLakLV19MP7G1_FD_148648 | JGI IMG/M metagenome (GOLD analysis project Ga0163146, IMG submission 148648) | Freshwater microbial mat bacterial communities from Lake Vanda, McMurdo Dry Valleys, Antarctica - Oligotrophic Lake LV.19.MP7.G1 | ecosystem: Environmental > Aquatic > Freshwater > Lake >... | reverse complement strand
CTGGACGGGGCGACGTCATCTTTTCAGCCGGATCGCAGAAAACAATATCCCTCTGCAAAATTATGCTCAGGTAAATAGCTTTTACACGAACGCCACCAATACCAGCATTGAACAACTTCACGAAGCCGGGCAAAGCATCAAAACCGCGCTGACTTTGTCCGGTTCGGATGAAATTGCGCTGGATGGATACACAACCGATATTGAAGGCTACCTGACCGCTTTGCACCAAAACAGTGAAGCCTTATCCACGGCCACTACTTCAACCGACATCCTCTCGCTTCTCGCTGATCGTGCCGATATTACAGGTAATCTTGCCGAAATGATTGAAGAGGCTGATGATTTCTCGAATGATTTATACACCGACTTACTTGGCAATATCGGTGCGGCAAAAACAATAAACAGTTCAGTGTCAGCTACTGTGGTTTATGAACTCAACGAAAAGGATTATAACAATCTATTCATCACCTTTATAGAGACTGACTCCTTTACCGCCATACAGAAAAGCACTCTATGGAACATCGCAAGTCAATGTCCTCTGGCCGGCGGCGATGGCGTTTATCATGCGCGGAGTTTATATGCTTTAATAGACCCTTTGGCGGTATATAACGATGTGACACTTTGCAGTGGGCAACAACCTCTTTCCAGACCCAATAACGAAGATAGCATAGAAGCTCAAACTCAATTCGATGTCTATCCTAATCCAGCAAAAGAATTAGCGATCTTCCGTTTTCATCAAAATCTGGATGAATTAGTCACTCTTGAAGTCTTCCATGCTTCCGGGCGTTTACTGCACAAGCAAAATTACGAAGTAAGTGACCAGCAGATTCAGATTGAAACTCCCTGGGCTTCCGGGGTTTATTTCTGCCGTATAAGCCTGAACGGGCAGCTCTTAGGCACTCGAATGATCGCCATCATTAAATAAGTTTTTTATTTAACACCGGAGAAAGTATTACTGACTTTCTCCGGCGTTTCCTTCCATTTTTCCTATGAAAAAGATACTTTTTTCGATAGTATTTACATGCACAATAACTCTGTGCCTTAGTCAAAAACATGACTACAACTGGGTATTGGGCTACGACAGCGATTAGAATTACCCAGATGCGGAAGGTGTGTTTTTAAATTTTAATGAATTCCCTATTTCTATAAACTATACTCCTATACCATTTTGGATGCGCTCTTCTTTAGCCTGCATCAGTGATACTTCAGGCCAGTTACTTTTTTATACCAATGGGTGTTCTATTGCTAATGTTCAGAATGAAATCATTGAGAATAGTGAAGGACTTAACCCAGGAGCTATAAGCGATGACCTGTGTGAAATTGGTTATCCCGGAGGTAGGCAAAGCTGCTTAATTTTGCCAGCGGGCGAACCTTCAAAATTTTATTTATTCCATAAAGGAATATATTATCAGGAAGGTACATTCTCTTACGGGGGCACCAATCCACTATACTATACTCTAATAGACATGTCTTTAAATGAAGGCAAAGGAAAAGCCATAGAAAAAAACATTCCACTTATTGAAGAAGATATTACTTACGGCCAACTAACAGCCGTAAAACATGCTAACGGAAATGATTGGTGGATCATTACTGGTGGTGACATGAACAACAATTATTATAAAATTCTTTTATCTAATGGAATGCCACAACCCTATGTTATCCAACAGATAGGAACGTTCTCAAGTTATGATGGCTCCAGAGGTGGGCAAGCTGTATTTTCACCCGATGGAACCAAATACATTCGGTATAGCAATTCTGACGGAGTTTTTCTTTTCGATTTTGATCGCACAACCGGCCAACTCAGCAATTTCAGGCACCTGCTAACTCCGGAAGAAACATTTGCCGATGGAATAGGCGTATCTCCTAATTCCAGGTATATGTAAATCACCACCGATAACCATGTTTTTCAGTACGACCTTCATGCGCCAGGTATTGAAGATTCACAGATAGTGGTGGCAGAATATGATGGATTTCTTGCTCCTTTTCCAACCCGCTTTTCGCAGGTGCAGTTGGCTCCAGATTGTAAACTTTATGTCAATACTTTCGCTACAGTAGATGTCCTGCATGTCATCCACAATCCAGACGAGCCGGGGTTGGCTTGCAACGTAGAACAACATGCTATTCAATTACCTTTTAACTACGGGCAAGCCATGCCCAATTTCCCCAACTACCGCCTCGGCTCCCTCATCCCCGGCGAAACACCTGCGCCGCCCTGCTCGCTCATCGTGCGTACGGAAGAACCACTACCCGCGTCGGAACCTGCTATAAAAGTCTTCCCAAACCCCGCTTCCGGGCAGTTCACCATCAGGCTGACAACCCCTGCCGCCGGTGAGTGGCAGTTGTTCCATGCCGACGGGCGGCTGGCGCTGCGGCAGTTTTTGCAGGCTGGCGTAGCGCAGTATGAAATAGCGGTGTCGCAACTGCCGCCGGGCATGTATTTTTACCGGGTGTTTTTGGAAGGGCAGCCGGGCGGGAGCGGGAAGGTGAGTGTGGTGCGGTAGGGTCGGAATGAGTGGGGAGTCAAACACAAGGCGGGCTAAAGCCCTGCGAAACGAAGCGCGCACAGCTCTCGTCGTGTCTTGGCGCTTTTCGTTTCGCGAGTGCTTTGTTACGCGGACTTTAGTCCGTATAAAAAACTGCGGCAGTCTTTACAGGCTGGGATTTTAAGCAGAACAGCAGATTTTAATTCAGCCTAAAAAGCTATGCAGTAAATAGCAGCCTACCCCTTTTTCAACTCAACAACTCATAAATCCCCGCAATGCCCTGTCCGCCGCCAACGCAAGCCGTAACCATACCGTATTTTTGATTTCTCCGGCGCATTTCATTGAAGAGCTGCGTGGATAACTTCGCGCCCGTGCATCCCAGCGGGTGACCAAGTGCAATAGCGCCGCCGTTCACGTTCACTGTTTCCGGATCGAGGCCCGTTTCCTGGATGACCGCGAGAGCCTGGGCCGCAAAAGCTTCGTTCAGTTCCACCAACTGGATATCGTTGAGGGATAAACCCGATTGTTGCAATGCTTTTGGGATGGCCGCACACGGGCCGATGCCCATGTACAAAGGCTCTACCCCAGCTACCGCACAACCCACCAACCGCGCAATGGGCGTCAGGCCGAGTTGTTTGACCATTTCTTCGCTCACCACCAGCACGAAAGCCGCGCCGTCGGAAGTTTGGGAAGAGTTGCCTGCGGTGATGATGCCGCCGTTGGCAAAAGCCGGGCGCAGTTTGGACAAACCTTCGATCGTCGTATCGCGGCGGACGCCCTCGTCCACTTTGATGACGTTTTCAACCCGTTCGCGTTTGTCGTTTTTCACAAATACTTCTTCCACCGTCACCGGCACGATTTCGCCGCTGAATTTGCCTTCATCTATGGCTTTCCCTGCTTTCACGTGCGATTGATACGAAAAGATATCCGCAGCTTCGCGGCTGATGCCGTACTTTTTGGCGACCGCCTCTGCCGTCAGGCCCATCCCGATCAGGTAGTCGGGGGTGTCTTTGGCCACTTTGTAGCTTGGCGCCAATTTATAGCCCGTCATCGGGATCATGCTCATACTTTCCGTGCCGCCGGCAATGTAAATATGACCCATGCCTGCACGGATTTTCGCGACCGCGATGGAAATCGTTTCTAATCCCGAAGCGCAATAGCGGTTGACCGTCATGCCCGGCACTTCTTTACCCAAAGCGCGCAGCGAAATCTGCCGCCCAATCTGGAATCCCTGTTCGCCTTCCGGGTTGGCGCAACCGACAATAACGTCGTCCACCAGCTTCGGGTCGAGCCCCGGCGTGTTGTCAACCAAATATTTGACCACATCTACGGCTAAGTCATCCGAGCGGTAGTTGCGAAATCCGCCTCTTCCTGCTTTGCCGACGGCGGAACGGTAGGCTTTGATGATGTATGCTTCCATGAAAGAAGTTAGTAGAAGGTAGGAAGTAGAGGGTAGAAAGACACCGCCACGACCTGCCTCTCGGTTTATTTAAAAAGTGATGATTTTAATGAATAGGTCATTCTCTGAATTGAATGCATTTTTTCAATTACCGGAATGAACAGTTCTTCCTGTACAAACCCAAGTTTATTGGCAATAATAAATTACGTTTCCATTTCATAGGAGGAACCGGTAGATATTCCCAAAAAGTGGTTAAACGCTCCATTGGTATTGCGACCTGCCCCCTCTGCAATATTTGAAGGTACAGAAACTGCGCTCTTATTGAGTTGGCTGATCAGGTTAAATCTTTCTGAAACCGGGAAGGCACCTGTAATCTTACAGACTTCCACAGCAAGATCAATTGAATCTTTCCATACTTGCAAATTTCTGAAGTTGTGCATGTCTTTTATGTTTAAAAGTGAATCAATCTCTTATCCTTTTTTCCACAACAGGGCGACCGCGAGGGTCGCGCCCTACCTTCTACTAATTTCTTAACGGCCTGTTATTCTGCAACATATACTGTATGCGTTCCAACGTTTTCTGTTCGCCGCAAAGGCTAAGGAAGGCTTCCCGTTCCACGTCTAAGAGGTATTGTTCAGAAACCTTTTGCACGCCCGTGAGGTCACCGCCGCAAAGAACCCAGGCTACTTTATGGGCAATTTTGATGTCGTGTTCGCTGGCGTAATTGCCGCGCTTCAGTTCGTTGGCCGCGATGTAGAGGGCTGCCAATCCGCCGCGACCCAACACGGTGATGTCGTCGCGCTTGCGGGGTTGCACGTAGTTGTCGGCCAGTTCCAGCACCTTTTGTTTGGCTTCCGCAATGTTGCGGTCTTTGTTCACGACGATGCTGTCGCGGTGGCGTTGCAGGAACCCGAGGTTGAACGCTTCCTGCGCCGAAGTGCCGACGGAGGCCAATGCAATGGCTTTGAATTTTTCGATCAGGGTAGGCACCATAATGTCGCCTTCAAAAAAAGAGTCGGAAGCCCGCAACGCCAGTTCTTTGGTGCCGCCGCCGCCGGGGATGACGCCAATGCCCACTTCTACTAAGCCGATGTAGGATTCCGCAGCACAAACCGCTGCATCGCAGTGCATCAGGGTTTCGCAGCCTCCGCCAAACACATAACCTTGCGTGGCGGCCACGACCGGAATGCTGGAATAGCGGCAACGCATAGTCGTTTGCTGGAAAAAATTCACCGCGAAATTCAGTTCGTCAAATTCCTGCTGGTAAGCAAGCATGCCGATCATCATGAGGTTGGCACCGACCGAAAAATTGGTGGCATTGTTGCCGATGACCAAGCCTTTCCAATCGCCTTCTTCCGCAAGCTGTATGGCTTCGTTGAGGCCGCGCAGCACCCCTTCACCTATAGTATTATGTGCGCTGGTGAATTCGAGGCACAAAACGCCGTCGCCAATGTCGTGTACGACCGTTTCGCTGGTGGTGTGTACCGGCGCCTGGTCGCGGTAATTATCAAGGATGATAAAGCTGTCCGAACCCGGAATGGGCCGGTAGTTTTTGCTTGGAATGTCGTAGTATTTCCGAACGCCGCCTTCGCGTTTGTAAAACGAAGTGTAACCGGCAGCCAGCATCTCTTTGACCCAGGCTGCAATGGTTTCTCCTTGCGCCTCGGCCATTTCGATGCCTTGTTGAATACCCACCGCATCCCAGTACTCAAACGGCCCCATTTCCCAGGCGTACCCGGCGCGCATCGCGTCGTCAATACTGAATAAATGGTCGGTAATTTCCGGAATGCGGTTGGAGGAGTAAGCAAACAGACCCAGCAGCGAGCGCCGGATCAATTCGCCCCCCTTGTCTTCCGCTGCAAAAAATGCCTGTACCCGCTTGGCCAACTGGTCTATTTGTTTGGACATTTTCAGGCTGGGCAGATCCGACTTCTGAGAAGCTTCGTATTCCAACGTTTCTAAGTTCAGAGCCAGCACAACCGGGCGGCCTTTTTCGTCCTTTTCAGCCGTTTTTTTGTAAAAACCCTGACCGGACTTATTGCCCAAGAACTTGTTGTCCAATAGAAATTGCAGGTATTTCGGCACTTCAAATGCGCCAGCCTGTTCGTCGTTGGGGCAATTTTCCTTGATGCCCTGGATGACTTTTGCGGCGGTATCGTGTCCGACTAAGTCACCGAGCCGGAACGTACCGGTTTTCGGGCGACCGAGGGCAGGGCCGGTCAACGCGTCCACGTCTTCAATGCGCAGACCCAATTGGGTCGTCAGCTGGTAAATTTTAGCCATGGCATACACGCCGACCCGGTTGCCGATGAATGCCGGCGTGTCTTTGCACAACACCGTTTGTTTGCCCAGATAAAGGTCGCCATAATGCATAAAAAAGTCCACAACTTCCGGATCGGTTTCGGTGGTTGGGATCACTTCAAACAGGCGGAGGTAGCGTGGGGGATTGAAGAAGTGCGTGCCACAGAAGTTCTTTTGAAAATCGCCGCTGCGGCCTTCCAGCATCAGGTGAATGGGAATACCGGAGGTGTTGGACGTGACCAAAGAGCCTGATTTGCGAAAGCGGTCTACTTTTTCCAAGATCTGCTTTTTAATATCGAGTCGCTCAACGACGACCTCAATGATCCAGTCGCAGTCAGCGATTTTGGAAAAATCGTCCTCAAAGTTGCCAATACTGATGCGCGAGGCAAATTTTTTATCGTACAAAGCCGCCGGTTTGCCTTTGATGGCCGTATCAAGCGAGGAGGCGGCGATGCGATTGCGGGCAGCCGCGTTATTTTTTTCTTCTTCTTTCAAATCGAAAGGTACGATGTCGAGCATCAATACATCCAGGCCTATATTGGCGAAGTGGCAGGCGATTCCCGATCCCATGACGCCGGAGCCCAGCACGGCGGCTTTTCTGATTCTTCTGCTCATTTAGATAGTTCGTTATGATTAGGCAATACTACGTAGCGAAAATTCGCTAACTTCGCAAAAATACGGATTCCGGTCAAATGCCCAAGTATACCGCTAACATCTTTGTGAAATTTATTATTTTAGCGCCGCCTAAAGCGCTTAGCGCTACGCAGGGAATAATTTTTTCAACCCTTCGGGCGTTATGCGCTTTGTTCATCTAAACACATTACTTAAAACCACTCCATTCATGCTGCTAAACGTATTGTTGCTGTTTCAAGGCGCTACTGCTGAGGGCCTCGAGCCCGAATTCACTGCACAAAGCATTTTTGACATCATCCTTTCAAGCGGGACGTTGGGCATTCTGAACGTCTTGGTCACGCTGACACTTTCCATCATGGGTCTGTACATTTTTGTTGAACGCTACAGAGCCATCAAAAGGGCGGGACAGATTGATGATAACTTCATGAATAATATCCGCGTCAATGTACAGTCCGGGAATATCCAGGGCGCGCGCGCGCTGTGTAACACAACAGATTCTCCGATTGCGCGCATGGTAGAAAAAGGGTTGCAACGCATTGGTAAACCCTTGCGCGACATTGACGCCGCCATCGAAAACGTGGGTAATCTTGAGGTATTCAAATTAGAAAAAAACCTGTCTACTTTGGCCAGTATCTCCGGCGCCGCGCCGATGATTGGCTTTTTGGGAACGGTAACGGGTATGATCCAGGCCTTTTTCAAGATGGCTACGGAACAGAGCGTTACGCCCTCTGTTTTGGCAGGCGGTATCTATCAGGCATTGATCACCACAGCTTTCGGTTTGTTCGTGGGCATTTTTGCCTTGGCGGGGTATAACCTGCTGGTTGCCAACATGGAAAAAGTTGTATTTAAAATGGAGCGCTCGACCATGGAGTTCATGGACTTGCTTCAGGAGCCGGCGGGGTAAGGGGGTAGAAAGTAGAGGGTAGGCTGATGATAGTATCCTCCTAACCTTTCAACTTTAGCCTTTAACCTTCACAACCTTATTATGCCCCTTTAACCTTTCAACTTTAGCTTTTAACCTTAATCCACATGGGTTTAAAAAAAAGAACCAAAAGCTTATCAGAATTTAACATGTCGTCTTTGACTGACATTATCTTTCTGTTGCTGATTTTTTTCATGCTCACCTCTAATTTGGTCCAGGTGCAACCCTTCGAGCTGCCCAAAGCAGATTCTCAGACGGTAGCCGCTACAAAAGTTGTCGTATCGCTGGAAGCCAATGGCCGTATTACGCTGAACAATGTAGAAACGACCAAGTCTGCAATAGAGGGTTTATTGAGTCAGGAGGTTCGCAAAATGAAGGGGAAGTACACCAATCCGGAGGAGCAGGTGATCACGATCGTGGCAGAAGTGGGCACGCCTTTTGATGAAGTGGTTCGCATCATGAAAATTGGCGCCAAGCTTAAAATCCGCGCCATCATCGCGACACAGCCTAATAATAGTTGAATTGGTTAAAATAGACGGACACTAAATAGTGCCTGTCTTTATAGTCCGATAGCTGCGTTATGTTTGATCCCAAAATCGGTCATTTACGCGAGTAAACTCCCGTTTTTGGGATCAAACATGCCTTGCTCTCGAACTCTAAAGAACAGACACCGACTAAATGGACGGACACTAAATAGCATTAGCAATGGGTCTTAAAAAGCGCAGCAAAGCATCTTCACAGTTCAATATGTCCGCACTGACGGACATCATTTTCCTGTTGCTCATTTTTTTCATGTTGACGTCCACTGTCGTTGCACCCAATGCGCTCAACCTGAAGTTGCCGGGATCTTCACGTACGAAAGTGGTTACGCCGTCCAATATTGACGATGTAAAAATTGATCAAAGCGGTCGGTTTTACCTGAACGGCAAGCGCATAGAAATCGGCGCACTGGAAGCAGAACTGCGCCGCAAATCAGGTCGAAAAGGCGGTAAACTCGACATTACGATTTCACCGGAATCAGGAACGCCCACCGAACATGTAGTCGCAGTAATGGACGTTGCCATGCGCAACAACATCAACGGCATTCTGGTAACCGATTCTAAAGATTAGTGTCTTTTGCGTTAAAAAAATACTAAACCGGTTAATGCTGGCATTACCTTTTGGGCAGTGCTGCGTTAAAAGGTGGTAAACACACAATTTTCAACGATATGGACGAATTCATCAGCCATCAAAAGCAACAAAAAGATAAGGAACGTAGCTTGGTAACCACTTTCCTTTTCCATCTCGTTCTGATTATATTGGCCCTGCTGCCATTGCTGTCGTATCAGATCCCGCCTCCCGGACAGGAAGGTATTCTGGTCAACCTCGGCCTACCCGACGTAGGCCAGGGCGATGACAACGCAGCGCCTGCCGAAACTTCGGAAGAAGAGGAAGAAACGCAACCGGAAGAAGAGGTAGAACCGGAACCACAACCGGAAACGCCAAAGGAAAAAACCAAACCTGAACCGGTCAAAGAAAAAGAAGTCATCAAGACGGAAGACCCTGAAGCGATTGCGCTAAAGCGCAAAAAGGAACAGGAGAAAAAGGCGCAGGAGGAAAATGAACGCATAGAACGAGAAGAAGCCCGCAAAAAAACGGAAGCCGATGCGAAAAAGAAAGCGGAAGCTGACGCCGATGCTAAGCGCAAAGCCGATGCTCAAAAAACAAAAGACCAGATTGGGGGTCTTTTCGGCGATGGCAAAGGTAAAGGCAATACCGGAAAACCAGGCAATCAGGGTGACCCCGACGGCGATCCGAATGCGGATAACCTGAAAGGCATCAGCACCGGATCCGGCAAAGTTGGTGGTGGCTTAGGTGGTCGTGGCGTATTGGCTTCTCCCAAGGTGACGGATAATTCTCAAAAACAAGGTTCCGTTGTGTTGGAAGTTTGTGTGGATGGAGCCGGCAACGTCACCAGCGCAAAATATACCCAGAGAGGTTCTTCCACCACCGATAGCCAGTTGGTTAGCGTAGCGGAATCCAACGCCAAAAAATGGAAATTCTCCGCTGGTGGTCCCGATAAACAGTGCGGGACGATTACGTATAATTTCAAACTGCAATAAATCGCAGTAAAAAAAAAGGCGCGTAGCAATTGGAGTTGTTACGCGCCTTTCTTTTTACAGGAATGGCTGAATGGCTATTTCACCCCACACTGCTTCAAAATAGCTTCATTCTTTTTGACATACGAATCGGCGCCTTCCTTTTTGGCCATCTCCAAAGAAATCTTCGCGTCGGCGACTGCTTTTTCACAATTGCCCATTTTTGCCAAGATGCGGGCGCGGAGTTGATACGTCCAGTATTGCTTGTCACTTGCTACCACTTTGTCCGCCCATTCCACCGCTTGGTTTAGGTCTATATTTTTTTCGTAATAATAGTCGGCAGCGGCAAAGTAGCTGTCTGTTGTGGCGTCGGCTTTTGCCGTTTTCTCCTTGATTTCCGCCATAATCTGGTCGTGCGCGTCGTGCGAAACGGCAAA
>Ga0163146_10009285_pt1 | contig 10255 bp, 7 predicted proteins | sample OliLakLV19MP7G1_FD_148648 | JGI IMG/M metagenome (GOLD analysis project Ga0163146, IMG submission 148648) | Freshwater microbial mat bacterial communities from Lake Vanda, McMurdo Dry Valleys, Antarctica - Oligotrophic Lake LV.19.MP7.G1 | ecosystem: Environmental > Aquatic > Freshwater > Lake >... | reverse complement strand
AGAACCGCTCAATAAAGATGGTATCCAAGGCCCGCCCTTTCCCATCGGGTACCCTCTGGGTGCCTGATGGTGGCCCCCGCCGCCTCCAGCAGTCGGGTGTACTGCGGGCTCGTAAAGTGACTACCCTGATCGCTATTCCAAATCGTCGGCGTGCTCTGCTGCAAGGCCTGACCGACCGCATCCAGCACAAACGGCTGTTCCAGCGTATCGTCAAGCGCCCAGCTGACAATGTACCGGGCGTACAGATCGAGCACCGCCACCAGATACATCCATCCCGCTGCCAGGCGGATATACGTGATATCAATCGCCCACACATGATTCGGCTGGCTGGCTGTGACGCCCCGCAGCAAATAGGGATAGACCCGATGCTCGCGATTGCGACGGCTCAGATTGGGCCCTGGACTAATGCCAACAATCCCCATCTCGCGCATGTGCCGCTGTACGGCTTTGCGATTGACGACCAGCTGATGATCACGCGCCAGGATGACTTCGATTCGCCGCGAGCCGTAGGAGGGCTGATCAGTGTAAATCTGATCAATCGCGTGTTTGATCGCCACCTCCGCGGGAGCCGGCGGCACCGGCTGATAGTACAGGCTGCGCCGGCTGAGGCTAAGCAGGTCGGCCTGGGCGGTCAGCGGGATGGCGCTGAGTGGGCGGTCAACGAGCTGCATGCGCTCAGGTCTTGTCAACGTCAAGGCCAGATTTTTTTTTGAGCCAGGTGAGCTGGGTGGTGAGCCGGCCAATCTGGGCAAATAAATCTTCCTGCTGCTGCTCGTACGTGGCGCGGAGCGAGGCAACCGTATCGGCCTTCGTAAACAGACTGGGTAAGCCAGCCAGGGCGGTCGTCCGCCAATCCCGCAGGACGTTCGGATGGACATTGTGGTCGGTGGCCAGCTGGGTCAGCGTTTTGGTTTCCTTTAAGAGCTCCTGGACGACCTGGGCTTTAAAGGCGGGTGTGTAAGACTTTTTCATTGGTGCAGTGTACTCCATTCAATGGGATCCACTGTGCAGGTCATGGGGTCCAGTATACATCACCATTGTCATGGGGGTACTGAGCCTGACGCAAAATATTCCAGGCATCATCCGGCGACAGCAGCGTCCCAATATCTAAGGCTGTGGCTAGGCCAGAAGGAGAAAATGCCACCTCTAGCTGAGCACGAACATCGGTATAGGGGATCGGATAATGATCAGACATCAGAAAATGTCCAAGCTGGTGACGCATAGTGCTAACACATCCAAGAATGTGCGCTGCATCTCGTGGTTGGCCGGTGCGGAGCAGCCACCACGATCCGACGTCTAGGCCATCCAAAAAATTTGTCTGATCACGATGCCTGCGGCATAGTTCGAGCACAGGCATGAGTACCTCATAGGCTTGGACAAACTTACCAGTAGCTGTCCAGAACATGGCTTTGGTAACACTAATTTGAGCATTGTAGTACGGACCTAGATCCCTGAACATCGCTTCCGCACGGTCGAGATACTGATTGGCCTCAGTCATGTGACCCTGCATATACACTGTCAAGGCCATATTTTTGAGAACAACCCCCATGCCTACGAGGGATTTCTGATCATTAAGCAGGCGCAGACTAACCCGGAAGTTCGCTAGCGCATCTTCGTAGTGACGTTGCATGGCGGCAATCAGACCAAGATTATTCAGCAGATTCGCTTCACCCTGCGTATTCCCAAGCCTGTGAAATAGATCGCGTGCCTGAGTGTAATACTCCTTCGCTTCATCATAAAGACGGAGGTTGAGCGCGAACCCACCGCGCTGGTTCATAGACTTCGCTTGTTGACCCTGGTCACCAATCATAATAGCCAATTCATAACTTCGTTCAAGATATGTGAGGTTTATGTATCGATCACCAAGATTGACGCTATATGCCGACCAGAAAAAAATCATCATCTGGATCCCAGGCTCCAGCCGATCAGCCCGTTCGCGGAGCTGTGAAAGCCAGGGTTCAACGACATTCCACCAGTGTTGCACAAGCCAATACTCACCCAGACTGCATACTATTAAGGCTGCCTCAGCGTCACGGTTATCGGTTAGACACGCGGTGATCACCGCACTATACTGAGGAAGCTCGGCGGTAATGTGCTTGATCCAGACTGCTGCCTCCGTAGATCGAATTTCTTGCTCTGTTCGCTGAGCCTGAGCAGCGTAGTAGCGAAATAACGCGCTCTTTAGCTTCTCCTGTCGTAGTGATGAGAGTGGCAGTAGTTTTTGAATAAGTGGGCGCATAACTGGCAATATCATAAAGCGGGAAGCTTCATTGAGAGCGGGCAAGATCAGACTTTTCGTATGTAAGTTGTGGTGAAGTAGTGCCACCTCTGCAGGGACAATTGCTAGAATTTCCGCAAGTATTGTCTCTACGCCAGTTCTATCCCAGCTTCCAGCCCAATGTGCGAGAAGTGCAAGTGCAGACTTCTCCTGCGGTTTGAGCAGGTTAATACTCCATGAAAGGGTTGTATGAAGGCTTCGGTGTCGCACTGGCCGGGCAACGCTGTTACCAGGGGCGTTAGTATCCTGATAGAGTCTCTGGAGTAAGGGCGCACTATCGCTAAAGTCTAACCAAGCAGCTGCAAGCTCGATAGCCAGCGGCCAGCCGCCAAGATTGGTGCACACTAAGGCCAACGATCGCAACATTTCAGCAGAGATCTGCCCGTGCGCCAGCCTTGGCATACGAGCACATAGAAGTTGAACGGCTTCCGATTCACGTAATGTATCCACATCATCCACATCGACGTTGGGCACGCCCAGCGGCGTAATCGGTACGATGGCTTCATCATTCAGGCCCAAGGTGCTGCGACTGGTCGCTATAATGGTGAGACCTGGAGTATAGCGTAGCAATTCCATACTTACCGCAGACATAGCGGGAAGGTGTTCACAGTTATCCAATATCAGGATGCAACGTTGTTGGTTAAGGTGCAGACCAATCGCAGCGCTAGGATTGGTACTGCCAGCAATGGATAGGTTTAGCGCTTGAGCAATCGTCGGGAGTACCGCGTGTTCATCGGTGATGTCAGCGAGCATAACCATGCACACACAAGGGGCGTCCTGATGTGAGAAGAGTAATGGCAACTCACGGGCAATCCGTGTTTTGCCAATGCCACCAGCGCCAACCAGGGTAATCAGGCGGTATCCAGCCCTGACCAGCGCCATAATCGTGGATAGAGTTTCGTGTCGCCCAATAAGTGGGCTCATTGGCATAACTCCCTCCAATGGAGGAAGATCAACCTGTGGCTGTAAGGTCGGAGCTGGTTCCGACTCCGACAAGAGCCGCAGATAAAGCCGATCTGTTTCAGGACTTGGCTCCAAGCCTAGATCTCTGTCCATCATCGTCCGCAAATGTTCGTAACGACGTACCAGCAGATAGCGGTCTTCGCGTCCACTGGCCGCTTCTAGCCCAAGCCGGGACAGTAACTCTGACAAGGGATCAAGGTTAATTGCATGCCGAGTCAGGCTATCCATGGACAGCCATTCGCCACGGGACTGATAAACCCGTGCAAGTTTCTCAACCAATGCAAGCCATTGTTGATGGACATGTTCCCGCTCCCCAATCAGCCATGTTTCTAGCTCAGAAAGCCGATCAATCTGCAATCCAGATGCCAATGGTCCTTCATATACCATGACGGCTTCCATCCAGGGTTCTAGATCATAGCTGTGGTCTGCGGGAATAGGAGTTGACAAGGTTTGGTGTATCTGGCGGAGATCACTCTTCAACGTTTCATCAATCTCCAGTGCGCTAGCGGTTGCCTTGAGCCAAGGTGCTCCAAAGCAGCGACGACGAAGGTCCCAAAGTACATTGCGGAGGTTACGGTTTCCCGTTGAGGGTAATGCGTCAGGCCAGAGTAGTGCGCTTAGCTGTTCACGCAAGTGGGGTGGAGGTGTCAGAATCAGGAGTAGCAGCAAAAACCATTGGATCGGCGTTAGGGTTGGTGCTGGATCACTCTCGGTTTCAAAATGGGGTACGCCGAGCAGGCGTACCCTACGGATGTGAGGTGGGGTTTCTAGGGGAGTTACAGGCGACAGCGTGGATGTGATCTCAGCATACAATGCTGCCAGGCGAGCAGCGGTCAGTCGATCAGTCGATCCTACGTACTGTTTTTTTCGCTTGCCCTGTACCATAGCATAGGCATACCAATATTGACCATAGGGTAATGTTTCTCGTCGTATCATCAGACGACCGGCTGGAGTAACGACAGCAAAGTGGGTCGTTGTTGGTAGCTTTAGCCACTTCCACCACTCAGCAGAGTCAAGTTCTCGCTTAAGGTCGTCGTTCGGATCATATAGCCACCCCAAATGTACCTCGGCAGTCCGTGTTTTGGGCATACGTGTTTTCCTTCGGCAAGAGAGTGTGCTTGTAGTCTATCAACTCATAAACGAGCATGCACGATCCGGGCACCGCCTCCGGAATGGCATTTCTTAGAAAGATTCCCTTTCGGAACGGCCGCACATGGTACGCGAGCGGTTTCATCCGGAATGGGATAATCGCCGATCAGTCCTGCCCGCATACGCATGGTGTCCCCCCATTTCACTGGCACGCGATCTCGTGAGGGATCATACCACGAGCGTTGGTGCGGTGCTGGTGCTGAATACGCCCTCACTATCATCTGCTCTGGCCAAGTCCACTCCGCCACACCTACACGCCGCATCCGCTCACCAAATGGTGCGCCATTGATCGTGGTCGCACCGCTCCTCGGGCAGCGCCGTGTGCGTGCCACGTGTCCTGGGCGTACAACGGCCCATCCATAGGGCATGACATAGGGCATGACATGGCGGGAGTATGCTCTCGATCGGGGTGGGCGCTGTCTGCCCGGGTGTCCGGTCCATGCACGTTTCCGCGTTGCCCGCTGAAAACGTCCGCAGATCGGCTACCCTTTTTTCCGGATCCGTTGATCCTTTCCCGGATCATCCGCTAACGGTTGTGCTACAGTGGCCGACCTTTTTGCCCAGGGCCGTCTCCTCGTCTCGTCTGGTCGCTGCCCTGGGCAGTCTGCCTCCACTGACCCCAACGGGGACTCACCGATGTGGTCCCTTGACCCACCATCGAATAAAAGGAGCTCTTGATGTCCATAGTCCAACTCCCCAGCTATCACACCAGCCTGATTGGTCGTACCCATGATGTCGCAGCCCTGACCGCCCATCTCCACGACCCAGCCACCCGCATGCTCACCATCGTCGGTGCCAGCGGCTCCGGCAAAACCCGCCTCGCCCTCGAAGTCGCTACCGCCGTCGCCCCCGGCTTCCCCGATGGCGTTGTGTTTGTCGCCCTGGCTCCGGTGCAGGATGTCCGCTTTGTCATTCCCACCCTTGCCCAGGCCCTCGATATCCAGGAGCAGCCGGACACCCCGCTTCTCACCACCCTCAGCCGGCAGCTCGCCGCCCGGCGGATGCTCCTGCTCCTCGACAATGTCGAGCAAATCGTCACCTGCGCTCCCGATCTCGCCACCCTCCTCGCCGCCGCCCCCCACCTGACCCTGCTCCTCACCAGCCAGGTGCCACTGACCCTGGCGCTGGAAACCTGCTATTCCTTGCCGCCGCTAGCGGTTCCCGCTGATGATTCGCCCCGGGACCCTGCGGCGTTGCTGACGTATCCCGGCATTGCCCTGTTTGTCGAACGCCTCCAGCACGTCCAACCTCGCTTCATCCTCACACCAACGAATGCCGACGCGGTCGTGGCAATCTGCCAGCGCCTCGATGGGTATCCTCTGGCGATTGAACTCGTCGCCGCCCACAGTGCCGCCCTCGACCCCCGTGATCTCCTGCTGCTGCTCCATCGGAACCTCGCCATGCAGCTCCAAACCACGCCCACGACCTCCAGCCGGGCGGCGATTCTCCATCCGGTGCTGGATTGGTGCACCAGTCGCTTGCCGCCAGTCGGACAGACCTTGATGCTGCGCCTGGGCGTCTTTTTTGGTGGCTGGACGACCGAGGCGGCCCAGGCGGTACTGACCCCGGAGGAAGACCTGGAAACCGTCGCCGAAGCGCTGGCGCTGCTCGTTCAAAAACACCTAGTTCTGGTGGAGACATTGCCGGGGCAGCAGCCGCGCTATGTGGTGCTCGATGCCATTCACGATTACAGCAGCGGTCGGCTGCGCCGTCAGCGGCGGGACGGCCTCCTGCGCGCCCGCCACGCCGCCTATTATGCCGCGCTCGCCCATGAAGCAGCGAGTGCATTCCATGGATCGGGCCAGGGCGACTGGATCCAACGACTCCGGGAAGAGACCCATAATCTGCGGACGGCGCTCCAGTGGGGGTTGGGGCAGGCGGATACGACCCCAGCGTTGCGGCTCGGGATCGATCTGGCTCAGTTTTGGCATACACAGTCGTTGTATTCGGAAGGGATTCTATGGCTGGAGCAGGCCCTGGCGCTGACGGGTAATGCTCCTCCAGCCGACCGGGCCCGCACGTGGCGCATCCTGGCAACCTACTACCTAGAAATCGGCAGGCTTGAACGGGCGCACGACGCATTCGTGGGGAGCATTGAGCTCTATCAGGAGATTGGGGACCTTCAGGGGTATGCCGGAACGCTCACGAATCTCGGTAATCTCTACCGCGTCCAGGGACGTCTGCAGGATTCCATGGGGCTCTATCAGCGGAGCCTGGAGATCTTTCGTCAGGCTGTGCCGCCCAATGAACGGATTCAAAGTATGATTCTGAGCAACATGGGAGCCATCTGTCATCAACAGGGCGGCCTCGCTGACGCGCAGACCTATTACGAAGAAAGCATACAGATTATGCGAACAATCGGGGCTGATAGCGCTCTTCCTCTAGCATTGAGTTTGTTAGGCTTGGTGGCCGTCGATCAGGGCAACTATGCTATGGCCCACGCGCGGTGTACCGAAAGCCTGGCCATGGCCGAACGAGCCATTGACCTTGACATGATCAGCACGAGTCGGGCGTATTTAGGGATTATTGCCCTAGAAAGTGGTGATGATGTGGGAGCAGTCGCGCAGTTTAACACGATCCTGGCCCACTATCAGAATACGGATATGCTCGCAGACCAAATCTGGACGATGGTGTGGTTAGGGTATGTGGCGCTGGTGAACGGTGACCTGACGGAGGCAGAGACCTGGCTGACCCAGGCGCACACGTTGGGCGATGGCATGAGTTCCAATCAGTACGCTGTAGAGTTGGCCCTTGAGTGGAGTCGGCTGGCCAGCGCCCAGGGGGATGCTCGCACGGCGTGGAGCCGGTTGCAAAGCATTATGCAGGAAGTCGTGGACAATAGTCGGCGCCTGCTGAGGCCGTCCCTTGCCGAACAGGCCGCCCTGCTTCTGCTTCACCAGGGGAACCTCACCCAGTCCACACGCCTATGGCAGGCGGCTGACGCAAGCCGCGCAGCGATGGGCATGCCCCGTTCGCCCAGCTTGCTCCGCTGGTACAGCGATCGGGTATCGATCCTGGTGGCGGCCAGTGCGGCGCACCCGCCTTGCCCCCCGCATACCCTCAGCACGCTCCTTTCCGCCCTGTTCCTGCCCATCGCTGCGCGGGAAACGGCTTAAGAAGCTGTCCTCACCAGCCTGACGGGGCGGAGCCATCTCGACCGCGACGAATCGCAGAAACGGCTAGTTTGACAATGTTAGATTACCCGGCCAAGCGATTCTGAGCGCACAGGGCCATTGTGCGCTACCCTACAATACCCTCGCCAAAATAGAGCCTGATCAGCGGGTGCGCTGACCGATGGACACATATGGACGTTTGTCGTAGAGTGCGGGTAACGACAACCACAGCGCGGAGACAAACGTCCATGGATCCTAGTGTAGCAGTGTTGGCCTGCCTTAACAGGGAGTCTGCCTACACGTTACGGCGGGACATCTAGAATGGGACGCGGTGCAGACCAGACGGTGAGGATGAGCTGTCGCCCATCGGGGAGTCGTGGTGCCTTGGCCGCGATCTGCGCACACACCGCCCGCAGATCGCGATTTAACTGCCGATCATTGAACGGCCGCAGAGTCACCCGGACACAGTCCGGCTCCACCACCACCTGCCCCGGCAGTTTAAAGAACGGATTGAGCCGACTCCATGTCGCGTGGGCATAGCTCGGCGGAAAATACTGGTCGCGCGTCCACATCACCAGATTGGTCAGTGCCACCTTGCACACCGTCATAATCTGGTCTTTGGCATTGTCCACTTCGTACATTGGCGGTTCCCGTGCCGCCAGATCCTCGAGCGACCGCAGCACCGTTCGTTGCTCTTTGCAGTACCGCTCCTGCTTGGCATAGTCGGCCGTACTGGTGTCGTAGGCCCGCCAACTCGCGGCATTGTGGACAGCCATATCCGCATCCGCGACCGCTTTTGCCTCGCGCATTTCCTGCCGGAACACCCCCTCTGCCACCCCCTGCGCTTCCAGTTCGCTTTGGCGCTGCCACAACCGAGCGCTCCATTCCCGCGCCCGTTCTTTTCCCGCCGCAAGCAGCTTCTGATACCGAGTACTCGCCTGACGGCAGCGCTCACCGGCGCGCTGCGCCCAGCGCTTGAGCGTGGCCAGCCGCGTCTCCAAGGCCGTCCGCCGCTTGGCGACCTCGGAATTGACGACCGCCTGTTTGTGGTAGCCATGATTGGTCTCGATCCCGAGCGGAATGAGGAAGTCCCGAATGACATTCTCCTGGAGAGGCCAGCGCTGGCAATAGGTCCGGGCGAGGGTCAGCGCGTCGCCGATCTCGGCCGTCGCAATGATCGGAATGAGCTTGGCCATGGTGGCGCGGGCAGGCGCGGGAGTCGCCTCCCAGCCATCGGCATGCCAATCCCGCTCCGGCCACCCCAGATCGGCATCCCAGCGCGGCGGGCGGTCGTCGGACGCGGCGGGTGGCACCGGACTGGTGCGCCGCAGATCGCGGATCAGCGCGACCTGGACGGGCAGGGATTCGCCGGCTGATCCGGGGAGCGACACCGCGAACCGGGCCGCCGCCACCTCGCGGATCACGATCCCCGCCGCATCACGGGTGAACGGGAGAAATGGGCCAACGTCGGTAAAGGAATCCAGGCCGGTGTATTGGTCGGATCGCAGCAGGGTGATCACCGTCCGCCCCTCCGCAACGAGACTGGCCAAGAAGGCGGCGCTCATGCCCTCCCGATCCACCACAATGCGGGTGATCAGCCGCCGCCCGACCGCCTGTTCGTAGCGGGCCAGAATCTGCGGCAGCCCGATGGTCAAATGGGTATCGCCGCGTTGGGTGGTTACCAACAGCGGGTGGCCATGCGCATCGTGGAGGAGGACGAGGGCACGGCAGCCGAGGATCTTGCCGGTCTTGCCAATCAGGCCGCGCGGGATGCGCTGATCGGTGTAGACGGCTTTGCGATGCCCATCAATGTACACCGTGACCATCGGGGTGTCCTCGGCAGCACGGGGAAGCCAGAGGGTGGCGGTCCAGCGGGCGAGGGCGTCGGTGAGCGGGTCGGCGGCCCCGACCCTGACCAGCGCGGCTAAGAAACGCTCGACATGGCGATAGCCATAGGCCCAGACTCGCCCGGTGAGGAGGGCCAGGGCCGTGCCGGTGTACGAGCGCAACTCCCAGGTGCGCCGCAGCCCGACGACACTCAAAAAGAGCAGGGTCAGCAGCAGGCGCTGGATGGTGGCCGGACGCAGGCTGGTCACGCGACAGGCGGCGGCGCTGGGCGGAGCAGGGATCGCGGCGGTCAGGGCTGGCAGGAGGCCGGTTTCATGCACGGCGGCCAGGAGGAGCAAACTCCCGGCGCCCTCTTGCCATGGCGGGCAGGGAACCGGATCGGCACCTACATTTTTTTTTGGCGGGGCGGACGAATCCAGGGAACGCCGAGGGCGGTGCGGACGCGGCTGAGGTGGCGGACACTGATGGTGCGGCCGAATTCGGCCTGAAGAGCCTGTTGGAGCTGGGGACTGGACGCATGCGGCTGGGCGTGGCAGTAGGCGGCGATCCAGGCGGGGAGCGGATCGCGGAGCTTCGACGCATGACCATGCCGACCATCGACGAAGGCGCTGGGTCCTTCGCGACCGGCCCGCAAGGCGAGCCGATAGGCCGTGGAGCGACTGACGCGCAGTCCAGCGGTAGCGGCGGCCTCGTCCCAGCGACACCCGGCATCCATCGCGGCGACGAGGCGGGCTTTCGCGTCGTGACGAGCGGTTCGATCATCCATCGCGGCCTCCAGAGCGGCAGCGCCGAGCGGCGCTGCCCCACCACCTATCCATCTACGCGAGAGTCTAGCATGCATGGGCGTCTCAGTCTAGATGTCGTTTTTGTGGTAGTGGGCAGACTCCCTGATGAGGATGAAGCC
>Ga0163146_10009283_pt1 | contig 10258 bp, 7 predicted proteins | sample OliLakLV19MP7G1_FD_148648 | JGI IMG/M metagenome (GOLD analysis project Ga0163146, IMG submission 148648) | Freshwater microbial mat bacterial communities from Lake Vanda, McMurdo Dry Valleys, Antarctica - Oligotrophic Lake LV.19.MP7.G1 | ecosystem: Environmental > Aquatic > Freshwater > Lake >... | reverse complement strand
GTCACCAACCTCCTGCGCACGACGCCACCACATGCGAATGCGCTTCAGTCCTGCGCACAGTCGTGTGACGACGAGCCGAGTGCGCGACGACGAGCCGAGTGCGCGACGACGAGCCCGAAGCGAAGCGCCGGGACGGACGGTCATCGACGTCCTTCGCGCGGATCAACCCATGTGGTGCAGTCCGGCGCCGGGGAATGCTCGACCGGTCGCTTCGCTCCCGGCTCGTCACGGACGACGGTCTGCCGGTGGGAACGCCTCGAATCGACGCGTTACCGCGCGCTCGGATCAGATGCCGCCATCGCTCTCCAAGTCGAACCACCATCGAGAGTGAGCGAAGACCACCGTTGCGTCGTCCCGTCCCCGGCGGTCCGGTCACTTCGGCGATACCAGAGTTCCCCCGAACGAGGAGCGCAGTCCATGGCTGGAAAGCGAGAAGTTGGCATCGTCGTTCCGCTCCTCTGGACCTGCGTCTGGGTCTCCCTCGGCTCCGTCACGAGAGCCGTCAGCGAAGCTGACGCCCGCCTCTCACCCCACACCGCCCGCCCTCGTCACACTCGAGCTTCGAGAAGCGCGGCCGCACGCGGGCGAAGGCGCGATAGGCGCAATCGGCGATTGGTCGAATGATCGGCCAGCGGGTCCAGCCGATGAGCCAGCCGAGACCGATTGCGGAATAGGCCCGCCGGAAGACTTCGACGCCCACGATGACGGTTCCGTCAGGCAGCACACCGTGCATCGCCGCCATGGTCTGTGGAAGCGTCAGCCCGAAGCGCGACGGATCGAAGTCGGCTGCGGCGATGTCGAGAAAGACCAGTCGCCCGTGCCGATCGAAGCGGCGCATGAACCGCATCTCACGCGTGCAGAGCGGGCAGAGACCGTCGAACAGAAGTGTGAGGGTGGGCGCCGCGGTGGGCATGGGGTGCAGTCGGGGTTGGGTGACGCGTGGCTGGATAGAGAATGGCACGTGTGCTGCGTTCCTGCGCCTCGCCTCGGCACGATCGACGCGGGGCCGGCTTCGCCCGGCCTGGTCGATCGAGCCGAGTGGTTCAGAAGAGACCTTCGGCGATTCCACGATTGAAGGCAGGAGCGGTTTCGCCGGGGCGCTCCGGGTCGATTCAGGGGAAGCAGTCGTCCCAGCGTCGGGGCATCCTTGCCAATCCGACATCCCGCGAACACATCAAGCCGAAGCGCCAACCACCCCGCGCACGCCCCCAATCGTGCAACCCACTGCTGCTCCCTGCTCGCTTCGCGAGCGAAGCGAGCGCCCGCCGCGCTCCGCGAGGCGGTCACTCCACCCACTTCCACAACGCCCCCGCCAGCCCCAGGAACACCAGGAAGCTCATCGTGTCGGTGACCATCGTCAGAAAGATCGTCGAGGCGGTTGCGGGGTCGAAGCCAAGACGTCGCATGAGCAGCGGCAGCGATGTTCCGGTGAGGGTGCCGATGGTGAGGGCCCCGCTCATGGCAATCGCCGCGACGATGCCGAGGCGCCAGCTTGCCGTGCCGAGGAAGAACTCGAGCACGGCGATTGCGGTGCCGACGATCAGCCCCGCAAGCACGCCGTTGACGAAGCCCACCAGCGTCTCGCGACCGATCATCCGGCTCACCCGCTCGGTGCGCACCTGATCGAGGACGATGCCCCGCAAGGTCACCGCCAGCGACTGCTGTCCTGCGTTTCCCGCCTGATTGGCAATCACCGGCATGATCGCCGCGAGAATTGCCAGCTCTCCGATCAAGCCCCCGAAGCGCGACACCACAAAGGCCCCCATCGAACTGGTGACGAGGTTCACGCAGAGCCACGGGAAGCGGCTTCGAAACTTGACGCCGAGCGACGAGTGCACCCCCTCCTCCGCACCTGCACCGACCATTCGCTGGGTGTCTTCGGTCTGCTCGGCGCGGATGATGTCGATGACGTCGTCGACGGTCACCACGCCCAGCAGGCGGCGGTACTCGTCGACCACCGGCAGCACCGCGTAGTCATATCGATCGAACTCGCGGGCAACCTCCTCGCGGTCAAGCGTCGGAGGAATCGCGTCGACGTCGCGCTCCATGATCGATTCCACCCGCTCGTCGGGCTGGGCCAGCAGCAGTCGTCGCAGGGCGGCGAGCCCGACGAGATGGTTGTGCCCGTCGACCACGAAGGCGTGCGTGGCATCCTCGGCGGTCTTGCTGTTTCGAATGTGCTCGGTGGCGTCGCGCACGGTCATCGTGTCGCGGATGGCCCAGAGGTCGGTGTTCATCATGCCGCCGGCGCTCTGGGCGTCGTAGCGGAGGAGGTGCCGCACCTTGATCGCCGCCTCGTGCGGAAGCTTCGGCAGAAGCCGCGATCGGTAGTCCTCGGGAAGACCCTGGAGAAGGTCGGCCGCGTCGTCCGGGGCCATGAAGGAGACGATCTTCGCCGCGTAGGCCGAGTCCTCGTCGATCAAGTCCTCGAGCACGCTCACCGCGAGATGCCGCTCCATGTGGGACAGGGCGTCGGCGGCGACGTTCTCCTCCATCTCCTCGATGACTTCGGCGGCCTCGCCCTCTTCGCGTGTCTCGATGGTCTCGAGGGTGTCGGCGGCATCGGCCGGATCCTGCTGGGCGACCGCTTCGGCCAGTCCCGTGACGTCGATCTCGCCATCGTCGTGGGCGAGCAGTTCGGCGACGCGGCGCTCGACCTGCGACTCGTTCGACGAGTCCTCGGTCGAGGTTGGAGCGGCTGGATCCGGCGTCACGCCCGCAGTGTAAGGATGAAGTCACTCCGAGACTCCCGCGCGCGTGCGGGAGCGGCGATCATGTCGACCGCCGCGCGCGCGAGCCTTGCCCGGCCTTTGCCTGTCATGCTGTTCGTGCTGTTCATGCTGTTCATGCTGTTCATGCTGTTCATGCTGTTCATCCTGATCATGCTGATCCCCGTCACCTCCGCCGACGATCCGCGCCTCGCCGACTACGCCCAGCTTCGGGATCGCGATCTCGCCCGCGATGCCGAGGGTCTTTTCGTCGGCGAGCAGATCCTGATCGTCGAGCGGATGCTCTCGCTCCCCGGCGTGGTGCGGTCGGTGCTGGTGGGCGAGCCATTCCTGCGACGCGTGCAGCCGCTGGTTGCGGACGCGATTCCTCTCTATGTGGGACCCATGAAGCTTCTGGAGGCCCTGGCCGGCTTCGCCGTCCATCGCGGTGTCCTCGCAATCGGGGATCGCGCCGCCCTGGCCCGACCGGATCTCGCGGGGCTCGCCGGCCCCTCCGACCTGCCCCGAACTCTCCTCCTCTGCGAGGAGATCACCCACGTCGACAACATCGGGCAGCTCTTTCGAACAGCGGCGGCCTTCGCGGTGGACGGTGTGCTCCTCAGTCCCGGATGTCATGATCCGCTCTATCGACGGGCCGTCCGCGTCTCCGTCGGCCACAGCCTGACCATGCCTTGGACGCGAAGCGACCAATGGCTCGATGACCTTCGGCAGCTCAAGGCACGACACGGCTTCCGCCTGCTCGGCGCGGCCTTGAGCCCGCAGGCGGTTCCGCTCGACGAGCTTCCCGCCCCGCCACGCTGCGCGGTCGTGGTCGGGACCGAGTTCGCCGGACTGGCGCCGGCCACGCTGGAACTGTGCGATGCGATCGTCCGCATCCCCATGGCCGCAGGCGTCGACAGCCTCAATGTGGCGGTCGCCACCGCCGTCTGCCTGCACCGGTTCAGTCGTGGAACGCGCCGCTGATTCACAACTGATTCACGGCTGATTCAAGGCTGATTCGCTGCTGAGTCACGGCTGATTCACGGCTGATTCACGGCTGATTCAAGGCTGATTCACAACTGATTCGCGGCTCATGCGCGGCTCATGCGCGGCTCATGCGCGGCTCATGCGCGGCTCATGCGCGGCTGATGTCCCGTCAGCTCGTTGCCAGTGGGCCGCCAGTGGGCCTTTGGACGGGGCCCGCGGAATCGGATCGATTTCACCGGCGGAGTGGCGCTTCCCGCGCGAATGACGCGGGTTGTGCGGTAATCTTTGCCTTCGGTGCGGGCGCCTCTCAGCAGCTCGCCGGAAGACTCGATCTCGCGAGAACGCCTGGCGTCTCGCGCGTGATCTGCAACGAAGGTCGAAGCCCATGCATGCTGCCCCGACTCGATCTCACCGCCGCGCTCTCGCCGCACGCTCGCTCCTGCGGCCCGAAGCCGTCGTCGCTCTGACGCTGTTTGCTCTCGCGGCGCCGACCGCGCTTGCCCTCCAGTCCGCGCCGAACCCGCCGCGGGTACTCAGTGGTCGGGCGCTTCACGATCGGGATCCTGCGCAGAACAGTGGGGCGCAGAACGGGGCCACCGCGACGACCACCCCGCCCGCGCACTCGGACCCTGGCGGCGAGCCCGCCACAGTCGCGGCCGTCGTCGACTCGCTCCAACCGCAGCAGGACGACCCGCAGCGGATCGCGGCGCTGAAGGCGCTCCGACATACGACCTTTCCAAAGGCGATGACCGAGAGCGAAGTCGACTGGTGGGGTGTCCAGCTTGAGCTCGACGCGGATTCGATTGCCTCGCTTCGAGAACTGGCTGCGGTGCACCGCGCCGACGTTGCCAGCCGCATCGGCGGCGACCTCGATGATCGCGATGCCGTCCTCGAAAGCGTTCACGAGTGGCAGCCCGAAAGCGGTCGCTTCGTCGAGCGGCACACGCCGCAATTCCTCGCCCTGCTTTCGATGCGACAGGCGTGGGTCGCGGCCCATCGCCGCGGTGAGGAGCGCTTCTTCGACGGCCTGCTCGCCCTGGTGTCGCCGGAGAAGCAGTCCCAGGCGCGGTGGCTGATTCTGGGCCGCACCCACGAACTGCTCTCCCGCCCGGTGGTCAGTCGCACCGCTGCGTTGAATCTCATTCCCATCGTCCTCGAGTCGAAGCTCGACGCCGAGCCGATGACCCTCATCTCCGACCTGCTTGACGACTACGCCAGGAAGATGACTCCGGTCATCAAGTGGCGCTTCGAGGCCCTCGACAAGCTTGACGTCGAGGCGGCGACGGCTCGGATCGAACTCGGTCCGGGCTGGGAGCTGGTGACCACGGTCGCGGAGCGCGAGGTGATCGACGGCGATCTGCGCACCCTTCGCAATCAGGCGATTCGCACCGAGCGGCCGCTGCGCGACATCAATCGGGCCACGCTCCTGGCAATCGTCCGACGGCTCCCGACAGGCGCTGCCGAGCGGGTGCAGGAGAGATTCTGGCGGGAGGTGCGACCGGAGTCCTTCGACGACGAACGACAGCTTGCCGAGCTGGTGGCCGCAAGTCTTGCGCCCGGCGACGGCGCTCCGGCGCTGGATGTCGCGGAGGCGATTTCGCGGCGCAATCTGCTCCAGGGCGCTCGGGTGCGCCTGCTGCCGCTGGGCTTCGAAGCGGTCGAGTGTGGCGACCTGATCACCGTGCTCGACGACACCGGCCCGATCGAGGCTGCTGAACGAGCGACCCTCGAAATCCGTCGATTCGAACTGGCCCGGCAGCGCCGCGGCATCTGCGACGAGACCGCCAACGGTCTCGCCGCGATGCTCGACTCGCGCGAGTCGACGCTCTACGCCCGGGTGCAGGAGTACCGCCGACTGCTCGAGTGGCGCGGGCGAGCCGACGCCTGGCTCGCGTCGCGCTGGACGAGTCGACTCAACGAGATCCGAACGCTGCCGTCCCCCGATCTGCGGCTCGAGACGCAGGCCGTCGACGGCCATGGCACCGACCCTCCGGCCTCGGAGAACGGCACCGACGGGATCGCCTCGCCACAGCGCTGATGCTTCGCGTCGCGACGAGCAACCCCTCTCCGGTCGATGCCGCGGCGCTGTTTCGACGAGTCTTTCGCCGTGACCCGCTGTGGATTGCCCAAGCCCCGGGACGCGTCAATCTGATCGGCGATCACACCGACTACAGCGGCGGATTCGTGCTGCCGATGGCCATCGATCGAGTTACGCAGATCGCCGCGGCGCGGGGGCGGGAGCGCTGGTCCACCGTCGTCTCGACGGCCATTGCCGGCGTGGCGACGGTTTCGCTCGGCGCTGCCTCCGGCGTATTTCCGCACACGGCGCCGGCGGTGCCGAGCTTCGCCAAGCGGCTCTTCGGCATTGCGGAGGGGTTCCGTCGTCTCGGGTACACGGTGCCGGAACTCGACCTGGCCATCGACAGCTCGCTCCCGCTCGGCGGCGGACTCTCCAGCAGCGCTGCACTCGAAGTGGCGATGGCCACGCTGCTCGAGTCGATTCTCGGCGAGACCCTGGCCCCGCGCGACAAGGCCCTCATCTGCCAGAGCGCCGAGCACGAGTTCGCCGGCGTGCCCTGCGGCATCATGGACATGCTGATCTCGGCGGCGGCGCAGGAGGGCACGGCACTGCTCATCGACTGTCGCGAGCTCACCTGGAAATCGGTTTCAATTCCGGCGGAGGCCCGGATTGTCGTCGTCGATACCGGCACCCGTCACAATCACGCCTCGGGCGAGTACGCCATTCGCCGCGCCGAATGCGAGCAGGCCGCGGCGCTCCTGGGCGTTCGCGAGCTCCGTGATGCCGATCGAGCCAGACTGGAGCGTGCGAGCACTCCGCAGTCGCTCGGCCCCCGGCTGCTGGCCCGAGCTCGCCACGTGATCACCGAGAACGCCCGCACGCTCGCGGCTGCCGAAGCGCTCGCCGCCGGCGATCTCGAGCGCACCGGATCGTTGATGTTCCAGAGCCACGTGTCGCTCCGCGATTGCTTCGAGGTGAGCTGCGCCGAACTCGATTGCGTGGTCGACACCGCCTCTTACATGCGCAGCGACGGCGTCCTCGGCGCCCGCATGACCGGCGGCGGCTTTGGTGGCTGCGCCGTGGTCCTCTGCCGCGATGACGCGGTGCCGAGGGTGACGACACGGATCCGCGAGCGATTCACCACCCGGTTCGGACAATCGCCGACGTGGTTCGTGGCCGCGCCGAGCGGCCCGGCGAGGATGGGGTGAGCGGGGGCAGGGAGCCGCAAAGGGTTGCACGATTGGGTGCGTGGGCGGGGATGCGACGCCTCCCGCACGGAACTTCTGACAGGTCCCGCTGCAATCCCGCTCGCGAATCCAATCGTGCAACCCGCTTCCATTGCTCCTGCCCCCTTCCCTCCCTCTCCGTGTTCTCCGTGTTCTCCGTGTTCTCCGTGTTCTCCGTGTTCTCCGTGATCTCCCTGTCACCAGAACCTCTTCCGCACGACGCCACCACCTGCGAATGCGCTTCAGTGTTGCGCAACTGACCGTCTGGCCGAGCTGGTGCTCGGCGGTCCAAGGGGGCGATCCGCCGCAGGGGAACGAAGCACGGTTGGCAAGCCAACCGTGGCATATCGGTCCGCGTCATCGAAGACTTCACCTGCCCCCGCAATCTGTCCGCTCGACTCGATCGACCACGCTGACGAAGTCAGCGCCGCATCGATCGTGCCGAGCGCCACACAGGTGCCGCGCACGCGGCACTCCTCATGAGCGGAGGCGCAGCCGAAGCGCCCAGTCGGCGCCAGCCGACCCCTCCCCCCTCCTCAAATCGGTGCATCCTCCGCCGCATCAACACCGCGCAACCCGCCCATGCGCGGGCCCAGGCCGCCGCGGGTGCCCTCGCCCGAGCGCACTTCGGCGTCGCCTGCGAAGCGCGGCAGCCACGAACCGGCTTGACGAAGGCCGAGGTGGGTTTCGTGGACGATGCGGACCGCTTCTTCGACGTCGTCGGTGACCGAGAAGAGATCGAGATCCTGCGGCGAAATGGTCTGATGCTCCTCGTCGAGGGTCTGCCGCATCCAGGCGAGCAGACCGCTCCAGAAGCGGGTGCCGATCAGCACCACCGGGAAGGGCACGACCTTCAGGGTCTGGATCAACGTCAGGCTCTCGAAGTACTCGTCCATCGTCCCGAAGCCGCCGGGGAAGATGATGAAGCCTCGGGCGTACTTCACGAACATCACCTTGCGGATGAAGAAGTAGCGGAAGTCGATCTCGACGTTCTGATACGGGTTCGGACTCTGCTCCATCGGCAGAACGATGTTGAGCCCGACGGAGACGCCACCGGCTTCGGAGGCGCCCCTGTTGGCCGCCTCCATGATGCCGGGGCCACCACCGGTGATCACCGCGAAGCCGCGGTTGGCAAGAAGGCGGCCGCACTCGACGGCCTGGGCGTACACCGGCGAGTCGGGCTTGGTCCGCGCCGACCCGAAGACGCTCACCGCAGGAGGAATGCGCTCGAGCGTGTCGAGGCCTTCGACAAACTCGCTCATGATGCGGAGCACGCGCCAGCTCTCGCCCGCGAGGCGCTGCTTGTGATGAGGCGATCCCGACTGCGGGTCGTCGTGTGCGGGGTGGTATGAATTCATGACGCGGGCATTATGGACCTGCCTCGGCGGCCCCTCGCGGGGCGCGGCCGGTTCTCGACCGGACGCGGCCCAGAAGGCGGCCGCCCCCGGGCGAACGAGCTGTATTCATAACTCTCGTCCTTACAAATGCTTGCAGCCTTGTCTTGGATCGCAGGCAGCGCCCCCGCTATCCTTCCGACCATGACGAACAGGCCGACTGCCCCCAAAAAGGGCGCTTCCCCGAGCGCTCCTGCATCGGCGCCGAGCACGACGGCGTCGTCGATCGACATCACCGGATACCCCGCGGCGCTCAAGTTCCTCAACGAGCGCGCCGACATCGAGCGGATGCGGATGGTGCGCTACGACCAGCGCACCTTCAGGCTCGATCGCATGCGGCAGCTTCTCGAGCGGCTCGGAAATCCACAGGCCCAGGTGAAGATGGTCCACGTCGCCGGCACCGTCGGCAAGGGTTCGACGGTGGCGATGATCGCCCAGATGCTCCAGAGCTGCGGCTACGCCGTGGGGCAGTACACCAGCCCGCATCTCGTCGACGTGCGCGAGCGGGTGATGATCAACGGGGCGATGATCGGCAAGTCGGAGTTCACCGAGCTGATGAAGCAGGTCGCCGTGGCGGCGCGCAAGCTCGATTCCGAACCCACATTCTTCGAGATCATCACGGCGCTGGCGTTCAAGTACTTCGCCGAACAGGCCGTCGATGTCGCGGTGATCGAGGTCGGTCTCGGCGGACGGCTCGACTCGACCAACACGATCACGCCCGAAGTGAGTGTGATCTGCACGATCGATCACGATCACAACCGGCTGCTCGGGGCCACCCTCCCCGAGATCGCCCGCGAGAAGGCCGGCATCCTGAAGAAGGGTGTTCCCGGCATCATGTACGAGCAGTCGCCGGAGATCGAGGCGGCGATCCGCGAGATCGCCGACAAGGTCGGTGCCCCGCTCTCCATCGTCAACAAGGACATCGAGTTCAGCTCGCGCTTCTGCGCCACGCCCGACCTCGGTCCGCATACCCGCGTCTGCCTCTTCACCAAGACCAGCCGCTTCGAGCATCTTCCGGTGCCCCTCGCCGGCGAGCATCAGGCCATCAACTGCGGACTCGCACTCGCCGCGGTCGACATCCTGAAGGGTCGCGGCTTCGACTGCCCTGAAGAGAAGCTCACTGCGGGGCTCGCCCGCACCGTGGTCCCGGGTCGCATGACTCTGCTCAGCGAACGGCCGCGCATTCTGGTCGACGGGGCCCACAATCCGGCCGCGGTCGGGGCCCTCATGCGCTGCGTCGGGGCTCACGTGCCCTACGACTCGATGGTCTGCATCTTCGGCTGCTGCGCCGACAAGGATGTCGGAGCGCTCCTTGATCGAGTCAACCTCGGCGCCGACAAGGTCGTCTTCACTCGGGCCGTCGGCAATCCCCGCGCCGCCGATCCCGAAGAGCTTCAGCGCCTCTTCCAGGAGCGCAGCGGAAAGATGAGTCAGGTGGGTCGCACCTTTGCCCACGCACTCGACCTTGCGCTCAACGCCGTCAGCCGCGAAGACCTCATCGTGGTCACCGGCAGCTTCTATCTCGTGGGCGAGGCGATGAAGTACCTCCACGAGCAGAAGGAGAAGGGCAGCGAGATCGGGCGCGAGCCCAGCAGCCGACCGCACCAGTCCGGGCACGGCGCCAGCCATCGCCCCGACGAGAGCGGTCGTGGATCGCGTGCCGGCGCCAAGGGCAGTCTCAAGCCCTCGACCAACAAGGTGATCGAGCCCAAGCTCGCCCGCACCGCCCGCTCGACGACGCACACGACGATCCACCCCTCGAGCCTTCCGGCAGGAAGCAGCAATTCGTCGCGGACCGGCGGCGGGTCCAAGCCCAAGTCGTCGCATGCCGCGCCGGCCCCAGCCCCGAAGAGCAAGAGCACGTCGAAGACCCCCTCGGCAAGCCGCCCCGCGCACCCCGCGTCCCGCCGACCGCGCTGAGGC
>Ga0163146_10009276_pt1 | contig 10264 bp, 12 predicted proteins | sample OliLakLV19MP7G1_FD_148648 | JGI IMG/M metagenome (GOLD analysis project Ga0163146, IMG submission 148648) | Freshwater microbial mat bacterial communities from Lake Vanda, McMurdo Dry Valleys, Antarctica - Oligotrophic Lake LV.19.MP7.G1 | ecosystem: Environmental > Aquatic > Freshwater > Lake >... | reverse complement strand
GCTCCGGCAGCTCGAACGCGCCGACGTCGGGCGGCCCATCGGTCGGGCGCGGCTCGACCCCTTGCGGCTCCCGATACTGCGCTGCGGGCACGTGCTCAGGCACACCTCGGGATGCAGCTCGGCGCCAGCGTCGACGGCCTGCGAGGTCGCGAGCAGATGGAAGTACACCCGCAGTCCCCGAACGATGAGATGCCGCCACGGAAGTGATCGTTCGAACATCCTGGTCGCCTCGACGACTGCGATTCAAGCCACGTCTGTCGCGAGCTCTCGATCCCAATGACGCAACGAGGCACACAGCTCTACGAACTGGTCGACATCCGCCGGCCCGCTCAACTCGATGCAGCCGTCGTCCAGTGCATCCGCGATGCCTGCCTTCTCGAGCAACGGAGAAGCAGACGCCACGTACGCGATGAACTTCGAATGCGCAAACGCGTCGGCTACGAAGTCTCGCGCCTCTCCATCATTCGCGAGCAGCTTGGCTCCCACGTCCGAGACCAGGATGGCGACGCTGTCGAACAGGACGGAGGGACCGCCGCCGAGCTTGTGCTTGGCTTCCACCCTTTGTCCATCGGATAGCTCGACCCCCGCAATTGTGGGCGCGATGACCTCATGGCTGGCGCCTTCGGCCGCGATCGCCGCCGTCAGCGACACAAAGAGCTTTGCATCCGCCCCATCCGTCATCATCACGCCGACCTTGCGGCCTTCAAAGCTCTCGGGCCCGTTGTTCACGAGGCTCAAGGCCGCGGACGGCTCCAGATCGTCGCGTGTCGGTCGAGCCGCTTTTGCGGCAGGGGGAAGCTTTTGCATCCCCAGCCCCTCAGCGACGCCACCGGCCAGGCTGGAATCGACATTCAGCAGCTGCGAAATCACCCGCTCGCGGATCTTCGGATTCTCGACCTTGCTCAGCTCGAACACCAGGGCATCGCGAATGTGCTTCTGCTCGATCGGCGCCTGACTGAGGTAAAACTGACGAGCCTGGCTGAAGTGATCTGCGAAGGTCTCCGATCGGACGCGCAGCTTATCGCCGGATTCGGGAGCCGGGAACGAATGGAACCCCCGCTCCGGCGACTCTCGCGGTCCCGGTTCGTCGCTCCAGCTGTTCGGTTCGTAGTTGACGCGTCCCTTCGGATTCTTCATCGCCATGTGGCCGTCCTGTTGGAAATGGGCGACGGCACATTTCGGGGCGTTGATGGGGATGTGGGTGAAGTTCGGACCGCCGAGACGCTTCAGCTGCGTATCGAGGTACGAAAAATTGCGTCCTTGCAACAACGGGTCGTTCGAAAAATCGATCCCCGGCACGATGTTCTGGGTGCAGAACGCAACCTGCTCGGTCTCGGCGAAGAAGTTGTCGACGACGCGATCGAGCACCAGACGTCCTACGCGCCGAATCGGAATTTCCTCTTCGGGGATCAACTTCGTCGCGTCGAGGACGTCGAAGTCGAACTGCTCCGCGAACTTCTCGTCGAAGAGCTGTAGGCCCAGCTCCCATTCCGGGAAGTCGCCTGCAGAGATCGCATTCCAAAGATCGCGGCGGTGGAAGTCGGGGTCGGCGCCATTGATCTTGACGGCCTCGTTCCAGACGACGGACTGCATTCCGAGCTTCGGCTTCCAGTGAAACTTCACGAAAGTCGACTTGCCGGCCTGATCGACCAAACGGAAAGTATGGACGCCGAAGCCCTCCATGAAGCGGAAGGAACGCGGGATCGCGCGGTCGGACATGACCCACATGATCATGTGCATGGTTTCGGGCATGAGAGAAATGAAGTCCCAGAAATTGTCGTGTGCGCTCTGGGCCTGCGGGAACTCGCGGTCGGGCTCCGGCTTCACGGCGTGCACCAGATCAGGAAATTTGATCGGATCCTGGATGAAGAAGACCGGGATGTTGTTGCCGACGAGATCCCAGTTTCCCTCGCGCGTGTAGAGCTTCACGGCGAAGCCGCGAACGTCACGGGCGAGGTCCATCGAACCCTTGCTCCCGGCAACCGTCGAGAACCGCACGAAGGCAGGCGTCCGCTCGCCCGGCCGTTGAAACAAATCGGCAGAGCTGATCTCCGCGAGCGATTCGTAGGTCTCGAAGTAGCCGTGCGCACCATACCCACGCGCATGGACCACCCGCTCCGGGATACGCTCATGGTCGAAGTGAAAGATCTTTTCACGAAAATGAGCGTCCTCGAGAAGCAGCGGACCACGCGGGCCGATCTTCACCGAGTTCTGATCATCGCCGACCGGCATCCCCTGTTGGGTCGTCAAGACGGGAATTCCGCCTGTCGCGACCTGATGGGTCTCGCCGCCGGTGCCGACGGTCATCGGATGCGACGTTACGTCCTTCTGGACCAGCGGCGCAGCCAACTCGGTTCGTTCCGCCATCTCTCCGCCCCGCTTCGGGGGGGTCTTCGTCGCGCTCTTCTTGACCATCTCGCGTATCCCTCCTGCGGGTTCTAGGAAACCATCCGCTTGATCTTGCCGCCGCTGCTTTCGATCTCTTCCTTGCGGGCTCGCATCTGTTCGCCGAGCTCCGCGACGTCGAGCTCGGATCCACGAATCTTGGGAAACATTTCGTTCTGCTCTTCCTTGACGTGGTGCTTGATGTACTCGCCGAGCACCGTGACCTTGGCGTCGAAGAGGGCGTCTTCGGGGGACATCTCCTTGATCTGCGCGATCAAGTCCTTCGCGGACTGGTGTTCGACTTCGGCCTCGTCGAGGAGAGCGTCCTCGCCGGTCGCCTCCCGCACCGGGGGATAGAAGAGCTCCTCCTCGAGCTGTGCATGTACTTCCAGCTCGTGGCAGATCTGCTGGGCGATCTTTGCCTTGCTCTCGCTTCCGCGGGCGCTTTCGAATCGAGTGAACATTTCTGCAACACGTTTGTGGTCGTCGCGAAGCATGGCGATGGCATCCTGCGGCCGTGCGGATGCGGTCTTTCGCTTGGGTGCTCGTGATTCCGTTCGCTTCGTCATGCTGGCCGTTTTGGTCGTCATCATTGGTCTCCGTTTGAGGGGGGCACCTCGATGGGTGGGTCCAGGATCAGGGTGCGAAAAATGTGCCAAGTCCCTGGGCTTCGTCGGCGAGCGTACGCATTGATGGATCAGCGATCTCCGCGAATGCCAAACGAATCGGGACGGTTCTACAAATCGGTCGAGATCAAATTCACGTTCCGCCAAAGCGTTCCGGCAAAGAAAGAGAGAGGCACGTCGACGCTGCGTCGCGTCCCCGTCGTGTTCAGGCACGCTTCGGCATTTGAACAATTTGCACGGTTCGCACCCGTTGGCCCCGAAGAACGAGGACGGAGCAAGGCAACAGCGCACATTCACCTTGGCACGGTTCATGCTCTCAGGACGATCGTGACGACACGACGACAAGTCACTGAGGAGATGAATCTATGAGATCCAAGCAACAACTCTCCATCGCGGCGAGCATGGTTTTCATGCTCGCGGCCACCGCGAGCTCGCCGGCCTTTTCGGCCGACCCGACCGGGGTCGATGGCCGGACGATCCGGGGCGAACCCGACAACAGTGAAAGAAACGTACGAGATCGTGATGACGCGACGTTGACGCCGACGGATCAGTCGAACTCAGCAGCCGATGTCGCGATGACTCAGAAGATCCGGAAGGGCATCACGTCGAACGACGCAATGTCGATTGCGGCACGAAACATCAAGATCATCACACAGGGCGGAGTGGTGACCTTGCGTGGGCCGGTGAAGACCTCGCAGGAGAAGACCGCGATCGAAACCCTGGCGAAAAACGCCGGGGCGACGCGAATCGACAATCAACTGGAGATCGACCGTGACGCTAAGTCCGGCGAGAAGGGGTAACGATCATGGAACGAGCCGTCATCTGCATCTTGAAGACTTCGGACCAGACCGAGCGGGTAGTGAACGAGCTGCGCGCGGGGGGCTTCGACGGAAACGACATCTCTGTACTCCTCCCCGATAAGCAGGGTACGAAGGACTTCGCCCACGAGCAGAACACGAAGGCGCCCGAGGGTGCGGTGACCGGCGCGGGCGCCGGCGGCCTGCTCGGAGGGGGCCTCGGATGGCTGGTGGGCATCGGCTCGCTCGCGATTCCTGGCGTGGGACCGTTCATCGCAGCCGGTCCCATCCTGGCGGCCCTCTCGGGCGCGGCCGTGGGCGCTGCCATGGGAGGCCTTACTGGAGCACTCGTGGGGATGGGCATTCCCGAATTCGAGGCGAAGCAGTACGAGGGCAAGATCAAGGGCGGCAACATTCTGGTCTCCGTCCACACCGAGGACGCTCATCAGCGCAAGCTCGCGACCGAGATCTTCGAGAAGGCGGGTGGAGAAGACATCAAGACGACCGGCGAGGCGAAGGTCGGATGACCGTCGGCTCCCGACTGCGGCCAGGACGCGATTGCCCGCTTCGAGGGGCAGGCGTCCTGGCCGGTCGGTCTCGAGGGAGAAGGATCATGAGCGAACGGTTCGAGGTCACGCGGCGTCGCGAGCAGGGCGCAGCCGGTTGGGGTCTGCTCTGGCTGATCGGGATCCCGATCCCGGTTCTGATCATCCTCTTCGTCCTGCGCGGATGCACCTGAAACTCGAATCAGGAACAGCTTCGATACCGGGATTCGTCGCGCGGAATCGTCGGGATCCTGAATTCGCCCTCTCCATTTTCTCCGGTAAAACCGCGGGGGTGGGGGCGGTTTAGGAGACCAGGACAGATGCGCCGAGACGAATGGAAACGGAAGCTCGAGGATCTTTACGTCGAGCTGGGTCAGGCGAAATCGTTTCTAGTGGAGGCCGAGAAAGCCGTTCGATCGGGGGACGTGGATTGTGCCAAAGAGCTCATCCAGGTTCTGTTGAATGAGATCAGCAACCATCGCTGCAAGCCGTGGTGGTCTCAACTCTCGGAGGAAATCGCCAACCAGGAGCGCGAGACGCTGCTCACCTGAACGGGAGCGTCAAGGCTGGGAGCGGTCATGCGAAATAGAATGGTCGTTTTGAGTGAACGGTGGCAACGGAGACTCGAAGTCGAGCGAGCGCGGCCGAAGCGGGTCGCGTTGCACCAAGAGCTTCGCGCGCACCTTGACAATCGTTTCTTTGCGTGATGGATCCTGGCGAAGCGATGACCAATCGCGCTGGATCGAAGTCCGGGCCGGAGAAGCTCCAGGATTATGGGCGCAAGCGTGACTTCGGGCGGACGCCGGAGCCGCGGGGACGTTCTTCACGAAAGCGCTCCCCCAAGCGTGCTCTCGGCTTCGTCGTCCAGCGCCACGCCGCGCGCCACGTCCACTATGACTTCCGGCTCGAGTACGACGGCGTTCTCAAGAGCTGGGCCGTTCCGAAGGGGCCGAGCCTCGTCGTCGGCGAGCGGCGCATGGCGGTCCAAACGGAAGATCATCCACTCGACTACGCCGATTTCGAAGGCGAGATCCCCAAGGGCGAATACGGCGGCGGAACGGTCGAGATCTGGGATCGAGGAACATGGGAGCCGGTCGGCGATCCCGCGGCGGGATTCGATAAAGGCCACCTGGAGTTCCGCGTAGCGGGTGATCGCCTCAAGGGACGCTGGCATCTCGTGCGGATGAAGTCTCGCGCGAAGGATCGCGGAAAATCGAGCTGGCTCATCATCAAGGCGAGCGATCCGGAAGTATCCGGGCCCGCAACCCCCCGCGCACGGGCGAATGTCGAATCGATCTCTGCCCCTCGTTCAGCCTTGCCCAACGTCGTGACTCCACAGCTTGCGACCCTCGTGACGACTCCGCCCGAGGGCACGGAATGGCTGCACGAGATCAAATTCGATGGGTACCGGGCGCTCGCTCGGATCGATCGCGGAAACGTCCTCATTCGGACCCGTTCGGGGCACGATTGGACACATCGCTTTGCTGCGCTCGCCGCGGAGCTTGCCGATATTCCGGTCGATCGAGCGCTGATCGACGGTGAGGTCGTCGTCCTGAATGCGAACGGGCGAAGCGACTTTCAGGCGTTGCAACGCGCGATCGATTCGGGGGGGATACCGCTCCACTATTACGCGTTCGATCTCCTCCACGCGAACGGACGCGATCTCCGCAACGTGCCGCTCGAAGCAAGACGGGAGGTCTTGTCGAAAGTGATCGATTCCGTCCCCGCTTCATCGTCGATCCACTTCAGTCGACATGTGGTGGGGGATGGTCTGGCTTTCTTCGAAGAGGTCTGTCGAAACGGCGGAGAAGGCATCGTGAGCAAACGCGCCGACTCGGTGTATCGCAGCGCCCGGACCCGGACGTGGGTCAAGAGCAAGTGCGGCCGGCGACAGGAATTCGTCATCGTCGGGTATACAGATCCGCGGCGGTCCCGGATCGGCCTGGGCGCTCTCTTGCTCGGCGTCTATACCGACGATGGACGGCTCCATTATGCAGGAAAGGTCGGAACGGGTTTCAGCGACAAATTGCTGGTCGAGCTCCACGCTCGATTGGCCACTCTCGCCCGCTCGAAAGCGTCTGTCGTCGACCCAGAGCGCGCGGAACGGGGCGCTCATTGGGTCAAACCCACGCTCGTCGCCGAGGTCGAATTCAGTGAATGGACGCAGGAGGATCGAATCCGCCATCCCACCTTCATCGCACTGCGCACGGACAAGCCGGCGAAAGCGATCCGGCGCGAATCACCGACCCTGCCTCCTTCGCGAAGTCGTCCCCGACCGAAGCCCCCGGTCGCGCTCGTCCCCTCCCTGCTCGTCCGGGGTCGCGGGGCCAGCCGCGCCGGGCAGGAGGTCGCGGGCATCCGGCTGACCCACCCCGACCGCGTCTATTTCCCGGAGCTCGGCCTTACGAAGCTCGAGCTTGCTCGGTACTACGAGGCGATGGCCGACCGGATCCTGCCCGGGCTCGCCCAGCGACCGCTCAGCCTCGTGCGCTGTCCGGAGGGACGAACCGGCAAATGCTTCTATCAGAAGCATGTGGACAAGACCGTCTCCGAGAGCGTCGGGCGCGTCGTCATCGAAAAGGACGAGTCTCCGTATGCGATGGTGACCGACCTGCCCTCGTTGATCGCGTTGGTCCAGATCTCCGTGATCGAGTTTCACGTCTGGGGCAGTCGTGCAGATCAAATCGAGAAGCCGGACCAGATCGTGATCGACCTGGATCCAGATGAGACCGTGTCATGGCCACGCCTGGTAGAGGCGGTCCGGCTGGTTCGCGCGCTGCTCGAGGAGCTCGGCCTCGTCCCGTTCCTGCGGACGACGGGCGGAAAAGGCCTCCACGTCGTCGCGCCGCTCGTACGTCGAACGACCTGGGAATCGGTGAAGGGCTTTACGCATGCGCTCGCGCTCAGAATGACCCGCGAAAAGCCCGAGGAATACACCGACCGGATCTCGAAGAGCCGACGCAAGGGCAAGATCTTGATCGACTACCTGCGCAACCAGCGCGACGCGACGGCGATCGCTTCATACTCGGTCCGGGCGCGTCCGAACGCTCCTGTGGCGATGCCGATCGCGTGGGAGGAGCTCGACCAGGCGAGGAAAATGCCGCAGTGGAGCGTGCGCAATGCGCCCGACCGACTCGCGCTCCCCGATCCCTGGAAGGATTTCGACAAGTCGCGGCGCGTCCTCACGAACCGCGCTCGTCAACGGATCGAATCCGGCTGATCCGGGGAGCACGCGAGCTCATCGCGAAGACTTGCTCCCGTCTCCGCGAGAGCTGCCCGGTTTCGCAGGTCGCGACTTGCGCTTGGAGAGAGCGGGTTTCTTCGCATTCCGGCTTCGGACGCTGCGTGGTCGCTTCACGGAATCACGCATCCTCTTTTCGATCAATGCAAAGAGATCGATGACCTCCCCGCCGTCTTCCTCGGATTTCTCGTCGACCGCCTCGTCTAAATCCGGGCTGGACTGAATCACGTCGACTCCTTTCGCGAATTTCGCGCGCGCTCGTTCCAGGAGCGCTCCGGCTTCGGGAATCTCGAGCTCGCTCCAATCGACGGCATCGCGGGCGAGCTCGGCGATCGCCCGCCCCATGGTCGCGATCTCTGCGGGTAAGGGCTTAGTCGAAGCCGATACCTGTATCGTTTCCGTGGACCGCACTTCGTCGCCGAAGCGGAGGGTCTCGGCACGCAACAGGCCGCGATCTGCGAAGATCACGATCGCAAGCGACTTGCCCCGCATGACAAAGCGCCCGATCGCGGCGCGCCCGAGCGACTCCATCGTTTCCGCGAGCAATCGATAGGCTTTGCTCTGGGTCTCCGCCGGCAGGACGAGGAAGGGCTTCACGAAGTACGCGGGATCGATGCTGTCGCGATCGACGAAGCGCTCGAGCTCGATGTCCCTGGATCGCCGCGGCGCGATCTCCTCGAGCTCGTCCTCGCTGACGATCACATAGCGATCCGGCTCGATCTCGTAGCCGCGAGCAATCTCGTCGGCACCGAGCTCTCGGTCGGTCGCCGTGCTCGCATAGCGACGGGTCAGGGGCGTCCCATCGGGCGCGAGCATACGCAGCCCCACCGTCTTTTTCCGACTCGCAGAGAAGAGCTCCACGGAAACCGTCACCAGACCAAAGCTGATGCTTCCTCTCCAGACCCCCCGCCCGACCGGACGCGCCGGTTCCGGATCCTCGGCGGTCTTGCGAATTCGCTTACGCGGCACGGCTTTTCCTCGCACTCTCGATGCTGCGTTTCAGAGCTCGCGTCAGCTCGTCGGGGGCCGAGACCACCGTCTCTCGCGGCTTTCGGACGCGTTGGCCCTTCGACTTGGCCGAGAGGTAATCGAGCAATTGTTCCCGGTACTCGTCCCGCAGTAGCTTCGGATCGAAGTCGCCCTCGAGGGTCGAAAGCAGCTGCTTCGCGAGCGTGCGCTCGGTCGCGCTGACCGGCTTGCCGCTCGGCGGAGGAAGCTCCGCGGCCGTCACGACGTGCTCGGTCGAACGCAGCGTGACCAACGACAGATGGCGCTCCCCCGCCGAGAGCGATCCCGAGTAGCGCTTGCCGCGCATCGTCCAACGTGCGATCCCCAACCTCTCGCTTTTTTGCAGCGCTTGCGCGAATGCCAAGAAGCCCGACTCGGATCCGTCGGGACCGAGCAGGTAGGGTCGATCGAACCACGCGAAATCGATGGCCGAGCGCGGGACGAACCGCGTCAGCTCGATCATTCGTGAGGGCGGCGGATCCTCGCCTTCGATCTCCGCCGCGGACATCACGACGTACGTTCCAGTGTCGACCTCGACGCCGCGGACGATGTCGTCTGCCTGGATCTCCTTCCCGCTCCGTGGATCGACGATCCGTTGCTTCACGGGCACGCCGTTCTTCGCGTCGAGCAAGCGGAACTGGACGTCGCGGTCTTCGACCGCCGCGTAGAGCTTGACCGGTAAGTGGAGGCCACCCAGGGCGAGCTCCGCCTTCCACATCGCTCGCATCGGACCGCGCGGCGGGTTGGCCTCAGGAGCAACATCTACAATCCGCTTGGCCATCGCTCGCCTCGCAATCAATCAATCAATCCGTGTGATCCGAGATGACGAGGAGATCCAGAAACGCGGCGTGGGATCCGCCAAGCACCTCGCGAATGCTGGCCAGCTGGCGGGGGTCGTCCGTGACGTGCTTGAGACGCTGGCGGATCTCGATGTTGCCGCGAGCGGCATTCAGGGCCGTCCGCAGGCGACGGGCCAGCGGTTTCTCGGGGGTTGCTACGGAGTCCGATCTCAGCGCCTTTGCGGTCGTGGCCTTCCGCTCGTCCTTCATGGGGTCTCTCCTGCACGTCTGCGATTCGTATGAATTCGCAACTTGAGGAGCAATCCGCGTGCCAATTTTCCAAACCCGGATGAGGTGCGAATTGCGCAGTCGCGCAGGCTACGAGAGCTCGAGGTCGTCGAAGTCGGGGGCCCTCTGCATCGCGTACAGGTCCGCCGTCTCGAACGGGGAGTTGACCTGTAGTCTCATCGCGAACTACGCCCCCATGGTTCGGCGTCCCGTGGTCGACAACGGGCGGTCATCTCCCTGACCAAACAGATGGCCATCGAATGGGGCGAACATCACATCCGAGCGAATGCAGTCGGACCGGGCCTCGTCGTCACCGAGGGCAGCGCGGCCAACCATGGAGGCGAACGAAAGAGCGAGCGCGCAAGGAACGTCCCGTTGCGTCGCGTGGGCGAGCCTCATGACATCGCGGATGTCGTCTCGTTTCTCTCTATGTGACGGGCCAGACGATCTTCGTCGACGGCGGGATCACCGCAGGTCGAGCGGCGCTCTGATCGCATTGCGACGCGCGGCCTCCACTCGGCCGAGGACTTCGAGGGTCGTCGAAGCCACCTGCTTCGCGTAGTCGTCGACGTCGAGTCGTCGCAGGTCCTCGTTC